>Ga0207702_10006059_pt1 | contig 10492 bp, 9 predicted proteins | sample KBSCornC62_FD_184302 | JGI IMG/M metagenome (GOLD analysis project Ga0207702, IMG submission 184302) | Corn rhizosphere microbial communities from Kellogg Biological Station, Michigan, USA - KBS Corn C6-2 (SPAdes) (version 2) | ecosystem: Host-associated > Plants > Roots > Rhizosphere > Soil ...
GATGTGCTGTTCGTGCCGCCGTACTATTCGTTCGCCGTATCCGACGCCCAATACCTGATCACGTTCGCCGTCATGCTGCTGAGCGCGCTCGTGATCAGCAACCTGGCTGCGCGCGGCAAACGCCAGTCGTACGTGTCGCGCCAGCGCGAACGGCGCAGCGGCGAGCTCTATGCGCTCAGCCGCGAACTGGCGCAAGGCCTCACGCTCGAAGCGCTCGCGGCGGTCCTGTGCCGGCACGCGCTGCTCGCGCTCGACGGCGAAGCGGCGGTGCTGCTGCCGGACGCGCACGGCCACATCCAGGATCCCGGGCATTTTTGCGCGCACGGAAAAGCTACTGCGCCGGTGCGCTATCCCGTGCCGGGCAACGATCTCGGCATCGCGCAATGGGCGTTCGATCATCGCCAGAAGGCCGGCCGCAACAGCGACACGCTGGCGAGCGCGGATGCCATTTACCTGCCGCTGAACGCGCTCGCGCGCTGCATCGGCGTGTTCGCGCTGCGGCCGAAAGAACCGCGACAGCTCGACATCCCGGAACAGATGCACCTGCTCGAGGCGCTGGTGACGCAAACCGCGGTCGCGATGGAACGCGTGCAGCTGACGCAGGCATCGCAACTCGCGGACACACGCGTGGAGTCCGAGCGCTTGCGCAACGTGCTGCTCGCCTCGATCTCGCACGATTTCCGCACGCCGCTGGCGAGCATCATCGGCGCGTCTTCCACGCTGCTGGATGCGGCGTCGGACAGTCTCGCGCCGGCGCAGCGGCGCGCGCTGTTGCAATCGCTCAACGCGGAGGCGCTCCGGCTGCATCGCCTGGTCGGAAATTTGCTGGATCTCACCCGGCTCACGTCCGGACCGGTGCAGGTCAAACGCGACTGGGTCGCGCTCGACGAGGTGGTCGGCGCGGTGCTGAACCGCCTGCACGACACGCTTGCGTCGCGCACAGTGACGCTCGACATGCCGCAGGACCTGCCGCTGGTGCGCGGCGACGAAGTCATGCTGGAACAGGTGCTGTTCAATCTGATTGAAAACGCCTGCAAGCACACGCCGGCGGGCAGTGCGCTCGGTATCGCATTGCGCGCATTCCCGGCGTCCGTCGAAGTCCGCGTGGCGGACTCCGGCCCCGGCCTGCCGGTCGGCGAGGAACAGCGCGTGTTCGACAAGTTCCATCGCGGCCGGCCCGAAGCGGCGCAAAGCGGCTTCGGCCTGGGCTTGACGATCTGCAAGGCGATCGTCGAAGCGCACGGCGGCGAGATCCAGGCGCGCAACCGCGCCGAAGGCGGCGCCGAATTCCGTTTCAGCCTGCCGCGTGAGCCGGAGCCCGCCGCATGACGACGCCGCGCACCGTGGTACTCGTGATCGAGGACGATCCGCAAATCCAGCGGTTTCTCGCGGCGGCGCTCGAGGCGCACGGCTACGAAGCGCTGATCGCAGGCGACGGCGCCAACGGGCTGCGCCTGGCCACGGTGCGGCAACCGGACATCGCGATCGTCGACCTCGGCCTGCCGGACATGTCCGGTCTCGACGTGATCGTGAAATTGCGCGGCTGGTACCAGCGGCCGCTGCTGGTGCTGTCGGCGCGCACGCAGGAGCAGGACAAGATCGCCGCGCTCGACGCCGGTGCCGACGATTACCTGACCAAGCCGTTCGGCGCCGGCGAGCTGATGGCGCGCCTGCGCGTCGCGCAGCGTCACCTGCAGGAACGCGCCGGCGCGGAAATCCCGACCACCATCGAGATCGGGCGGCTGCGCATCGACCGCGCTGCGCACCGCGTGCAGCGCGACGGCGCGGACGTGCACCTCACGCCGATCGAATACAAATTGCTGACCACGCTCGCCGAACACCGCGGCAAGGTGCTGACGCACCGTCAGCTGCTGCGCGACGTCTGGGGCGCCGCGCACGTCGAATCGCCGCAGTACCTGCGCATCTACATGCGCGCACTGCGCCACAAGATCGAACCCGATCCGGCGCGGCCGCAATACCTGCTGACGGAGATCGGGGTCGGCTACCGCATGGCGGATGACGTCGCCGCTTGAAGCGCGGGATTTGCGGCGGCCTCTGACGGTATCATCCGCGGCATTCGCCGATAAGCGGAGTCGAAATGTTCGCCAGCGCAGTGGCTTTCCTTGCCTTCAGCGTCCAGCCCGTGCTGCCGTATGTGGATGCCGATAGCGTGGGCGAGGCGCTTGGAATGGTCGCGCTCGAGATCCGAATCGTCGACGGAGTGCGCCAGTATTGCGCGCAGGAAGTCCCTTCCGCTAAGGGCGTGTTCGACCACTACACCCTGCTGTGGGAAAAGCAAGACGAGGACGAAATCCTGGCCGTCGAAACGATTCTCGACCGGCGTAGCGACCGTGCCCGTTTCGAATCGATGCGCGACGCGGCACTTTCGAGCGCGATGACTGTCTCGCGCGCTGCCGCCGCCGTCGTCGGGGCGGAAAATTACTGCGGGGGATTTTTTGAGGCGATCAAGTCCGGCAATCGCAACGTCGCACATCAAACGCCGAAGGCATCCGGATTCCTGAAGACTTATATGCGTGAAAACCCGCCTGTTGCGGAGAAGGTGCAATGGCGCAACGACTTCATGGGCTGCAAAATCAAACTTTCGAACAACGGCACCGATCTCGATACGGCGCGCAAGACTTGCACCTGCGTCACCGACACGGTGCACGAAAAGGTCTCGGTGGACGAGCGCGCCGAGATCGAACGCGTCGCTCGAGCGCACGGCGACATGGCTCAGCTGCCATCCATGTTGCGTATCGCGCCCGATCTGGCGGCTTGCGCCGCGGTGTCGCAGTCGCCCTGAGCGCCGCCGCTGCGCGGCGCCACGTCGGTGCCGCGCTAGCGAATTCGCGCTGCTAACGTCCCGCCAGGAACGCATCCAGCTGCGCGAACGATTCGGGCAGTCCGTCGGCCGAACCGGCGGAGGCGTCAAGCGCTTCTTTCGTCGGGTACCGCTCGCTCAGGGTCAGCAGCGTCTTGCCGGCTTTCTCCGCGAACGTCACCGTGGTGACCGCGCCGTCGGGGCTTTCGTCGTTGGTCCAGACCAGGCGCGAGTTGGGCACGACTTCGAGATAGCGGCCGAAGAACGCCATCGAGTTGGCGAATACGAGGCGATAGCTGCCGCCGGTGCGCACGTCCATTTCGCAGGAACGCAGCGCCATGCCGAGCGATTTCGGCACCCACCATTGCTGGAACAGTTCGGCCTTGGTCCAGGCTTCGAACACGATGCGTGCGGGCGCATCGAAGGTGCGCGTGACGACCATCTCCGTATCGGATTTTTGCTCCACCGTCGTGCGGTTACTTTCTTTTTTTGCGGCCACCGGCGATCTCCTTCGATTTCAGTTCCGCCACCACCGCGTCCAGCGCGTCGAAGCGCGCGGTCCACAGCCGGTGGTACTGCGTGATCCACTCCGCCTCGTGTTCCAGGCGGCGCTGACCGAGCGTGCAGGTGCGCACACGTCCGATCTTTTGCGTGCGCACGAGCCCTGCGTGCTCCAGCACGCCGACATGCTTCTTCATGCCGGTCAGCGTCATGCGGAATTTCGCGGCCAGCTCGGTGATGGACGCATCCGCGCGCCCGAGCTGCTCCAGCACGCCACGGCGCGTGACGTCCGCCAGCGCAGCGAACGTGGCATCGAATCGGGTGGAATCACACTGAACCATGTGGTTCAGTATGCGCTCGAAGGAGTGCCGATGCAAGGGCGCGCGGCGCGCTGGCGGCAGCGCTCAGCCGGCCGCTTCGATGCGCTGCTTGAGCAGTTGCAGGACCACGGTATGGAAATCGTCCAGCGTGCGGTCCGCCCACCAACCACCGTAGACGTTGATCAAGGTGCGCATGCGGTACGTGGTCGACAGGGTCAGCTCGGTTCTGCCGTCGCCGAGATCGCGCAAGACATATTCGCCCTGCCGGATGTCGAAATAGCGATCGCCGATGACGACATGCGTGTCTAGGCGCTGCAAGGCCTCGCGTGCTGGAGCGACGTCGACGCGATACGCCAGGCGTCGTGCCGGCTCCCAAGCGGTCACGTATTCGCGGAAATGCACGTCGCCTTCCCAGTACAGATCGCGTACCGCACCGACGCCGCTGCCGCTCAATACGCCTGCACGCAGCGGAGTGCCGGCTACAGTGTAGTCGGCGGGACCCGACGCCGTCCAAATGCGCGCGACTCGCAATCGCGGTAGCATCGGCGCGCACACCGGATCGATCCTGCCTCATCGTTGTACGTTGGATACCGCCCCCGAGGGCCGACCACCTGCGGAGAACGCGATGAAATCAGTGCATGGCGCTTTGATTGCCGTTCTGCTCGCCGCCACCCCGACGGCCCACGCCGCCGGCGGCGGCAGCTTCTACAAGGATAAGGTTGCGATGCCCATGGTCAGCGCATACGCATATGCGGTGCCGGACTATTTCGACAAATCCAAGACGGCGGTGGCGATATTCATGCGCGACCGGCCGATGGACACCGCCGCCTACGACGCGGCGCCGGATCGCGCCAAAGCGTTCGGCGATCTGATCGGCAACATGCAGGGAACCGGCGCGAGCCTGCGCTTCGTCATCGGTACGGACAAGAGCGGGCACGCCGTCGTCGAAGGCGTCGATACGGGCTACCGCGGCACGGGCGGATATCGCAGCAGCTCGATGGCCCCGGGAACGGATTCGTATGCGCTCGATCTCAAGGTCAACGACGGCAAGCGCATCGAGGGTACGCTGCGCAGAACGCAGGATTCCGAAAAGACCGAAGACCACGGCACCTGGTTCGACCTGCATTTCGCCCTCGACGTCGCAAGCGGCCCGCCGTTCGGTCCCGGCCTGCCGCCCGACGGCGGCGAGCCGCTCGCCGGTTTCAAGAACTACGCGAGCGCCCTGTCGCACGCGGCGTTCAGGGTCGACCAGGAATCGCTCGACGGATTCGCGAACACCATCACCGACGCGCGCCTGGAAGCGTTCAACCAGGTTTCGCGCAAGGCCAAAGGCGATGCGTGGGAGGGCAAGGTCAAGGCGGAATTGCACCGCATGGAGGCCGAAATCCCCGATGCGTACGAATTCGACAGCGGCCGCGTGAACGGCAACGTGGCGACGATCACGATCCACGGCAAGCCGCACGATGCGGAGGCGTCCGCGCCCACGCCGCTGCTCGTCACTATGAAGAAGGAGCACGACGTGTGGGTCTTCGAGAAAGTGCAGACAGCGCCCGCCCCCAAGACGTCTGCCGCGGCTCCGTCCAGGGGCAAGACGAAGTAGCGGCGCGCCGGATCATGGACTGGGTGACGGCAGTAGCGTGTGGCGCCAGCGTGGCGTTCGTCGCCGGTGTCGCGTACGCGCAGGGTGTGCGGCGCGACCTCGACCGCGCCGCGCCGCTGTCGGCCTATTTTTCGCAGCCCACGCGCGTCGTGATGCGCGTGGCTTACCTGTGCCTCGGCATCGCACTTGCCTGCACCGCGCTGCACATCCGGCCGGAACGTGAGGGCGCGATGGTGGCTGGCGTCGGCTTGGCGAGCGCCGTGCTGCTGCTGGTCGCCGCGGCCTGCCTGCTACCGGTCGCGCTGACAACTGGCGCGAGCTTCGAAGCCGACGCGCGTTCGGAGCGCTCCCGCATGCTGCACCGTATCTTCAGCAGCGTCGCGCTTGCCGCCGCTGTGCTGGCGATGCTGGCGTATTCGCTGCTCGGCCTGCCGGGCAGCGACCGTGGCGAACGTGCGCTGCGCCTGTACGCGATTCTGCTCGCGATTTTCGCGGCGATGGCATTTGCGCTGCTGCTGCGCGTGCCGCCCGGCACTCGCCCCTACGGCGTGTGCCAAAAGATCCTGGTCGGCCTGATCGTGCTCTGGATCGGGCTCGCTGCGTTGGCGTAAGTCCGGCCTGGACCGCAGGCGCAAACGCCACGCCGGTGTCGGGGCGCGTCGCCGCATGCCGTCGGCGCAGGCAGCACGCCGGCGTCCGACTGCGCCGTCGCTGCGGCTATACTCGCGCACGCTCCCACTGCCCTCGCCCACCGTTGACTTCCCCGCTCGACCGCAAAGGCCTCGCCGCGATCTTCGCCTCGTTCGTGTTCTGGGGCCTGGTGCCGCTGTACTGGCACGCCTTGCAGCAGGTGCCGTCGCTGCTCGTGATTGCGCATCGAATCGCCTGGAGCGCGATCCTCGTCGTGTGCTGGCTATGCGCGCGCGAGGGCTTCGCATGGCTGCGCCGCATCCGCGCCCGGCCGCACGCATTGCGCTACCTCGGCGTCAGCGGTCTGCTGATCGGCTTCAACTGGGGCTTGTACATCTGGGCGATCAACAACGGTCACGTGATCGAAAGCAGTCTCGGGTACTTCATCAACCCGTTGTTCAGCGTGCTGCTCGGCGTGCTGGTGCTGAAAGAGCAACTCAGCCGCGTGCAATGGACTGCGGTCGGTTGCGCCGCGGCCGGCGTGCTGTGGTTGACCGCATCGGCCGGCGCGCCGCCGTGGATCGCGCTGTGCCTCGCGTTGTCGTTCGCGCTGTACGGACTGGTGCGCAAGCTGGTCGCGGTCGAGCCGGTCGCCGGTCTCGCGGTCGAGAACCTGTATCTGTTCGTGCCCGCTGTCGCCGTGCTGGCCTGGGGTGAATCCGGCCACGGCGGCGGCTTCGTGCACGGCTGGAGTGCGGGCGTTGACGCGCTGCTGGTCGCGGGCGGTGCCGTCACGGCGCTGCCGCTGGTCGGCTTCGCTTACGGCGTGCAGCGCATTCCGCTGTCGGTCGTCGGCTTGGTGCAGTACACCTCGCCCACGCTGCAATTGTTGATCGGTGCCGCGGTGTTCGGCGAACCGTTCGGCGCGACGCGCGCGATCGGCTTCGGCGCGATCTGGATCGGTCTTGCCTTGTTCGCGGCGCACGGGTGGCGCACGCGCACGCGCGCTACCAGCTCGCCTTCAGGCGCAATTCCACCCGCCGCGGATCGCCCAGACGATAGCCGAACTGGCCGAAACTGACCTGGATGCGCTGGTAGTACTCGGAATCGTAGGCGTTGGTCGCGATCAACGCCGTATCCCAGTGCGCGGTGCGATAACCCACGCGCAGGCCGAGCACGTCGTACGGCGGCAGGCGTCCGGCCGGGCTGCTCGAAATATAGTATTGCGCGGCGGCGGCGCGGTAGGCGTCGGCGGCGCCGTACCAGCCTTGCGCCAGACCGTAGCGCACGCCCAGCGTGGCGCTGTACGGCGGTGCCTCCGAGGTCGGGTCGTTGTTCGGGAACACCAACGCGTGGTAGTGCGAGCTCAGGATTCCCGCACCGCCGCGCACGCGCCAGCGCGGCGAGAGCTCGTCTTCGAATTCGAATTCCACGCCCCGGCTGCGCACGCTTACCAGCACCGGCAGCCCGGTCGCGCTGGACAGGTAATAGGTGTAGCGATCGTGCGCGTGCGCATCGAATGCGCGCAGTGTGGTGTCGAGCGTGCCGTCGAGCCAGCGCGCGCGCCATGCGGCTTCGAAATTCTGCGTGCGTTCCGGCACGTACACGCTGCCGGCGACCGCGGCGTTTTCCTGTCCGCCACTGCGAAAGCCGGTGCCATAGCTGAGCGAAATCGTGTGTGCGCTCCACGGCCGCCATTCGACCGTCGCCAGCGGCACCGGTACCTGATAGCTGTAGTGGTTGTCGCCGGTCGGCGCGACCGCGGTCCGTTCGTGCAGCCAGCGCACGCCGAGTCCGGCGTTCCAGGTCGTGCCCCACGCGTGTTCGGCCCAGAGTGAGGCGCTGTCGGTCCAGGTGCCGAAAAACGAGTAGATCTCCTGCGCCGGAGCCACCGGCGTGAAGAACGCCGAATCGACGTGATCGCGTTCGAGCTCGGCGACCAGCGTCCAGTCCGTGCCCGGGTGGTCGCTCACGGTGACGCCTTCGCGGCGGCGCAGCTCGTGGTCGGTCCAGTGCGTGCGCGTCGGCGGCTCGCGCGAATCGCGCAGGATCGTCGTCACCGACGCGTGCGCATCGACGGTCCAGCGCTCCGCATCGTCGTAACGCACATAGCCTGCCGCGCCGCGTGCGTGCGTCTGCGCGACGATCGGGTACGTCGCGTAGCTGTCGCGCTGAAACGGGTCGAACGGCGGCGGCAGCGGTTGGCCGGGGTGCGTCGGCGCGGGCGGCGCGACGACCTGGCGATCGCTGCTGTCGCCCGACAGCGCGAGCGCGGAAAATTCCGCACTCAAGGGCCCCTCCGGCGCGAAGCGCAGCTTGGCGCGACCGAAGCGGTTGCGGCGCTTGTCCACGCTCGCCGCCCGATTCACCACTTGGCGGATGAAGGTCGGTAGCTCGTGTTCGTCGAGCGCGATCGTGGCGCCGAGCGCGCTGCCGACGATCGGACCGGACCACGCCACTTCGCCGTTGCGGGCGCCGTCGTTGCCGACGCCAAGCGCTACGCTCGGCGTGCTTTCCGGCGCAGGCGGCGCGGTCCGGAGCGCGATTTCGCCCGCCTGTGAACCGCCCGCGGCTTCGAACGTGCGCGGACCGCGCGCGAGCGCGAGATTGCTCACGTCGTCCAGCGGCACGAGTTCGTCGTCGAGCATGCGGTAGCCGAGCTCGACGCCGTCGAACGTGATCGCAAGCGAGGGAAAATAATCCTGGTCGCGCTCCGTGCCGCGAATCGCGATCGAACGCCCGGAGCCGTACACGTTCGGCGCGTACAGGCCGATCTGGTTGAAGCCGAGCAGCGGCGCGGAGTCGAGCCAGCGCGCATCGAGCGTGGTTTGCGCGGTTGCGCGCTCGATCAGCGGCGTCGCCGACGCGTGCTCGGGCCGCGGCGTCTCGGCGACCGGATCGCCATCGATCGTCAGCGGCAGCAGTTTCACCGCCATCGGTGCCGCCGCGGTGACGACCTGCAGCGTGCCGTCGGCGAGCCTGCGCCAGGCAAGTCCGTTCGGCTGCAGCACGCGCTGCAAGGCTTGGTCGAGTGTCGCCGGGAGCGCCGCCTGCGTACACGCTACAGGATCGCCGCGCCCGCTCGCATCCACGATGCGCACGTGGAATTCGCGTGCGATCGGTTCGAGGCAGGCGACCAGCGGCTGCGCCAGGGACTCGGCGGCGTACGACGGCGCGGCGGCGCAAGCGCCCGTGGCCGCCATCAGCCATGCCGTTGCGCGGGTCCCGTCGATGATCGGCCTGCAACCGTTGCGCGTCATTTCGCTGAAGCTCGAAGCGAGTGGGCGAGTCTCAGTTCAACGTCAATGCGTGCCGAACCACGACATGCACCGGTCGAAGACGCGCTGACCGCCGTTTTCCCCCGATTGGGATGGTACTACAGGGTCTTGTGTCCGGCGGGCGTCCGCTCGTTGTTGCGGTCGACGCTCGCCGTTCCCGGCGAAGGAACTACGCCCGTCTTTCCGGCGAAGGCCCTACGTTTGTCATTCCGGCGAAAGCCTCCCGGCTCGTCATTCCGGCGAAAGCCGGAATCCAGTGCCTTGCTTGGCGCCCAAAGTCGCTGGATTCCGGCTTTCGCCGGAATGACGAGCGTAGGGCTTTCGCCCGATGACGAGCCGGGAGGCTTTCACCGGAACGACGAGCCGGAGGCTTTCGCCAGATGACGAACCTACTTCGCGGTTCCGGCCTTATGCCACCGCCGGCGTCTTCGCCGGGCAATACGTGTCCAGATACGCCTGGTGCGACGGCAAGCGGCTCACGGTCTGCTCGATGTTGCGCCGGATGGTTTCCAGGAACGCGTTCAGTTCCTCGTCGCCCATCAGGTCCGCCGACGGATGGTGCTGGCGTGGTTCGATGCCCTGCCCGAGCATCACCTGGACCCACGAATTTTCCGCGAACAACTCGTTCGGAATGCGGAACACGCGTGCGCTGTCGCGGAACAGCGCGATGCGGTGCCGCAGCGATGCGGGAATGTCCATCTCGCGTGCCGTGCGCCAGAACGGCTCGTCGCGTTCGTTCGCGTGGTAGTGCAGGATGATGAAATCGCGGATGTGCTCGATCTCGGCGCGGGTCTGCTGGTTGTATTCGGCCACGTCCGAGGCGTTGATGCCGGCGGCCGGGAACAGCTGCAGCAGGCGGATCACGCCGCGCTGGATCAAATGGATGCTGGTCGATTCGATCGGCTCGAGGAATCCGCTCGCGAGGCCAATCGCAACGCAGTTGCCGCGCCAGGTGTCGCGGCGCTGGCCCGGGCGGAAGCGGATCGTGCGCGGCTCGGTCAGGCGCTCACCCTGCACGTTGTCGAGCAGCGTGCGCCGCGCCTGTTCCTCGTCGATGAAACGGCTGCCGTAGACGATGCCGTTGCCGACACGGTGCTGCAGCGGAATGCGCCATTGCCAGCCCGCATCGCGCGCGATCGAACGTGTCAGCGGCACGGGCTCGCCGACCGACGCGGTCTGCAGTGCGATCGCCGTATCGCAGAACAGCCAGTGCGACCAATCTTCCCACTCCGCACCGAGCGTCTGCGCGATCAGCAGGCCGCGGAAGCCCGTGCAGTCGATGAACAGATCGCCCTCGATGAGCGCGCCGGAATCCAGCCGCAGTCCCTCGATCGTCGAGGTG
>Ga0207702_10006062_pt1 | contig 10486 bp, 10 predicted proteins | sample KBSCornC62_FD_184302 | JGI IMG/M metagenome (GOLD analysis project Ga0207702, IMG submission 184302) | Corn rhizosphere microbial communities from Kellogg Biological Station, Michigan, USA - KBS Corn C6-2 (SPAdes) (version 2) | ecosystem: Host-associated > Plants > Roots > Rhizosphere > Soil ...
GCGCGTAACGATTAAAAAAATGATGGTCACGTAATGACTGAAACAATATTCGCAAGTAAACAAGTAAAAGAACTTGCGCTTATAGAGTCGATTACACGTCTCGCTGTGCCGCTTACACCATTCACGCGGCTCGCGGAACACTTCCTCGTGCGTGATCGTCCAGGCGACGGAGGCAATTGGCAAAGCCAGAATACAAAGAGTCGCGAACTGCTCGCCGAGGCTCATGAGCAATCCTAATTGTCGCCTAGCGAGAGAATAGAGCGATGCCACACGACAGAGCGAGCGGTACAAAGCCGGCCGGGCCATGCGTCCTGACAATTTTCGGAGCGGCGGGAGACTTAACCAAGCGCTTAGTCATACCCGCGCTTTACAATCTCGCCCGCGGGAAGCTCCTGCCGCAGGAATTTGCAATTGTCGGGTTCGATCTGGCGGATGAGAGCGTAGAGACCTGGAAAAAGTCGCTCGGTGACATGCTCGAGCACTTTGTTGCGGGTCCGAACGGTGAGGGGAAGGTTGATCAAGACGTCTGGAACTGGCTCGCAGGACGAATGTCCTATCTCAAAGGCGACCTGAACAGCTCCGAAAGCTTTTCACAACTCAAAACAAAGCTGGCCGAGATCGCCGGGAGCGCGCATACGGGCGGCAACTATCTTTTCTATCTGGCTATCGCCGACCGGTTTTTCGGCTCGGTAGTGGAGCAGTTAGGCAAGAGCGGGCTCGCGTGCGAGGAGGAGGGCCAGTGGCGAAGGGTGGTAATCGAAAAGCCTTTCGGGCACGACCTGGCCTCCGCCAAGGCCCTTAACCGCCAGATATTGACGGTGCTTGACGAGCCGCAGATTTACCGGATCGATCATTTTCTTGGCAAAGAAACAGTGCAGAACATCATGCTCTTCCGCTTCGCCAATGGACTAGTCGAGCCGATTTGGAATCGCGACCGGATCGATCATGTCCAAATTACAGTAGCGGAATCCGTAGGAGTCGAGAAGCGCGGCCGTTTTTACGAGACAACCGGAGCGCTGCGGGATATGGTTCCGAACCATGTTTTCCAACTCGTGGCGATGACCGCGATGGAGGCTCCGAATTCGTTCGATGCCGATGCTGTGCGTTCAGAGAAAGCAAAAGTCATTGATGCGATTCGCGATTTGAAGCCGGACGAGGTAGAGGCATGTGCGGTGCGCGGACAGTACGACGGCTACCGCCAGGAGCCGGATGTTTCCAGCGAGTCACAGGTCGAGACATATGCAGCGCTCAAATTGAACATCGATAACTGGCGGTGGTCGGGGGTACCGTTTTATATACGGACGGGCAAGCGGCTGAGCGAACGCAAGACGCAGATCGCCATCCGGTTCAAAGAAACCCCGGCGGCTCTGCTGCGCGCTACAACACCGACACCGAATTGGCTCTTGCTGCGGATCCAGCCGGACGAAGGGATCGCGTTTGAATTCGGAGCGAAGATTCCGGGACCGGCAATGCGGCTGGGCGAGGTCCTGATGGATTTCAAATATCAGGACTACTTCGGGACGGCACCAGCGACGGGCTATGAAACGCTTATCTACGACGTGATGATCGGCGACGCGACGCTTTTCCAGCGCGCGGACAACATAGAGACCGGATGGGCCAAGGTACAGCCGATACTTGACTACTGGAGCGCGCATCGCCCGGCAGATTTTCCGAACTACGCAGCTGGCAGCGAAGGTCCCAAGGCGGCGGATGAACTTCTGGCACGGGACGGGCGAGCCTGGCGTAGGATCGTGTAGAGTTGCCATCCATGGACGATGGGAGCGCTAACCTACGCGGCAGTCTTCGCGCTTTCCATTTATTCGACATCGCCGAAGAGATCGACCTGCCGCTCTTGCGCCGCACGTTGGGATCAGCCCCGAGCAAGCGGGGACCGGCATTCCGGCAGCCTGCGCCCGAATACGTGAGGTTCGAGCGACCGCCGGTAGTCGAAAATCCCGGCGTATGCGCAACCGATTCGGGCACAGCGCTCGAAGCAAAGATCCGGTATTTCGACTACGGCGTTGCGAGTGTCGAACTGCGAATGCCGTTTACCGCGACCTGGGACGGGCTTGTTCGACTCGCCAACAAGTGGGTCCTCTCACCGGAACTCGAGGCGAGCGCCGCAGGGACGCTGCGCGCGCGCCTGGCGACTGTCGGCGAATGTCTGAAGAAGCCGCATACGAACTGGATCGCGGAAGACTTCTACGTGATCCAGGTCGATCCGATCCCGGCCGGCGGAGGCAGTGTGACGCCGGCCGATGAACTTGTGCGGGACCATGGCCCGGGAATCGCCCAGATTGTCCGTGGGGAAGACACGGCACTCGCACCGGCGGAGTGCCGTGAGGTTCTGCAATCCAGCATGTCGTACTATCCAGCGGACTTGCTCGTGGTCGGCTGGGTGGCGGCGTTTGTGTATGACACCCCGCTGGCCGCTGCAACGACGATTGAGCTGCTCGAGCATGCCAACAGCCAACTGCTCGAGTTTCGGTACTACGATGAGGTGCTCACGCGCGTATTGGCGGATGTTTACCGGCAGCTCGACAAGAAGCGTGGTTTATGGGGGCGATGGAAACTGGCGCGAGAGGCGCAAAACCTGAACACCCTTCGGCTTGACTATCGGGAACTTGCCGAGCGGACCGATAATGCGATCAAGTTTCTCAGCGACATGTTTTACGCCCGCACATACCGTTTGGCGGCGGCGCGAATCGGCGTCAACGATTACCGCGATCTAGTTACCGACAAGCTGAGCACGGCGCGCGATTTGTATGAGTCGATGGTGAATGAATTCCACCAGAGCCGGGCGTTTTTTCTTGAACTGATGGTGGTGATCATTCTCACTATCGAGATTGTTTTTCTGTTTCGCGGCAAGGGTTAAGGCGTAAGCCGCAAGGGTGCGCCCCGTTGACTGTCTAGGAGCGAAAATTTTGTACGCCCGCGAAAACGAGTCACCGTCTATGACTAGACGGGACAGGTTCGCGACGTTCGCATGGGCGTTTTGCGCGGCGGTATGTCATCACCGGCGTTACGGCAAATAAGAGGGATAGGGCTATTTTATTGGTTCTGATCAAATGTATACTTTCTGGCACGGTCCGTACCCTGATGCTAGTAAGGCTGGGATAGAAACGGCAACCGAAGAACTACAGGGTCACGAGCCTGCCGTCAGCCCGTGCAAGCCGCGATACTTGCGGAGTAGTTCGTACATGACGATGGCACCAGCGTTCGCTACGTTCAGGGAATGTTTCAAGCCCAACATGGGTATGCGAACGTGCGTATCGCAGGCGTCTAAGAGATCTGGGCCCAGACCATCGACCTCGTGGCCGAACAGGACACAGACCGGGAAACGCGGCTGCCAATCAAAAATGTCGACGGCACGCAGCGTCGTTTCTATAGCAGCGAGTTCATAGCCTTCCGCGCGGAGGGCCTCCGCGGCCGTAGAGACATTCTCTACAGGCTCCCAGCGCATGCGTGCTTCGGCGCCTAAAGCGGTTTTCGAGATGGCGCTTTTTGGTGGCCGCGCCGTGATTCCGCTTAGCAGCAGACGCTCGATGGCTGCGCCGTCGGCAGTGCGAAAAAATGCGCCGACGTTATACATGCTTCGCACGTTGTGGAGCAGAATCGAGACCGGCAAGCACAGACCAGAATAGGCGGCGGCCGCCTCGGTCGCCCGGTAGGGGACGCGCTCCATCCGGTTACCTGCGATCGAGACCGGCGCGTTTCCACAACTCGTCGACCCGTGCGGTCACTTCCGGCGACATCTTGATCACGTTGGGCCAGCGGCGCGTGAATCCTTCGGACGGCCATTTGGTGGTGGCGTCGACACCCATTTTCGAGCCGAAGTTTGGCAGACGGCTGGAGTGGTCGAGTGAATCGATCGGGCCGAGGCAGAATTCAATATCCCGCTGAGGATCGATGTTGTTAAGCGCTTTCCAGGCGACCTCCGGGACATTTTGCACGTCCACGTCTTCATCCACAACGACAATGCATTTGCTGAACATGGCCTGGCCAAGGCCCCAGATAGCGTGCATGACCTTGCGCGCCTGTCCCGGATAGGACTTGCGCATGGAAACAAGGATCAGATTGTGAAAAATTCCTTCGGCGGGCATGCAGATGTCGCGTACCTCCGGCAGTTGCAACCGCATCAGCGGCAAGAAAATTCGCTCGATCGCTTTGCCCATATAAAAATCTTCCATCGGCGGGGGGCCAACGATGGTGGTGGCGTATACAGGCCGCTTGCGCTGCGTGATGCAGTCAATATGGAAGACGGGATAGTCATCATCGAGCGAATAGAATCCTGTGTGATCTCCAAAAGGCCCTTCGCGGCGCAGTTCGCCGAGATTTAAGTGTCCCTCGAGAACGATCTCCGCGTTAGCTGGGACTTCGATATCGCTGGTCTCGCATTTCACCATTTCAACGGCCTTGTTGCGAAGAAAGCCGGCGAAGAGCATTTCATCGATGGAGGGGGGCAGAGGAAGAACCGCGGAAAAGATCGTGGCCGGATCGGCTCCGATCGCGACGGCAATGGGCATACGGGCTTCGCGGCCTTCGGCGGCGAGACGGCGATAGTGGTCGGCTCCCTGTTTGTGTTTCTGCCAGTGCATACCGGTAGTTTGGCCATCGAAGACTTGCATGCGATACATGCCACAGTTGCGCTTGCCGGTTGATGGATCGCGCGAGAAGACCAGAGGCAGCGTGATGAAGCGGCCGGCATCGCCGGGCCAACAATGCAAGATGGGAAATTTGTCGAGGGAAAAATCTTGGCGGCGGATTATTTCTTTACAAGGGCCATTCGAAACGGTTTTGGGAAAGGCAGCGTTGACTTCCCCAAGTTTGGGAAGCAGCTTGACTTTTTCGATAAATCCTTCGGGCTTTTGCAGTTCGATGAACCCGGCGATCCGACGCGCGATGTCTTCTATATCGTCCACACCCAGAGCGATCTCCATACGGCGCATGCTGGCGAAGGTGTTGATGACCAGGGGGGCATGGGAACCTTTGGGATTTTCAAAAAGCAGCGCCGGCCCTCCGGTTTTGACGGACCGGTCGGCGAAGGCGGCGATCTCTAGATGCGGGTCGACGGGAATCTCGACCCGTTTCAGCTCACCCTGTCTCTCAAGGGCTCCGAGGAAATCGCGCAGGTCAGCAAAGGGCATGGAGTATGTACACCCATTATCATGAGAGGGAATCATGAGCATGCGAACAGCCTTAATTACGGGGGCAAGCCGCGGAATTGGGAAGGCCTGCGCGCACGCGTTAGCGTCCTCCGGCCATCGAGTGGTGCTGGCGGCCCGCTCGACGGAAAAGCTGGCGGAAGTTGCGAGAGAAATCGGATCGGAAACCTTTGTCCTCGAAATGGATTTGGCGAGCCGCGATTCGATCACTACCGGCATGACGCGGGCAGCGAAAGATTTCGGGCGCATCGACGTGCTCGTGAATAATGCTGGTATTGCCAGGGATGGTCTAGCGGTGCGCATGAAGCAGGCCGATTGGGAGGCGGTGCTTGGCACGAATCTGAGCGGCGCGTTTTACGCGATCCAGCAGGTGTTGCAGGGCATGATGCGCGAGCGCTGGGGGCGCATCATCAACATTTCATCGGTCGTGGGCGAAATGGGAAACCCGGGACAAGCGAATTATGTGGCTTCCAAAGCGGGCTTGATAGGTTTAACAAAATCACTGGCGCAGGAGGTGGGCAGCCGAAATATTACCGTGAATGCCGTGGCGCCCGGTTTTATTGGGACGGACATGACGAGTGAGCTGAGCGAAGAGCTAAAGCAGAAAATGATCGACAATACACCGTTGAGGCGCATGGGCGCTCCGGAAGACGTGGCAGCGGCAGTGAAATTTCTGGCGAGCGATGAAGCAGCGTTCATTACCGGCCATGTGCTGGATGTGAACGGCGGGATTTACATGTAGCATGAGAAAGCGCGACGACAAGTTCAAGATCGGCCTGGTGCAGATGTCGTGCTCGACCAGTCAGGACACAAACCTTAACAAAGCGATCGCCGGCGTCCGCGAAGCAGCGGCGAAAGGCGCCGAGATTATCTGCTTACAGGAACTATTTCGCAGCCAGTATTTCTGCCGTGAGGAGAATGCAGCCCTTTTCGATCTGGCGGAGACGATTCCGGGTCCCTCGACCGAAGCAATTGGATCGGTCGCCAAAGAACTCGGGGTGGCGGTGGTTGCCTCCCTCTTCGAGAAACGGGCACAAGGCCTGTATCACAACACGGCCGCCATCATCGATGCTGACGGTTCGCTGAATGGCATCTACCGCAAGATGCATATACCGGACGACCCGCTGTATTTCGAAAAGTTTTACTTCACGCCGGGTGATCTGGGGTTCAAGAATTTCGAGACACACTACTCGCGGATCGGCGTGTTGGTGTGTTGGGATCAATGGTACCCGGAGGGCGCACGGATCACCAGCCTGCAGGGAGCGAACGTACTCTTCTATCCGACCGCGATCGGATGGCATCCATTGGAAAAGGCGCAGTATGGCGAGGCGCAACTGGATGCGTGGCGCACGATTCAGCGAGCGCACGCGATTTCGAACGGCGTGTTTGTGGCGGCCGTAAACCGCACGGGGTTCGAGGGCCCGGCGGAAAGCGGTCTGGAATTCTGGGGCAACTCCTTTGTGGCCGATCCGTTTGGGCGAGTGATCGCGCAGGCCGCGACGAGCGAGGAACAGGTGCTGATCGTCGAATGCGATCCCAAACAGATGGATGAAGTCCGGCGGAATTGGCCGTTTCTACGCGACCGGCGGATTGACGCGTATGGGCCGATCACTGAACGCTGGCTGGCCTGATGAGGTTTCCCCCCGAATGGGAGCGGCACGAGGCGACTTGGCTCGCCTGGCCGCATGAAACCAGCGATTGGCCGGGAAAATTCGCACCGATCCAATGGATATATGGCGAAATTGTTCGGCATCTGTCGCGGGTCGAGAAGGTACGCATCCTGGTGAATGATCGCGAGGCTCAACAAAAAGCCAGTCGAGTTCTGCGAAAATCGGGCGCGGATCTGAACGCGGTGGAATTTTTTACGATTCCCACGGATCGCAGCTGGACGCGCGATTTTTGCCCGACGTTTGTCCGCGATGGCGGGAGCGCGCCGATCCTTCTAAATTGGAAGTTCAACGGCTGGGCAAAATACGCCAATTGCGAGCGTGATGATCGTGTGACGGAAAGACTAGGCGAACAGCTGGGGCTCGCCATGCGCACTCCGGAGTGGCGCGGGCAGCGCGTCGTGCTCGAAGGCGGAAGTATCGACGTGAACGGCGCCGGTGCTGTCCTTACGACGGAGGAGTGCCTGTTGAGCGATGTACAGGCGCGCAATCCCGGCCTGAGCCGGGAAGATATCGAAGCGATTTTCAGTCACTATGTTGGGGCAGATCGCACAATTTGGCTTCGCAACGGAATCGCCGGGGACGATACCCATGGCCATGTCGACGATCTGGCGCGGTTCACGGATCCTCAGACGATCGTGATCGCAACCGAGCGTGACCAGGCGGAATCGAACTACGAACCGCTGCACGAGAACCTAGCGCTGCTGCGGGAAACGCCGTTTCGGGTGGAGACGCTGCCGATGCCGGAGCCGGTCTATTTCGCCGGACAGCGATTGCCGGCGAGCTATGCAAATTTTTATGTCGCAAACGCCATCGTACTGGTGCCGACCTTCAACGATCCGAATGACAGGGTTGCTTTGAACAAGTTGGCTGAATTGTTTCCCGATCGGAAGATCATAGGAATTGCGGCAACGGACTTGGTGCTGGGACTAGGGGCGCTGCATTGCATGACACAGCAGCAGCCCGCGTAAATGATCGCGTTAGCGGCCATTCCAGTTTTGATCTGGGTCTATCTGCTGATCGGCCGCGGGGGATTCTGGCGCATTGCGAAGAATCTTGCGCCGCTGAATATTTCGCGCGCGCCTGCACGGCGCGTAGTCGCAGTGATTCCGGCCCGCAACGAAGCAGCCGTGATCAGGCAAGCGCTTCAGTCCCTGCGGCCACAGACGTTCGCCATCGTAGTGGTGGACGATAACAGTGAAGACGCCACCGCCGAAACGGCGAAGGCGGCAGGCGTCGACGTAGTACGCGCCTCTATTCTTCCTGCCGGCTGGACGGGGAAGCTCTGGGCGCTTTCACGCGGCGTGGAAGAAGCGCTGAAGCTTGATCCCGATTACCTGTTGTTCACAGATGCGGATATCCGTCACGAATCGCAAAACGTAGCAAGCCTGGTTTCTCTCGCTGAAGAGCGCCGGCTGGATTTGTGTTCGTACATGGTCAAGTTGTGCTGTGAGAGTTGGACGGAAAAGGCCTCCATACCAGCATTTGTGTATTTTTTCTTTATGCTCTATCCGCCCGCGTGGGCGGGGGGTGCGGCGGGAGGCTGCCTGTTGATTCGGCCCCAGGCGCTTGCCAGCATCGGTGGCTTGGAAGCCATCCGGAGCGAGATCATCGACGATTGCGCGCTTGCCAAAGCGGTGAAGGCGCGCGGTGGGCGCATCTGGCTTGGTCTTACGACCACGGCCGCGAGCGTCCGTTCATACGGCGGTATCCATGGAGTGCGGACCATGATTGCGCGCAATGCATTTAGCCAGCTTCGCCATTCGACACTCCTGCTGGTCGGCACGTCGGCTGGATTGCTGCTGACTTACGTTGTTCCGGTTGGGCTGGTATTGTTCGGCACGGGTTGGCCGCGCCTTCTCGGCGGAATCGCCTGGATGTTAATGAGCGCGAGCTATGCGCCTATGGTACGGTTTTACCAGCGATCATGGCTGTGGAGCGTTTTTTTACCATTTGTGGCTCTTTTCTATTTGGAATGCACGTTTCACTCGGCACTCGCGTACTGGCGGGGTGCAGGAGGCGAGTGGAAAGGGCGCGCTCAGGATCGCGCTGTTTCTTAGTCGGTCGTCAGAATCACCTTGAGAACGCCTGGGCGGGCTGCTTCGGCGAATGCTGCGGGGGCTTCGGCGAGCGGGAAACGGCAGGAAATCATGCCGCTCACATCGACCTTACGCTGGCGCAAGAGTTCGATGGCCGGACCGAAGCGGCCGCACCGTGAGCCTACGAGGGTGATTTCATTTACGATCACGGGCGCCGTGTCTAGCGACAGTTCTCCATGCACGGTCGACTTGAGAATCACCGTCCCGCGCGGACGGGTCATTCGCACTGCTTGGCCCAAGCCGGCGGCGGAACCTGTCGACTCCACAACGAACGGATATTTCGCTGCTGGGGGATCATCTGTGATGCAAACGCGCGCGCCAGCCCGGCTGGCGATTTCGAGTTTGGCTTCGTGATGGCCGTACACCGTGACATCTGCCTCATGGGCGCAGAGGGTTTGCGCGATGAGCAACCCCAGTTTGCCGTCCCCTAGAACCGCGACTTCAATACCCGCGGCGATCGGTGTTTGATCAAGGATTTCGCAGGCGGCTGCTAGCGGCTCTACGAACACGGCTTCCTCATCCGGAATCGGAAGCAGATTCGCTTTGGGTAGCGTGAGATATTCTGCGAAGGCGCCGGGATGTTTGACGATCCCCAATACGGAACGATTCAGGCAATGCCGTCCTAAGCCGGCGGCGCAGGATTCGCATTCACCGCAGGAAAGGTTGATCTCACCGACGACTCGTTTGCCTGTATCGACGTCAACACCGGAGAATTCGTGTCCAGGAACGCCGCGGAATTCGTAATAACCCCGCTGCAGTTCCAGGTCGGTATTGCAGACACCTGCGCGCCGCACGCGTACCAATGCGAAGCCGGGCGCACGACTGGGAATGGCCATGCTTCGCAGAGAAACATTCCCGGACTCCAGATAAACTGCTTGCTGAGTTACCAGCGGTTCTTGCTACCCCCGAAATCGCGCTGGCGACCACCGCTACCGCCTGCGCCACCACCACTGCGGTCGCGCTTCTCGGGCGGACGTGCTTCGTTCACAACCAGAGCGCGGCCCATCAAGTTACGTCCATTGCATGCCTGTACAGCTTGGTTTGCGGCACCGTCGTCGTTGATCTCAACGAAGCCGAAACCCCTAGCTTCTCCGCTGAAACGATCGCGCAAGATATTCACGCTGTCGACTTGGACGCCGGCCTCGGCAAAGAAGGCCTGTAAGTCCCCTTCAGTGGCTTTGTAGGGCAAGTTGCCTACGAACAGCTTCATCACTAAATACCCTCTCTTACTCGTTGACTCCGAATACTGGATACGTCGGCAAACGATCTACCAGCGGACCCCTCCGAGGATTCAATCGAGAAACTTAAAATCTAATCTGTTCTATGGTCCCACAGAAACCGAGCAATTCGAAAGCCGCAAGTCGCGCAACCCGCGATTTTACGAGGCGAATAGGGATAACCCTAATGAAAGCGGGGTCTAGCGAGGGGTGATCAAACCGCCGAGTTTATCCTGCTCCGACGCCCGCTGGCGGGGAAAGCGAGCTGAATAAGCTTCAAGATACTTTAAGCCTGAGCCGGTGTTATAGATCAGGATACGCTCATCTGACCGTAAGAA
>Ga0207702_10006064_pt1 | contig 10483 bp, 7 predicted proteins | sample KBSCornC62_FD_184302 | JGI IMG/M metagenome (GOLD analysis project Ga0207702, IMG submission 184302) | Corn rhizosphere microbial communities from Kellogg Biological Station, Michigan, USA - KBS Corn C6-2 (SPAdes) (version 2) | ecosystem: Host-associated > Plants > Roots > Rhizosphere > Soil ...
CCTGAGCAGCGCTTGCCCTGCAATCCGTCGCCCGGAAGCGTACGATCGGTTGCAGCAACATCGCTGTTCGCGGAAGTACACCATGCGCAGAATTTCTCGTTCGGATGGCAACCGCCTTGCGCGGGTCACTCTGCTGGTCGCGGGCGTACTGGCGTTGGCGGGTTGCGCTGCTGGCTATTCCTTCGTGCAACCGGACGCGGGCGGCGCAGGCAGCTACTACACCAGCGACGGCCCCTATCCGGCACCCGCTTATGACTACGATGACGGGATCGGCGCTTACGGCCCGTACGAGGTGGGCTTCGGCTACGGCAACCTTTACGGCCCGTCACTCACCTTCGGCTTGGGCCTGGGCAACCCATGTGGCTGGAGCTGCGGGGGCTACTACGGTGGCTGGCCTTGGTACTACGGCGGCGCCGGGTATTACGGGAAGAGGTGGCATCACGGACACCACCGTCACGGCGATCCCATCGCTTCGGGGCCATCGCCCCGCCCCTGGCTGCGCCCGGACCATCCGCGCGTTCCACCTCCCCAAGTCGTACGTGGCGCAACCCCGCCCATCGCGGTGCCGGAACGACCGATGGGGGGTCTCGCCAACCGGCGAATGCTCGAATCGGCGTCGTTCGCGCCGCGCGATATCGAACGGGTGTCGCAGCCGTCAAGCATCCCGGATCGCCCGGCCTACGCGGCTCCCCAGCCCCCCGCACTCGCCGGGCGCCCGATCCGGATGGAGGCACCGCGTGCTTTCGCACGACCTGCCGCGCCGGCCGTGGCACCCATGCGTGTGGCCCCGGCGGCAGCCCGCAGCGGCCACGCGCCACCGGTCAAGATTCCTTGAGATAACGGGCCGCGTCGCCCGTTTCCCAATAAAGTTTCCCAATAAAAACGGGGAGCACCAGAAGTGCTCCCCGTCGTCCCCCGTCTTGCGGCGGATCAGCCCGGGCCAGCGGCCCCGCGCTCACCCATCAAAGCTGGTGGTGGGAAACCGTTTCGGCCGGCTGCGGCGGCGGAGCCTGCTTCGACTCCGAGGACGTCTCGCGGATCTCGGCACGCATTTCCAACTCGGCCATGCGGATCAACGCGTCGTGCTGCTTGTACACCGCTTCCCACTCTTCATTGGTCATTTCGACGAAGCTCATCTCTAAAGTCCTCTGGTTGCTGAACGCTTCAAGTGGCGTTCACATGCCGCCGCTGATACTCTCCGCCGAAAGGGGCAGTTGCGACTCGATTCGCCACTTCGGCACCCGATGTTTTTTCAAATCTGGCGCCCGGAACTCGGTTACTCTGGATTCCCCCTGTTCCTGATGACCGCCGGGCGCCAGTTCCTTTTTTTGTGGTCCTTCTCTGACCACAACCCGCCGCAGCAAGACCGATTCCAGCGTTCCGGTCCGCTCCGCTCGCAACGGATGCTTCGGCGGTGCGCATGAGTATTTCTGCACGCCGCGTGCCAATACATCGGCAGTCGCGCCAAAGAATTGCAAGAGATTGTGACGTCGCGGGGTAGGCGACGGATTACGTGCGCCGCGCACGGAACCGGTAACAATTCGCGACTATTGGCGAAGGGATCGCAAACGGAAGTTCACAATCGCGCCGCCAGCGAGGATGATTTGCCGTTGCATTTGGAAACAAGTGACACACCATGACCAGTTATGACGTTGTTGTTGTGGGTGGAGGTCACGCCGGCACGGAAGCCGCGCTGGCGTCGGCACGCTCGGGCGCACACACGCTGCTGCTCACGCACAACATCGAAACCATCGGCCAGATGAGCTGCAATCCCGCGATCGGCGGGATCGGCAAGGGTCATCTGGTGAAGGAGATCGATGCGCTCGGCGGTGCGATGGCGCACGCGGCGGATCTCGCGGGCATCCAGTGGCGCACGTTGAATGCATCCAAGGGTCCGGCCGTGCGTGCGACGCGTTGCCAGGCCGATCGCGCGTTGTACAAGGCCGCGATCCGACGCATCGTCGAGCAGCAATCGAATCTGGAAATTTTCCAGCAGTCGGTCGATGACCTCGTGATCGAGCATGGCCGTGTCGCCGGCGTCGTCACGCAAATGGGTCTGACGATTTACGCGCCGCGCGTGGTGTTGACGGTCGGCACGTTCCTCGCCGGCAAGATCCACATCGGTCTGGAAAACCACGCGGGTGGTCGCGCCGGCGACCCGCCCGCCACCACACTGGCAAAGCGCCTGCGCGAACTGCCGCTGGGCGCAGATCGCCTGAAGACCGGCACGCCGCCACGCATCGACGCGCGCACGCTGGACTACTCGAAGTTCGAGCAACAGCCGGGTGACGATCCGTTGCCGGTGTTCTCATATCTCGGTTCGCGCGCGGAACATCCACGCCAGGTGCCGTGCTGGATCACGCATACCAGTGAACGCACGCATGCGATCATCCGCACGGGGCTGGATCGCTCGCCGCTCTACACCGGCAAGATCGAAGGCACTGGCCCGCGTTATTGCCCATCGATCGAAGACAAGGTGGTGCGTTTCGCCGACAAGGCGTCGCACCAGATCTTCATCGAGCCGGAAGGGCTGGACGCGATCGAGATCTACCCCAACGGCATTTCCACGTCATTGCCGTTCGACGTGCAGGTGGAACTGGTGCATTCGATTGCCGGCTTCGAGCGCGCGCACATCACGCGCCCCGGTTACGCGATCGAATACGATTATTTCGATCCGCGCGGCCTGCAACCGTGGCTGGAAACCAAAGCCATCGCCGGCCTGTATTTCGCGGGCCAGATCAACGGCACCACCGGCTACGAAGAAGCCGCGGCGCAGGGCCTGGTCGCGGGATTGAACGCCGCGCGCACCACACGCGGCGAAGCGCCGTGGTGGCCACGCCGTGACGAGGCTTATACCGGCGTCCTGATCGACGATCTCACCACCAACGGCACGATCGAGCCGTACCGGATGTTTACCTCGCGCGCCGAATACCGGCTGCATCTGCGCGAAGACAACGCCGACCTGCGCCTGACGGGAAAAGGTTTCGAGTTGGGCGTCGTGCCACAAGAACGCTTCGACGCGATGCGCGTGAAGCGTGATGCAGTGGAACGCGAAACCGCGCGGTTGAAATCGATCTGGGCGACACCTTCGAACGCGCTTGGCGCCGCGCTGCAATCGCAACGTGGCATCACGCTCGCGCACGAAGCCAACGCGCTGGATCTTTTGCGGCGCCCGGAACTCGATTACACCGCATTGACCGGCACGCAAGGTTTCGGCCCCGCGGTCGAACACGAAGACGTCGCCACGCAGGTCGAGGTGCAGGCGAAATACGCCGGCTACCTCGATCGCCAGCGCGACGAAATCGAACGCCAGCGCCGCCACGAATCCACAGCGATCCCCGACGGATTCGATTACGACCAGGTGCGCGGTTTGTCGGCCGAGGTTTCCGCGAAACTCAAACGCGTGCGTCCGGCGACGCTGGGCCAGGCGCGCCGCATCAGCGGCGTCACGCCCGCGGCGATTTCACTGTTGCTGGTGCATTTGCGCCGGTCGCGCGATACGCGGGCAATGCAGGCCGACGGTATCGACGCATCATCCACGGCTGCCGAGCTTCGGCCCGATATGCATGCGGTCGTTTCCCGGCTCCCGTAAGCTAGGGCATTGACGAGCCGATCGGCAGCGACATGGCATCCAATGCAGACGCCGGACCCGCGCAGCGCGTGTCGCGGCGGCCACTCTCCCCAGTGGCCAGCCGCCTGTGGGCGAGGGCGCAGAAAGAATGGGAACAACAACAATTTGACGCCGCGGAACGGTCGCTGGCCAGCATGCTGGCCTTGGCGCCAGACGACACGGACGCTATCCGGATGTTGGCGGCCGCGGCTCAGCGCCGCGGCGATCACGTCAAATCCGCGGACTGCCTGCGGCGTGCCATTGCTGCGTCGCCCGACGATTTTGCGCTGCGTGTCGGATTCGGTATTGCCTTGTATGAACTTGGCAAGGTCGATGAATCGCTGACTCACTTGAGGCGTGCATGTGATCTCGCGCCCGCGTCTTCGTTGGCATGGTTCAATCTGGGCAAGGCGCTCGAGAAGGAAGCACACACGGAAGAAGGGATCACGGCATTCCGGCGCGCCCTGAACCTCGATCCTTCACACGTCCCGGCGCGCCTGTCGCTGGCCCGCTCGCTGGCAAGTGTCGGTCAGGTCCAGGCGGCGGTGGCGGAGTTTCGCGAGACGCTGCGTCGCGACACTGGCAACGCGGAAGCATGGTTCGGGCTATCGAATCTCAACACGGTCCGCTTCGACTCCGGGGACACTGCCTGCCTTCGGCGCGCATTCGCTCGCGCAAATTTGAATGATCATGACCGCGAGCTGCTTGGCTCGGCCTTCGCGAAGGCGCTGGAAAACCAGGGCGATTACACGCAGGCTTTCGAGGTGTTCGGACTCGTCAAGGCATCACAGCGCAAGCAGGTGAAAGGTGACGCTGACGGGGAACGCGATCGCGTGGAATCGATACTGCGCACGTTCACGAAGGCAACACCGCCACCGCCACTGAACGCCAGCCTGGGCCATGAAGCCATCCTGATCGTCAGCCTTCCGCGTTCCGGGTCGACCCTGGTCGAGCAAATCCTGGCGTCGCATCCGGATGTCGAGGGCGCCAACGAGATCAACGATCTGCGGGAGGTGATCGATGCGGAAACGCGCCGCCGTGAGTCAGCGTTCCCGTCATGGGTGCTCGACGCGACCGCCGAGGACTGGCATCGCCTCGGCGTCGATTACCTCGCGCGGACTGCGCGGTGGCGCAATACCAAAGCGCGGTTTACCGACAAGAATCTTTTGAACTGGTACCTGGTGGGCGCAGCATTGGCGATGTTGCCGGCAGCTCGCGTGGTGATCGTGCGACGCGATCCCGTGGAGACATGCCTCGCATGCTATCGCCAGTACTTCACGGGCATCGCGGGCTTCGCTTGCGATCTCGGTGACATGGCTGATTACTGCGCCAACTTCCTGGGCCTCACGCGTTTTTGGCGAGAGAAATTTCCGACACGCGTGTTTGACCTCCAATACGAGACGTTGGTGGCCGAACCGCAAGCCGTGATCCCTCGATTGCTCAGCTTCTGCGGCCTGCCATTCGATCCCGCGTGTCTCGCATTCCACGAAACACCACGTGCCGTGCTGAGCGCGCCCAGTGCCGCGCAGGTGCGGCAGCCATTGCGCCGCGATACCGCGCGCAGCGCACTCTACGGGGACAGGCTTGACGGTCTGCGCCAACGCTTGCGGGAACGCGGCGTCCAGGCGGATTGAAGATCCTCGACACGATCAGCGCGACAGCCCGGGCAATGCCGCCACTTTGACAAATTGGCGGGATGCCGAACCGCGGATGTCGACTCCTCCCGTCCCGACAAGAAAGGATTGGTGGCCCGGCTTCCCTGACCCGTTGACACATCCGGCACTACCGGCGCTGCGGTAGCGATGCCAAGCTGGCCGTGTTTGGATCAGGTTAACCCGCGAGGGGCGATCATCAACCCCCTGCGCGCCCGCGCGAAGCCGGCTGCAACGCCGCACGGGGTTCACACGCCGAGCAGGGATAACACGCATGCGGGCACGCGCCGGCGCGCCATGGCATCGGAGGAAATGCACCGCGGATGATCCGCGAAGCCACCGTCAACCTGACCCGCAAGCTTTACCGCCCATTGGATCGGGCCGGGCAGCGCAGGGTGCGCAAGCCTGCCGGGAACCCGAGACGGCTGGCGCGTCAGCCGGTGCACTATCCGGTTCTCGACAACGCTCGTTTCGTGCTGATCTCCCTGGTGGTCGTCGGGCACCTGCTGGAACAACTGGCTGACCAAGGACCCATGGCGGCGGCACTGTATCGCTGGATTTATCTCTTCCACATGCCGGCGTTCGTGCTGATTTCCGGCGCGGTTTCGAAATCGACCCTGACGCGTCGCCGTGCTCTTGCGCTGGTGACGGGCTTGCTGCTTCCCTATGTCATTTTTCAGACGCTGTATCCGGCGTGGGACGCGTGGCTGTTCCATACCGGCGAGGGGTTTCAGGGCTACCTGACGCCGTACTGGCTGTTGTGGTATCTGCCTAGCCTCGCGTGCTGGCGCCTGCTGTTGCCACTGTTCGCGCGCCTGAAGTTTGCGTTGCCGCTGGCCGTGGCGATCGCGTTGGCTGCAGGCGTGGCGCCGTGGATCGGTTATCCGTTGTCGCTCTCGCGTACGCTGGTGTTTTTTCCGCTGTTCCTGCTCGGCTATCGCCTCGGCGGGCAGCGGCTGCAGCAACTTGGCGTCTCACGCAACCGGAAATGCATTGCACTGGGCGTCCTGATCACCGCGGCCATCGGTGCATGGCTGCTGCGCGACGCAGATCCGGAGTGGTTGTATGCATCGATCGGTTACGCGGATTTGCAGGTCGCCGCGTGGCCGGGCAGTGGAATCAGGCTGGCGCTTCTGACGGCGTCCGCGTCGTGCGCCCTGGCGGTGCTTGCGCTGGCGCCGCGACGCGCGATGCAACCGGGGCTCGGCCGCCACAGCAGGACCGCCTACCTGATGCACGGCTTCCTGGTGCGGGCCATGGTCGCCGCCGGCGTATTCGCATGGCTGGCGCAAACCTTGCCGGAACCGGCCGAACTGCTGGTATGCCTCGTGGCGGGCGCGCTGATTGCCGGGGTGCTGTCTACGCGGCTTGCGGATTCATTGGCCGCACCTCTGACTGGGCCCTTCACCTGGGCGCGCGGTTTGGCGCGGCGCGCTCCGCTCCCCATACGCCGACGGATGGAAGAATTCAAACGCTTGTATTAGGCTTGGCGCGTCCGCCATCTGGCACCTGGAGATTCCCGGCATGCTTCGTCCCCGTCATCTGGCCTGCGCCGTGGCGCTGGCGCTCGCAAGTTCCGCCGCCTTCGCGCAGTCGGCTCCGCCGGTACAGGCATCATCCCACGCGGGCTTGTTCGACAACATGGTCGTTTTCGGGGACAGCTTGAGTGACGACGGCAATCTTTCGCTGGCGTTGCAGTTGCCGCAAATCGTGCGCTTCACCACCAACCCGGGCCAGACCGGCATCGAGAATGTCGCCGATTACTTCGAGATGCCGATGACGCCTGCGCTTGCAGGAGGCACCGACTTCGCGTTCGGCGGCGCGGGCTTGGTGAACAACTCGCCCGGCACGCCGTCGAGCGTGCCGGTCCTGCCGGCCCAGCTCGGCATGTATCTGCAGGCCACCGGTGGCCAGGCCGATCCCAACGCGCTATATGCGGTGTGGGGCGGCGCCAACGATATCTTTTACGGGGCGACTTCGGCCGCCGCGGGCGCGACCGCGCAACAACTGATCCAGCAGACTATCCAGCAGTTGGTGCAACAAGCGATCGCGGGCAGCGTGATCCCGAACGATCCGACTGCCATCGCCGCCTACACGGCGCAGATCACCCCGGTCGTGACCCAGCAAGTGACGGCGCAGGTCGAAGCCGCCGCAGGCGTAACTTCGCTGATGACACCGGACCAGGTGCAGGCCGGCATCCAGCAGGCGGCGGCGACCGAACTCGGCATGATCGACCAGTTGGGCAAGGCGGGCGCGCGCTACGTGATGGTGTTCAATCTGCCCAACATCGGCGCAACGCCGGAGGCGATGGCGCAGGGCGCCACGGCCTCCGCACAATTGACCGGCCTGACGCTGACCTTCAACAACACGCTCAATACGGGCTTGGCCAAGGCGGGCGTCAACATCATTCCGGTGAATACCTTCGCGCTGCTCAGCGAGCTCATTGCCGACCCGAGCCGCTATGGCTTCACGAACGTGACCCAGCCGGCTTGCACCGGCAGTTCGTTCGGATGCCTGCCGGCCGGCACGCCCGGCGCCACCAGCACGTACCAGCCGGGTACCGAGAACACGTACCTCTTCGCCGATGGCGTGCACCCGACCACCGCCACGCACGCGATGCTGGCGCAGTACGCGGAATCGATCATCACAGCGCCGGGCGAAATGTCGCTGCTCGGCGAAGCCCCGTTGCAGATCAACGAGAGCCTCAACCGTTCGATCACCAATCAGGCCACCAGCAGTCTCGCCAACGCACCCGGCAATGGGCTGCGCGTGTGGGCCAGCTACGACTACGCGCGCCAGCGTCTGGATGCGCAGGTCAATTCGCCCAAGAGCAGCAACGACGCCAATACCTTGAGCGTCGGCGCCGACATCCACCCGTCCGACGCACTGACGGCGGGCCTTGCGTTCACCGCGGGCCAACAGAAGGACAACTTCGCCGGCAACGCGGGTGGCTTCAAGCTGCAGGATCTGCTGGCCAGCGGCTACGTGATGTGGGGCTGGGACCAGGCCTACTTCGGTGCGATCGGCAGCTTCGGCCACTTGGGATACAGCGACCTCCATCGCAACATTCCGATCGGGCCGACCGTGCGCTATGAATCCGGCTCGACTTCGGGCTACCACACCGCGCTGGCGCTGACGGGTGGCTGGTGGATCAACTTCGGCAACTGGCGCACCGGCCCGTACGCGGACCTGTCCTGGCAACACGCGCACGTCGATGGTTACAGCGAGAACGGTGGCGATGCCGCCGCGATGACCTTCGGGAACCAGGATCGCCACGCCCTGATCGGTACGCTGGGCTGGCAACTGACCGGCAACCTGCAAACCGGCGGCACCCTCTTGCATCCGTTCGCGCGGGTTGCATGGAACCACGACAACGACGCCGACCCGCGCGATGTCACCGCAGGCTTGGTCAGCATGCCGGGCACCTTTGCACTGCCCGGGTTCGCGCCCGACAAGAACTGGGGCAGCGTGGGCGTCGGGTTGGCAGCCGACTTCACGCCAAGTTTTTCCGGCTGGATCGGTTACGACGGGCGCTTCTCGGATTCCAGCCAGCGTGTCAACAGCCTCAACCTTGGCGCCAGGTTCCGTTTCTGAGCTTGTTCGACGCAACAAAAACCGCGCGCCGCGAGACGCGCGGGTTTTGTTTTCCGGAAAGCAGAAGTCAGTGCTTCTTGCCGCTGAAACGCTTGAACTCCGCCTCGGCCTGATCGTGCAGGGCCTTGGCGTCCGCATCGGATAGCGTCGAGGTCTTGCCGGCACTGATCTTCTGCTTCAAAACCAGCACGCCGTTGTTGCCCCAGCCCGCCTGCACCGTCGAGCTTGCGGGCGCGCCAGCCTTCGGCATCTGCTCCTGCACGACGACCCACGGCAGCGAATCGCGATAAGCGTATTCGGTCTTGGTGAAGCCCTTGTCGGCCTGGTTGACCTGCTCGATGATGAACTCGACGCCGTGCAGGTCACTGAACACCTGCCAGCTGTGCGATTCGCCGATCTTGCTGGAGGTGCCACTCTTGACCGTCATGCCGCCGGTCTGGCGTTTGGCATTGTTGAAATCGTCCAGCATTTTCTCGGCGGCGGTCGGTTCCGCCACCAATGTCAGATCGACGTTGGCCGGCTGCCCGCGGGTCAGCACCGGTTGCTGCAACTTGGTCGTATAGGTGCGGCCGTTGTCCTGCATGGTCGCCTGCAGCACGTAAAGATCGTTGGCGTTGATGGCCGACGCCGAGAAGGGAATGTGGAACGCCTGCGGGAACTTGGGCGGATTGAAATCCTGCTTGTTCACCGTCGCCCCGGGCTGCTGGGTGACATCCACCAACGACAACTCGAGTGTCGCCTGCGGCGTCACCTGGACCGTGGCGTCCTGCAACTTCACCGTACCGGTCACCGCAGTGGCTGCGGGCGCCGGCGTGCCCGCACCGGATGCCGATGCCGCCGCACTGGCGGATGAATTGCTGCCAGAAGAATTGGATGCGCCGCAACCGGCAAGGACCAACGTGGCAAGAAACAGCGGCGCAACTGCAAGCTTTTGCATGAGGGTTCCTCGAAATGGGGCCGGCCCGCACCGGACGGTGACTCCACGATCCTTGGCGTTCACGGGCCAGAACTTTCATGTTACCGCGAGCCGGGGCACGACGAAAGCTGTCGTGCGTCGAGGCGTTCATCATTGATGGGTTATCGGAGGGCTTCTCCGCGCGAACCGGGACTGCCGGAAGCGTGAGGGAGATGTGCCTTTCATGGATCTTTCAAAGAGATTGCACCGTTGTTAATTTGTTGCTAATGTGAATGTGGCGTTAACGCGCCCCGATCCTCCGCCCTGCTTCGAAATCGAGGGATTTCAAGGCATGAATCGAAACCGGCGTTCCGTCGACGCGTAGACGCGCGCCGGTCCACAACCACTGAACCAGTTTTCGCTTACCGGGGAGTACTCCTGATGAATCGCAAGCTCTTGGCCTCGGCCATCTGCGCCAGCCTCTTCGTCGCCGCCACGGCGTACGCGCAAGACAATCCCGCGCCTGCTCCGCAGGCACAGGATCAATCGACTGCCGCGCAATCGAACACGACTCAGCAGCAAGAGAACCAAAAGACCAAGACGCTGGAAACCGTCACGGTTTCGGGCTCTCTTCTCAAGCGCCCTGAGTACGAGACCACGTCGCCCGTGCAGGTCGTCCCGATCAAGGCAGACGAGGCGGCCGGTCTCTTCAATGTGACCAGTTTCGTGCAG
>Ga0207702_10006065_pt1 | contig 10482 bp, 5 predicted proteins | sample KBSCornC62_FD_184302 | JGI IMG/M metagenome (GOLD analysis project Ga0207702, IMG submission 184302) | Corn rhizosphere microbial communities from Kellogg Biological Station, Michigan, USA - KBS Corn C6-2 (SPAdes) (version 2) | ecosystem: Host-associated > Plants > Roots > Rhizosphere > Soil ...
CCCTTGTCCACCGACTCGTCGTACTTGAAGCGCAGTTCGGGCACGCGGCGCATGCGCATGGTGTGCGCAAGCTGGTGGCGGAATTCCTTGGCGAGCAGCTTCAGCGCCTTGACGACCTCGGCCGAGCGTTCCGGCTGCAGCACCGTTACCCACACGGTCGCAACATCCAGCTCGCGGCTGGCTTCCACATCCACCACGCTGGCCTGCGGCAACGCGTGGTCGCGCACGGCGGCGTGCACCAGCACGCCGACTTCGCGGCGAAGCTCGGCGTTGAGGCGATCGATGCGGTGGAAGGAACGTTGGGGCATGAGCAGTGCTCGACATCGGATTTACTACGTCGTCATTCCGGGGCCACCGCGATTTCATCGCGGGGGAACCCGGAACCCAGTGACTTTATTTCGAACAATCGAACAACACAGAGTCACTGGGTTCCGGATCGCCGCTATGCGGCGTCCGGAATGACGATGAAAGCGAGCTGGTTGGCGTGGCTTTTACTCCGACTCTTACAACGTCCTTGCCACTTCGATGCGCTCGAAGCACTCGATGCGATCGCCCGGCTTGACGTCGTTGTACTGCTTGACGCCGATGCCGCACTCGGTGCCATTCTTCGCCTCGTCCACGTTTTCCTTGAAGTGGCGCAGCGATTCCAGCTCGCCTTCGAAGATCACCACGTCGTCGCGCAACACGCGGATCGGCTTGTGCCGCTTGACCGAACCTTCGATGACCATGCAGCCGGCGATGGCGCCGAACTTCGACGAACGGAACACGTCGCGGACTTCGGCGGTGCCGATGATCTCCTCGCGCACCTCCATGCCCATCAAGCCGGACGCCGCCTGTTTCACCTGGTCGATGACGTCGTAGATGATCGAGAAGTAGCGCAGGTCCACGCCGTTCTGCTCGATGACCCGGCGCGCTGATGCATCCGCGCGCACGTTGAAACCGATCAGCAGCGCCTTCGACGCGGAAGCCAGCGTGGCGTCGGATTCGGTGATGCCACCCACGCCCGACGCGATCACGTTGACCTTCACGAGATCGTTGCTGATCGCGGACAGCGATTCGCGCAACGCCTCGGCCGAACCCTGGACGTCGGCCTTGATGAGGACGTTGAGCGTCTGCTGGCCCTCGCCCTTGCCCATCATCGCCATCACGTCTTCGAGCGTGTTGGTGCGCGTGACCAGGCGCTTCTCGCGGCGGCGGGCTTCGCGCTCGGACACCACGTTGCGCGCCAGTTTCTCGTCCGCAACCACCACGAACTCGTCGCCCGCCTCGGGCACGCCGGACAGGCCGAGCATCTGCACCGGAATCGACGGGCCCGCGCCCTCGACCTGCTTGCCGGTTTCGTCGAACAGTGCGCGCACGCGACCGTACTCGACGCCACACACGACATAGTCGCCGCGCTTCAGCAAACCTTGCTGCACCAACACCGTCGCGACCGGACCACGGCCCCTGTCGAGGCTGGATTCGATCACCACACCGGACGCGCGGCCGTCGGGAACGGCCTTCAACTCCATCACTTCGGCTTGGAGGCCAATCGCTTCGAGCAACGCATCGACGCCGTCGCCGGTCTTGGCGGACACCGGCACGAACTGCGTGTCGCCACCCCAGTCCTCGGGGATCACTTCGTGTTGGGCCAGGCCCTGGCGGACGTTGTCCGGATTGGCTTCCGGCTTGTCCATCTTGTTGACCGCGACGATCAGCGGCACCTTGGCCGCGCGCGCGTGCTGGATGGCTTCCACGGTCTGCGGCATCACGCCGTCGTCGGCCGCGACCACCAGCACCACGATGTCGGTGGACTGCGCGCCACGCGCGCGCATCGAGGTGAACGCCGCGTGGCCGGGCGTGTCGAGGAAGGTGATGACTCCCTTCGGCGTTTCGACGTGATACGCGCCGATGTGCTGGGTGATGCCGCCCGCTTCGCCCGACGCGACCTTGGTGCGGCGGATGGTGTCGAGCAGCGACGTCTTGCCGTGGTCGACGTGGCCCATGATGGTCACCACCGGCGGGCGCGGTGCCTGCTCGCCCTCGGCCGCATCGGTAGTCACGTGCGCGGCGAGCTCGGTCTCTGCGGTCTTCTCCTCGGCATCCACGACCTTGTGGCCAAGCTCCTCGACCACCAATGCAGCGGTGTCGTGGTCGATGGTCTGGTTGATGGTCACCATGGTGCCCATCTTGAACAACGCCTTGACCACTTCCGAACCCTTGACCGCCATCTTCTGCGCGAGGTCGGCCACCACGATGGTTTCGCCAATCGGGATTTCGCGCATCTGCGGCGTGACCGGCTTGGAGAAGCCGTGCTGGCCCGTGATGCCCGACAGGTCGACGCGCGGCTTCGTGCGCTTGCGGGTGGATCGGCGCGCGCGTTCCGCATCCGTGAGATGCAGTTCGCCGCCCGCGTAACGCGCGGCGCCCTCGTCCTGGTCGTCGCGCATGCGGTGCGATCCGCGCGTGCGCTTGCCCTTGTGCGCGGCCACGTCCTTGTTCTCGCGTACCGGCGGTTTCGGCGCCTCGTGCCGGCGCACATGCGTGGAAGCCGGTTCGGCGGCATCGCCTTTCGCGGGTTCCGCGGTCGCGCCCGCGGCGGTCGCCTCGGCTTCCGCCTTGGCGCGCTCTTCCTCGATGCGCTTGCGCTCGGCCTCGGCGGCCTCGAGTTTCTGCTGCTCTTCCTTGCGGCGGCGATCCTGTTCGGCCAACTCGGCCAGCTCGCGCTCGTGCTGCTCGCGCGACACCTCGAGCTTGCGCAGCGCTTCTTCGCGCTCGCTGTCCACCACGTTCCCGGTCGGGATCGCGGCACGCTTGACGTACGTACGGCGCGCACGCACTTCGACGTTCACGGTCTTGGCGCTGGCGCCACGGCCACCCGCCACGGTGATCTCGCTGACCTTGCGGCGCTTCAGCGTGATCTGTTTCGGCGCGGCGACGGCAGCGGATTCCTGCTTGCCGTGGTTGCGACGCAGGAAATCAAGCAGCTTGGTCTTCTCGCTATTGCTGATGGCCTGGTCGGGGCCTTCGAATTGCATGCCGGCCTCGGCAAGCTGCGCGAGGAGCTTGTCCTCGGGCGTGCCCACCATGTTCGCCAGTTGCCTGATTGTTATGTCTGACATCGTGTCCAACCTCTCGTGTCTTCGGCGCCCGATGCGCGTTGCAGTGCGATCGAGACGCGTCTCGACGGTACCCAAGCCCCTGGATCAGCGGCTTGCCGCTTCCTGCTCCATTTTTTCCAGCATCGGCGCGCGCGCCGCCATGATCAACGCGCCGGCGCGATCCTCGTCCATGCCTTCGATTTCGATCAGGTCATCCACGGCCTGGTCGGCCAGGTCTTCGGCCGTGACGATGCCGCGCTCGGCCAGCGCATACGCGGTTTCCTCGTCCATGCCTTCCAGCGCCAGCAGTTCCGCAGAGGGTGCGTTCTCGTCAAGGGTTTCCTCGACCGCCAACGCCTCGGTCAGCAACGCGTCCTTGGCGCGCGAACGCAGCTCCTCGACGATGTCCTCGTCGAAGCCTTCCACCGCCAGCAGTTCGCCGGTCGGCACGTAGGCGATTTCCTCGACCGTGGAGAACCCTTCCTGCACCAGGATGTTGGCGATTTCCTGGTCGACCTCGAGCTTGTCCATGAACAGCTTGAGCGCGGCTTCCTGCTCGGCCTCGCTCTTGGCGGCGACCTGGTCCTGCGTCATCACCTTGAGATCCCAGCCGGTGAGCTTGCTGGCAAGCCGCACGTTCTGGCCGCCGCGGCCGATCGCCTGCGACAGCTTGTCCTCGGCGACAGCGATGTCCATCGAATGCTTGTCCTCATCGACGATGATCGACTGCACTTCGGCCGGCGCCATCGCATTGATCACGAACTGCGCGGGCGCGTCGTTCCACAACACGATGTCGATGCGCTCGCCGTTCAATTCGTTCGACACGGCCTGCACGCGCGAGCCACGCATGCCGATGCAGGCGCCGATCGGATCGGTGCGCTTGTCGTGCGCTTCCACCGCGATCTTGGCGCGGTCGCCGGCATCGCGCGCGCAGGCGCGGATCTCGACAACGCCCTGGCCCACTTCCGGAACTTCCAGCTTGAACAGCTCCATCATGAATTCCGGCGCGGTACGCGACACGAACAACTGCGGGCCGCGCAGTTCCGCGCGCACCTCGAACAGATAGCCGCGCACGCGATCGCCCACGCGCACCACTTCGCGCGGAATGGCCTTGTCGCGCGGAATGAACGCCTCGGCCTTGCCGCCGAGATCGAGGTAGATGTTGCCGCGCTCGACGCGCTTGGCCACGCCGTTGACCAGCTCGCCCACGCGATCCTTGAACGCGTCGACCACCTGCGCGCGCTCGGCCTCGCGGATGCGCTGCACGATCACCTGCTTCGCGGCCTGCGCCGTGATGCGCCCGAACTCGGGGTTCTCGATCTGCTGTTCGATGTACTCGCCCACCTGTGCACCGGGGCGCTCATCCACCGCGTCCATCAGGCGCAACTGCCAGTCGGGCGATTCCATCTCGCCGTCGTCGGCGATCACTTCCCAGCGGCGGAACGTTTCGTAGTCACCGCTCTCATGGTCGATGGCGACGCGGATATCCGGCTCTTCCTCGGGGTAGCGTTTCTTCGCGGCGGTGGCCAGCGCCGCCTCGAGTGCGCTGAAAATCACCTCGTCCGGCACCGCCTTCTCGGCGGCCACGCTCTCCACGATCATCAACAATTCGCGATTCATCTCTTTTGCTCCGTCGAAGCCGCACGCACTGCGCTTCGATATTCCTCAACGTCGTCATTACAGATCACATCCTGTGATCTGCCCTTCGGGCCGCCTTCGGCGTTCGCTTCGGCATCCTGCCTCCGCAGTCCGGCGAAAGCCGGGACCCAGTGCTTCAATCAATGCCTGCGTTTGGGCTTCCCGCCCTTCGTACCATCCGCGCCCTTGCCCGGCTTGGGTTTGGGCGTGTAACCCAGCGCATCCCAATCCGGAACCAGGTGCGCGCTTTCAATTTCGTCGTCGGCGACATCCATCCGCACGCCATCGACCTCCATGCCGATGCGCTTGCCATCCACCGCTGCGATCTTCCCGCGCAGGCGCCGGCGTCCATCGCGCGGCAGCTTCAGCGTGACCTTGGCGTCCTGGCCGAGGAAACGTGCGAACTGTTCCGCATTGAACAGCGGCCGCTCGATGCCCGGCGAAGAAACTTCCAGCACGTAATGCCCGGGGATCGAGTCGTCCACGTCCAGCAGCGCGGAAATCTCGCGGCTGGCCGCCTCGCAATCGTCCACGCCCACTGCGTTGGCGGCATCGCCCTCGTGCTGCAGCGAATCGATGTAGACGCGCAACAACCCGCCGCCGTGTCCGGCGTTCCATTCAACGCCCAGGCACTCCAGGCCCAGTTCCGCCAGGGCCGGTGCCACGCGTGCGACGATTGCTTCGGTCTCCATCGCGCTCCATGAATTCCGGAAATAAAAAATGGGCACAAGGCCCATTCCTTAAGTCGCCGTTTTCGCTTCCAGTAGTCGGCGTTCCGCATCCTGCGGATCAGGGGAGCAACGAAGCTTCCCTGACAAAGGCCTGGTAGCGGGGGCAGGATTTGAACCTGCGACCTTCGGGTTATGAGCCCGACGAGCTGCCAGACTGCTCCACCCCGCAACAGGGAACGCGCATTATGGTGCCAGCGGCAGTTTTTTGCAACCGCTGCAACGTCGATACCGCCTCGGTTTTGGCCGGCAATCCGCGGATTTTGCGGCCCTTTCGGCCGCGTCAGGCCCCGAATGCGGCCTGGCACCACGCATACAGGACGCCGGAGAAGCCGATCATCGCGACCAGGCCCAGCGCGTTGACGGACAGCAGCCAGCGCAGCGTCAAATCAGGCTTGGCGACCAGCGGCTCGACGCCTTCGGCGGGCGCGTCGAAGTACATCACCTTGACCACGCGCAGGTAGTAGAACAGGCCAATGATCGAGCAGATGATCGCGACGATGGCCAACCACAGCATGCCGCCGTCGATCGCGGATTTCAGTACCAGCACCTTGGCGGCGAAGCCCCACAGCGGCGGGATGCCGGCCAGCGAGAACATCGAAATCGCCATCATGCCCGCGAACCATGGCGAGCGCCGGTTCAGGCCCTTCAAGTCGTCGATCATCTCGCACTCGAAACCCTTGCGCGCCAACGCCAGGATCACGCCGAAGGCCACGGTCTCCATCAGCGCGAAGCACACCGCGTAGAACAGCGCGGACGAGTAACCTTCCGGCGTCGGGTTGGCCAACCCGAGGAACACGAAGCCCATGTGCGAGATGGTGGAATACGCCAGCATCCGCTTCAGGTTGGCCTGCGCGATCGCGACCACGTTGCCGATCACCAGCGACAGCGCGGCCATGATCGCGAGCATCATGGTCCAGTCGCCTGCCAGCGGCCCCATGCCCACTTCCAGCAGGCGGTAAGCCAGCCCCACCGCCGCCAACTTCGGCACCGCGCTGATGTACATCGCGATCGGCGTGGGCGCGCCTTCATAGACGTCCGGCAGCCACATGTGGAACGGAACCGCACCGAACTCGAACCCGATGCCGACTACCAGGAATACCAGCCCGAACTGCAGGAGGTGCAGGTGCGGGGTGGTGCCGATCGAGGCAAAGATGGTATGCAGGTCGAGCGTGCCGGTGGCGCCGTAGATCAGCGACATCCCGAACAGCAGCAAGCCCGAGGCCAGCGCGCCCAGCACGAAGAACTTGATCGCGGCTTCCGACGCAAGCTTCGATTCGCGGTTCAGCGCGACCAGCGCGAAGGCCGGCAGCGAGAAAAGCTCGAGGCCCAGATACACGGTGATCAGGCTGCCGGCCGACACCAGCAACATCACGCCCAGCACCGAGAAGATCGACAGCGAATAGAACTCGCCGATGAACAACTGGCGGTCCTTCAGCCATGGCCGCGCCATCACGAACATCAGGATCGTGGCAATCAGCACCGTGACCTTCAGGATTTCGGCCATGTGGTCGCGCACGAACATGCCGCCGAACGCGGTGACGGTTTGTGGCGGCTGACCGCCGATCACGAGGAATATCGCCACCAGCAGCACGAAGACCGCCATCCAGTGGGTGGCGTCGCGTTGCTCGTCCTTGACGAACACGTCGAACAGCAGCACCAGGCACGCCGCCGCAGTCAGGTACAGCTCCGGGACGATGACCAACAAGTCGTTGAGGCTGATCATGGGGTTTTCAAACCTTGCTGGTCATCAAATGGGTCACGAGTTGCGCGACCGAGGAATCCATCAGGTGCATCAGCGGCCACGGGTACACGCCCATCGCCAGCACTGCGACGGCGAACGCCGTCAGCACCCAACCCTCGCGGGCCGTCAGCTTGGGCATCGCCGCGGCTTCCTTGCTGGGCGCAGTACCCCAGACGATGCGCTTGATGAGGTACAGCGTGTAGCCGGCGCCGATGATCAACGAATACGCCGCGAACAGCGCGATCCACGGATTGGCGGTGAAGGCGGACAGGATCACCATGAATTCGCCGACGAAGCCTGACGTGAACGGCAGGCCGCAATTCGCCATCGCGAACAACACCCAGAACGCGGCGAACCACGGCATCACCTTGGCGAGGCCACCGTAGGCCGCGATCTCGCGCGTGTGCAGGCGGTCGTACATCACTCCGATGCAGGTGAACAGCGCGCCCGACACGAAGCCATGCGAAATCATCTGCACCACCGCGCCCTGCACGCCCAGCTGTGCGGTCTGCACGTCGTGCTGTCCGCGCGCCAGCATGTACACGATGAACAGGCCCAACGTCACGAAGCCCATGTGCGCGATCGACGAATACGCCACCAGCTTCTTCATGTCAGGCTGCACCAGCGCGACGTAGCCGATGTAGATGATCGCGATGAGGCTGAGCACGATCACCAGCCACGCGAAGTGCTGCGAGGCATCCGGCACGATCGGCAGCGAGAACCGTATGAAGCCATAGGTGCCGACCTTCAACATGATCGCGGCCAGGATCACCGAGCCGCCGGTCGGCGCTTCGACGTGCGCATCCGGCAACCACGTGTGCACCGGCACCATCGGGGTCTTCACCGCGAACGCGATCAGGAACGAGAAGAACAGCCAGCTCTGTTCCTGCATCGTGAACGGGAAGGCCCACAATGCCGGCAAATCGAAGGTGCCCGCGCGGTGGTACATGTACAGCAGGCCGATCAGGAAGAAGATCGAGCCGAAGAAGGTGTAGATGAAGAACTTCAGCGTCGCGTACACGCGGCGCGGTCCACCCCAGATGCCGATCAGGAAGAACATCGGGATCAGGATGGCTTCGAAGAACAGATAGAACAGCAGCGCGTCCATCGCGCAGAACACGCCGATCAGCAGGCCTTCCAGCACCAGCATCGCGGCCATGTACTGGTGCACCTTGTCCTTGATCACCTGCCAGGCGCCGCCGATCACCAGGATCGATGTGAAGGTGGTCAGGACGATCAGGGCGACGGCGATCCCGTCCACGCCCATGTGGTAGCTGGTGTTGATGCCCGGAATCCAGTGCAGGTTCTCCTGCAACTGGAAGCCGCCGGGGCCGATCTGGTACTGCGTCAGCATCACCAGGCTCAAGCCGAAGGTGATGACGGTGAACGCCAGCGTCAGCCAGCGCGCGAGATGCGGACGCGCGTTGCCCGCCAGCAACACGATGATCGCGCCAAGGCACGGAAACCAGACCAGGACGCTGAGGATGGGCCAGTTGCTCATGCAAAATCCTTGGAGCGGGACCGGGAACCGGCAGCACGTAGGTTGGGCTGAGCGGCCTTTTGCGAAGCCCAACGGTGCGCCGGGAATGTTGGGCTTCCGCCGATGAAGCCGGCGTCAGCCCAACCTATGGTCGCCTTCCGGGTTCCGTTCATCCTCGTGTTCATCTCAACCCCCAGAACCAAAGCCCGCCGAGCAGCAGGATCAGCCCGACGATCATCGCGAACGCGTAGTGGTACAGAAAGCCGGTCTGCAGGCGACGGAACACGCGCGAGCTGCGCTCGACCACCGACGCGGACCCGTCGATCATCACGCCGTCCAGCACCGCGCGATCGCCGCCCTTCCAGAACGCGCGGCCCAGCTTCACGCCGCCGCGGGCGAACAGGTTGTAGTACACCTCGTCCACCCAGTACTTGCGGGTGAGCATCCTGAAGATCGGGAGGAACATCCGCGCGGCACGCTCGGCGATGGCGGGGTTGAACAGATATACGTAGGTCGCGACGAGGAAGCCCGCGAACGCGATCCAGAACGGCGCGCTCAGGAACGCGTGCCAGAACATCGGCACGGTGCCGTGGAATTCCTCGGCCATGCGCGCCAGCACGTCATGCGCGGGCAGTACCTTGATCGCGTCACCGAACCAGCCGTCGTACAGCAGCGGCTTGATCGTGAACCAGCCGATGATGACCGACGGTATCGCCAACAGCACCAGCGGCACGGTAATCACCCACGGTGATTCCTTCGGCGCGTGGGGCAGTACGCCCTGATGATGGTCGTGCGAATCGTGCGAGCCGTGCACGACCTTGAAGCGTTCCTTGCCGTGGAAGGTCATGTACAACAGGCGGAAGCTGTACAGCGCGGTCACGAACACGCCCAGCAGCACGCACCAGTATGCGTAGGTCGCGCCGAAGATGTGCGATTCGCCCACCGCTTCGATGATCTGGTCCTTCGAGAAGAACCCCGAAAAGCCCGGCGTCGCCACCAGTGCCAGCGAGCCGATCCACATCGTGATCCAGGTGATCGGCATGCGCTTGCGCAGGCCGCCCATGTAGCGCATGTCCTGCTCGTGGTGCATGGCCACGATCACCGAACCCGCGCCGAGGAACAGCAGCGCCTTGAAGAACGCGTGCGTCATCAGGTGGAAGATGCCGGCCGCATACGCCGACACGCCCAGCGCCACGACCATGTAGCCGAGCTGCGACAGCGTGGAATACGCGATCACGCGCTTGATGTCGTTCTGCACGATACCGACCAGGCCCATGAAGAATGCGGTGGTCGCGCCGACGATCAGCACCACCGACAGCGCGGTCGTGGACATTTCGTACAGCGGCGACATGCGCGCCACCATGAAGATGCCGGCGGTGACCATGGTCGCTGCGTGGATCAACGCCGAGATCGGGGTCGGGCCTTCCATCGAATCCGGCAACCACACGTGCAACGGCACCTGCGCGGACTTGCCGCAGGCGCCTACGAACAGCAGCAGGCAGATCAGCGTGGCCAGCGACCACGGATGCCCACCGACCACTTCGATGGTACGGCCCGCGAGATCCGGCGCCTGCGCGAACACGGCCGAGTAGTCCAGCGTGTGGAACGCGTACAACACGCAGGCAATGCCGAGGATGAAGCCGAAATCGCCGACGCGATTCACCATGAATGCCTTCAAGGCGGCAAAGCTCGCGCTCGGGCGCTCGAACCAGAATCCGATCAGCAGATACGACACCAGGCCCACCAGCTCCCAGCCGATGAACAGTTGCAGGAAGTTGTTGGCCAGCACCAGCATCAGCATCGAGAAGGTGA
>Ga0207702_10006069_pt1 | contig 10479 bp, 1 predicted proteins | sample KBSCornC62_FD_184302 | JGI IMG/M metagenome (GOLD analysis project Ga0207702, IMG submission 184302) | Corn rhizosphere microbial communities from Kellogg Biological Station, Michigan, USA - KBS Corn C6-2 (SPAdes) (version 2) | ecosystem: Host-associated > Plants > Roots > Rhizosphere > Soil ...
CGCGACGCTGCTCGCGATCGCGCTCCTGATGGGCGCCAACCACGTCGCCGCGCGCGTCGCGTTCGACCACGGCGTCGACGTCGCGACCGCGGTCGCCGTGCGCAGCTTCGTGACCGCGCTCGTCGTCGGCACGCTCGTCGTCGTCCAGCATGTCCCGGTCGCGCTCGCGCCGCGCGAACGGCGGTTCCTGTTGGCAATCGGCGCGATCGTCGCCGTGCAGAGCGTCTGCCTCTACTCCGCTGTCGCGCGGCTGCCGGTCGCGCTCGCGCTGCTCGCGTTCAACACCTATCCGCTCTGGACCGCGCTGTGGGCGCGGATCCTCTATGCGCACCGCGCCGAGCGCCGTGTCCTCGTCGCGATGCCGCCGATGCTGATCGGCCTCGCGCTCGCGCTCGACGTCTTCGGCGCCGCCGCCGGCATCGGCGCGGCGCTGCAGTGGCAGCGGATCGGCGTCGGCGTCGCTTTCGCGCTGACCGCGGCGGCGACGTTCGGAGTCGCGCTCGTGCTGACGCAGCACGAGGCCGGCAAGGTCGACGGCCGCGTCCGTACGACGGCGACGATGGCGATCGTCGCCGTCCTCGCGCTCGCCGCGGTCGCGACGCGCGGCGGCTTCCACCTGCCCGCCGCGATGGCAGGCTGGTGGGGGCTCGCGCTCCTCACCCTGCTGTACGGCACCGGCATCACGATCCTCTTCACGGTGCTGCCGCGGCTCGGCGTCGTCGGCAACGCGGCGATCATGAACGTCGAGCCGGTGTTCGCGCTCGTCCTCGCGTGGGCGATCCTCGGCCAGCGGATCGCGCCGTCGCAGCTCGTCGGCGCGCTCCTCGTCGTCGCGACCGTCGTCTGGCTCGGCCTGAGGCGCGCACGCGGCCGCTGACACGAGCGCATTGCCGCGTTGCTGCGGCAGCGTGCCGTTGCGGGTAGCCTTCGGACTCGACCCGCCGACGCCGATGCCCGTTCCTCCGAACGACCTGCCGATCACGATCCGCTCGAGCCCGACCTGGTGGCAGCGGATCGTGCCGACCGGCGGCGAGATCACGGTCGAGGACCCGCCGCTGCGCGCCGAGCTGTTCAGCGCCGAGCAGATCGCCGAGCACGGCGAGCGGCTGGCGAAGACGCACGTCCTCAGCGACACGCAGCTTCCCGATCGGCTGCTCGCGCGCCTCGCCGACAACGAGCGCGTCCTCGTCGCGGTCGGCAAGCAGCTCGCGGTCACCGCCGACGCCGACCGCCGCTACACGCCGGCGGCCGAATGGTTGCTCGACAACTTCTACCTGATCGAGGAAGAGGTCCGCACCGCGCGCCGCCACCTGCCGCGCGGCTACAGCAGGAAGCTGCCGCGCCTCGCGCTCAGCGCGGCGAACGGCGCAGGCGCGGGCCTGCCGCGCGTCTACGACCTCGCATTGCAGGCGATCGCGCACGGCGACGGCCGCGTCGGCCGCGGCACGCTCGCACGCTTCATCGCGGCGTACCAGTCGGTGCAGCCGCTCCTGCTCGGCGAGCTGTGGGCGTTTCCGATCATGCTGCGCCTCGCGCTGATCGAGAACCTGCGCCGGATCGCCGCGCGCGTCGAGGTCGCGCACATCGAGCGGGGCACCGCCGGCGCTTGGGCCGACACGATGGTCGCCGTCGCCGAGAGCTCGCCGAGCGACCTGATCCTGGTCATCGCCGACATGGCGCGCTCGACACCGCCGCTCACGAACGCGTTCGTCGCCGAGTTCGCGCGTCGACTGCAAGGACGCGGCACCGCGCTGATGCTCGCGCTGCAGTGGATCGAGCAGCGCCTCGCCGAGAGCGGCGAGTCGATCGAGCAGCACGTCCAGCTCGAGGCGCGCCAGCAGGCCGCCAACCAGGTCTCGGTCAGCAACAGCATCGGCAGCCTCCGCCTGCTCGGCGCGATGAACTGGCCCGACTTCGTCGAGTCGCTGAGCAGCGTCGAGCAGGCGCTGCGCGGCGACCCCGGCGGCGTCTACGCGGCAATGGACTTCCACACCCGCGACGCGTATCGCCATGCGATCGAGAAGATCGCCGAGCTCAGCGCGACGTCCGAGACCGACGTCGCGCGCAACGCCGTCGCGCTCGCCGAGGCCGCCGCGGCGAGCGCCGACGCCGGCGCCGCCGGCGACCCGCGCGAGCGCCACGTCGGCCACTGGCTGCTCGGCGCCGGCCGCGCGCAGCTCGAGCAGTCTGTCGCGGCGCGGTTGCCGTCGCTCACCGTCGTCGCACGCCGCGCGCGCCGCTGGGCGCTGCCGCTCTACGCCGGCAGCATCGCCGCGCTGACGCTCGTGCTCGTCGCCCGCCTCCTGCTCGACATCCACGGCGAGGTGCGCTGGACGTGGTGGGGCGAAGCGCTGTTCGCGCTCGTCCTCCTGGTCGCGGTCAGCCAGCTCGCGGTCGCGATCGTCAACTGGCTGGCGACGCTCTTCGTGCAGCCGCGGACGCTGCCGCGGATGGACTACTCGCGCGGCATCGCACCCGAGTCGCGCACGCTCGTCGTCGTGCCGACGATGCTCGGCAGCACCGAGTCGATCGAGGCGCTGGTCGATGCGCTCGAGGTGCGCTTCCTCGCCAACCGCGACCGCCACCTGCACTACGGCCTGCTCACCGACTTCCACGACGCGAGCGAGGAGCACGTCGCCGGCGACGATGCGCTGGTCGACTTCGCGGCGGCGCGGATCGCGGCACTGAACGAGAAGTACGCCGCCGGCGCCGACTCGGACACGTTCTTCCTGTTCCACCGGCCGCGCCGCTGGAACGCGCGCGAGCGCGTCTGGATGGGCTACGAGCGAAAGCGCGGCAAGCTCGGCGATCTCAACGCGCTGCTGCGCGGCGAGCACGCGGCGGAGGCCGGCGAGAGCTTCTCGCGGATCGTCGGCCGGACCGACGTGCTGCGCTCGGTGCGCTACGTCATCACGCTCGACAGCGACACGCAGCTGCCGCGCGACGCCGCCGCCAGGATCATCGCGACGATGGCGCATCCGCTGCACCGGCCGCGCTTCGGCAAGGGCGTGCAGAAGGACATCGTCACCGGCGGCTACGGCATCCTGCAGCCGCGCGTCGGCCTCAGCCTGCCGAGCACGAACCGCTCCGGCTACGCGCGGCTGTACGGTGGCGAGCCCGGCATCGACCCGTACACGCGCGCCGTCTCCGACGTCTACCAGGACCTCTTCGACGAGGGCTCGTTCATCGGCAAGGGCATCTACGACGTCGACGCGTTCGAGCGGTCGCTGCGTGACCGCCTGCCGGAGAACCGGATCCTCAGCCACGACCTGATCGAAGGCTGCCACGCACGCTCGGGACTGCTGAGCGACGTCCAGCTGCTCGAGGAATCGCCGACGCGCTACAGCGCCGACGTCGCGCGCCGGCACCGCTGGGTGCGGGGCGACTGGCAGCTGCTCGGCTGGCTGCGCCGCCGCGTCCACACGCTGCCGGGAGCGCCGCGCAATCCGCTGTCGATGCTGTCGCGCGCCAAGATCCTCGACAACCTGCGCCGCAGCCTCGTCCCGGCGGCGATGGTCGCGACGCTGATCGCGTCGTGGGCGCTGCTGCCGCCGTCGCCGACGTGGCTGCTCGTCGTCATCGCGATCGTCGGCGCGGTGCCGTTCGCAGCGCTCGTCGCAGGCGCGCTGCTGAAGCCGCTCGAGCCCGCCGCCGGCGGCGAGCCGACGGCAGCGACATCGGCGACGCGACAGGCGGAGAACCTGCTCGTGCAGGTCACGCAGTCGCTCGCCTGCCTGCCGCACGAGGCGGCGTACAACCTCGACGCGATTGCACGAACGCTCTGGCGCGTCGCGATCTCGAGACGGCGGCTCCTCGAGTGGCGGCCGTCGGCCGACGTCCGCGTCGAAGCGCCGCCCGGCACCGTCGCGGACTTGCTGCACACCGTGCGCTCGATGGCGGTTGCCCCGCTGCTCGCGGTCGCGACCGGTGTCGCGCTCGCGCTCTTCAGGCCCGGGGTGCTGCCGGTCGCGTTGCCGATGCTGCTGCTCTGGCTGACGTCACCGCTGCTCGTCTGGTGGATCGACCGCCCGATCGTCGATCGGCTGCGCGTGCTCGACGACGAGCAGACGGTGTTCCTGCGCCGCCTCGCGCGCCGCACGTGGGCCTTCTTCGACGCCCACGTCGGCGCCACCGACAACGCTCTGCCGCCCGACAACATGCAGGAGCATCCGGTCGCGCGCATCGCCCACCGGACGTCGCCGACCAACATCGGCTTCGCCCTGCTGGCGGCGCTCGCGGCGCGCGAGTTCGGCTACCTGACGACGCGGCGGCTGCTCGCCCGCGTCGACGCGACGCTGACGACGATGCAGGGCATGGAGCGGCATCGCGGCCACTTCTACAACTGGTACGACACGCAGACGCTGCAGCCGCTGCGTCCCCGCTACGTCTCGACGGTCGACAGCGGCAACCTCGCCGGCCAGCTGCTGACGCTGCGCGCCGCACTGTTCGCGCTCGTCGACGCGCCGCTCCTCGCACCGGCGTGGCTCGAGGGCGTGCAGGACACGCTCGGCGTGCTGCGCGAGTCGCTCGAGTCGCGGCTCGACGCCGCCGAGCGGCGCAGCATCGCCGCCGCACTCGCGGCGCTCGACGACGCGGTCGAGCGGTTGCGCGCGCAGCCGCCGCACACCGTCGCGCAGTGGCGTGAGGCGATCGCGTCGCTGCATGGCGGCGCGCTCGCGCTGCAGCAGGCGGTCGCGGCCGGCGCCGGCGACGAAGCACCGGCGGCGGCGACCGCGGGCGAGACCGATCTCCTCGGCTCGGACAGCGAGCGCGACGACGCCGACGACGCCGGCTTCTGGGCCGACGCGCTGGCGCGCGACATCGCCGACGCGCTCGAAGAGCTCGACGAGCTGATCCCCGCGGGCAGCGAGCTCGCCGGAGCGCCTCCGCCGACGCTGCGCGCGCTCGCCGGCCGCGCCAGCGCCGGTGCCGGCGCGGCCGCGGCGACGCGCGCGCTGACGCTGCTCGAAGACCTCGCCGATCGCGCCGGCGCGTTCGCCGAGATGGACCACAGCTTCCTCTACGACGAGTCGCGCCACCTGATGACGATCGGCTACAACGTCGACGAGCGTCGCGCCGACGCGGGTCACTACGACCTGCTCGCGTCGGAAGCGCGGCTCGGCGTATTCGTCTGCATCGCGCAGGGACGCATCGCGCAGGAGAGCTGGTTCGCGCTGGGGCGTCTCCTGACGTCTGCGGCCGGCGAGCCGGTGCTGCTGTCGTGGAGCGGCTCGATGTTCGAGTACCTGATGCCGATGCTCCTGATGCCGAGCTATCCGCACACGCTGCTCGACCAGACGTGCCGCGGCGCGGTGCGGCGGCAGATCGAGTACGGCGAGCAGCGCGACGTGCCGTGGGGCGTCTCAGAGTCGGGCTACAACGCGACCGACACCGCGCTCAACTACCAGTACCGCGCGTTCGGCGTCCCCGGCCTCGGCCTCAAGCGCGGCCTTGCCGAGGACCTCGTCGTCGCTCCCTACGCGTCGATGATGGCGCTCATGGTGGCGCCGGACGCGGCCTGCATGAACCTGCAGCGCCTTGTCCACGAAGGCGCCTTCGGCCGCTACGGCTTCTACGAAGCGGTCGACTACACGCCGTCGCGGCTGCCGCGCGGCCAGCCGTGCGCGATCGTGCGCTCTTACATGACGCACCACCAGGGAATGGGCCTGCTGGCGATCGCCAACCTGTTGCTCGACAAGCCGATCCAGCGCTGGTTCGAGGCGGACCCGCGGCTGCAGGCGACGCTGCTGCTGCTGCAGGAGCGCGTGCCGCGCGTCACCGTCTTCCAGCCCGACATCGACGAGCGAGCCGGCCGCCGCGCCGACGTCGAAGCCGAGCAGCCGTCGGTGCGCGTCGTCACCGATCTCGACGCGCCGACGCCGGAAGTCCAGCTGCTCTCGAACGGCCGCTACCACGTGATGGTCAGCGACGCCGGCGGCGGCTACAGCCGCTGGAAGGACCTCGCGGTGACGCGTTGGCGGGAGGACGGCACCGTCGACGACATGGGCAGCTTCTGCTACCTGCGCGACGTCGCGAGCGGCGCGGTCTGGTCGACCGCGTACCAGCCGACCAAGAAGCGTGCCGGCCGCTTCGAGGCCATCTTCTCCGAAGGCCGCGCCGAGTTCAGGCGGCGCGACGAAGGCATCGACACCCACACCGAGATCGTCGTCTCGCCCGAAGACGACATCGAGCTTCGCAGGCTGCGCATCACCAACAGCAGCCGCTCGATGCGCACGATCGAGGTGACGACGTACGGCGAGATCGTCCTCGCCCCGGCGATCGCCGACGCGCTCCATCCGGCGTTCAGCAAGCTGTTCGTGCAAACCGAGATCCTCGAGCGGCCGCCGGCGATCCTGGCGACGCGCAGGCGCCGCGCACCCGAGGAGGTGACGCCGTGGGGGTTTCAGCTGATGGCGATCCACGGCGCGCGCGGCGGCAGCGGCGAGATGCGCGCGAGCGCGATCTCGCACGAGACCGACCGCGCGCGCTTCCTCGGCCGCGGCCGCACCGTCGAGCTGCCGCAGGCGCTCGTCGAGCCGTCGGGGCCGCTCTCGAACACGGTCGGGTCGGTGCTCGATCCGATCGCTGCGAGCCGCTGCGTGCTGACGATCGAGCCCGACCAGACGGTCACCGTCGATGTCGTCGTCGGCATGGCCGACACCCGCGACGCGTGCGTCGCGATGGCGAGCAAGTACCAGGATCGTCGTCTCGCCGACCGCGTCTTCGAGCTCGCCTGGACGCACGCCCACGTCGTGCTGCGCCAGCTCAACGCGAGCGAGGCCGACGCCCAGCTCTACGCGCGTCTGGCCGGCGCGATCCTCTATGCGCAGGCGGCGCTGCGCGCCGACCCGGACGTGATGACGAGAAACCGGCGGCCGCAATCCGGACTCTGGGGCTACGCGATCTCGGGCGACCTGCCGATCGTGCTGCTGCAGATCGGCAGCGCCGACAACATCGAGCTCGTCCGCCAGCTCGTGCAGGCGCACGCGTGGTGGCGGCTGAAGGGGCTCGCGGTCGACCTCGTCGTCTGGAACGAAGAGCGCGACGTCTACCGGCAGCGCCTGCACGAGCAGATCATGGGCCTCATCGTCGGCAGCGCCGGCGCCCAGTTCATCGACCGGCCGGGCGGCATCTTCGTCCGCCACGTCGAGCAGATCGCGCCCGAGGACCGCACGCTGATGCAGGCGGTCGCGCGCGCCGTCTTCAGCGACACCCGCGGCACGCTTGCCGAGCAGGTGCAGCGGCGGCCGCTGCGCGAGCGGCGGCCGCCGGCGCTCGCGGCGACGCGAAGCCCCGAGCCGCGCGCACGCACCGCGCCGCCGCGCAGCGCGCGCGAGGACGACGACGCGCTCGCCGCGTCGCTCCGCCGCGGCGGCGGCCGGCGGCTGCTGCTCGACAACGGCATCGGCGGCTTTTCCGCCGACGGCCGCGAGTACGTCGTCGCGCCCGTCGCCGGCGAGCGGCCGCCGGCGCCTTGGATCAACGTCGTCGCCAACCCCCGCTTCGGCGCCATCGTCTCGGAAGCGGGGAGTTCCTACACATGGTGCGAGAACGCGCACGAGCTGCGCCTGACGCCGTGGCACAACGACCCGATCGGCGACGCGTCGGGCGAGGCGTTCTTCCTGCGCGACGACGAGACCGGCCAGTTCTGGTCGCCGACGTCGCTGCCGTCGCCGTCGTCGGCCGACGCGTCCGAGCCGTACGTCGCGCGCCACGGCTTCGGCAGCACGATCTTCGAGCACACGGCGCACGGCATCCGCAGCGAGCTCGAGGTCTTCGTCGCGCTCGACGCGGCGGTGAAGTTCTCGGTGCTGCGAATCACGAACGACTCGGGCCGCAACCGCAAGCTGAGCGTCACCGGCTACGTCGAATGGGTGCTCGGCGACCTGCGCGCGAAGTCGGCACCGCACATCGTCAGCAAGGTCCAGACCGAAACCGGCGCGGTCTACGCGCGCAATCCGTACAGCAACGACTACGGCGACTGGATCGGCTTCTTCCACGTCGACGGCGCAACGCTCTCGGGCAGCAGCTTCACCTGCGACCGCGCCGAATTCATCGGCAGGAACGGCTCTCTCCGCAACCCCGCGGCGCTCGGCCGGACGCGGCTCTCGGGGCGCGCCGGCGCGGCGCTCGACCCGTGCGCGGCGCTCCAGGTTCCGCTCACCCTCGTCGACGGCGACTCGACGCAGATCGTCTTTCGCCTCGGCATGGGCCGGAGCGTCGATGAAGCCGACGACCTCGTGCAGACGTACCGTGGCGCCACCGCCGCGCAGCGCGCGCTCGAGGAGGTGCGTGCGCATTGGACGAAGACGCTCGGCACGGTCCAGGTCAAGACGCCCGACCCGTCGCTCGACGTCCTCGTCAACGGCTGGCTGCTCTATCAGACGATCGCGTGCCGGATCTGGGCGCGCAGCGGCTTCTACCAGTCGGGCGGCGCGTTCGGCTTTCGCGATCAGCTGCAGGACGCGATGGCGCTCGTGCACGCGCGGCCCGAGATGCTGCGCGAGCAGCTGCTGCTGTGCGCAAGCCGCCAGTTCGTCGAGGGCGACGTCCAGCACTGGTGGCATCCGCCGCAGGGGCGCGGCGTGCGCACGCACATCTCCGACGACTACCTCTGGCTGCCGCTCGCGCTCGCGCGCTACGTCGACGCGACCGGCGACCTCGACGTCCTCGCGGTGACCGTACCGTATCTGCAGGGCCGCCCGGTGCCGCCGCACGACGAGTCGTACTACGACCTGCCCGGCCACTCGGGCGAGTCGTCGACGCTCTACGAGCACGCGCTGCGCGCCCTCACGCACGGCCTGCGCTTCGGCGTCCACGGCCTGCCGCTGATGGGCAGCGGCGACTGGAACGACGGCATGAACCTCGTCGGCCACGCCGGCCGCGGCGAGAGCGTCTGGCTCGGCTTCTTCCTCGCCGAAGTGCTCGAGCGCTTCGGCGAGCTCGCCAAGCGCCACGGCGACGACGCGACCTTGGCGCGCTGCGTCAACGAGCGCGCCAAGCTGCGCAGCAACCTCGAGACGTACGGCTGGGACGGCGCGTGGTATCGGCGCGCGTACTTCGACGACGGCGCGCCGCTCGGCTCGGCGCGCAGCGCCGAGTGCAGGATCGACTCGATCGCGCAGAGCTGGTCGGTGTTGTCGGCGGTCGCCGATCCGGCGCGTGCACGGCAGGCGATGGCGTCGCTGCACGACAAGCTCGTGCGGCCGGAGGCGCGCCTCGTCGCACTGCTCGATCCGCCCTTCGATCAGCGCGGACCCAACCCCGGCTACATCGCCGGCTACGTCCCGGGCGTGCGCGAGAACGGCGGCCAGTACACGCACGGCGCGATCTGGGCGGCGATGGCGTTCGCCGCGCTCGACGAGCGCGAACGCGCCTGGCAGCTGCTCGACATGATCAATCCGGTCCGGCACGGCGACAGCCGCGAGGCGGTGGCGCGCTACAAGGTCGAGCCGTACGTGATGACCGCAGACGTCTACAGCGTCGCGCCGCACACCGGCCGCGGCGGCTGGAGCTGGTACACCGGCTCGGCGGGCTGGATGTACCGGCTCGTCGTCGAGTCGCTGCTCGGCCTTCGCCGGGTCGCCGGCGACGGCGGCGCGCGCCTCGTCGTCGCGCCGCGCCTGCCGGCGGCGTGGACGCACTGCACGCTGCAGGTCCGACACCGCGCGACGCTGTACGAGATCGAGGTCCTGCAGCGAGACGGCGACGGCGGCGGCGAGCTTCGCCTCGACGGCATGCTGCAGCACGACGATTCGCTGCCGCTGGTCGACGACGGCCGCCTGCACCGGGTCCAGCTCACGCTCTTCACGCGCGCGCAGCGCGGGACTGCGGGCGAGACGTCGCTCGTCGGCTCGGACGGACCGGCGAAGTAACGCTCGCGAGGTCGGAGCCGTCGCGCTCAGCGCGCGACGACGACGTGCTTCAGCGGCAGCGGGTCGAGCTTCTCGTGCACGCGCTGCTCGACGAGCCCGCGCGCCGCCGCCGACCCGCCGCCGAGCGTGACGGTGATCAGCGTGCCGTGCTCGGCGTGGTTGGCGACCGCGACGTCGACCGTGCAGCCGTCGCCGCCGACTGCGGCGAGCATCCGCCGCACCGCCCGCTCGGCGGCGTCCCAGCGCAGCGCCGGCTTGAACACCTTGCCGACCGCGGTGAGCGGGATCGCGTCGGTGAAGTAGAGCTGCACCGGCACCGCCGCGCGCTCGGGCGTGCGCTCGCCGACGTAGCCGAGCAGCTCCTCGGCGCTGACGCTCGCACCCGGCTTGGTCTGCACGTAAGCGACCGGCAGCTCGCCGGCGTACGCGTCGGGCTCGGAGACGACGGCGGCGAGCGCGACCGCGGGATGCGTGAAGAAGACCTCCTCGATCGCGAGCGGGTCGATGTTGTGGGCGCCGCGGATGATCAGGTCCTTGGCGCGGCCGGTGAGCCAGAGATAGCCTTCGTCGTCGACGCGGCCGAGGTCGCCCGAGTTGACCCAGC
>Ga0207702_10006075_pt1 | contig 10474 bp, 6 predicted proteins | sample KBSCornC62_FD_184302 | JGI IMG/M metagenome (GOLD analysis project Ga0207702, IMG submission 184302) | Corn rhizosphere microbial communities from Kellogg Biological Station, Michigan, USA - KBS Corn C6-2 (SPAdes) (version 2) | ecosystem: Host-associated > Plants > Roots > Rhizosphere > Soil ...
CGGCCGACGGTCGCCACCCGTGCCGAGCCGGCCGGGGATCCATGAGCTCGCGAAGGGAAACCCGGCATTCTCGTGGGCGAGCGCGCGACGTCAGGCCGCCCGGCCGTGCCTGCCAGCGCCCCGGGGGTCCGGGGGCCGCCCCCGGGATGTCACAGCGTTGGCAGGTATCGGGCCAGCTCGAACGGGGTGACCTTGGCCCGGTAGTCGGCCCACTCGGCCCGCTTGTTGCGCAGGAAGTAGTCGAACACGCCCTCGCCGAGGGTCTCCGCGACGAGTTCCGAGCCCTCCATCGCCCGCACCGCCTCGGACAGGTTGTGCGGGAGGTCGGTGTAGCCGAGCGCCCGCCGCTCGTCCTCCGTCAGCAGGGAGACGTCGTCCTCGGCGCCCGGCGGCAGCTCGTACTCGTGCTCGACGCCGCGCAGCCCGGCGCTGAGGATCAGCGCGAAGGCGAGGTACGGGTTGCAGGCCGGGTCCGGCGCGCGCACCTCGACCCGGGTCGAGTTGGCCTTGCCCGGCTTGTACATCGGCACCCGGACCAGCGCGGACCGGTTCGCGTGCCCCCAGCACACGTACGCCGGCGCCTCGGCCACCGCGGCCGTCGGGCTGCCGAACAGCCGCTTGTACGAGTTGACCCACTGGTTGGTGACCGCGGTCGTCTCCCGCGCGTGCCGCAGCAGCCCGGCGATGAACGACCGCGCCGTCTTGGACAGGTTGAGCTCATCGGACGGGTCGTGGAACGCGTTGCGGTCGCCCTCGAACAGGGACAGGTGGGTGTGCATACCGGAGCCTGGCTGGTCGTTGAACGGCTTCGGCATGAACGTCGCGTACACCCCTTCGGCCATCGCGACCTCCTTCACCACGTGCCGGAACGTCATGACGTTGTCGGCGGTGGTGAGCGCGTCCGCGTAACGCAGGTCGATCTCCTGCTGGCCCGGCGCGACCTCGTGGTGGCTGAACTCGACCGAGATGCCCAGTGCCTCCAGCGCGTCCACGGCCATCCGGCGGAAGTCGTGCGCCACGTCGTGGCTGGTCAGGTCGAAGTAGCCGCCGTTGTCCACCGGCCGTGGCTCGCGCCCTTCCTCGGGCTGGTCCTTGAGCAGGAAGAACTCGATCTCCGGGTGGGTGTAGAAGGTGAAGCCCATGTCCTTGGCCTTGGCCAGGGCCCGGCGCAGCACGAACCGCGGGTCGGCCCAGGACGGCGAGCCGTCGGGCATGAGGATGTCGCAGAACATCCGGGCCGAGTCGCCGGCGTGGTTCTTCCACGGCAGCACCTGGAACGTGCCCGGGTCGGGTTTGGCGATCATGTCGCTCTCCGAGGCCCGGGCGAAGCCCTCGATCGCCGAGCCGTCGAACCCGATGCCCTCGGCGAACGCGCCCTCGAGCTCCGCCGGCGCGACGGCGACCGACTTGAGGAAGCCGAGCACGTCGGTGAACCACAGCCGGACGAACCGGATCTCCCGCTCCTCCAGCGTGCGGAGCACGAACTCCTGCTGCCTGTCCACCGTCGCTCCCCTCGACCCCGTTAGGCGAAGTCTCCGCCGACCTCGTTTCGCCGACGTTACCGACGCCACTGCGGTGGATGTGCATCCGGCGGGAGCGTCGCCGGGGCCGCCGGACGGCGGACCCCGGCTGGCCGGGGAGCTACGACAGCGCGCTGCCGGCGGTCCACTTCGCCCAGCTGACGCCCCACTCGTTGGCCTTAGCCGCGAACGGCAGGGTCACGCCGGTGTTCTCGATGTCGACGATGTCGCCCCGGGAGAAGTTGCTGTAGAAGTACTGCGCGTTGGCCGGGGACACGTTGACGCAGCCGTGCGAGACGTTCTGCTTGCCCTGGGCCCAGACCGACCAGGGCGCCGAGTGCACGAACTCGCCGTCGACGCTGATCCGGACGGCCAGCGAGATGTTCTCGTCGTAGCCGAGCGGGGTGTCCTTGGGCAGCCCGTACGAGGCGGAGGTCATCCGCTTGACCGGGTATTTCTCCCTGACGATGTGCGGCCCGCTCTGGGTCGTGAAGTAGATCGTCTTGCCGTCCACCGTGACCGACCCGCCGCGGCCCATGCTGACCGGCACGGTCCGCGTGGCCTTGCCGTTGATCGTGATGACGCCGGTGTGGGTCTTGTCGTTGATCGTGAAGATCTTCGCGGCGCCGATCGTGAACGAGGTGCTCACGTCCTGCTGCCCGTAGATCCCGTCGCCGACCGAGACGCCGTAGACGTTGGCGTTGACGGTGACCTTGGTGCCGGGCTTCCAGTAGTGCTGCGGGCGCCAGTGCACCTCGCTGTCGCTGAACCAGTGCCAGGCGCCGGCGACGTGCGGGCTGGTGGTGACGACCAGCGCCTTCTCCGCGGCCGCCTTGTCCGCGATGTCCTCGTCGAAGCTGACCTGGATCGGCTGGCCGACGCCGACGGTCTTCGGGCCGCCGGCACCCGGGAACAGGGAGGGCAGCGTGAGCGTGCGCGGCGTGACGGTCGAGAACGTGCTCGTGCTCTGGGTGGTCCGGCCCTCGGCGTTGGCCGCCACCGCGGCCAGCGAGTAGCTCTTGTCGTAGCCGAGCGGCTCGGTGGAGGTCCACCTGGTCCGGTCGGCGCTGAACGTGCCGGCGACCAGCGTGCCGTCGCCGTTGCGCAGGCTGACCGAGCTGACCGTGCCGCCGACCGCCCGCACGGTGACCGGCGTGGTGACGGCCTGGCCGTCACTGCCGTCGCGGGGCGTGACCGTCAGCCGTGCCAGCGCCATCGGCGGCGTGGTCTTGGGTGCTCCGAGCGCGGTCGGCTTCGCTCCGGCCCCACCGGTCCCCGCCGCCTGCGCGGTCGTTGCCGGCCCTCCTCCGCCGCCGGAGCAGCCCGCGACGAGCGCGACCAGCGCGCCGGCTACTGCCATGGTCCGCAGCGCGGCGGTTCCCCGACCGAAACCCCGCATCTCCCAGCCTCCCCAACACCGAGCCCGCTCGCCGTCTCCCTTGATCTGACGCGGGCGGCGGCCCCCATTGTTGCAAGATCGCCGGCAAACCTCGGTAACGTGTCTCGACACGAGCGATTGCGCTCCGCGGTTCACCCGATCAGCCCAAATCCTAGAGTGTGCGGGTGGCGATCCGGACCAGCACCGCGCCGAGCGGTCCGACGGTGGCCCCGAGCCGGGTCACGTTCCGCTTCGCGGATCCCGACCGCGGCCTGTCCGGGGTCCGGCTGGCCCAGCAGGTCCGGATCCCCGGCGATCGCCTGAATTTCACCCGCCGGGGCGGGACCTGGCGGCTCACCGTGCCGCGGCCGCCGGTCCGGCGGATGGAATACCGGCTGGAGTTGCGGCACCGGGACGGCGGCGTGGAGGAGGTCTGCGACCCGGCCAACCCGCTGCGGGCGCCGGGCGCGTTCGGGGACAAGTCGGTGCTGGAGTTCGCCGGCTATCGGCCGCCGGCCTGGCTGGACGCGCCGGTCCTGCCCGGCGCGCTGACCGAGCTCCCGGTGCCCTCGCGCTACCTGCGGGCCGAGGTGGGGATCCGGGTCTGGGCCCCGAAGGACGCCGACCCGGCCGAGGAGTTGCCGCTGCTGGTCGCGCACGACGGCCCGGAGTACGACGCGCTGGCCGGCCTGACCACGTACGCCTCGGCGATGACCGCGGCCGGCCTGCTTCCCCGGCACCGGGTCGCCCTGCTGGGTCCCGGCGACCGGGACGAGTGGTACAGCGCGAATGTCAGCTACGCCAAGGCGTTGGCGCTGGCCGTGCTGCCGGGGATCCGGCGCCGGTTCGCGGTGTCGGAGCCGGTCGTCGGGATGGGCGCCAGCCTGGGTGCGCTGGCCGCGCTGCACGCCCAGCGCCGCCAGCCTGGCCTGTTCGGCGGGCTGTTCCTGCAGTCCGGCTCGTTCTTCACCCGCCGGCTCGACCCGCAGGAGGGGGCCTTCGGCCGGTACGCGCGCATCACCCGGTTCGTCGGCGAGACCCGGCGCCGCACGCTCGCGGCCGAGCCGGTGCCGGCGACGCTGACCTGCGGGGCCATCGAGGAGAACCTCGACAACAACTGGGCGATGGCCGACGTGCTGCGCGGCCAGGGTTACGCCGTCCGCATCGCCGAGCTGCCCGACGTGCACAACTACGTCGCCTGGCGGGACGCGTTCGACCCGCACCTGACCGGTCTGCTCGCCGAGGTCTGGGGTTCCTGACCAGCGCACCGCTAAGTTCTGCGCATGACCCGGCGCCTGCACGTCGACGTCCCCGCGCCGGCCCTCGGCGGCGCCGGCACCGTGATCGTCCACGGCCACTACGGCCGCCCGTTCCTGGTCTTCCCGTCCGAGCGGGGCCGGGCCTGGGACTTCGAGAACAACGGGATGGTGGACGCGGTCCGGCCGCTGCTGGACGACGGCCGGTGCAAGCTCTACTGCGTCACCTCGCACGACGCCGTCGCCTGGTCCAACCGGTCACTGTCGATCGAGGCACGGGCCCGCCGGCACGCCGAGTACGAGCAGTGGATCATCGACTCGGTGCTGCCGTTCCTCTGGGACGACTGCGGGGGCCGGGAGGAGGTCGGCACGATCGGCGCCTCGATGGGGGCGTACCACGCGCTGACGTTCGCGCTCCGGCGCGCCGACCTGTTCCCGCTGTCGATCAGCCTGTCCGGCAACTACGACCCGACGGCCTGGCACGGCTGGGGCGAGCAGGGCGAGGCGGCGTACTTCGCGAACCCGACCCACTTCGTGCCCGGCCTCGGCGGCGACCACCTCGACTGGCTGCGGTCCCGACTGTCGGTGCTGCTGGTCGTCGGGCAGGGCATGTGGGAGGACACCACGGGCTCGCTCGACTCCACCCGGCGGATGGCCTGGCTGCTGCAGGAGAAGGGCATCCGTTGCGAGCTTGACCAGTGGGGGTACGACGTCCCGCACGACTGGCCGTCCTGGCGACGCCAACTGGCGCACCACCTGCCCCGGTTCTGCTGAGTAGAGGAGGCCCCATGCCCAGAGGCGACCGCACCGAGCACCTCGTCGGCCTGCTGCTCGGAACCGAGGAGGACTGGCCCCGCGCGTTCGAGGAGCTGGTCCGCCGGCTGGGGGCGGTCCGCCATCCCGACGGCACCCCGCACACGCTGCGGACCGAGCGGATCACGATCGAGCCGTTCGAGCTGCGCGACCGGCCGCGCTACGACCTGGTCATCGACCGCCTCGCGTACTGGTACTACCACCCGCGCGAGTGGCTGAAGAAGGTCGCGCTTATGGACGACGTATACCTGCTGAACAGCCCGTTCACGTTCCAGTCGATGGAGAAGCACGCGGCCTACTGCGCCATGATCCGGCTCGGGCTCAAGGTGCCGGACACCTGGCTGGTGCCGCCGAAGGATCCGCTTGACAACGCGCGCTGGGTGTACACGTCGTCGAAGTACAACCGGGCCTTCGACCTGGACGCGATCGCCACCCAGGTGGGCTACCCGCTGTTCATGAAGCCGTTCGACGGCGGCGCCTGGGTGGGGGTCTCCCGGATCACCGACGCGGCCGACCTGCACAAGGCGTACGACGAGTCCGGTCAGCGGCTGATGCACCTGCAGGCCTCGGTCGAGGGCTACGACTCGTTCGCCCGGTCGCTGACCATCGGGGCCGAGACGATGGTGATGAAGTTCCGTCCCGAGCTGCCCATGCACGACCGGTACGAGGTGGCCTACGACTTCCTGCCGCGCTCGGCCGGGCTCGAGGTGCTGGCGATCTCCAAGCTGATCAACGCGTTCTTCCGGTGGGAGTTCAACTCCTGCGAGTCGCTCGTTGTCGGCACCGACGTCCACCCGATCGACTACGCCAACGCCTGCCCGGACATCGCGATCACCTCGCTGCACTACTACTTCCCGTGGGCGATCAGCGCGCTGCTCAAGTGGTCGGCGTTCTGCACGGTGACCGGGCGGCGGCCCCGGCTGGACACCAACACCAGGGACTACTTCGAGGTGGCCGACTCCGACCGGTCGTACGGGGACAAGCTGGCCGAGTACGCGCGGCTGGCCGACGCGCATTTCGAGAAGGACCGGTACGACGAGTTCTGCGCGACCTCGCTGGCATCGCTGGACGAGATCGTGCGGGACTGGGTGGACTCCCCTGACTTCGACGCCCTGCTCGTCGACACCGTGAAGTCCACCTACCCGGCCCACGAGCAGGACCGCTTCCTCGCCCATTTCCGCGGCCTGCTGAGCCTCTGGGTACACGACAACGCGAAGTAGTCAACCGGTTGTGCGCCGGGGCTCACGGGTGTGTGATGCGCCCGTGACCAGGATGCGCGCTGTCGTAACGAGTCTGGCCGCCCTTCTCGCCGTGCCGGTGGTGGCCGCGGTGCCCGCCCAGGCGGCCCCACCGACGGCCGCCGGCGCGCCCGGCGCGCTGTCGCACTACGACCTTGCCCGCAAGGACTGCGTCGGGACCGCGCGCAACGGCACGTCCAAGGTCTGGTTCACGGTCGCGAACGGCGTGCTGTCGGACGTCTACGCGCCGACCGTCGACAACACCAACGTCGAGACGCTGCAGTACGCGGTGACCGACGGGTCGACGTTCACCGACCTGCAGACGCGCGACATGACGTACACGGTCTCGGCGCTCGACCCGACCGGTATGTCGTGCCGGGTCACCAGCACCCCGCGCCGCGGCGGCTACACGCTGGTCACCGACTACCTCACCGACCCGCGGCGGGACTCCGTGGTGATGCAGACCCGGCTGCAGGGCCCGGGCTCGCTCAAGCTCTACGTGCGCTACGACGCAACGGTGAACGGCAACGGCGGCGGCGGCCCGGCCAACGGCGGCGCCGACGACGCGACCGTCGACCCGGCGACCACCGCGCTGGTCAGCTCGGACACCAACACGGTCACCAACGCGGTGAACCGGGACTACGGCGTGCCGCTGTTCGGGGCGCTCCGGGCCGACCGGCCGTTCCTGGCCGCGACGAGCGGCTACGCCGGCACCTCGTCCGACGGGCTGACCCAGCTCGACGCCAACCACGTGCTCGGGCCGATCACGCCGGACGCGCCGCACGGCAACGTCGTGCAGACCGCTCGGCTGGACCGGCGCGGCAACTCCCCGATCACCCTCGCGCTCGGCTACGGGCAGACCGCCGCGGCCGCGATCGCCACCGCCGGCGCTTCGGCCCGCACGTCGTTCAGCGACACCCTGCTCCGGTACGCGGCCGGCTGGGTCGCGTACGACGCGCGGCTGAAGCGACCGCCGCTGCGGCTGCCCGGCCTGTCCGCCGCGCAGTCCCTCGCGCTGGCCCAGCAGTACTACCTGTCCGTCAACGTGGTGAAGGCCAGCGAGGACAAGACGTTCCCGGGCGCGATCGCGGCCGGGCTGGGCAGCCCGTGGGGCCAGGCGGTCAGCGCCGGCGAGCTGCCCGACGGCAAGGCCAACTACTTCGGGTCCTACCGCGAGATCTTCGCCCGCGACCTGTACGAGGCGTTCACCGGGCTGCTCGTTGCCGGCGACACCGCGACCGCGCAGGCGGCGACCCGGTTCCTGTTCGAGCGCCAGCAACTGGCCGACGGCCGGATGCCGCGCAACTCGCTGCCCAACGGCAAGAAGGCGCCCGACACCGGCGGCGACCAGCTGGACGAGTCGTCGTACCCGATCCTGATGGCCTGGCAGTCCGGGCTGTCCGGGGACCGCGCGCTCTACCGCGACCACATCAAGAAGGCCGCCGACTTCGTCGTCGCGCACGGCCCCTCGTTCGGCTCGGAGCGGTGGGAGGAGCAGAGCGGGTTCTCGCCGTCGACGATCGCGGCCGAGATCGCCGGGCTCGTCGCGGCCGGCCGGATCGCCGACGTCAACGGCGACCACGCCTCGGCGCGGGTCTACCGGGCCACCGCCGACTTCTTCCAGCGCTCGATCAAGGGCTGGACGGTGACCACCACCGGCCCGTACGGGAACGGGCGCTACTTCATCCGGCTGTCCAAGACCGGCGACCCGAACGCTGCCATCACCTACAACCTCGGCAACGGCGGGCCGGACGCGGACCAGCGCGCGGTCGTCGACGCCGGCTTCCAGGAGCTGACCCGGCTCGGCGCGCTGCCGGCGACCGACCCGGACGTGCTCGCCTCGCTGCCGATCGTGGACCAGACGATCCGACGCGAGACGAACAGCGGCAGCGGCTTCTACCGGTACGGCACCGCCACCGACCCGGTCACCGCGGCCGGCACCGAGGACGGGTACGGCGACTGCTTCGTGGCCGACGCGACGAACTGCAGCCCGGACGGCAAGCCGTGGCCGACCGGCAACGTCGGCTCCGGCCACTACTGGCCGGTGCTGTCCGGCGAGCGGGCCGAGCAGCAGCTGCAGACCGGCGACCGGTCCACCGCGACAGCGCTGCTGCTGGCGATGAACAACTCCACCTCCGGCATCGGCATGATGCCCGAGCAGTCCTGGGAGAACCCGGACCTTCCGGCCTCGCCGTTCGGCTCCGACCCGACGGTCGCGTCGATCGGCTTCGTCAACGGCAAGCCTGCCGGCTCGTCCTCGCCGCTGACCTGGGCCCAAGCCCAGCAGGCCCGGCTGATCCTGGCGCTGGGCGCCGGCCGGCCGCTGGAGCAGCCCTCGATCGTCCGGGACCGGTACGTGCGGTCCGGGCCGCCCGGCACGCTGCCGGTGACCGTCACCGCGCCGGCCGACGGCGCCACGGTCAACACCTCGACCGTGGACGTGACCGGCACGACCGCGCCGGGCGCGACCGTCGACATCCAGTCGACCGGGACCGACACCGCCGACGGCGCGACCAGTGTCACGACCGTGCGGGCCTCCGCGAGCGGCGCGTTCTCGGCGACCGTGCCGGCGCGGTTCGAGACCTCGGTGATCACGATCGCGGCCACCAAGGGCAACGCGACCGGGTACGCCCGCCGCACGGTGATCAGCGAGTTCGTCCCCGGCACCACGGTGCTCGACGTCACCGACCCGGACGGGGACGACAACGGCCCGGGCACGTACGCGTACCCGACATCGGACAACTTCAAGCCGGGCGCGTTCGACCTGCAGCGGTTCCAGGTCGTCATCGTCGGCGACAACGTCCTGCTGCGGGCCAAGGTGCGCGACCTGACCCCGACGTTCGGCTCGCCGCTCGGCGCCCAGCTGCTCGACATCTACATGCACACGCCGGGCGCGGCGACGACCTCGACCGCGGCGGCGTTTCCGTCTCGGAACTACTCGATCGCGCCCGACTCGGCCTGGTCGCGCCGGATCGAGCTGCAGGGCTTCGCCGCCCCGGTGTTCGTCGACGCGTCCGGCAACTCGCTCGGCACGGTCTCGGTGCAGGCGAGCCAGGCGTCCGGGTTCATCACCGCGATCGTCCCGCTCGCCGCGCTCGGCACGCCCGGTGCGGGCTGGCAGTTCACCGTCGTGCTGCACGGGCAGGACGGGTTCTCGCCCGACCAGGCCCGCGGCTTCACGGCCACCCCGCAGGACTTCCAGTTCGGCGTCTGCGCGCCCGGTGGCACCAGCCCGATCTGTGCGGTCGACCCGGGCTCGGTGCCGAAGGCGATGGACGTGCTGACGCCGGCCGGCGTGTCCCAGGCCGAGGAGCTCGACCCGACCATGCCGCCGGTCCAGATCGCCGGGGTGCCGGTCCCCTAGTCCCTGATCACGATCCCGAGGCACATCTCGTCGGTGGTGCCGTCGCCCCAGACCACGTAGCGCGGCGGCACCCCGGGCAGCACGTCCGGGCGCAGGCTCGCGTCGTGCGTGCAGGTCACCCGTAGCACGTCGCCGGCTTCGACCGGGACCGGCCGGGGCAGGGCCACGCTGCGCTGGTCGTGGAAGTTGTACGGGTTCACGTCGAGCAGCGTGCGGGCGCCCGGCCGACCCGGGTTGAGCTGCACCGTGATCCGGGTGCCGAGCAGGTGCATGTGCCCGGCCAGCGCGTAGATCCGGCCGGGCTCGGTGACCTGGTGGTCGCAGCTCTGGGTGGGCCCGGGCGCGGGCCGGCCGTCCGGACGGCAGAGCAGGGTCAGCCCGGCGACGGTCGCGCCGGCCGCCGGGCCGAACCGGTGGATCACGTCGAGGACGGCCAGCGTCCGGTCGCAGAGGCCGGCGGTCGAGCCGCCCGGGCAGGGCAGCTCGACCGGCGCCGGCAGCAGCTGCGTCCGCAGCGGGGTGAGCCGCGCGCTCGCGGGAGCCAGCCGGAGCTGTATGCCGGGCCGGTCGCTCGCGCCGGCCGGCCGGTTGAGCAGGTTGTAGTGCACCTGAAGGACCAGCTGGGCGCCGGGCTGCAACAGGTAGCCGGTGCCGGCCGGGGTGTGCTCCTCGCCCAGGCCGCCCGGCGCCCAGGCCGCTACCCAGTCGTCGCCGAGCGCGCGGGCCGGGTCGTCGCCGCCGATGCCGGTGCCGCCGAAGCAGGTCCAGCCGTCACCGGGGTCCTGCGCGTCGAGCTGACGGGCGGCCGGGACGTCGGCCGGCGCGACCCGGAAGACGATCGCGTGGTGGACGATGTCGAGGTTGCTCGGCCGGAACTGGCTGCCGGTGAGGAACGCCGGCGCGCG
>Ga0207702_10006080_pt1 | contig 10470 bp, 10 predicted proteins | sample KBSCornC62_FD_184302 | JGI IMG/M metagenome (GOLD analysis project Ga0207702, IMG submission 184302) | Corn rhizosphere microbial communities from Kellogg Biological Station, Michigan, USA - KBS Corn C6-2 (SPAdes) (version 2) | ecosystem: Host-associated > Plants > Roots > Rhizosphere > Soil ...
AGCCCCGTGATCGACGAACCCGGCCTTACCGCCAGGAGCTTCGTCGCGACCGATCTGCCGCCGGGCGATTATGTCTGGCGCGTGCAGACCAGCGGCGTCAGCAACGGCAAGACCTACAGCAACTGGTCTGCGCAACAAACCCTGACCGTGGCGGGCGCCGCCGCATCCGCGAAGAAACGTGCGAAGCCGGCTGCTTCTTGAGTGGCTGCTGGTCGCGGGGCTCGCGATCTTCACGCTCTGCCTGCTCGTCGCCGACAATCTGACCGAACGGCCGGACAATCTTGTTTATGATGCGCTGATGCGGGCGCGGCCTGCGCTTCCCTCGGACGTCACCATCGTCGCGATCGACGAAGCCAGTCTCGGCTCGATCGGGCTCTGGCCCTGGCCGCGCGACATCCATACCCGGCTGATCGCCCGGCTCGCCGCCGCCAAGCCGGCCGCGATCGGCTATGACGTCTTGTTCGTCGAGCCAAGCCCGCAGGATACGAACCTGGCGCGAGCGATCGCGCAGGCCGGCAACGTCGTGCTGCCGGCGACTTTCTCCGTCCCCGGCAACAATGGCGCCCCGTTCGATATACAGGTGCCGGTCGCGCCGATCCTGCACGCGGTGCGTGCGGTCGGGCATGCGGATCTGACCCCGGACCGCGACGGGATCGTGCGCCGCGCGAGCCTGCTTGGCGGAACGGCGCGGGCGCATTGGCCTGACCTGGCCGAGCAGGTGAGTCGGCTGGTCACGGGCCACGCCTCGCCGGCCTTCCGGCACAGCACCGCAACATCGTTGCCGGCCGACAGATTCAGCTTCTCGCCGCCCATTCTGATTCCCTTTTCGGGTGCCGCGGGCTTCCACCGTACCGTCTCGTTCGGTGCGGTTCTGCGCGGCGAAGTGCCGCCCGAGCTGCTCAGCGGAAAGGTGATTCTGGTCGGCAGCACCGCCAGCGGATCGGGCGACCAATATCCCGTGCCGAGCGGGGCGATGCCCGGCGTCGAGATTCTCGCCAACCTCGTGGACGCGCTGATCGACAATCGCGCCATCCATCCGGTCCCGCCCGCAACGACACTGCTGGTGGCCTTGGTGCCGCTGTTTATCCTGCTCGGTGCGCTGCTGGTGCTGCCGCCCCGCGTCAATGTTGTATTGGGCCTGGCCTTGATGCTTCTCGTGATGGGGGTGAGCGCGGGCCTGCTGATATGGGCCGATATCTGGCTGCCGCCGACGGCGGCGCTGGTGGGATTGCTGATCGTCTATCCGCTCTGGGCCTGGCGGCGGCTGGAGGCGGCGAATGCTTACATGGTCGAGGAACTGACCCAGTTGCGCGGCGAAGCGGACGCGCTGCCGATGCGTGGCGCGTCCGGCGCGAGGATGGGTTGGTTCCGCGAATCGATCGCGCGCCAGACGGCGCTGCTGCACATGGCGATCGGGCGCGTGCGCGACTTGCGCCGGTTTTTCGCGGATAGCCTGCAGGCGTTGCCCGATGCGACCGTTGTTACCGATCAGGCGGGGGCGATTCTGGTCGCCAATCGCGCCGCCGACGCCTTGTTCGGTGCGAGTGTCGGGCAGCCGATCGGCGATTTGTTGCGCAGGCTGACGCCCGATTCGCCAGGCGAAGCAATTGCGGACGGCGTGCGCGAGATAAATGCCGCAGACGGGCGTATCTTCGTACTCGCGGTGGTGCCGCTCAACGACGCGCTCGGCAACCGCGCCGGATCAATCGCGCGTCTGACCGACATAACCGCCATCCGACTCGCGACGCGCCAGCGCGAGGATGCGCTTCAGCTGCTGACCCACGACATGCGCTCCCCGCAGGCCTCGATCCTTGCCTTGCTGGACCGCAAGGGCGACGATCCCGGGCTGCGTGCACGGATCGCCGGCTATGCGCGGCGGACGCTCAAGCTAGCGGATGATTTCGTCCATTATGCGCGCGCCGAATCCGGCCAGCATGCCGAAGAGCTGCTTGATTTCGCGGCGATCCTGACCGAGGCGGCGGACGACCAATGGGCTTTGGCACAAGCCAGGAAAATTCGGGTCGAGACGCCCGACCTCGACGAGGAATATCTCGTCCTTGGAGACCGCTCCTTGCTGTCCCGAATGGTGTGCAACCTGATCGGCAACGCCATCAAATATAGCGACGGCGGTACCGTCGTCCGCTGTTCGATCGAGCGCGAGGAGCGGACGCTCTGTTGCCGCATCGCGGACCAGGGACATGGCATCGCGACCGAAGACCTCGACGACATTTTCCGCCCTTTTCACCGCTCGCGCGGGGTCGAGGGTTCGGGCGCGGGGCTGGGATTGGCGTTCGTGCGTACCGTTGTCCAGCGCCATGGCGGCACGATCGCGGTCGAGAGCAAGCCTGGCCTCGGCACCACGTTCAGCATCCGGCTGCCGATCGCGATCGAGAAAGCGTAGCCTTCAGCTGCAGGTCAGCGCGATCTGCCTGCGGACGCTGTCGAACAGGATCGACGAGCATTGGTCGAGCAGGTCGCTGCCGATGCTGATCCGGTCCGCCTTGGGATCATGCTTGCGCTTCGCGGTGACGACGATCTCGTCCGGATCGGAATCGGCTTCGACGCCCGGTACCCCGTTGATGTTGCCGAAATCGCTCGTTCGCACGCCAATCCGGCTGATCGACAAGGAGCCGATCTGGAGCGGATTCCCGAGCGTCATATCGCGCACCGGCCGTTCGATGCCGAACGCGATCTCGGCCTTGCTTGCCGCGCCGACCATCGTGCCCGCATTGGCGGCAGCCAGGCGTACTGCGGCGCCGGCGGTGGCCAGCGTGCGGTTATGATAGGGATCGAAGCGGATCCGCATAGGTGCGCCGCCGACCGTCACGACCGCGAACCGCTCCGCCCAGTCGGCGGCAATGCCGCCCTGATCGGCCATCGGGAGCGTGACGGTGCGTTCGCCTGTGCGCGGGGCGTGCAAGCGAAAACGCACGACCTGCTCGGGCAGCCCGGCCGGGCCGACCGTACCCTCGACCGATCCTGCGAACCGTCGCGGCGTGAAGCCGATGCGGTGTTTGGCGGGCCCTCCGCCGAAATCGACCGGCGCGAGCGCGGTGCGGCCAAGGACCTTTTGCGGCCCGACCGCATAGCCGATGCCGATCATTCCAGCCTTGAGCCCGGCCCGTGTCGCGGCCGCATCGTCGATCAGCGGCATGGCGGTCCCGGCCGGGTCTACCCGCATCTGTACCGCCACGCCGTTGATCCGTGACGGCAACGTATCGCCGATCGTGATGACGCGTTCGTTCGAAATCGCGGCCGCGGCGAGAGCAAGGAGCGGGATCATGAGGTTCAGCCGTGGGGCAGTTTGGCGAGTACTTCGCGCGTCAATTCGGGCGCAGCGCCGCGCGGATCGCTTGTGCGCAATGTGCCCGTGCCCCGCCACACCTCGCGATTGCCGTCGCTATCGATCAGGACGGCGGTGATGCGCAACACGCGCCCGCCGGCGAAGCGCGCGCGCCAGCTGTGGTCCGAACGCGCCACCCAGTTCGCCCGCGCTGTGGTCTCGTCCGCGGGCAGGTAGGAGCCGGCATCGGATGCCCCCGCTGCCGCCGTAAGAGCGAGCCGGTAGCGCGGCGCATCGCCGCCCAGAATGAAACCGGCTTTGGCGGCTGCGTCCGCGACCAGATCCGGCGCGATCCCGAACGGCAATTTCTCGCCCTGATCCAGGGCGAGCGCCATGCCGCGCGGCGACGCCACGATCTGATGCTCTTGAAACGCGGTTATGTGTGGCGCGCTAGCGCAGGCCGCCAGCGCGACACAGGCCGCCGCCGCTAACGGCAGTTGGCAAAGATTTGGACGCACGGCCATGGTTAACTCCCCGGTTGGATAAGTTTAGCGGCCCGCGCGAATTGGGGAAGCCCCACCCGGCAAGTTAACAATTGGAGGGAAAAGAGGGCGATCCCCTAATAATTGTGTGCCGGATCGGGCACATGCTCTGGTCCATTTTGCAATAATTAATAATGAACGCATTGATAACCTATCTAGAACGGCGTTAGGCAGAGTTGCCGACCGGGGGGTCGGATTCGGGTGGGGGAAATCCGACGCGTGCTGCGTGGGGGTCTTTTGTTGCGTGCATTAGCGCGGCTGCTTTTTGCAGCTTGCGTTCTTTTGCCCGCCGCGGCCTATGCCGCGACTGACCTCGGCATCACCAATTATACCTTCACCGATCCCACAGCGCGGGGCGCGGTGCAGACCTTCACGGTACGTGCGACCAATTTCGGCACGGCGGCGATCAACGATGCTGTCATCACCATCACCGCGACGTCGTCGAATTTTACTGTCGATCCGGCAAGCTTGCCTGCGGGTCTCAACTGTTCGCTAACTAGCGGTACAATCACCTGCGCGCCCGCTTCGCTGCCTGTCGGTGATACGATCATCACCTACACTGCGACAGCATCTGCAGTCGGTGCGGATACGACCACTGCATCCATCTCTAGCGCCTCGGCCGCCGATCCGAGTCCCACTAACGATAGCCTGATTAAGTCGAGGACTGTCCGCCAGGGCGCCGACCTAAGCACGACCATGATCGACGGTGTCGGCGGCACCTCGGCGGGCGCCACCGGATCGACCCCGGGCGGTAGCACGATCAGCTATCAGATCGTCGTCACCAATGCCGGTCCCGACGCGACCAACCAGATCATCGTAACCGATAACCTGCCCGCCACCACCGACTTCACCAGCACGACGCCCACCAATTGCGGCACGAACTGGACATGCGTCACGAGCGGCGCGGTCGTAACCGCCACCTACAGCGGTTCCTCGATCGTCGGCACCTATCCCACGATCGCGATCAGCGGAAAGGCGATTTCGTCCTCGTCGGGCACCATTCTCAACACGGTCAATGCCGCGCCGAGCGTTGCGACGATCATCGACAAGGATGGGACCGCCCAATCCCAGGTGTTCACCAACATCACTCCGGGCACCGATCTCAAGGCCGACAAGAGCATGTCGGCGGTCTACTCGATCGGCCGGCCGGGGACCGTCTCGCTCAGGATCACCAATAACGGCTTCATGACCGTCACCGGGGCCACGATCACGGACCCGGTCAACGCCTCGTTGAGCCTCGGCGCCATGCCCTCCGGCTGTTCGAACACGGGCCAGATCGTGACCTGCACCGCGGGCACGCTGGCGGCTGGTGCCTTCCAGAGCTTTTCCATTCCGGTGACCGGCGCATCGCTTTCGGGCGGGACGCTTACCAACACCGCGACGGTCGCGCCGCCCTCGGGCTTCGTCGATCCGGTGTCTTCGAACGATACCGAGCGCGGTCGAATATCGCGTCGAGGATTCCTCCACGCTCGGCGACCGCAAGACCTGGGCCGCGCGCAACCTCGTCACCTGGCAGGCGAACGACGCGCTCCGGCTGTTCGGCAAGGCCAATTTCTCGATCTCGAACGGCGGCGCCAACACCACCGGGCTCGACGCCGATTATTACGAGCTCTCGCTGGCGGCGGCCTATCGTCCGGTCTGGAACGACAAGCTCAACCTGCTTGCCAAGCTGACCTACCTCGACGACCTGCCCTCGCCCGCGCAGGTCACCGCCTACAATCTGCCGATCGATTATGCCCAGCGCAGCAAGATCGGCGCGATCGACGCGACCTATCAGCTGACCGCGCGTCTGTCGGTCGGCGGCAAGCTCGCTTACCGGGTGGGCGAGCTGCGCATGTCGCGCGACGACAGCCAGCCCTGGTTCGACAGCAAGGCGCTCTTCTGGGCGGTGCGCGCGGATTATGAGGTGGTCCGCCGCTGGGATGCGCTGGTCGAATTGCGCAAGCTCTCGGTCACCACCGCCCAGGACAGCCAGATGGGCGCCCTCGTCGCCCTCTATCGCCACCTCGGCACCAACCTGAAAGTCGGCGTCGGCTACAATTTCACCGATTATTCCGACGACCTCTCCGACCTCTCACACCGCAACCACGGCGCCTTCTTCAATATCATCGGTAAATTCTGACCACCGTCATGAGTGAATCGTAGCTTCTTGAGCCGCCGTTATGCGAGATTCGCGTGCGCTGGGGAAAAGTGGCTTTCGCAATTCTCAGCCATTTTTCTGAGCCAGCGGCCGGCCTATCGGACGCGGGATAGGTCCCTGTCCATGGCCGCCCCGTCGAACGGGACCACGATCACCTTGCTGCCGTGATGGCTGCCGGGGGTTTCCTCTTCCTTGGGGACATCGATCACGGCGAAGGTGAGGGCGACGACATGGCCCTTTTCCAGAACGACGCCAGGGCGCTCCAGCTTGTTCCAATGGTTCACCACGCCGTTGGTATAGCGGATGAAATCGGCGCCCGGCCGGTAAGCCAGGCCCTGGAAGCGCCAGCCGGTGATGCCGTCGCGCGAGATCAGGTGATAGGCCTGCCGCTGTTCCCAATGGTTGACCAGGATATGGTACCAGCCGCCGCTGTACCAGATGACCGGATCTTCCAGATTCTGCAGATGGAATTGCGGAAGCCCCGGCAATCCGCGATAGATGCTGTCGCCCATGACCCGGTAAGGCCCGAGAATATCCTTTTCGCTCAGCAGGATCTGGCCCGACCGCTGGACCATGATAAACCCGCCGCCGGGCCTTTCGACGATATTCACGTTCGAGCCATGCCACGGCTTGGGATCGGGCCTGGTCAGATCGCCGCCATCGGGACCGGCATTGGCAAGCGAGTGATAGGCGCCCTGATCGACCTTGATCTCGCCTGAAAAGCGCCAGGGGCCGTCCAGGGAGGCGGAGGTGAAGACGCTGGTGTTGCGCGTTTCGCTGATGATGATCGCATAGGTCCCGTCGTGTAATTTCAGCGCGATCACATTGTGCCCGCGCCCGCCGTCATTGTCCGGCCAAAGCAATCCCGTATCTCGATAAGGGCCGGTCAGGCGCGATGAGACGGCCTCGATCGCCTTGGAGTGCCACCATTCGTCATGGCCCTTCGCCTGCTCCCAGCGGCTGCCGAACAGGCGATAGCGGCCGTCCGCGCCCTTAAGGATGACGCCGTCCCAATAATTCCAGCGCTGGAGCGCCCGATCTTCGAGGCCATTGCTCTGATCGCGCGGCCCAACCGTGGCGGCGCCCCAGGCTGAGGCGGATAGGGATTCCGTTATCGGGGTAGGCCTGAAATAGCGGATAAAGGGCTTGGGCTCGAGCACCGGCAGGTCTTCGGCAATGGCGTTTCCGGCCGCGAAGAGGGACGCCGCCATCATCAGGCGCGCCAGAGCCCTTATGCGGGCGACATTTTGTTCACTGCGCTTCATCGTCTCTTTCCGCCAAATGCCCAGTCGGCGAATATCCCGAGCCGGCGCGTCGTAGTCCGTTCCGCAGTTCCCATTGTCCGGCCCGACACAATCTCGATATGGTTGCATTTTCCGCAGCTACAAAGCGACCGCAATGCAACGCAGAAAAGCAGGCACCGCCTCTTTGGCGGAGCGCCGACCTGCTTTTAGCATACATCGATTCATCAATCTGTCTGACCAGCATGTCCGGGAAAGAGAAACAATTGTGACCATTTCGCGACGTACGATCTTCAAGGACATGCTCACGGTTGCAGGCGCGGCCGCCTTGCCGATCGGCCGAGCCGCCGCCGCAAGCAAACCCGATGGGGGTGCCTCTGTCCCCGCGCGGGCAAGGCCGCGCTGGGGCGTCGGTATCGAGGGGCAGCGCAAGGCCGACCTTGGCAACGGCCAGTTCCTGAATCCGATCATCCCGGGGGATCACCCGGATCCAACGATCCTGAAGGACGGGAAGGACTATTACATGACCTTCTCATCCTTCGTGTCCTATCCCGGCATCATCATCTGGCATTCGCGCGACCTGGTGAATTGGTCGCCGATCGGCCCCGCGCTCAAGAAGCCGCTCGGCAGCATCTGGGCGATGGACCTGGTCAAGCATGACGGCCGCTATTTCATCTACATCCCGGCCGTGCCGTTCGGTTCCGGCTCACAGCAGGGTGTGTTCGTGATCTGGGCCGACGACATAAGCGGTCCCTGGAGCGATCCGATCGACCTGCACCTGCCGGGGTGCATCGATCCCGGCCATGTCGTCGGCGAGGACGGCAAGCGCTATCTGTTCGTCAACGGCATCCGCAAGGTCCGCCTCGCCGACAATGGGCTCGCGACCGACGGCAAGCTCGAACCCGCTTATGCTCCCTGGAAATATCCGGCGGACTGGGTGGTCGAGGCTTTCTCGCCGGAGGGGCCCAAATTACTGAGACATGGCGACTATTTCTATCTGGTCACGGCGGTCGGGGGCACGGCCGGCCCACCGACCGGCCACATGGTGATCGCCGCGCGCTCGAAATCGATCCACGGCCCATGGGAGCATTGTCCCCATAATCCGATCGTGCGCACGGCGAGCGCCGCCGAGCCCTGGTGGTCGCGGGGTCATGCGTCGCTCGTGGAAGGGCCGGCAGGCGATTGGTGGATGATCTATCATGGCTATGAGAATGGCTTCCGTACGCTCGGCCGGCAGACATTGCTCGAACCCATCGAATGGACCGATGACGGCTGGTTCCGCGCGAAGGGCGGCGACCTGTCGCGCCCCATGCCGAAGCCAGTCGGCGGCGAAAGCGGCCCTGCGGGCCTGCCGCTCTCCGACGATTTCACATCCGATCGGTTCGGCATCCAATGGAGCTTCCACGATCCGGCGCCCGACGAAATGCAGCGGGTGCGATACGTCCCCGGCGGGCTGGAACTGACTGCCCGCGGAAAATCGCCCGCGGACAGCGCACCGCTCGTCTTCACCATTCCCGACCGCTCTTATGAGGCGGAGGTCACGATCGACCTTATCGACGGGGCCGAGGGTGGTTTGCTGCAATTCTACAATGATAAGGCCTTTGTCGGCATCGGCCTCACCGGAGATGCGGTCAGGACGTTCGAATATTCGGAGGAGCAGCCCTGGATGCGCCCGCCCTTCGCGGCCAAGAGCATCAGGGTGCGTCTGACGAACGACGAGAATGTCGTCACCTTCCATTATTCGAAGGATGCCGGCCGCACGTGGAGCGAGCATCCGTTACGGATGGAGGTTTCGGGCTATCACCACAATGTGTTTGGCGGCTTCCTCAGCCTGAAGCTGGCAATTTACGCTGCCGGAGAAGGCCGGATCCGACTGAGCGATTTCCGCTATCGGGCGACCTAGTCGGCTTCAGAGGTAAGTCGCGACTGCCGGGGGCTGCCACCACGCATTATTGCGGCCGTCGGCATATTTGATCGGTGCGGCCGCCAGTTCCTCGTCCGTCGCATTGTCCAGCGACGCGAGATTGATCGCGACGAAGCGGCCGCCGAGCTCGGGCACGTCGCCGCTGCTGAACGACGCACAACCGCAATGTTTACAGAAAGTGTGATTCCCTTGCTTCGTCCCGAATGAATAGCCACTCAGGACATCCTCGCCGCTGATCAGCCGAAACTCTTCCGGCTTGGCCAAGACATTCCAGCAGCGTCTTTTCGCGCAAAGCGAGCAATTGCATCGCGAGGTACCGGCTTCGAGATCGATCTCGGCTTCAAATCGGACCGCTCCGCAGTGGCAACTGCCGTTGTAGGTCTTTTTCATCGTCGAACTCCCGCATCTGGAGCGCGCACCATATTGCCACACTGCTGACAGCCTGCTGTCAGCAGTGTGGCATGAGCGGAAAGTGTCCCGAAACAACCCCGCCAGATGATCCCGGCGAGCGATAAAATTTCGAATATAAAAACATGATTTATTCTTGAAATGTGGCCGACTCGGCGATAGTTTCTTCCGGTAAGGGAGGAGTTGTCCGGAGCGGCGAAACGGACGGGCTTAAAAGAAGAGGGCCCCGAACGCACGGCGGCAGTCGGCGACCATGTCCAAGCTATAATCGATCGCGAACGAACCGCCGCTCATTCCCGTTTTCGGTGTCCACGGCAGGCCGGGTGCGCCCGGCCAACGCAATAATCATGCCCGACGACGAGCAGGCCATATTTGCATAGGGAGAGCAAAAGGTGGAGTTTCCAATCAAGGCGACGCGCGGAAAGATCGGCTTCGCTAGGCTGTCTCTGGCGCTCGCGGGGGCGTTGCTTCTGGCGGGTTGCGGTGGTGACGGCGGCTCCTCCGGTGGAGGTTCGAGCGGGGGTACGGGTGGTACGTCCGGCACCGGCGGGGCGGGCGGCACCGGTTCGACGGACACGTCAGGCAGCTCTTCGCCGCTTTCGCCGGCGACCGTGCTGGCGGCAATGTCGCCCGGCATCAATCTCGGCAACACGCTCGAAGCGGTCAATTCGAACGGCCAGCCCTTCACTACCTCACAGGAAACCTTCTGGGGCAACCCGGTGGTGAACCAGGCGATCTTCGACGGCTATAAGGCGGCGGGTTTCAAGAGCGTCCGCATCCCGGTGTCATGGACCGAATATGCCGATGCCCAGGGCAATATCGCCCCCTTCTGGATGGCGCGGGTCAAGCAGGTCGTCGACATGGCGCGCAAGTCCGGCCTGTATGTGATCATCAACATCCACTGGGATGGTGGCTGGATCCAGGCGAAGCCC
>Ga0207702_10006082_pt1 | contig 10466 bp, 6 predicted proteins | sample KBSCornC62_FD_184302 | JGI IMG/M metagenome (GOLD analysis project Ga0207702, IMG submission 184302) | Corn rhizosphere microbial communities from Kellogg Biological Station, Michigan, USA - KBS Corn C6-2 (SPAdes) (version 2) | ecosystem: Host-associated > Plants > Roots > Rhizosphere > Soil ...
ATTCCATACAGACCATCAGTATGCAGGCCGTGGCATCAGCACCCGGCAGTGTCAGTCAGATCACCAACTGCACTACAGCCCTTGTTTCCGCTGCCAAACAATCGAACACAGCCATCGTTATTGTCGGCCACGTAACCAAAGAGGGCAATATCGCCGGGCCAAAGCTGCTGGAGCATATTGTTGATGTAGTACTACAGCTTGAAGGCGATGTATACGGCGGCTTTAAAGTGCTTCGGGCTGCTAAAAATCGATTCGGACCCACCTCGGAAGCAGCCATTCTGGAAATGGACGAGCAAGGCCTGCACCCGGTTAGTAACCCCAGTCAGGCGCTGCTGGCAGAACGGCAGATTACCGATGGCTCGGTAGTGTTGGCGACACTGGAAGGTACGCGTCCGCTGCTTGTTGAAGTACAGGCGCTGGTAAACAAAACGGCGTACGGTTACCCGAAGCGGGCAGCCAGTGGCATAGACCTGAACCGTGTAAACCTACTAGTCGCCATGCTAGAGCGACGCACCAAGCTCAATCTGGCCGAACAAGATATTTATATCAACATCGTCGGTGGGATCCGGCTACAGGATCCGGCGGCAGATCTCGCCATATGCATGGCCATCGGCTCCGCAGCCAAAGGGTTGCAGCTAAAGCAAAATGCTGTCGTCTTCGGCGAAGTAGGCCTGAGCGGGGAAGTGCGCCACGTACCTTTTATCGACAAACGCGTGTCAGAAGCCAAGAAGCTTGGCTTTGATGTCGCCGTTGGCCCGAAAGACCGTGGCGCGCGTTCAGACAAGCAGCCCTTCTTGCACGTAGTGCCGGATGTGCGCTCCGCCCTCAACGAGTTCCTGGAAAAGTAGCGACCGTCCGAATAAGCCCCTAAGACCTACTGGGAGGGCTGGAACAGCCCGCCAAAGAAGCCATTGCCTCGGCCTCGGCCGTTGCCGCTACCCTGACCATTTGTCTGGTCGCGGAATGAAGTTGTGGTGGGAATGGTAATAGTCTGCGTATCGCTGCCCTGGTAGAGCACGCTGTCGGTAACCTGTGCGGTAATCTGCACACTGCCGTTCGTTCCGGCAGCCGGAGTATAGCTGAACTGATAGTCACCGCTACTGTCTACTGCCTGGGATTGCACACTCTGACCATTTACGAGCAGCGTGAGGGTACCTGGGTAGTTAGGGTAGCTGGAGTCGGTAAGTGCGTGCGTACCCTGTTCTACATGCACCATTATGGTACAGCTGCTGTTGGAACACTGGAGTGCGCCGCCGCCGTTAACCGGCTGGCCATCCACGGCAGTGATTGTTGCTGTTGGCGGACTATCACTACAACTGTGCACATCATCTGTTGCGGTGCTGGTTCCGGCGCTCGATGGCGTACCATTACCGGATATGTTGGTGTGGCCACCGGCATAGATGTCGACATTAAGTGCACCCTTGGAACCACCGCCCATTGTCTGACGGGCAGCGGCCGGCGTACAGCTGGTTGCGAGCAGACCGGAAACTTTGTCAATCGTTTGGCCGGTCGAGCTCGATTTGCCACCACCGACATACCACGAGGGGAACAGGTCGGTCGAAGGCGGCTGAGACTCGCTGCTGAACGGCACGCTTGAGTGGAACGCAGCCAGCACTTTCACATCCGAAGGTTGTACCCAGTTGTTGGGCTTTATACTTCCAAGTGAGTTGATAGCGCCTTCCATGAACGCCTTCATGATCGGGTCGGTAACGTTTTCCGGGTTACCACCATACGGGCTGCGGTCATAGTTGCCGATCCAAATACCGGCAGTGTATTTAGTATTCCAACTCATCATCAACCCGTCGAGATCCTGGTTGGTCCCCGTCTTGATGGCGTTTTCCCAGCCTTTGTAACGGTGGAACTTCATGCCCGAGCAGTCGGTTGAGTTACAGTGGCCGCTCAGGTACGACGCACCCGGATCTGCCGCCATGTTCGTGACAATATAAGCCGAATCCTGTTTTACCACTTGTTTGCCCTTAGGCTGCTGGTACTGCTTGATGACTGCGCCAGACGAATTGGTAACCTTAAGAATGAACGTGGAGGGAAGTGCCTTGCCCAACCGGGCAATACTGGCAATGCCGTTTACGTGGTCTACCAGCGTAGTATAGGCTTCGTTGCCGATGCCCGCCGCGGCGCCACACTGCGTTTCGTCGGCCGAAGTTGCATTTAGAATCGACCTGCCTTCCGCATCAAGCTGCGCCGGGTCGTAGCACTTGTACCCAGTCGTGGTTCCCATGAGCGCATTAATGGTCTTCATAGTGTTGTTGATGGATGGTACACGCCAGGAACCTGCGTTACCCGACGTAGAGGTAGTTGTGTCGTTCGGGTCGGTGGACGTAAACGCTTTTACCGCAGGTACGTTCAGGGAGCTGCCAAGCGCATATCGAAGAGTGACGTTGCCGTAGTAGTGCCGCGTGTCGTCCCACAGACAGTTGCCGCCGTGATTTGCTTCCGGTGTTGTCTTGTTGGTACACGGGTAGCCCGGCAGCGGTCCCTGCGCGTCTGCGAGCATACTGCCTGCGCCCACATTATTGTTGTCGTTGATGAGCGTGGTGTACGAATAAGGCTTAATGCTCGACCCGGGGGAAATGGGCGCATCGCTGGCATAGTTTAGCTGCTGTGTATTGAAGTCCATGCCTCCGACCAGTGCCATAATCTGCCCGGTCGTGTTATCTTCAGCCACGAAAGCTGCGTCGTCCGCCCTGTCGGAATGCAGCTTCCTGGCGCCATTTTCCAGCGAGGTGTTGGCCAGCGCCTGCAGGTTCATATCAATAGTCGTCACCACCTTCCAGCCACCAGTCTTCAGTACGGCCGCAGGGAAGTCCTTCTGCAGCTCCGACTTCGCCGATTGGACCGCGTACGCAAAGCCCGGTTTCATGCCTGCGTAGTGGTTGGTGGGCATTTGCTGTACCTGACTCAGCACATTAACTGCCTTTGCCTGGTTGGCCTGGTCCTGCGTGATGTACCCCTGTTTTGCCATCAGGTCGAGCACATACTGCTGTCGTTCTACCAGCCCATTGCTGTCAAAGTAGTTATTGGCCGCAGTGAGCGAAGAGTTCCAGTTCGGACTGCTGTAGGGAGAGTAGGCAGTAGGTGCTTTCGGAATAGAGGCCAGCATAGCGGACTGAGCTAAGGTAAGCTGGCTGGCATTCTCGTGGAAATAATCCTGCGCGGCCGCCTGTACACCGTAGTCGGTACCGCTATACGGTGCTTCGTTCAGGTATGCCGTTATAATGTCGTTCTTGCTGTACTCGCGCTCCAGTTCAACGGCGAGTATCAGCTCTTTGACTTTTCGGGCGACCGTGTGATCGTCCGTCCAGCCTTCGTTAAGCTTTACGAGCTGCTGCGTAATGGTCGACCCGCCCTGCGTACTCCCGCCGCGTAGGTTGTTTACGGCGGCACGGGTAATGCCTTTTACGTTAAATGCTCCTTCGTGGTAAAAATCTTTGTCTTCGATTGCAATTGTGGCCTCACGCACGTAAGGAGACGTGTCGTCGTAACTAACCGGAATACGTTTAAAGGCGTCGTAGTCCTGAAATAGCAGGGTCTGACCCGTCCGGTCATAGTACGCAATACTACCACCCGAGTTGCCGCTGTTAATATTCTGGATTTTCGGCAGGTCTTTGCGGAAGTAGGCAAACAGCCCGACAATCAGCAAGAACATCACCACAAAGCCGATACCTACGATCTTCAGCGCCATAATGGCACCGTCCCGGCTAAACCAGTACTGGTACATGCGCCGTGGCTGCATACGGTACAGAAGTCGTCGCCACCGTTCTTTTGGCAAGCTGCTCAGGTACGCAGCCTTACGCTGTGCCTTAGCCTCACGGCCGGCACGCACGCGGTCTGTCAACGAACGGTTGAGTTTAATCGTCTTACCGCTCGATGTAGTATAGGTGTTCTTCGGCGCTTTACGCCGAGGACGCTGGCTGCTGTCACTCATAGGGATGAACTTTTGATGTCTCTACACATGTTATACGTTTCAAAGTATAGCAAATTTTACAAAAACAAGCCTCTTATTTTGCTGGAGAATACTGCTAAGCATGTACGGCCGAAAGCTCGGCATGGGCACCAGCCACCAGATACGATATACTGGAAGCCATGAAACTTTCCGAAGAGCTCGCGTACCGTGGCTTCGTCAACCAGACAACCTTCAAAGATCTTTCCGCCCTCGATAGCAACCCGATAACGTTTTACTTCGGCGTCGACCCCAGCGCCGACAGTATGACTGTGGGTAACCTGGCAGCCGCCATGATGGTTCGCCATTTTATTGACCACGGCCACAAAGCCATATTGCTCGTAGGCGGTGCAACCGGCATGATTGGTGATCCTGACGGCAAAAAACAGGAGCGTGACCTGCTTTCGCTGGAAGACATTGCCCGCAACAAACAGGCCATCAGCGCGCAATACCGTACCATTTTTGCCGACAAAGAGTTCAAGATTGTAGACAACTACGAGTGGTTCAAAGACTTCGGCTATCTGAACTTCCTGCGCGACGTTGGCAAGCACGTACCCATGCGCCAGATGCTCGGCCGCGATTTTGTGCAAAGCCGCCTTGGCGAAGACGGCGCCGGCATCAGCTACGCCGAGTTCAGTTACAGCCTGATACAGGGATATGATTTTCTGCATTTGTTCCGCGCGCACGGCGTGACACTGCAGGTATGCGGGGCTGATCAGTGGGGCAATAGCATTACCGGCGTTGACCTCATCCGCCGCATCGAAGGCGCCGAAGCGCACGTCTATTCAACTCCTTTGGTGGTAAATAAAACCACCGGCGTCAAATTCGGCAAAAGCGAAGCAGGCGCCATATGGCTGGACCCTGCCAAAACTACGCCAACGCAGTTCTACCAGTTCTGGATCAACTGCGACGATGCCGGGGTCGAAGACTACTTAAAGATCTACACGCTGCTAGCCGCAGAAGAAATCAAAGACATTATGGCAAAGCACCACGAAAACCCAAGTGCTCGCCGCGCACAGGTCGCGCTTGCCGTGGAGGTCACCCGGCTTGTACACGGTGACGAGCAGCTGCGTATCGCCACAGAGGTTACCGACTACCTGAAAGGCGCCGATGTCGGACATGCCGAGAGCAAGGCGCTCGAAGCGCTCCGGCAGGAAATACCGGCAGTTACAGCCAGATCAGACGGCTCGATAGTAGACGCCATGGTTGCCAGCGGCCTGGCAGGTTCCAACACCGAAGCGCGCCGTTTCCTGAAAGAAAATGCCGTGAGCATTAACGGTCAGAAAGTCCAACGCGACGCGTTCGAAGCCGACGACTTTCATAGTAACCGGTTGCTCCTGCGCCGCGGCAAAGCGTACAAAGACTCCGCACTCGTAGAGCTGGAAGGCTAGCACTTGCGCAAAACCGTTGGCACACTATTGGGTAAATCTGTTGCCGGAGCGGTAAAGCTCCGCGGACAAAGCGGCGGCCAGGCCATGCCCGGGCTGGTCGTCGAAACGTTAATCCCGGGCTATCTCGGCGCCATGCTGAAGCAGCTGCCCGACGGCTCGTTATCATCACTGGCACAAACGGCAAAACCACCACTACCAAAATGGTGGTCGAGCTTTTGGAAGCAAACGGACTGCGGGTACTTTCGAATCCGACTGGCAGCAACCTGACCCGCGGCATTATCAGCAGCGTAAGCCAGCAGGCCCGTCATACAGGCAAACTACCATTCGACATCGCCGTGTTCGAGCTGGACGAAGCCTACGCGCGTCAGTTCACCAATGTACTGAAACCCCGCTACGTGCTCGGCCTCAATGCCAGTCGTGATCAACTGGACCGCTTTGGCGAGGTTGATAAAGTGGCCGAGCTTATTGGCGACACCATGCTTTCGGCCACGGATGGCATTATCACTAATGCCGATGATCGACGGCTGAGTGCCGCTGCAGCAACAGCTCAGGTACCCGTGTTCTATTTTGGCGTAGCCAAGAAACTGCTCGAATACTTTCCTCGTGATGACGAACTCGTAGCCATCGGTAAACCATCGCCCGTAGCACAAGCCGCCAATGTGCCGGTAAGCGTAGAGCTTGAGACTTTCAAGGATGACCATGCAACCTACCGGATCGACGACAAGAAAATTTCGGTAGAACTTCGCGTGACCGGGCAGCACAACTTTCAGAACGCCGCTGCCGCGCTGGCGTTGCTACACGAGCTAGTACCGAATATCGCACCTGCAACCTTGGCGGAGCAGCTGGCAACCGTCAGACCGGCATTTGGCCGTGGCCAGATCTTCACACTCAAAAACGGCAGTGAATTGCAGCTATGTCTGGTAAAGAATCCAGCCAGCTTTAGGCAAGGTCTGGCATCATATATCACGTCCTCGACTCCTACATTGATTGCCATTAACGACCGCGTGGCCGATAGCCGTGATACAAGCTGGCTCTGGGATGTGGATTTCGAGTGGTGCGGATTGGGAATGCACGCCCCCGTATTCACGACCGGCACCCGTGCCATGGATATGGAATTACGTTTAGATTACGACGATGTGACCGTCGAAGGAGCGGAGCCGGATTTAGACGAAGCCTTGAAGAAGTTTTGTGAAATTCCTGGTAGCAAAGTTGTTTTTGCAACGTACACCGCGATGCTGCACCTCCACAACCAGCTGAGTCGAAAGGCGGGCAAGAAGTTATGAGCAAGCCTGAACTCCACATAACACATATCTATCCGAATGAAATGAACACGTACGGTGACCGGGGTAATCTTCTAGTACTTGAAAAACGAGCGCTTTGGCATGGGCTTAAGCCCGTCATCCACTATTACAATGCAGGTACTCAATTTCCCGAGTCTGATCTGGTACTCGGCGGCGGAGGTCAAGACTCGGCTCAGGATGACATACAAGTCGATGTCCTTCGCATTGGTGACACACTCCATAAACTAGCCGCAGCAGGGACTCCCATGCTCATGGTCTGCGGGACGTATCAGCTTTTCGGCAATCGCTTCATCACCAGCGATGGACAGGAGATAAAAGGCATTGGTATATTCGACATTGAAACGCTTGGCGGCAGCAAGCGTATGATTGGCAATGTGTCCGTAGAGACCAAAGACTGGGGTCTACTCTATGGATTCGAGAACCATAGCGGGCAAACAACATTAGGAGAGGCGCAGTTACCTCTCGGCACAGTCACGAAAGGCGGCGGCAATAACGGCCGCGATAAAACGGAAGGTGCGCGCGCCTTCAATGTAGTAGGTACCTACATGCACGGGCCGATACTGCCGAATAATCCGCAGTTCGCAGATTGGATGATTGCGGAAGCACTACGAAAAAAGGGAATCGAACACAAGCTCGCAGTGCTATCTGAGGAAGATGCGCTTGCCGAACGAGTTCGGCTGAGCGCATCTGACCGCCCCTACTAGTCGACTATACTGTAACCATGGAATTATCGAGTCCGGTTACTGAAGTGAAGGGGGTAGGGGACGAGCTGGCAAAAAAGCTAGCCGTTTTGGGTGTAAAAACAGTGGGGCAGCTTATAGACTATCTGCCTCGGCGATACGAAGATTACAGCGATGTGGTGTCAATTCGTGACACCCAGCCCGGACCAGTGACCATCAAAGCAACCGTAAAACAGGCTACCGGCAGATACGTGCGCAGAGGCATGCATCTGACCGAAGCCGTAGTCAGCGACAAAACCGGGAGCGTGCGGATTGTATGGTTTAACCAGCCATATCGTGCAAATGGACTGAAAAAGGGTGCCGAATATTACTTTTCTGGCCTGTTCGAGCTCAGCCACCAGCACATGCAGATGACGAGCCCCAGTGCCGAACTGGTCAGCGATTTTACCGTAAATACTGCCCGTATTATCCCCGTGTACCGTGAAACAAAAGGGCTCACCAGCAAGCAGATCCGCAAGTGCGTTGGCAACTGCCGCCGCCTTATCAATACGCTGCCGGAGACGCTGCCGAAGTGGCTCGTAAAAGAAGAAAAGCTCATGGGCCGCGCCAAAGCTCTGCTAGCCATGCATTTTCCGGACAGCAGTGAGCAATTAGCCGAGGCCCGGCGGCGACTGGGGTTTGAAGAAGTGTTCGAGCTTAGCCTGGCCAGCCTGTTTAACAAGCAGGAACTAGCCCTCGATGAATCGCTTTTAGTTCCATTCGACGAAAAGCTCGCCAAAGAGTTCGTGGGCCATCTGCCATTCAAACTTACGGATGCGCAACGCAAAGCCGTCTGGCAGATTTACCTCGACATGCAGGCCGAACACCCCATGAACCGACTGGTCGAAGGCGACGTCGGTTCCGGCAAAACTGTAGTGGCCACCATGGCGGCCACGATGGCGCTGCGCCAAGGCTACCAAGTTGCGTTTATGGCGCCAACCGAGTTACTGGCCAGACAACATGCCGAAACCATTCACAGACTGCTGAGACCACTCGGCATGGCAGACCAAATGACATTGCTGGTCGGCGCGCTCACCACCGCCCAGAAAAAGAAAGCACACGAAGCCATAGAAGATGGCTCGGCCCGATTTTTAGTGGGCACCAATGCGCTCATACAAGAAAAAGTCTCCATGCAGAAGCTCGGACTGGTGATTATCGACGAGCAGCATCGCTTCGGTGTCGAACAGCGCAAAAGTCTGATGGCCAAGGCCGGCCACATGCCCCATCTGCTTAGTCTGACCGCTACGCCCATTCCGCGCTCGCTTGCTCTGACGCTGTATGGTGAACTCGATATTTCCATCCTTGACGCCAAGCCGGCCGGGCGCCAAGCAATTCACACTGAAATCGTATCGCCAAACTCCGTGGAGCTCGTCTACGATGATATCCGTAAAGACCTGGACGCCGGGCGACAGATGTTTGTCGTCTGCCCACTGATATCCGAATCCGACGCGTTAGAAGCGCGCTCAGCCGAAAAGACCTATGAACAGTTCAGCAAGAAAGAATTCAAAAGCTACCGACTGGGCCTTTTGCACGGCAAAATGAAGGCCGAAGAAAAGAACGACATAATGCAGCAATTCGTGAACCACGAGCTAGATATTCTGGTCTCCACGACAGTGATAGAAGTAGGCGTAGACGTACCGAACGCCAGCGTCATGATGATACAAAGCGCCGAACGCTTCGGCCTGGCCCAGCTGCACCAGCTGCGCGGACGTGTCGGCCGGGGCGGCCACGCTGCCTATTGTTACCTGATGATGAGCGACAGCGCTGCGCCTTCCAAACGCCTGCGGGCGCTCGAAAGCAGCAACGACGGCTTCCGCCTGGCCGAACTGGATCTGGAACTGCGCGGCCCGGGCGCCATTTACGGCCAGATGCAGCACGGTGCGCTGGACCTGCGCGTGGCCAAACTCACCGATGTACACCTGATAGCTACCGCCCGCAAATCCGCGGCGGAATTCGTCGAAAAGGGAGAAGATTTGCTAAAATACAGTGAGTTGGCGACCCATATTCAGAAGCTCCGCACAGTCACCAACCTTAACTGATTATGTATTCCGGAACAACACTAAAAGGCTCCAAGCACTTCGATGCCTGGTTCGGCGCGCACCAGAAAATCGACCGGACCGCACGGCGGCACCTGGAACAGTTGCTGCCGAACAACGAATTTCCAAAGCGCAAATCCATTGTCCGGTTCGAAGGCCTGGACGGCCCGGACGGCATTAAACGCAAAACGCCCGCCCAAGACGAGCCCTGGCACTACTTTGACCCAGCAGATACCAACGACACGCAACTGCTCGACATCATCAATGATCATTACGCCAACCTAGTTGCCGCGCTGCGTGAACAAAACGATACGCGGGCGAGCTTTGAGGCAGCCTGGCTGGCCCATGCCGTGGTCGACGGCCTGACCCCGGCACACCATTACCCGTACGAAGAAGAGTTGATGCGCCTGCGCGGCGGCGCCGGCATAGAAACCCGCACCAGCCCCAAAGAAAAGCTGGTCATGCCTGGTGATACGCTGCCCGAGCGACTGAGCAATAACTGGCAAATGTGGGGCGACAAGGGGTTGCTGGCCACGCACATCGCCTTCGAAATCGGTGTGGCGGTCATGCTTATGCCGCTTCGACTCAGGCGGGCAATGCCCACGCAGGAACAATTGCGGCATGTGCATGGCCTGGGCGTACGGCAGCTGTTTGTCGAACGAGCCAAACAGATCGACGATCTGCAAATGTACCAGCAATTCTATAAGTCGGGCTGGACGCCGCGGCTGGCAAAGATTGTCCGGCAGCAGCTGGCGCCCATCATCGTAAACACCGTAACCCTTATCTGGTACGCTGCAGTCACCGAGGCCCACGCATGAGAGTCATTGCCGGCAGACTAGGCGGCCGCAACTTTTCGAGCCCTCGCACGCACCGCACCCACCCCATGAGCGATAAAGTTCGCGGTGCACTTTTTAACGCCTTGGGCGAGCTCGACGGTCTGAGCGTACTTGACGCATATGCCGGGAGCGGCGCCTGCAGCATCGAGGCAGTCAGCCGGGGCGCCACCGAGGTATTGGCGATTGATATCGACCCGGAAGCTGTCAAGACTATCGCCCGCAACA
>Ga0207702_10006094_pt1 | contig 10451 bp, 9 predicted proteins | sample KBSCornC62_FD_184302 | JGI IMG/M metagenome (GOLD analysis project Ga0207702, IMG submission 184302) | Corn rhizosphere microbial communities from Kellogg Biological Station, Michigan, USA - KBS Corn C6-2 (SPAdes) (version 2) | ecosystem: Host-associated > Plants > Roots > Rhizosphere > Soil ...
CTTCCGTCCTTGCTGGCGGAGGGCAACGATCTCCTCATAAATGTCCACGGGAAGATTATTTGGTAGGGCCCAGCCCGAAGTCAAACCGAGCTAGCCGCTTCGAAGGCGCTAAGTCATTGGCGCCATGCTCGGAACGTTTCACTCCACAAGCCTATTGTTGAGCCCTGGGTTTCGAGGGCCCCGGCGAGACTTGCGCATGGCCCTGCCCGACCTAGCTCCAAAGCCTGTCCCACGAGCGCTCGTGGTCCCACTGTGGTGTAGGTTCGAAGTAACCCGTTCCTGGCTCCAGGTGCTGGCGCACCACATCTTCGTTGAGCGTAACCCCGAGTCCCGGGAGGTCAGGAACTTCAATCCAGCCATGATTCACCAAGGGCGTCTTTGTGTACTCCTGTACCATCGACGACCACCAGGGCACGTCGAGGGAGTGATTCTCGAGAGCGAGGAAGTTCTGGGTGGCGGCGGCGCAATGAACATTGGCCATGCAGCTGACGGGCGTTCCGGCAAAGTGCATCGCCATCGGCACCCCGTATTCTTCGGCCATGTCGCCGATTTTGTGCGTTTCAAGAATTCCGCCTGAGGTGGCAAGGTCCGGCTGAATCTTGCTGACCGCGTGCCGTTCACAGAGAACCTTAAAGGGTTCCTTGAGGTAAATGTCTTCCCCGGTAAGAATCGGTAACGGGCTCTCGTCGGTAATCCGCTTGAGCAGTTCGGTGTATTGCCAGGGGATGACGTCCTCGAGCCAGGAGAGATTAAACTTCTCGTACGCCTTGGCCAGCCGGATGATTGAGTGCACTCCCAGGTGACCGAGGTGGTCCATGGAGAGCGGGATCTCCATGCCGACAGCATCGCGGACCGCGGCAACGTACTCGGAAAGCATCGCAATCCCTTTGTCGGTGACCTCCATGGCGAGGAACGGGTGCTCCCATTGGTTCTGTTCCCATTGCGTGAGGTCGGAGGGCCCGGTGACGGTGCCGGGGGTGTCGGAAACCATTTCAACGCCAAGGTCCATCTTGAGCCAGGTGAGGCCCATCACTTCTTTGCGCTCCTTCATCCGCTGCGCGTAGACCTTAGGGTCCTTTGACTCAGTCGTATCGGCATACACTCGAATCTTGTCCCGGAATTTTCCGCCCCCGACGATCGCATACACCGGCGCGTTATAGACTTTGCCGGCGATGTCCCACAACGCCATCTCAATGGCGCATACCCCGCCGCCTTGGCGCGCGTGACCTCCGAATTGTTTAATTTTGCGGAAAATGTGGTCCAATTGCAGCGGGTTTTCGCCGAGAATGCGGCTCTTCAGAAACAGAGCATAGGTTGCGCTGGCGCCGTCCCGCACCTCGCCCAGTCCGTACACGCCCTGGTTCGTATCGATGCGAATGATGGGGCAGGGACTCGGGCCGGGTTTCTTGACGGTCGCAACCCGCATATCGGTGATCTTCAGGGTAGAAGGGGAAGAATTCGTATTCACGCCTTTGGGGTAGGCCGGTTCATCGATCAACAGCCCGGCGCCGAGAGCCAATGCTGAGGTTTTGATTGCGTCGCGACGATTAAGAATCTTTTTGCTCATGCTCGACCTCCGAGTATTCGCCAGTCCTTACGCCTTTTGCTGGCCAAAAAGCCTCCTTCCAGAATGGCGTCCAGGAAGCAGAGCAACCCAGGCCTTCCTGTCTTTCGCGCCGAAACTTCAGTTATTACAGTCTCCCAAATTTCTTCACGGCCTCTTCAATCGATTTCAGCTTTTCGATGTAGGCATACATCGAGTGCTCTTTGAAGTCCATGTCTTGGGCCATGGTCAAGACCGCGGCGGCCTTTGCCCGTGGAACCACGACCACGCCGTCTGAATCTGCGGCGACAATGTCACCCGCTGAAACCATGACGCCATCGCACTTTACTGGAATGTTGGCTCCCGCGAAGCGGTAGTGTCCAACCGATGTGGACGGTACATTGCCCAGCGCATACACCGGAAATCCTATTTTGGTCAGGTAAGCGGTATCGCGCACACCACCGTCGATCACCGCACCGGAGAAGCCACGTGCCTGCATGGCCGTCCCCATCAACCCGCCCATGCCTGCGATGTCTGCTCCGTCTTCGACTACCATCAGGTAAACCGAATTGGGACCACCTTGATCGATGGCGGCCAGCATGCCATCGAGTGCATGGGGGTCCTGGTTTTCTTCCTTGTGTAGGCTCACGGTCAAGGCCAGGCCCACGAACCTCGTGGAGAAGATCGGCCGCAAGCGGTGCGAGAGGTACATCCGTTGCCCCGTGATCTTTTCCAAGGCATCAGAAATCGAGGCCACTTCGACATGGCGGAATCCGTCAAGCAGCGCGGAATCGGAAGCGGGGTCGATTGGCCGCGAAACCGCTTTGGGAGCGTCGATCACGAAGATGGCCGCGAGAAAGAGCATTGAGAAGGTCACCACGCGCACGATGAAATGTTTGGAAGGTTGCGTGGCAATGACTTTTCTAGACATTTTGTGCTCCTAAAGCTTGTGTCTTCGGGGTTTCGACTTTTAGCCGAGTTAAGGAAGCCGCCCCGCGATCAATATCGACCCATAGCCAAAACAGCGCACCCAAACAACACAATCCCGCCGCCACGAAGAACGGCGTGTTCCAGCCAAAATATTTTGCAATCAGGGGTGTCATGAACGCGGTGACCGCGCCGGCGATCTGGCCACCCATGTTCATCACGCCGGACACGGATCCAGAGGATGCGCCCGCCATTTCTGAACTCACGGACCAGAACGAGCTCTGCGAAAGGTAGAGTGCTCCTGCGCCGCCGGCGAGCACGACGCTCGCCAGACGGGCATCGGCAGCGTACATCCCCAGGGCGAGGAAAACGGTGCATAACACCATTGCGGCACCGGCAACGCCGCAGCGGCCTGCACGTTTCCCGACCCTGGCCGTTATGCGATCACTGATCCATCCTCCGAGCGAGGAACAGATTGCCATGGCGATAAAAGGGAGCATCGAATAGACGGCTGTGGTCTTGAGGTTGAGCCCGCGTACCGCGTTGAGATAGATGAAAAACCAGGTAAAGAAAATGTACGCGACATAGCCGTAGCAAAAATAGCTCGCTGTGACCGCGGCCACGTCTCGGCTGGTGAAGATTGCCCGCCAGGCGACGGGCTTAGCGGAATACGTGCCGGTTGCGGGCAGGCCTTGGCGAATCAAGGCTGCCTCTTCCCGATTGACGGCCGGGTGATCTTCGGGTTTATCGCGTGCGATCAAAAACCAGACGATACCGCCTGCGAGTCCGATGAGCGCGCTGACCCAAAAAGACGAGCGCCAGCCCCAGCGCAGGAGAACATAGGTGATGAGGGGTTGCGCGATACCGGCTCCGGCGCCGACCCCCGCGAATATAAGTCCATTCGCAATGCCGCGTTCCCGAAGCGGAATCCAGCTTGCAACCAAGCGATTGCCGGCGGGATAAACAACAGCTTCCCCAATGCCAAGCAAGAAGCGGATCGCGATGATGAGGGCGATCGCCAGAGGGAATCCAACCGGGACCGACGCGGTAAGGGCCGTAAAAATGGCCCACCAGAGCGTGCCGAGTGCCAGGATCCGGCGAGCTCCAAATCGATCTGCTAACCGTCCCCCGGGGGCTTGGAAAAGCGCATATCCCCAGTTGAACGCACTCGCAACAATCCCGAATTCGACGTGGTCAAATCCGTAGGCGCGCTCTATGGAGGTGGCCGCGACACTGATATTCACGCGGTCGAGAAAGGCGATGGCGCTGATCATGAACATCCAGAAGATCAGCAACCAGCGAACGCGGCTTGGGCGAGTGCTCATCGGGAGTGCAAGCCAAGCATTGTAACCGCATGCAGCGATTTGCGTTTGACAAATTTTCCTCAATTTGAGAGTTTCGTGAACGCGCTTCTATCGGAGGCCGATACTGATGCGAAACGTTTTTCTTCACGCGCGCCTGCTGCCTGCCTGCCTGGTATTGATTCTTGCAACCCCCATCAGCACCGCGGCGCAACTGATTCAGTTTTCCAAGCAGGACCTGACCGACTACACCGCGCAGAATCCATTCGGACGCTTGCCGGATGGCCGGCCCAAAGTTCCCGACGATCTGATCGATCGGGCCCGCGGTTTGTCCTCGGAAGAGGTATGGGCGGTTCTTCAGGCCAAGGGTTACAACAATCAGTACGCCGACGGGTTTCAGGTCTTACATGCGGGGAAGATGCTGGTTGGCCGCGCTTTCACGGTTCAGTTCATGCCGGTTCGCGAGGATGTGAGCGAGGTTGCGGCCGCCAAGGCGAAAGCGAAAGGGATACCGCGATTGATGAACCAGACTGCCATCGACATGCTGCAGCCCGGGGACGTCTTGGTCGTTGATCTCTTCGGCAAGAAGGTGAATGGCACCATCGTCGGCGACAACTTGTTTTTCTATATCAAGCAGGCCACCCAAGATGGCGGTTTGGTGGTCGATGGCAGCGTGCGCGACCTGAATGGGCTGTCGGAAATCGACATGCCTGCCTATTTCCGCGCGGTCGATCCGACTCCGATCGGAAACGTCATGTTGACGGGAATCAATGTTCCGGTGCGCATCGGGGAGGTCACCGTCATGCCGGGAGATCTAGTTGTCGGTGACCGCGAGGGCGTGTACTTCATTCCGCCGCAGTTTGTGCAAGAGGTTCTCGATAGGGCCGACGAGACGCACATTCATGATGAATGGACGAAAAAGAAGTTCGCGGAAGGGAAGTACAAGTCCAGTGAGATATACGGTTCGCCCAGTGATCCGAAACTCAAGCAAGAATATGCGGAGTATCTCAAGGCTCGGCTCGATGAACTCCACAAACAGCGCGCTCAAAAGCATCCAAGCGAGGTGAAGTGATGATCAAGATTTCCGAGAAAGAACTTACGCGGCGCGGATTCATCACCCGGGTAGGCCAGGGCCTGGTAGTCGCAAACGTTGCAGCACCGCTCGTGCAGCAGGCTCACGCGCAATTGCGAGTGCCCGACCCACCCGGGAAAAAGCTGGGCTGGGCGATCGTGGCTTTGGGAAGTTTGTCCATCAACCAGATTCTTCCTGCTTTCGCAAAATGCGAGAAGTCAAGAGTCGTCGCCTTGGTGAGCGGCCATCCGGACAAGGCGAACAAGCTTGCTCTCCGCTATGGCGTGAATCCGAAGAACATCTACAACTACCAGAACTACGACTCGATCAAAGATAACCCCGAAGTGGATGTCATTTACGTCGTCCTCCCCAATAGCATGCACGCCGAATACACCATCCGCGGATTGCAGGCAGGGAAACACGTACTCTGCGAGAAGCCGATGGCAGTCACCTCAGCCGAATGCCGGCAGATGATCGACGTTGCTAAAAAAGCCGGTCGCAAGCTGATGATTGCTTATCGTTGCCATTATGAGCCTTTGAATCAAGAGGCGATCCGCATCGCTCGCTCCCAGGAACTCGGGCCCACACAGATGATCCTTGCCGACGCCGGCTTTGCCATGGGGGATCCAAACGTTTGGCGATTGAAGAAATCCTTGGCCGGCGGCGGATCCATGTTCGACATCGGGATCTATGCGTTGAACGCCTCTCGCTATTTGACCGGAGAAGAGCCGGTCGAAGTGAATGCCCTGACCTACAGCGCTCCGAATGATCCCCGCTTCAAGGAAGTGGAGGGGAATACAATCTTCCAACTGCGGTTCCCCAGCGGGATTCTTGCGAACTGCTCTTCAAGCTATTGCTATTTCCACCAGAGCCATTACCGGGTGATGGGCACCAAAGGACGGCTGGAGATGGACCCGGCCACCTGGTACAACGGAAATCGTATGTGGATCGAACGCGACGGAAAGATCGAGCAGATCGAGATAAACGAAGTCGATCACTTCGCCGCCGAGATGGACCACATGTCTGATTGCGTCATGCAAAATAAGGAACCATTGACGCCGGGGGAAGAGGGGCTTCGAGACCTGACGATTATCGAGGCGGTGTATGAGTCGGCGCGGACCGGCAAAGCGGTGAAGTTGGCATAACTTCCGGCGTTATCTCTGAAGTCGCGAGGGTGCATGAGCTGGGCTAACAAATTTTCCAAGCCCTACAGGATCGAATCGGGCAAGGGTTTCCGCCTGAAGGACTTCGATCCCGACGACACATCCCATCTTCACTCCGAAGAGCACGCGAAGAAACTGCTCGAAAACAGTATCCGCGAAATGGCCGAGTTGCAGGACAAGTTATACGCTCAGGACCGCTGGAGCGTGTTGCTGGTGTTTCAAGCCATGGACGCCGCGGGCAAGGACGGAGCGATCAAGCATGTGATGTCAGGCCTGAACCCGCAAGGCTGCCAGGTTTACTCGTTTAAAGCGCCTACTCCGGAAGAGCTGGATCATGACTTTTTGTGGCGAACGACCAGGCGTGTGCCGGAGCGTGGGCACATTGGAATTTTCAACCGCTCTTACTACGAAGAAGTGCTGGTTGTGCGCGTGCATCCGGAAATCCTGAAGCATGAAAGAGTGCCGGAGCAGCTGCTTGGCAAAAACCTATGGGAGGATCGTTTCGAGGATATCCGTAATTTCGAGCGCTACCTGTCTCGCAACGGAGTAGCAGTCCGCAAGTTCTTCTTGAACCTTTCAAAGAAGGAACAGAAACACCGTTTTCTGCAGCGCCTGGAAAACCCCGAGAAGAACTGGAAATTTTCGGCTGCCGATGTTCGCGAGCGCGCGTGCTGGGACGATTACATGAAAGCCTACGAAGAAATGATTGCGGCGACTTCGACGAAGCATGCTCCCTGGTACGTGGTTCCCGCGGATAACAAGTGGTACACGCGCCTAGTCGTTGCTGCCGCCGTCGTGGATACTTTGAAAGACCTGAACCTTGCCTATCCTACCGTCAGCCTTGAACAACGGAAGCAATTGCTGGCCGCAAAGGCGCAGTTGGAACGGAAGAAGTAGCGATTGGCTTCAAACAGCGAGGAAAGACTTGGCGGCTTGCAGAATGCGCGGGGACGGTTGCGTTGGTCCTCGGTGCCGCCGGTGCGCTTTGTTTGAGAACGAGCCTGAACCATGAGCCCGCAGGCGAGAACTAACAGCGAGACGCGAGCAACCGACAGGCCCTCGGTAAACGCGCCCCTCACCATCGTGGGTCTGGGAGAACTTCTTTGGGATTTGTTTCCTTCGGGACGCCAGCTCGGCGGCGCGCCGGCGAACTTTGCCTATTGCTCCCATCTATTAGGCGACAGCGGTACTGTCGTGAGCCGTGTCGGTGCGGACGAACTCGGCAACGACATTCGAGAATCTCTTGCCACCTTCGGCCTTTCCGATGATTTCGTGCAGAGCGACGAGGAACATCCCACCGGTACCGTGAAAGTAAAGCTCGACAAGGCCGGGCAACCGGACTTCACCATCACCTATCCTTCTGCCTGGGATTTCTTGGAATGGAATCCTGCCCTCGCGCACCTGGCAAGATCTGCCGACGCAGTGTCGTACGGATCGCTAGCCCAGCGTTCCCCCAAGTCGCGACAAATCATTGGCAAGTTTCTGGACGAGGTTCGCAAAGACACCGCCAGAGTCTTCGACGTGAACTTGCGCCAATCGTTTTATTCAACCGAGGTACTGCGAGAATCTTTTTCTCGGGCAACGATTGTGAAGCTGAATCAGGACGAGGTGCCGAAAGTAGCGGCCCTTCTCGGCTTTGCCGGCGATGAGCCCCGATCGTTCTGCCAAGAAGCGCTGCACCACTTCAAGCTGCCGCTGATCTGTGTGACTCGTGGAGCATTGGGGAGCTTGCTCGTCAGTAGCTCCGAAGAGCATGATCATCCCGGCTACCGGGTTCGAGTGCGCGATACCGTAGGTTCTGGCGACGCGTTTACTGCCGCCCTTGTGAACCAATACCTGCACGGTCAATCGCTTGCCGAAGCCAACGACTTCGCCAATCGAATGGGAGCATGGCTGGCGTCGAATTCGGGCGCAATGCCCCCGGCTCCAGACGAAGGCCTGCTCGCAGCATTGGCGGAAATCGACTAGACCGGCCGTCCGTATAGGCTACTGTGCGTGGGCGAGAAGAATCTCTGATGGTTCAGCAGGCTCTCGATTGCCCGCACCACTTCGCTGCCGGTGTTCTTTGAGACGGCGCCTCGAAAGCCAGCATGAACTGCTTCCCTGGTGAGTTCACGCGAAACTTCCTGTACGGTGAGCAGAAGCATGGGCACGTCCGGCAATGCCCGGGTAATCTCTCGAGCCGCCTGAAGACCATTGCAGTGAGGCATTGCCAGATCGAGAACAACGATGTCCGGGTTCAGTTCAGCGGCTTTGCTGATGGCTTCGTTGCCGTCGCAGGCATCCGCGCAGACATGCCATTCCGCATGCGATTCCAACAAGCGGCGGAGGAGCCGTCGGATCGCGACATCGTCATCAGCAATCAGAATGCGTACAGCCATAACCGGGGAGGGCTCAGCCCACGCCCCCTGCTAACTTCGATGCAAAGGGTACACAGGCCCAAGCAGAACCCATTATGCTGGAGCTGCACCTCTTAAAAGCAATACTGGGCATACCTGATTACTGGTACGGTTACTCCCAGGCAAACCATGCAACCCGTGCACCGAGTTGCCGAGCCAGGGAATCGAATGTAAGTTGGATTCGGTTCAGGGAAATTGGCGAAAGACGATGAGCTCATCACAGCAAGCCCTGCCACAGATTAATCCCTGGCTCATCGCGATCGCGGTCATGTCCAGCACGTTTATGGAAGTGCTGGACACGACGGTGGTGAACGTTTCGCTGCCGCACATCGCCGGCAACCTGTCAGCCAGCACCGATGAAGCGACCTGGACGCTGACCTCTTATCTGGTAGCAAACGCCATTGTTCTTCCGATGACGGGTTGGCTGGCGGGTCGCTTCGGCCGCAAGCGGCTGCTGCTGATGGCGGTCAGCGGATTCACGACTGCCTCTTTCTTTTGTGGATTGGCACCCTCCCTGCCGTTCCTGATCGTCTTTCGGATCATTCAAGGCGCTTGTGGCGGCGGATTGCAGCCCTTGTCCCAGGCGGTGTTGCTGGAGTCGTTCCCGCCGGAGAAGCGCGGACAAGCGATGGCGTTCTGGGCCCTGGGAATCGTAGTGGCTCCAATGCTGGGCCCGGTCGCCGGCGGTTGGTTGACCGACAACTACAGCTGGCGCTGGGTCTTCTATATCAATGTCCCCATCGGGGTCATCGCGATTCTCCTCACCCAAGCCTTCGTCTTTGATCCGCCCTACCTGCGGCGCGAGAAAACCGGGATTGACTATTGGGGAATCGGCCTACTGGTCGTTGGCATGGGAGCTCTGCAGATCATGCTCGACAAAGGCCAAGAGGAAGACTGGTTCGGATCGCGTTTCATCGTCGTCCTGCTCGTGCTGGCCATCCTCGGACTAGGCGGGCTGATTCTCCGTGAACTGAGGACGGCACACCCCATCATCGATCTCACGGTTTTCACCTATCGATCGTATGCCGTCGGTACCTTCTTAATGACCATCGTGGGATTTGTGCTTTACGGTAGCACGGTGCTTTTGCCGCTTCTCATGCAGGAATTGCTCGGGTACACGGCCACCCATGCCGGAGTGACCAACCTCCCCCGAGGCTTGGCGTCATTCCTGTTCATGCCTCTGGTCGGCATCCTCACGGGTAAGGTGGACGCGCGAAAACTCCTTGCCGTGGGCCTCACGGCAACGGCCATAGCCATGTTTATGGTCTCAAGTTTTAGCCTGGATGTCGGATTCTGGAATTTCTGGTGGCCGCTCATGATTCAAGGAGCCGGGCTGGGGCTCATCTTTGTGCCTCTTACCACGGTTACCAATGACCCAATTCCGCGCGAGCGCATGGGAAACGCGACCAGCCTCTTTAATCTCATGCGTAATCTGGGTGCCAGTATAGGGATTTCGGCGGTTACCACGCTGCAATTCCGGCAGACGCAAATACATATCAATGTCCTCGGGGAACACGTTTCAAGCACCAGTCCCATGGCTCAGCAGACCATTGCCGGCCTCCAGCAGGCATTCATGGCAGGGGGGGCCGATGCGGTAACGGCTGCCCAACAGGCACATGGAGTGGTTTGGGGCATGTTGCTGCGCCACGCTTCCATGCTGGCCTACAACGATGTTTTCCGCTTTCTGGGAGGTATGTTCCTGTTATTACTGCCTTTATTGTTCCTCATGAAGAAGCCGAAACCGGGCAAGGGGCCGCCAATGGCGCACTAAAATCGCCCGGAATTTCGATATTTCGATCAGCAAGATTGAAACTTTGCATGGCATATCGTCATCAGTAACATTGACACGGTGGGACGTCAGTCCCTACGATATACGGAATCGATGAACGCTTCTCGCTCAATGCGCTGTCAGTGTTGTACATGTTGTTGTACGTGTGTACAGCCTGGCGCCGGGAAGCTTCTGACCTGAAACACTGAGAACAAAAGGATCTGAAAAGCCCATCGCCAGTGCCCCTGGTGATGGGCTTTTCCCTTTTGTACTGAAAA
>Ga0207702_10006095_pt1 | contig 10449 bp, 9 predicted proteins | sample KBSCornC62_FD_184302 | JGI IMG/M metagenome (GOLD analysis project Ga0207702, IMG submission 184302) | Corn rhizosphere microbial communities from Kellogg Biological Station, Michigan, USA - KBS Corn C6-2 (SPAdes) (version 2) | ecosystem: Host-associated > Plants > Roots > Rhizosphere > Soil ...
TTTCATCTCCGACCTCCATCTTGCGCCCGGGCGCGACGGAGCGCTCGCCGCATTCCACGCGTTTGCCCGTGGCCCGGCGCGCGCGGCGTCCGCCGTGTACGTGATGGGCGACCTGTTCGACGCCTGGCTCGGCGACGACCAGCGCCTCGAGCCGTTCGCGCAGGCCGTCGTGGCGTCGCTGCGCAGCGTGAGCGACGCCGGCGTGCCGGTGTTCGTCGCCCGCGGCAACCGCGATTTCCTGCTGGGCGACGATTTCGCCGGCGCAACCGGCGCGACGCTCCTCGGCGAACAGACGGTGGTCGACCTGGGCGGCACGCCGACGCTCGTCACGCATGGCGACGAATTCTGCACGGACGACACGCAGTATCAGCGCTACCGCGCCTGGTCGCGCGATCCGCGCGTGCAACGGCGGCTGCTGCGGCTGCCCTACCGCGTGCGGCGCGCGATCGCGTCCTGGCTGCGCCGGGAAAGCCGCGCCGCAACGTCGCGCAAGCCCGATGCGATTCTCGACGTGAACGCCGCGGCCATCGAGCGGGCCTTCCGCCGCTTCGGCGTGCCGCGGATCATCCACGGCCATACGCACCGCCCGGCGCGGCATTCGAGCGTCGTCGACGGGACGTCGCGCGAGCGCATCGTGCTCCCCGACTGGCACGATCACGGCCTTTTTCTCGAGGTCGACGCCGGCGGCACGCGCAGCCGCGAGATTGCCGGGTGAACCGGGGCGCGCCGCGCCGGGTCAGATCAATGCCAATCCCTGAGCTCTCAGCCCCATGAATCCGGAACTCTTCTCCGCTCCCTGGTTTTCCGCGCTCGCCTCGATCATCGTCATCGACCTGATCCTCGCCGGCGACAACGCGATCGTGATCGGCCTCGCGGCCCGCAACGTGCCCGTCGCGTCGCAGCGGCGCGTCATCGTCTGGGGCACGGTCGGCGCGATTGCCGTACGGGCGGCGCTCACCGCGATCGTCGTGTGGCTCCTGAAGATCCCCGGCTTCCTGCTGATCGGCGGGCTCGCGCTCGTCTACGTCGGCTGGAAGCTCACGCACGAGGGCGGGGGCAGCGACGACTCCGGCATTGCGGCCAAGTCGTCGGTGCGCGGCGCCGTGCAAACGATCATCATCGCCGACGCGGTGATGGGCGTCGACAACGTGCTCGCCGTCGGCGGCGCGGCGCACGGCTCGATGCTGCTGGTGCTGATCGGCCTCGCCGTGTCGATCCCGATCGTGATCTGGGGATCGACGCTGGTCCTGAAATGGGTGGAGCGCTATCCGGTCATCCTGTGGCTGGGCGCCGCCATCATCGGCTGGACGGCCGCCAAGATGATCGTCAGCGAGCCGCTGCTGGCGGACGCGCTCACGGGCGAGCGTGCGCTCAGGGCGGCGATCTACGCGATGATCGTCGGGGGCCTGGTGGCGGCACCGCTCCTGCGGATGCTGCGCCCCCCGCATCGCCACCAGCTGGCGACGCTCGCCGTCGTCGTCGCGTGGCTCACGGGCTTCGGCTGGATCGACGATCGGCTCGCCGAGGGTATCGTTCCCGGCGAGTGGGTGTGGGATGAAAGCATCGTCGACTTCGTCCGCTGGATCGGCTGGATACCGGTCGTCGTGGCGATGCAGCGCGCATTCGTGCCGCGCCCCGGCGCGCGCGCGCCGGCACGCTAGCCAGAACAAGCCGCCCGGGGCCCGTCGAGCCCCGGGGTTGCGTCACGCTTTCGGCGTCGGCTTCTTCGGCTGCTTCGGCTTCTTGGGTTCCTTGCGCTGCTTGTCGCGGTTGCCCATGGCGGTCTCCCGTAGCGGAGCGGACATTATGCCCGGATCGCGCGCAGCGCCAAGCGGTCGCGGTCAGCCGAGCGCCTGCGCAAAATCGGCGATCAGGTCGTCGCCGTCCTCGATGCCCACCGATACGCGCACGAGCGAGTCGGCGATGCCCATCTCGGCGCGCCGGGCCGGGCCCATTTCCCAGTAGATCGTCTGTGCGACCGGGATCGCGAGCGTGCGGTTGTCGCCGAGATTCGACGACAGCACGACGACGCGCAGCCGATCGAGCACTTCGAGCACGTCGTGGCCAGGTGCGAGCTCGAACGAGAACAATGCGCCGGGCGCGCGGAACAACGCTTCCGCGCGGTGGTACTGCGGATGGACGGGCAATCCGGGATAGTGCACGGCCGACACCTTCGGATGGCTGATCAGGTACTCGGCCAGCGCCTTGGCGTTCGCGCATTGCCGATCCATCCGCAGCGCCAGCGTCTCGGCGCCGGCCGCGACGTGATGCGCCTGCTCCGCCGTCAGCGTGCCGCCGAAATCGCGCAGACCCTTCTTGCGCAGTTGCGTGATACCCCACATCGGCGGCTTCTGCGTCTTGTAGCCGTCAGCGATGTTCGGAAACTTCGTCCAGTCGAAGTGCCCGGTGTCCGTGACCGCGCCGCCGAGCGCGTTGCCATGGCCGCCGATGTACTTGGTCAGGGCATTGACGATCAGGCCGGCGTGCACGGTCGTCGGCCGAAACAGCCACGGCGACGTCATCGTGTTGTCGACGACGTAAAGCAGGCCGCGCTCGCGGCACAGCGCGCCGATCCGCGCGAGGTCCGCGACCTGCGTGCGCGGATTCGCGATCGTCTCGACGAACACGAGCCGCGTCGCCGGCGAGAGCGCGCGCTCGACATTCTCGGCGAGCGTCGCATCGACGAACGTCACCGGCGTGCCGTGATCCGCGAGGGTTGCGAGCAGGCTATTGGTGTTGCCGAAGACGAACGAGCTCGCGACGATGTGGTCGCCGCCGTGCAGCAGCGAAAGCAGCGTCGCGGCGATCGCGGCCATGCCCGTGCCGAAGCAGACGGTCGCGACGCCGCGCTCCATGGCGGTGATCTTCGCCTCGAGCGCCGCGGTCGTCGGATTGCCCTGCCGGCCGTACGCGTAGCCCGATTGGCGGTTCTGAAACACCGCGATCAGGTCCGCGGACTTCCGGTACGCATACGCAACCGACACGTGCAGCGGCTTGTGCAGCGCCCCGTGCTCGATCGGCGCGTCGCGGTCGGAATGGAGAATGGCGGTGGTGAAGCCCCGCTCGGCCGTATGCTCGCTCATGATGCAACGCCTTCCGTCAAACCAAAAACAAAAAACCCGTCGAGCTTCCGCCGGACGGGTTTTGTGTGCTCCGCCCGATATCTTCGAGCTGGAGCGGACCTCGCTTTAGCGGAATTTATTCTGCGCCCGCAAGCTGAAGCTCAAATCGGCGCAACGACACTATATCACGATCAGTCGACGCGCGCCTGCGCGTCCTCGACCGCATCGGACTCGGCCTGGCCGCGGGCCTGGTTGCGCTCCGTCGCAAGCTGCGACAGATAGCCGGTAGTGATGTCGCCGGTGATGTACCGGCCGTCGAAGCACGACGCCTCGAAATCGCCGAGCAGCGGATTGCCGTCGCGCACCGCGGCCTTCAGCGCGTCGAGCTCCTGGTAGACGAGCAGATCGGCGCCGATCTCGCGCGCGATTTCGGGTTCGGTGCGACCGGTGGCGACCAGCTCGTCCTGGTTCGGCATGTCGATGCCGTAGACGTTCGGGAAGCGCACCGGCGGGCTCGCCGACGCGAAATACACCTTGCGCGCGCCGGCGTCGCGCGCCATCTGCACGATCTCGCGTGACGTCGTGCCGCGGACGATCGAATCGTCGACGAGCAGCACGACCTTGTCCTTGAACTCCATGCCGATCGGATTCAGCTTCTGGCGCACGCTCTTCTTGCGCAGCGCCTGGCCCGGCATGATGAATGTCCGGCCGACGTAGCGGTTCTTCACGAATCCTTCGCGATAGGTCTTGCCGAGCGTGTTCGCGAGCTCGAGCGCGGAGGGCCGGCTCGAATCGGGAATCGGAATGACGACGTCGATGTCCTGCGCCTCGCGGATGTGGCGGATCTTCCTCGCCAGCGCCGCGCCCATCCGCAGCCGCGCCTCGTACACGGACGTGCCGTCGAGCACCGAATCGGGACGCGCGAGGTAGACATACTCGAAGATGCACGGATTGAGCGACGGGTTCTGCGCGCACTGCCGCGCATGGAACGTCCCCGCCTGGTCGACGAATATGGCTTCGCCCGGATGCACGTCGCGCAGTACCGAAAAACCGAGCGGCTCGAGCGCGACCGATTCCGAAGCAACGAGATACTCGGGGCCGCCGGACGCGCGATTGGCGCCCACGATCAGCGGCCTGATTCCGAACGGGTCGCGGAACGCGAGCATCCCGTAACCCGCGATCATGGCGACGACCGCGTACGCGCCGCGGCAGCGCCGGTGCACGCCGGCCACCGCACGAAAGATGGCTTCCGGATCCAGCCGGTGGTGCTGCGCGGCACGCTCGAGCTCGAGCGCGAGCACGTTGAGCAGCACCTCGCTGTCGGAATTCGTATTGACGTGACGGAAGTCGAGCTCCCACAGCTCGCGCTTCAGCGCCTCGCTGTTCGTGAGATTGCCGTTGTGGCCAAGCGAGAGTCCAAACGGCGAATTGACGTAGAACGGCTGCGACTCGAGATCCGAATAGGCGTTGCCCGCCGTTGGGTAGCGGCAGTGCGCGATGCCGGTCGTGCCCTGCAGCTCGCGCATGTTGCGCGTCCGGAAGACGTCGCGGACGTACCCCGGGCCCTTGTACGTGTGAAACACCGGGCCTTCGCTCGTGACGATGCCGGCCGCGTCCTGCCCGCGGTGCTGCAGCAGCAGAAGGCCGTCGTAGAGCAGCTGATTGACCGGCGCATGCGCGACGGCACCCAGGATTCCGCACATGTCAGTCGGGAAGGGCCGCCCCGACCGACTGACCTGCCCCCTGGGGGGCAGCGAGCGGAGCGAGCGTGGGGGGAAGTTGATCCGAGTCGGGAAGAGCCGCCCCGACCGACTGACCTGCCCCCTGCAGGGCAGCGAGCGGAGCGAGCGTGGGGGGAAGTTGATCCGAGTCGGGAAGGGCCGCCCCGACCGACTGACCTGCCCCCTGCAGGGCAGCGAGCGGAGCGAGCGTGGGGGGGTGTTTCATCCTAGTTTCCGGCTCGCACGATCACGCCTGCGCCGGAATGTTCTTCGGCGCCGCGCCGCCGCGGGAATAGTTCAGCCGTCCCGTGAGCGCGGCAGGCAGGTGCGGCGCAAGCGCCGTGACGCCCGCGACGAGCGGCGGCACCAGCAACGCGCTTTGCCACCAGTGCGTTCGCGGCAGCGGCGTCAGGCCGGCGACGAGCACGAATGCCAGCACCAGCGCGGCGCCGCGCGCGAGCCCGAAGATCGAGCCGAGGAAGCGATCGACGAAGCCCAGACCCGCCGCGCGCACGGCGCTCGACAGCGGCCATGCGATCAGGGCGCCCGCGAGCAATGCGCCGATGATGATGAGGGCGAAGGCGACGATGTAACGCACGGCCGGATATTCCGGGAGATCGGGAAGCATCGCACCGAGCGCCGGCGTGAACGCGATCGCGCCGACGAAGCCGAGCACCCAGGCGACCAGCGCGATCAGCTCGCGCACGACGCCCCGAAAGAACGCCGCCAGCGTCGACAGCGCGACGACCGCGATGACCACCCAGTCGAACGTCGTCATCGTGTCCTGCGATCGCTCCGCGTGTTCCAGTCATTCGCATCACGCACCACCGCGCCCCAGGTGGAATCCGTTGCGATCGTCGCGAGCCGGCCGCGCCGCGCGATCTATTTGACAGCGGCGACAATGCCGCTCTGGCCTTCGGCCTTCAGCTTGTCCCGCGCCGCCACTGCGGCGTCGCGGGAAGAATAGGGACCGACGCGCACGCGCCACAGCGTGCCCTTGCTGGTCTTCAGAGGCTCCGTATATGCGGTGTAACCAGCCTTCTTCAAGCGACCCGCGAGCGCATTGGCGCCCTTGTCGTCGGCGAATGCCGCGAGTTGCACGGCGAAGCCGTCGTGCGCAGCGGGCGCGTGCGTTTGCGTGTCGGCCGCGCGCACTTCGGGCGTTTTCGACGTTTCCGCGGCGGCCGGTGCCTTCGCAACCTGCGGCGCTGCCTTCGACGGCGCGGCAGGTTGCTGCGGAGTTGCGGCGGGCGGCGACGGTACGACAGCGGTCTGCGGCGCAACGGCGGGCGGTGACGGCGCGACCGCATTCGCGGAGTCGTCGGAAATGCGCGTGTCGTACTTGGATGTCCGCGCGGGCGCGGGCGTCGCGGCGTCCTTCGCCGCGCCATTCCGGGCAGCGTCGGCGGGCGCCGCTGCAGGGGCAGGCGTGTCGGCCGCGCGATGCTCGGCGAGCCGATTCTCGAACTTGCCGTCGTCGATCGGCGGAATCTTCACCGAAACGTCTTCGGGCAGCGGCTTCTCGTCGGTCTCCAGCAGCATCGGCACGACGACGGCGACGCCGAGAGCCAGCACGACAGCGCCCACCAGCCGGCGTCGCGCACGCCGTCGCAACTCGTCTACGTTGATATCCGCTTCCGCCATCGCCATCATGAACCGGAGCGTTGGCTGCGCGTCGCGGCAAGCGCCGCAGCGACAGTCAGGAACGATCCGAAGGCCGCGATTCTATCAGCCTCGTCTGCACCCTCGCGCGCGGCGGCGAAGGCCTGCTGCACGTCGCCGAACGCGCGGATCGATTGCGCGGAGACGCCGGCGTCCTGCAACGCCTGTGCGATGCGCTCGGCGGAGGCTCCACGCGGGCCCGGCAACGGCGCCACGAACCACGTATCGACGCGCGGTGCCACGGCTTCGGCGACGCCGTCGATGTCCTTGTCGGCAAGCATCGCGAATACCGCATGCGTGCGCGGATGAAAGCCCATGTCGCCGAGCGTGGCCGCAAATGCGCGCGCGGCCTGCGGGTTGTGGGCGACGTCGAGCACGATCGTCGGTCGCCCGGGCAGCACCTGGAACCTGCCCGCGAGCTCGACGCGGACCAATCCGTCGCGGACCGCCCCTGCGGATACCGGCAACCGCTCGCGCATCGCGTCGGTGGCGGCGAGCGCAGTCGCCGCATTCGCGAGCTGATAGGCGCCGCGTAGCGCCGGGATCGGCAATCCGTGCCGGCTTCCCCCCGGCCCGCGATACGCCCACTGCGTTCCGGTCACGCGATAGGCGAATTCATGGCCGATCCGCCATAGCGGCGCGCCGACCGCCGCGGCATGCGCCACCAGCGAGCGGGGAGGATCGGCGTCGCCGCAGATCGCCGGCCTGCCTGCGCGAAAGATGCCGGCCTTCTCGCGGCCGATGTCCTCGCGCGTGGAGCCCAGGTAATCGACGTGGTCGATGTCGATTGCCGTGACCACCGCGACGTCCGCGTCGATTGCGTTGACCGCGTCGAGCCGGCCACCGAGGCCTACCTCGAGCACGAGCACTTCGAGGCGCGCGGCCGCAAAAACATGAAGCGCGGCGAGCGTGCTGAACTCGAAGTAGGTGAGCGGCGTCGCAGGGTCGCTCGCCGTGCGCGCCTGCTCGACGCGCGCGAACGCCGCGACGAGCATCCCGTCCGAAGCCTCCTCGCCGTCGATCCGGACGCGTTCGTTGAAGCGCAGCAGGTGCGGCGACGTGTATTGGCCGACCCGGTATCCGCCGTGACGATAGATCGCGTCGAGCATCGCGCACGTTGATCCCTTGCCGTTCGTGCCGCCGACGGTGATCACGGGGCAGCCGACGTCGATCGCCATCCTCGCCGTGACGGTTGCGACGCGGTCGAGCCCCATCGCGATCGCCTTCGGATGCAGCGTCTCGAGATACGCGAGCCAGTCGGCCAGGGATTCCGGATTTGCCAAGGGTGCGTCCGGGTGCGCCGGGTCGGATGGCGTGACGAAGCGCTCGTTTCCGAAGACCGGCCGATCCGCCGGCATTTCGGCGCTTCCGTCGGTGATTTCGCGCGGCGAGTGGCGCAGCGCTACGCCGGCGCCGGCTGATGCGTCAACAGCGCGAGCAGCCGCGCGAGTTCATCGCGCAGGCTGCGGCGGTCGACGATCATGTCGATCGCGCCCTTCTCGATCAGGAACTCGGCGCGCTGGAAGCCTTCGGGCAGCTTCTCGCGCACCGTCTGCTCGATCACGCGCGGCCCGGCGAATCCGATCAGCGCGCCGGGCTCGGCGAGCACGATATCGGCGACGAACGCGAACGACGCCGACACGCCGCCCATCGTCGGGTCGGTGAGGATCGACACGAACGGCAGGCGCTCGCGCGTCAGCTCCTGCAGCACCGCGGTCGTCTTCGCCATCTGGAACAGCGAATTGACACCTTCCTGCATGCGCGCACCGCCCGAGGCCGCCACGCACACGAAGGGCAGCCGGTTCTCGTAGGCGACGCGCACGCCGCGCACGAAGCGCTCGCCGACGACCGACCCCATCGAGCCACCCATGAAACCGAACTCGAATGCCGCGAGCACGAGCGGAACGCTCTTGACGCTGCCCTGCATCACGACCAGCGCGTCGGTCTCGCCGGTTTCCTCGAGCGCCGCCTCGAGCCGCTCCGGATACTTCTTCGTGTCCTTGAATTTCAGGCTGTCGATCGGCACGACCTCGAGGCCGATCTCGAAGCGCCCCTCGGGATCGAGCAGCTGCTCGATGCGCTCGCGCGCGCCGACGCGATCGTGGAAATTGCACTTCGGGCAGACAAGCAGGTTCTTCTCGAGGTCGGTGCGGTAGAGCGTCGCTTCGCACGACGGGCATTTGACCCAGAGTCCTTCGGGAACGGGCGTCTTGCGCACGCCCGGCGTGCTCTTGATGCGCGGCGGAAGGAGCTTCTGCAGCCAGCTCACCGGACTACTCGCTTCGGGCTCACGCCGGGACGGCCTCTGCGCGCGCATCGAGCGCGCTGCGGATGCCGGCGAGAAACGCGCCGGCACGCCGCGCGGCGTCCGCGGGAGCGCCGTGCTCGATCTCGTCGATGATGCGGCTGCCGATGACGACCGCGTCGGCATGCGCCGCGAGCGCGCGGGCGCTCTGCGCATCGCGGATGCCGAAGCCGACGCCGACCGGAAGCGCGATGTGCCGGCGGATGTCGTCGAGCTTGCGCGGCACTTCGTCGGCGTCGAGATGGCTCGCCCCGGTGACGCCCTTGAGCGAGACGTAGTAGACGAATCCCGCCGCGAGCGCCGCGATGCGGGCGATCCGCGCGATCGGCGTCGTCGGCGCGATCAGGAAGATCGGCGCAATGTCGTGCTCGCGCAGGAGCGCCGCGAATTCCTGCGCCTCTTCCGGCGGATAGTCGACGACGATGACGCCGTCGACGCCCGCGTTGCGCGCGCGGTCGACGAATGCGTCGACGCCCATCGCCTCGATCGGATTGGCGTAACCCATCAGCACGATCGGCGTCACGGCGTTGCGGCGCCGGAACCCGGCAACCAGGTCGAGCACGTTCGCGAGCCCGACGCCCTGCGCAAGCGCCCGCTCGGAGGCGCGCTGGATCACCGGTCCGTCGGCCATCGGATCGGAGAACGGCACGCCGAGCTCGATCACGTCGGCGCCTGCGTCGACCAGCGCGTCGACGATGTCCGCCGTCACTGCGACCGACGGGTCGCCGGCCGTCACGTACGGGATCAGCACCGTGCGCCCCGCCGCGCGCTGTCGCGCGAACGCGGCGTCGATACGATTCATGGACGCTTTGTGATTCATGGACCCTTCGACCGCTCGGCCACCGTCGCCATGTCCTTGTCGCCGCGGCCGGAGAGATTGACGAGGAGAATCCGGTCGCGCGGCAGCGTCGGCGCGAGCTTCGTGGCATAGGCGAGCGCGTGCGCCGATTCGAGCGCCGGAATGATGCCCTCGATGCGGCAGCACGTGTGAAATGCCGCGAGCGCCTCGTCGTCGGTGATCGACACGTATTCGGCACGCCCGGTGTCCTTGAGCCACGCGTGCTCGGGACCGACGCCGGGATAGTCGAGGCCCGCCGACACCGAATGCGTCTCGACGATCTGGCCGTTCGCGTCCTGCAGCAGGTACGTGCGATTGCCGTGCAGAACGCCCGGACGCCCGGCACCGAGCGACGCCGCGTGACGGCCGGTGGCGATGCCCTCCCCCGCTGCCTCGACGCCGACGAGCTTCACCGCGCGGTCGGGCACGTACGCATGGAAGATTCCCATTGCGTTGCTGCCGCCGCCGACGCAGGCGATGACGACGTCGGGTTGCCGGCCGGCTGCCTGCGGCATTTGCGTCACGCATTCGCGGCCGATGACGCTCTGGAAATCGCGCACGAGCATCGGGTACGGATGCGGGCCGGCGACGGTGCCGATGATGTAGAACGTCGTGTCGACGTTGGTCACCCAGTCGCGCATTGCCTCGTTCAGTGCGTCCTTCAGCGTCTTCGATCCGGACTCGACCGGCACGACGCGCGCGCCGAGGAGGTTCATCCGATACACGTTCTGCGCCTGGCGCCGCACGTCCTCGGAACCCATGTAGACGACGCATTCCATGCCGAAGCGCGCGGCCACCGTCGCCGTGGCGACGCCGTGCTGGCCCGCGCCGGTTTCGGCGATCACGCGCGGCTTGCCGAGG
>Ga0207702_10006101_pt1 | contig 10443 bp, 10 predicted proteins | sample KBSCornC62_FD_184302 | JGI IMG/M metagenome (GOLD analysis project Ga0207702, IMG submission 184302) | Corn rhizosphere microbial communities from Kellogg Biological Station, Michigan, USA - KBS Corn C6-2 (SPAdes) (version 2) | ecosystem: Host-associated > Plants > Roots > Rhizosphere > Soil ...
CGCGGTCGGCAGGGATCTGGCCGAACAAGTGCGCGACGCGACACTGGCAATCTACAAGTGGGCGGCCGCTTATGCGGCCGAACGCGGCATCATCATTGCCGACACCAAGTTCGAATTCGGCACCGATGAAGACGGCAAGCTGTACGTGATGGACGAGATGCTCACGCCCGATTCCTCGCGTTTCTGGCCGGCCGATCAGTACCAGGTGGGCATCAGTCCGCCCAGCTACGACAAGCAGTTCGTGCGCGATTACCTGGAAACGCTTGATTGGAACAAGAAGGCGCCCGGCCCGCGCGTTCCTGCCGATGTCATTGCAGGGACATCCGCCAAATATGCCGAAGCGCTGCAGCGCCTGGCCGGCATCACGCTGGACTGAGCGCATGAGTGCATGGGCGTACCTGAGCCTGGCGATTCTTGCCGAAGTGATCGCCACCAGCGCGCTGAAGGCGTCCAGCGGCTTCAGTCAGCTATGGCCCAGCGTCGTCGTGGTCGCCGGTTATGGCATCGCGTTCTATTGCCTGAGCGTGGCCTTGCGCAGCGTGCCGCTTGGCATTGCCTACGCGCTCTGGTCAGGCGCAGGCACTGCGCTGATCGCGCTGATCGGCCTGGTGGTCTACAAGCAAAAACTCGATGCGGCGGGGATCTTCGGTATCGGACTGATCGTCGCCGGCGTGCTGGTGCTCAATCTCTTTTCCAAAAGTTCGGCGCATTGATGACACTCGCTCCCGATCAACGCAGCATGCGCGATTGGCTCGACAGCTACAGCCAGGATCACCGGCATCCCATCAATCGCCTGATGCATTGGATCTGCGTGCCGCTGATCGTATGGAGCGTGCTCGCGTTGCTATGGACGGCTCCGGTGCCGTCATCGCTGTTGAAACCTGGCGCTTGGGCGGTATTCGCGATCGTGCTGGCGTTTGCATGGTACTGGAAGCGCTCGCATCGCCTGGGCGCTGCATTGCTGATCACGCTGGCAATCTTCGCGTTGATCTGCGCATGGGTATTCGAGCGATGCACACCGACATCGATGCGTTGGCTGGCCATTGGCGTTTTTGTCGTCGCGTGGATCGGGCAGTTCATCGGCCACCTGTTTGAAGGAAGGCGGCCGAGCTTCTTCACCGATCTGGCTTATCTGCTGGTCGGCCCCGCGTGGTTGATGGACAAGCTGTTGAACCGCATTGGCCTGAAGGAAAAACCATGACGGGTTTTCTCGCGCTGCTCAGCAGCCTGATCTGGTGGGTGCTTTACGGCAGCATCGGTGCAATCGTACCGAGCGTGATTGCCTGGCTGATATTGCGCTGGAGCGAAGGCGCACCAGTGGTGTTCAACCGCACTTATCTGGCCTGCCTGATCTGGAGCCTGGTGACCTTGCTGCTGGGCGCGATGGCCGCAGCGCATGCGGGCGTGATGCGTCCGCCGTTTGGACCGCTGATTGCCAGCGGGGTGTTTCGCGCAGCGCTGGTGATATCGATGCTGACCGGCGTGATCGCACTATGGCGACTGGTTCCGCGTGTCGATGCGCGGCGTATTCGCATCACCAGTGCGTGCGTAGCCGTAGCGGTGGTGATGGCGATTGCTTTCGGCGTCGCGACCACTTTGGTCAGCGCCTGAAGTAGGTGAGGTACAAAACCCGACGCCCTCTCTCCAAAAAGAGAGAGGGCGTGAGCGATATCTCAACCGATAGACTTCTTTACCGCATCCACCACGTGCGGCACGGTGAAGCCGAAGTATTCGAACAACGCCGGCGCCGGTGCAGAGGCACCGAACGTGGTCATGCCGATTACTGCGCCGTCCAGGCCCACGTACTTGCTCCAGAAATCCGCACTGGCCGCTTCCACCGCCACGCGTGCGCGGCACCAGCCCGGGAGCACGCCTTCGCGGTATTCCAGCGGCTGCGCATCGAACGCTTCGGTGCAGGGCATCGACACCACGCGCACCGGCACGTTCTGTTGCGCCAGCGTGCGAGCCGCTTCCATCGCCAGTTCCACTTCGGAACCGGTGGCGATCAGGATCGCCTTGAACTTCGTATCGGCCGGATCGAGCAATACGTAGCCGCCACGCTTGATGTCGGCCAACTGCTGCGCGGTGCGCTGCTGATGCTTGAGCGTCTGGCGCGAGAAGATCAGGCAGGACGGGCCGTGCTTGCGCTCGATCGCTTCCTTCCACGCCACCGCCGATTCCACCGCATCGCAGGGACGCCACACGCGGTTGTTCGGAATCAGGCGTAGCGAGGCGAGATGTTCCACTGGCTGGTGGGTGGGACCGTCTTCGCCCAGGCCGATCGAATCATGTGTATAGACGTGGATGGAATGCGCGGGAATCAGCGCGCTCATGCGCACGGCGTTGCGCGCGTAGTCGGAGAACACCAGGAAGGTGCCGTCGTACGGAATGAAGCCGCCATGCAGTGACAGGCCATTGGCGATCGCGCTCATGCCAAATTCGCGCACGCCGTAGTGCACGTAGTTGCCGTCCGGGCCGGTGACGCTCTTGCTGCCTTTCCACATCGTGAGGTTGGAGCCGGCCAGGTCGGCCGAGCCGCCGAGCATTTCCGGCAACAGCGGGCCGAAGGCGTCCAGCGCCATCTGCGAGGCTTTGCGTGAGGCGACGTCGGGGCCATCGGTGTGGACTTTTTCCACATACGCCTGCGACTGCTTTGCCCAATCGGCGGGCAGTTCGCCCGCCATGCGGCGGCGGAATTCGGCGGCGAGTTCCGGATGCGCGGCTTCGTACTTGGCGAAGAGATCGTTCCATTGCTGCTCGCGTTCTGCGCCGATCTTCTTCTTGTCCCACGCGGCGTAGATGTCCTGCGGGATTTCGAACGGGCCGTAGCGCCAGTCGAGTTCGTCGCGGGCTGCGGCCACTTCGTCCTTGCCCAGCGGCGCACCGTGCGATTCTTCCTTGCCCTGCTTGTGCGGGGCGCCGAAGCCGATGATGGTCTTGCAGCAGATCAGCGTGGGCTTATCGCTTTGCGCGGTGGCGGCGGCGATTGCCTGCTTGATCGCGTCGGCATTATGGCCGCCCACGCTGCGGATCACGTTCCAGCCATAGGCTTCGAAGCGCTTGGGTGTGTCGTCGGTAAACCAGCCCTCGACTTCGCCGTCGATGGAGATGTTGTTGTCGTCATAGATCGCGACGAGCTTGCCGAGCTGCCACGTGCCGGCGAGCGAGGCCGCTTCGTGCGACACGCCTTCCATCATGCAGCCGTCGCCCATGAAGACGAAGGTGTGATGATCGACGACGGTATGGCCTGGACGATTGAAATGCTCGGCGAGCAGTTTCTCCGCCAGCGCCAGGCCGACCGAATTGGCGAAACCCTGGCCAAGCGGACCGGTGGTGGTTTCCACACCTGGCGTTTCGCTCGCTTCCGGATGGCCGGCCGTCTTCGAATGCAACTGACGGAAGCGCTTCAGCTCGGCCAGAGGCAGATCGAAGCCGGTCAGATGCAGCAATGCGTACTGCAGCATCGAACCATGGCCGTTGGACAGCACGAAGCGGTCGCGATTGGGCCACTTGGGGTTGGTCGGGCTGAACTTCAGGAAGTCGTTCCACAGCACTTCGGCGATGTCGGCCATGCCCATCGGCATGCCGGGGTGACCGGACTTGGCTGCCTCCACGGCATCCATGGCAAGAGCGCGGACGGCATTGGCGAGTTCGCGGCGAGACGTCATCAGGGGATCTCCGGGGCAGGCGCAAAAAGAAACATTGTCGCCGATCGTTTGCGTTCTGTCGTCCGATGCCGACATCGCCCTGATTTCACGGGATAAACGCGTCCTTAATTTCGCCCCGGTCCGCGGGAGATTTCGGGCGGCGTTCCCTTCTAATAGCGCCGCTGCATCCCCGCAGTCGTTCCACGGATCGCATCCCCGACGATCCGGATTCGGAAAACAGAAAGACAAATAAGGAGCTTTCCATGCGCAAGACCTTCTTCGCCGCGGCCATCGCTGCCGCCGGCTTCGTCGCCCTTCCCGCGTTGGCCCAGGATACTTCGGGCTATCTCCCCAATCAGCCGATCGGTTCCGGCAACTGGTTTATCGATGGCAGCATCGGCCGCACCGGCAGCGCCAGTGGCGGCTTCGGCTCCAACCTGGGCAATGATTTCAACTTCAGCAAGAGCCAGCGCGGCCGCAAGACCGGTTACGGCCTGTTCGGCGGCTATCGCTGGAAGCTGGGCCAGAACCTGGCGCTGGGCCTGGAAGCGGGCTACGCCGACCTGGGCAACTTCAAGCTCCAGAACACCTTCAATGGCGACAAGATCGACCAGACTTCGAGCACCCAGGCCCTGCACGGCTGGCTGCTGGGCGCCAACGGCCGCATCAACCTGACCACCGGTTGGTACTTGTCGGCACGCGGCGGCTATTTCCACGCCAATAATTACGACCACGTCTACAGCGCGGAGGCCGATCAGAATCTGGGCGCCGTCACCACCGCCAAGGCCGGGCGCGGCAGCTGGTATGCCGGCGTGGGCACGGGCTGGGACATCAACGAGCACTGGGGCGTCGGCGTGAGCTACGACTATTACCACGCCAACGCGGGCAAGGTGCGGCTGGGCGACGGCAGCGAAACGGCCACCCTCAAGCGTTCCAGCAGCATCGTTTCGCTTACCGGCGAATATCGATTTTGACCGCCAGGGATGGGCGGAATCGGTGTCCGCCCATCCTCCTCGATACGTAATCTTAATCAACTCTTAATACTGAACTACTCAGTATTGAATCTATCGGACGTGTCCTTATCTGATGGGCTACGCATCGCTCAAGCATGCGTACGGGCGCTCGGCTTCCCCCTCTGTGCCGAGCTTCCCGATCCCCGAAGAATAAGGAGTAGCTCCATGAAGAAGACGCTGTTTGCTGTTGCCCTGGCTGCCGTGGGTTTTGCGGCCGTTCCCGCCGCTTTCGCGCAGAGCGCGCCCGTCCAGACGGCTCAACAGGGTTGGTATGTCGGTGCCGAAGCCGGCTATGGACAGATCAACAAGGGCCCGTACGATTCCAATGGCGATGCCATCGGCGGCATCAAGGGCGGTTACCGTTTCGCGATCAATCCGGAGACCTCGATCGGCGTGGAAGCCGGTTATGAGTACCTCGGCCGGATCGACGCGCGTGATTCGGCAGGTTCTTCGTTCCGCTCCAAGTTGTACGGTCCGACGCTCGGCGCGAACCTGCGCTACAACTTCACGCCCAACTGGTACGGCGAAGTGCGCGCCGGTGGCTTCTACGCACAGGGCCAGGGTCTGACCAACACCGCCAACCCGGGCTATGAACGCTTCGAGCGCACCCGCTACTACGCTGGCGTAGGCGTTGGCTACAACATCGACCAGCACTGGAGTGTGGGCGTGAACTACAACTACTACGACGGCACCAGCCGCGGCGGTGATCGTGGTGTGCAGTTGCAGACCAACGCTTATACGGTTGCGGCGGAATATCGCTTCTGACAAGTGATTCGCTCCCCCAGAAGGGGAAGAGATGAACGTAAAAAGAGCGCCTCACGGCGCTCTTTTTTTATTTGCTTGTATTGAAGCGAGGATCAGCCCTTCCACTGCCCCAGCGCCGCCAGGCCATTGTCCTTGGCGCGCGCGTGCACCACTTTTTGCGCCTCGCCGTAGTTGGCCTTCATGTCCTTCGACCACAGCTTGAGCGCGGCCTGCTGCATGGCGCGGCCGTAGGAGAACGACAGCGGCCACGGATGCGGACCCATGCGGTTCATCGCGTTGAGATGCGCAGTGGATTGTTCATCGGACTGACCGCCCGACAGGAACACGATGCCCGGCAGCGTGGCCGGCACAGTGGTCTTGAGCACGCGTACGGTGGCTTCGGCCACTTCTTCCACGTCGGCCTGCTCGTCCGCATCCTTGCCCGGAATCACCATGCTGACTTTCAGGATGGTGCCTTCCAGCAGCACGTTCTGCTCGTACAGCGCGTTGAACAGGCTGCGCAGCACGGCCTCGTGCACTTCGTAGCTGACTTCGATGGAGTGATCGCCATCCATGATCACTTCCGGCTCCACCATCGGCACCAGGCCGGCTTCCTGGCACAGCGCGGCATAGCGGGCGAGCGCATGGCAGTTGGCTTCGATCGCGGTGGAACTGGGATTGTCTTCGCTGATGTTGATCACCGCGCGCCACTTGGCGAACTGCGCGCCCAGCTTCACGTATTCGGCGAGCCGCTCGCGCAGGCCGTCGAGGCCCTCGGTGACGACATCGCCGGGGAACCCGGACAGCGGCACGGTGCCCTTGTCCACCTTGATGCCGGGGATGATGCCGTTCTTCTTCATGATCTGGGTGAACGGCACGCCGTCCTTGGTGGACTGGCGGATGGTTTCGTCGTACAGGATCGCACCGGAGATGTGCTCGGAGAGGTTCGGCGAGGTGAGCAGCAGTTCGCGATAGGCGCGGCGGTTTTCCTCGGTGTTCTCGATCCCGACCGCCTCGAAGCGCTTCTTGATGGTGTTGGTCGACTCATCAATAGCGATGATGCCCTTGCCCGGCGCGACCATGGCCAGGGCAACGCTCTCGAGATCTTCAATGCTCATTGGACGACTCCGTAAAACTTTGGCGGCGCAAGGCCGCAAGATGGGAGGCCACCCGTGCGGGCGGGCAGGCGGAAAAGGCGCAATTATAGCCCCAACCCATCAGCGGGGCGTTCAGGGCCGGCGCTGGAAGCCGGTCAGCCCTCGCCGTAGCCCGGGAGTTTGCAAGGCGCCGTTACCTGCGCGCGCTTGGCAGGATCGTCCGGAGCATTGAAGGGAATGATGTAGTACGTGGCGACCGGGGTATGGTTTTTATTGGTAAGCGACGGACCGTAGCGGAAGTTGGACACCGCGCTGACCGCCGCCTTGCCCAGATCGCTGCTGGGCACCATCTTGGCTACCTGCACGTTCATCGGCACGCCATCGTTGCCGATCACGTAGGTGACCGCGATGCAGCTGGGCTTGTAGATGTTCACGCCGCTGTTGGGCACATCCACCGCGACGTCGCGGTTCAACAGCGACCAATCGCTGGGGAGTTGCTCCGGCGCGACTTTACGCGCTTGCTGCGCCATGACCGGGATGGCTGCGGCCAAAGCCATGGCCACGAGCAGGGATTGGCCGAAACGAGTCATCGTGCGCATGGCGGAACCTCCGATGTAGAGCTGGGGACATGGTGCCAGTCTAGGGCCTGTTCGCACGATTGGCGTATCCCGCGTCACCCTCTCCTCAGCGAGAAGAGGGTTTGCGGCAAACCTCGCCGATATCCGTTACAGATCGCGCAGGCTTTCCACCATGCCGTCCGGACCGACCGACAGCAGCTTGAGCGTATTGGTGCCGCCACCCTTGCCGATGTGGTCGCCGTGCGTGAGCACCACGCGATCGCCCTCGGACAGTTTCCCGGCTGCGAACAACTGGCGCACGGACTCGCGTGCGGACACGGCGGGGCTCAAGGTGTCGTGGGTGAACTTCACCGGCTGCACGTCGCGCAGCACCAGCATGCGGCGGCGCGCATCGTCGAACGGCGACAGCGCGTAGATCGGCACCGCGCTGCGATAGCGCGACAGCCATTGCGCCGTGGCGCCCGATTCGGTCAGCGCCACGATCGCGCGAACGCCGATCTCACTGGCCAGCAGCATCGCTGCCAGGGCAATGGCCTGGTCGGTGCGATCCAGATGGTGTCCATCCTTGCTGAGCGTTTCCTTCGGCTCGAACTGGCGCTCGGCACCCAGGCAGATACGGCGCAGCGCCGCCACTGCCTTGTCCGGATGTGCGCCTGCGGCCGATTCTTCGGACAACATCACCGCATCCGTGCCATCGATCACTGCGTTGGCGACGTCGAGCACTTCGGCGCGGGTCGGAATCGGCGAGCGCACCATCGATTGCAGCATCTGTGTCGCGGTGATGACGGCGCGGTTGCGCTGCACCGATTCGCGGATGATCTTCTTTTGCAGGCCGGGCAGCTCGGCGTCGCCGATTTCCACACCAAGGTCGCCGCGCGCCACCATCACCACGTCGGAGGCGTCGATGATTTCGCCAAGCACAGGAATCGCGTCGGCGCGCTCGATCTTCGCCACCAGCGACGCATTGCCGCCAGCTTCCTTCAGCAGGCGACGCGCCTGCTCCATATCTGCCGCCGAGCGCACGAACGACACCGCGAGAAAATCCGCACCGATCTCGGCGGCGAGCTTGATATCCGCCTTGTCCTTGTCGGAAAGCGCATCTACGGACAGTCCACCGCCCTGGCGGTTCAAGCCCTTGCGATCGGAAAGCTTTCCGCCGATCAGCACCTGGCAACGTACCTCGGCACCGACCACCTCAAGCACGGTCATGGCCACCAGGCCATCGTCCAGCAACAGAATGTCGCCGGCCTTCACGTCCTGTGGCAGGCGCAGGTAGCTCACACCCACGCGCGTGGTATCGCCGGGCGGCGCATCGGCGCGGCAGTCGAGCACGAACGGATCGCCGTCACGCAATTCAATCGGGCCATTGGCGAAGCGCTCGACGCGGATCTTCGGCCCCTGCAGGTCAGCAAGGATGCCGACTTCACGGCCCACCTTCTCCGCCGCCTTGCGCACGGCTGCCGCCCTGGCGCGGTGATCGTCGGGTTGTCCGTGCGAGAGGTTGAGGCGTACTACGTTGACACCTTCGGCAATGATTTTTTCGAGCATGCCGGGTGCGTCGGTAGCAGGACCCAGGGTGGCGACGATCTTGGTGCGGCGGGAGTGGGTTTCAGTGGCCATTGCGGGAGCTATTCAAAATTGTCGGACGAGACTAACAGAACCCCCGGCCGACCCCGCAATATCTTTTTGCGTGCAATCGTATGCAAGATTGCATGTGGCGCTGCCGCAAACGCCTTTGTGCGATTGGACGGCTAGACGTAAATCGGGCTTTTCGCGGCCAAAAGCTTTTCCTGGGTGTCGCCATTCGGTAACACACTGTCGCGCATGGTCGCCGGCAGAGCCGGCTCGCCTTGGCGTCAACCGTTCTGCAACGCCAGGTTCAACACCTCAGCCAACCGCCTGCCCGCTTCGCGCAGGCGGCTGTCGGCCACTGGCAGCTCGGTGTCGATGTAAGCCTGGTCGATCTTGTGGTTGGACGGATAGATGTCGCGCGTGATCTGGCAGGATTCCTCAGCCCACTGCACCGCCGGCTTGTCGAGCGGCGCGATCGCCGCCGGCAGCGGGGCGACGCCTTCGGCATCGAGCCGCTTCACGTAGGCTTTCCAATCCAGGCCGCGCGTGCCGAGCAGGCCCGAATCCCACACGCGGTGCAGGTTCATGCCTTGCCCTTGGAACTGCACCTGATAGGCGTTGCCGCCGGCATCGTCACGGTAACCTGCGTGCAACGGCTGGTGGATATCGCCGACAAAATGCACTACGAATTTCAGCGCCTGCAGCCTTGCCGCATCGGGCTGGCTGCGGTCGCCAAGGATCGCGATGTAGCGCGGAATGGCTTCGATCACGCATTGGCCGTTCTTGCAGTCGCGCGGTGGCACATAGACGCAAGAAGGATCGCGAAAATCGACGTAATGCAGCGGGCGCGTTTCCTTCCATAGCGCCTGTTGCTTGGGATCGTTGCGGATTTCGTCCGCCCAGCTGGCGATATCGGCCAGTGACTTGGTGTGATCCAGCGCCAACAGCCGCTCCACTTCCGCTTCGGCTGCAGGGCTGAGATGTCGCTGCGCCAACTCGGCCACCACGCTGTGCCCAAGCGGCCCCCATGCCTGTGCGGCAGGCGCGACGGCGAGCGCGGCGAACATGGCGGCGGCAAGTCGACGGATGGAGCGCATGCTGAAATCCCCTGGAAACAAGCCTGCGATGATGCCATACGCGTTATGACAATCCGGTGCGATCGCCGCATGCGGATGAGGGCCGCGCCCGGTTCGGGCTAGAATGCGGGTTTCGCGGCCCATAAAGCCGCTTCGCTGCCCCATCACCCTTTGGAGGACGCTGTCTCATGGCCATCAAGGTCGCCATCAACGGTTACGGTCGCATCGGCCGCAATACCCTGCGCGCGCTGTACGAAGCCAAACGCACGAACGAAATCCAGATCGTCGCGGTGAACGACCTCGGCAACGCCGAGACCAACGCGCACCTCACGCAGTACGACACGGCGCACGGCCGATTCCCGGGTGAAGTGTCAGTGGACGGCGGCGACCTGGTCGTCAATGGCGACCGCATCAAGGTCTTTGCCGAACGCGATCCGTCCAAGCTGCCGTGGGGCGAGCTGGGCATCGACGTGGTGTTGGAATGCACGGGCCTGTTCACCTCCAAGGCCAAGGCCGGCGCGCATCTGGCCGCTGGCGCGAAGAAGGTGATCATCTCCGCACCCGGCGACAAGGATGTGGACGGCACCTTTGTCTACGGCGTGAACCACGACAAGATCACCGCTTCGCACCAGGTGATCTCCAACGCCTCCTGCACCACCAACTGCCTGGCGCCGCTGGCCAAGGTGCTGCACGAGAAGATCGGCATCGTGCATGGC
>Ga0207702_10006102_pt1 | contig 10443 bp, 7 predicted proteins | sample KBSCornC62_FD_184302 | JGI IMG/M metagenome (GOLD analysis project Ga0207702, IMG submission 184302) | Corn rhizosphere microbial communities from Kellogg Biological Station, Michigan, USA - KBS Corn C6-2 (SPAdes) (version 2) | ecosystem: Host-associated > Plants > Roots > Rhizosphere > Soil ...
TGGCCAAGCTGGCCGAGCACGGTGATCCGAAGGCGTATCGGTTCGCGCGCCCGATGACCGACCGGCCCGGCCTCGATTTCAGTTTCTCCGGCCTGAAGACGCAGGTGCTGATGGCTTGGCGCGACAGCGACCACGCCGATGCGACCCGGGCCGACATCGCGCGCGGCTTCGAGGAAGCGATCGTGGAAACGCTGGCGATCAAGTGCCGGCGCGCGCTGGCGCAGACCGGCTCCAAGCGGCTGGTGGTCTCCGGCGGCGTAGGGGCCAACAAGCGCCTGCGCGCACAACTGGCCGAAGCCGGTCAGCGCGAAGGCTTCCAGACCTATTTCCCGCGGCTCGCGTTCTGCACCGACAACGGCGCGATGATCGCACTGGCGGGTTCGATCCGGCTTGCGGCCGGGCAAACGACGGGTCCGGAAATCCATGTGCTGCCGCGCTGGGATCTCGAAAGTTTGCCCGAGGTGGCCTGAGCGTGGATCGGATATTCGTCGAAGGCCTCACCGTCGAAACGGTCATCGGCATTTACGACTGGGAGCGCGACACCCGGCAGCCGCTGGTGCTTTCGGTGTCATTGGCCTGTGACACGACCGCAACAGACGACATCGGCGGCACCATCGATTACAGCGCGGTGATCGATTCGCTCAAGGCGTTCGCGGCCCAACGTCGTGACGGCTTGCTGGAAACCCTGGGCGAGGCTTGCGTCGCGATGCTGCACCGCCAGTTCCCGAAAGCGCAGGCGATCGAGTTGCGCATCGAGAAACCTAACGCGGCGCAGAAGCTCGGCTGCGAACGCGTCGGTGTCGAAATCCGCCGCGAGTTCCGCTGACATGCCGACGCGCCGCTGGCTGCTGCTGCTGGGATCGGATCTCGCAGGGCCGGAGCGCATCCGGCAGTCATTGGAAACGCTGGCCGTGTTCGGCCCCGTCAAAGCGCTGACTCCGATCGAACGCATGCCGGCGCGCGGCGATCCGTCCCGCTTCTACTTCAACGCGTTGGCGACGCTCGATTGCGACCTGGATCGGGACGCCCTGCGCGCGCAGCTCAAACGGATCGAAACCGAATTGGGGCGCGTGCGCGACGGATCCGGCGAGGTCGCGATCGACATCGACCTGCTGGCCATGGAAACGAACAATCGCTGGCAAGCGGATGCGCACGCGCTCGAGAAACACGAGTTCACGCAAACGCCGGCGCGGGATTTGATCGCAGCCGCGAACCTCGTGATCGAGACCTGACGACGCACCGGAGCAGCGAGGCGACGTGCTTCAGGCCATCGCCGGCACGCGCTGCCTACAACCCCGCTTCCCGCGCATCCTGCGCGCGGTCACGATGCGTGCGTTGCACCGGCACCTCGGCGCCGTGTCGGGCGGGGATAATTTCCACTTCGCGCGAAAACAGCGCGAACGCGGTGCGCGCGACCTGGCGGGTGTCGTACCACGCGTAAGCGCCGACGCCGAGCGCGCCGGCGAGCGGCACCATCCGCGCCAGCGAACTGCCCAGCGCACGTTCGGACAGTTTGACGCCGACCCTGTGCGCGATGCTGCGAAAGCCGTGCGTGGTCGCCGCATGCACCATCCAGCGCTGGCCCGTGCGCACCGCAAGGTCGCGCACCGCCTGCGCGGCCGCATGACGGAACAGGCAGAACAGCATCTGTTCGCGCGTGAGCGTGGGGTGCTGGCCGCACACGGCCGCGATGTCGGCCACCATCTGCGCCTGGATCTTCCAGATCGCCACCAGTTCGGGCAGCACCGTCAGCCAGCCGACCGGCCCCGGCGGCAGCGCGAGCGAGGACGATGCCAGGAACGCCTTGCGGCGTGCGGCCAGCGCGATGGCTTCGACGCGCGCACCCGGATGTTCGCGCGGCTGCTCGCGGCTGTGCGGAACGTCGGAAAGGTAGTCGAGGATCTGCTGCGCGATCCGCTGCGAAGGCTGTCCGGTGGCGGTGGCAAGGGAAGCGGTCATCGGCGTCCTCGATGCAGATCGAACCGGCTCTCAACATGCCGCGCTCGCGCCCGCGAATCAACCCATCCGGGCCCGCGCTTCAGGCACCGATCATGCACCCAGGATCCGCCCGCCATCCACCCGGATGGTTTGCCCGGTGACGTACGCCGCGTCGTGGATCAGCCACAACACCGCGCCGGCGATGTCTTCGGGCGTGCCCTGGCGCTGCAGCGCGGTCTGTTCGAGAAGCGTCTGCGGCGTCTCGGCCTTGACGGGATTCTCCGACCACAGCACGTTGCCCGGCGCGACCGCATTCACTCGCACCTCGGGCCCGAGTTCCTGCGCCAGCGCGAGCGTCGCCATGCGCAGCGCGGCCTTGCTCATGCAATACGCCGCGTGCTGCGGCAACGGACGTTCGGCGTAGATGTCGGTGATGTTGACGATCGCGCCGCCCGAAGTTTTCAGGTGCGGCGCGGCAGCCTGTGCCAGCAGCAGTGGCGCGCGCGCGTTCACGGCAAAGAACGCATCCGACGACTGCGGGGTGATCGCGCCCGTGGGCGTGGCCTTGAATATCGAGGCATTGTTGACCAGTGCATCCAGCCGGTTGAAGCGCGCGAGGGTGGCGTCGATCAGGCCCGGCAGGCGATCGGCATCGGCGAGGTCCGCTTGCAGCGCGAGTGTCGACGCCGCACGTCGCGTTTCCAGTTCCGCGATCAGCGCGTCCAACTCGGTGCGCGAATTTCGGCAATGCAGGGCCAGATCGTAGCCCGCCGCGTGCAGCGTGCGCGCGATCACCGCGCCGACACGCCTCGCGGCGCCCGTGATCAGCACCACGGGATGGATTTGGCTCATGGTCGCCCCTGCGCGTTATCCTGCATGACCGACAGATTGCCGCAATCGCGTGGATGCCGCCAGCATGGATCGCTCCCTGCCCGAACCCTCGGTAGACGAAATTGCGCATTCGGCGCGTCTGGTCGATGTCATCCGGCGCGAAATTGCCGCGTCGGGGCCGATCTCGTTCGCGCGTTTCATGGAGCGCTGCCTCTATGCGCCGGGGCTGGGTTATTACAGCGCCGGCCGGCTGAAGTTCGGCAAGGACGGTGATTTCATCACGGCACCGGAACTCGGACCCTTGTTCGCGCGCTGCGTCGCACGTGCGCTGGCGCCGGCGCTGCATGCCTGCGGCGAGGGGGCGGTGTGGTTCGAACTCGGCGGCGGCAGCGGCGCCTTCGCGCGGGACTGCTTGTTGGAGCTGCAGGCGCTCGATGCGCTGCCGCGTCATTACTGGCTGCTGGAGCCATCGGCGGACTTGCGCGAGCGTCAACGCGAACGGCTGCAGGCCGAGCTGCCCGGGGCATTGTTCGCACGCTGCGCGTGGCTGGACCGTCCACCGCAACATGCATGGTCGGGCGTCCTGTTCGCCAACGAGGTGCTGGACGCGTTGCCGATCACGCGGTTCACCTCGCACGACGGCGAGGTGTTCGAGGAACACGTGGACGTGAACGCGAACGGCGCGTTCGTGCGCATCGACCGGCCGGCCGATGCCCTGGTGGCCGGTGCGGTGCGGCACCTGCAACGGCACCTCGGCCGCGAGTTCGAGGATGGCTATCGCTCGGAAGTGCTGCCGCAACTGCCATGGTGGCTGGAAGCGATCGCGGGCGAGCAAACGCGCGGCGCGGTATTGTTCGTCGATTACGGTTACGTGCGGCGCGAGTTCTACCTGCCCGAACGTCGCGACGGCACCCTGCTGTGCCATTACCGCCATCGTGTGCACGGCGATCCGCTGATCCTGCCGGGCCTGCAGGACATCACGGCTTCGATCGATTTCACCGCGCTGGCCGAGGCCGGCATCGGCGCCGGATTCGAGCCGGTGTCGTACGCCTTCCAGTCGGAATTCCTGATCGCGTCCGGTCTCGACACCGCATTCGCCGAGGCCTACCAACGCACCGGCGACGAAGCCGCGCGCTACGCGCTGGCGCAGCAGGTCAAACGGCTGACCCTGCCCGGCGAAATGGGCGAGCGTTTCCAGGCGATGCTGTTCGCGCGCGACCTCGACATCGCCGCGCTGTTCGCGCCGCTTGTGGGCGTCGATCGCAGCGAACGACTGTAGTCACCGCTGCAGCGCGCCGTGCGTGCGCACCGGCCGCGCTGCCATAATCGCCGCCTGTTTCGACCAAGGTTCGGGCTCTGCCAAGGCCATGCCACGTGGCCGCGCCGTCGGCCCATTGCCCGCAGGGCAAGGAAGAACGAGGAAGATGTATGTCGATACATCGACGAGTGATGACACAGCCATGCGGGCAATGGGCCCCGGCCCGAAGGGTTGCTCCGCAGCGGCCGCCATTCATCGGCGCGCGCCTTGACCATGGCACCACCATGGCGCTGCGGCGCGCGCCTCGTCTGGCAACCGCTGCGGAAGCAACGCGGCTCACGTGGCATGGCCTTGGCAGAGCCTGATGCAAGGACACTCCTGGTTGCCGTCGATCCTGGTGTTCCTGGTCGCGGTCGTGATCGCGGTGCCGTTGGCGCGCAAGCTGAAGCTGGGTTCGGTGCTGGGATATCTGGCGGCGGGCGTGGTGATCGGGCCGTACGGTTTGCAGTGGGTGCACAACCCCGACGCGATTTCCGGCATTTCCGAATTCGGCGTCGCGCTGCTGTTGTTCGTGATCGGCCTGGAGTTGTCGCCGCAACGCCTGTGGGTGATGCGGCGCGCGGTGTTCGGGGCGGGCGCGGCGCAGGTGTTCGGCTCGGCGCTCATCCTCGGTCTGATCGCGGCGCTCGGGTTCCACCTCGATCCGGTCGCCGCGGCGGTCGTCGGCCTGGCGCTGGCTTTTTCGTCGACGGCGTTCGGCTTGCAGATCCTCGCCGAGCGGCGCGAACTGCAGAGTGTGCATGGACGCCAATCATTCGCGATCCTGCTGTTCCAGGATCTGGTCGCGATTCCGCTGATCGCGGCGATTCCGTTGCTGGCTGCACACGGCGCCACGCACGTGTCGGGTCCGCCGCTGTGGCTTTCGTCGCTGCGCGTCGCCGGCGTGATCGCGGTGGTGGTGGTGGGCGGGCGCTATGCACTGCGGCCGGTGTTCCGCGCGGTCGCCAAGACGCAGTTGATCGAAGTGTCGACGGCCACCGCCCTGCTGGTGGTGATCGGCACCGCATGGCTGATGCAGCTCGCCGGCATCTCGATGGCGCTCGGCACGTTTCTGGCGGGCGTGCTGCTGGCCGATTCGGAATACCGCCACGATCTCGAATCCAACATCGCGCCATTCGAGGGCCTGCTGCTGGGTTTGTTCTTCATCACGGTCGGCATGGGTGTCAACCTGAAACTGCTCGCGCTGCATCCCTGGGTCGTGGTGGGACTGGTGGCGTTGTTGCTCGCGTGCAAGGCGCCGGTGCTGGCCGCGATCGGGCGCCTGAGCCCGCGCATGCAGGGCACCGATGCCATCAAGCTTGCGGCATTGCTGGCCGGCGGTGGCGAATTCGCGTTCGTGGTGTTCAAGCTCGCCGCGGAACACGGGTTGCTGACGCGCACGCAACATCAGTTGCTGGTGCTGGTCGTCACGCTCGGCATGGCCGCGGTGCCCCTGCTGGTGCTGGCTGCGGCGCGGCTGCCCGAGCGGCGCAAGCCCCAGCGCGAGTTCGACAGCATCGAAACCGGAGCGCCGCGCGTGATCATTGCGGGCTTCGGCCGCGTCGGCCAGATCGTGGGTCGATTGCTGCGCGCGCGCAACATTCCCTTCGTCGCGCTGGAAAGCTCGGTCGAACAGGTCGACCTGTCGCGCCGCTTCCAGGGCACCGACATCTATTTCGGCGATCCCACCCGCGCCGAGATGCTGCGCGCGGCGGGCGCCGGCAAGGCCGAGGTATTCGTGCTGGCCACCGACGACCCGGATGCGAACGTGCGCACCGCACGCATCGTGCGCCGTCTTTTCCCGCATCTGAAGATCATCGCGCGGGCGCGCAACCGCCAGCACGCGTTTCGCTTGATGGACTTGACCAGCGACCCCGACGACGTGGTGCGCGAAACGTTCTATTCCAGCCTGAAGATGGCGGGCCTGACGCTGAAGGCGCTGGGGATGGAGAAGGAGCAGGCGCGCGCGATCGTGGAGCTGTTCCGCGAGCATGACGAAAAGCTGCTGCACGACCAGCACCTCGTGTACGACGACGACGTGGCGCTGCGCCAGACCACGCGCGAGGCTTATGCGGAGTTGCAGGGCTTGTTCGAAGCCGACACCCGGGCGCAGGCGCAGCCGGAAAAGGCCGACAAGGTGGGAAGCACCTAGTCAGTGCGGGTCAGGATGACCCGCCGCGGATCAAGCGCATCAAGCGCTTGATCCGGCGAAGACGAGTCCGGGCGTGTACCGGACTCGTCGTATCGATAAAGTGCAGGACAGCACTTTATCGACATTCAATTGCTCGGGTGCGTCATCAACGGTGTCACCACCTGGGCATTGAGCGGCGCACCGCGGCGCGGCGCGAGTTCCAGCGCGAGGTCCACGTAGCCCAGCACCCGCGCGACTTCCGCGGGTGTGCGCTGCATGCAGTCGCGCGCATCGCGGTCGCCGCCGCGCGCCAGCAGCACGCGCGCGGGTTCGAACAGCGCATGCATCGCGCAGGCGTGCAACGCGGTGACGCCGTGTTCGTCGGCGTGTCGCATGTCGGCGCCCGCATCCAGCAGCACCGGAAGCAGCGCGCCCAGATGCGTGCCGTCGCATTCGGCGCCAGGCTTCACGTGCACGCCCAGCAGCATCAGGAGCGGGGTGGCGCCGCGCCGGTCGGCGGCGTTCACCGGCGTGCGGTCGTCGGCGAGCAATGCATCCAGCAGACGCCGGCAGCGCAGGCTGTCGCGGCTGTCGAAACAGAACCGCGCGGCGGCGTGCAATGCGGTGTGGCCGTCCGCATCGGTGAGCGTCGTGTTCGCGCCGAGCGCGCGCAGGCAGGCGGCCATGTCGGCGTGGCCGAGCGCGGCGGCGATCATCAGCGCGGTGACATCGTCGGTGTGGCGCTCGTCGACCGGCACGCCCGCGGACACCAGCGCGCGCACGATGTCGGCATGGCGCGCGCTGACGGCGGCCGACAGCGGCGAGGCGCCGGTGTCGACGGTGAGTCTCGGATCGGCGTGCGCGGCCAGCAACCGCTGCACGCTTTGCAGCGCGCCTGCACCGCTCGCGCGCAGCAGCGCGGTGGCGCCGCGCTCGTCGCGCGCGTCGGCGGGCAGGCCAAGTTCCAGCAGTCGCGCGACCGCGTCGGCGTCGGCGGCGGCGGCCGGCAGGTCGGCGTCGCGCAGCGGACGCCCGGGCAGCGGCCAACCGATCCAGCGGAGCCAATATTCCAGTTGCGTCGCGCCGCGCGCCAAGGCCAAGCCCAGCGGCGTTTCCCCGCTGGCTGCGGGGCTTTCGGGATCGGCGCCGTGCGCGATCAGGGATTTCACCAGCGGCAGCGCGGCTTCCGGTTTGGCGTCCAGCGCCGCGTGCAACGGCGTGGCACCGGCGCGATCGCGCGCGTTCGGATCGGCGCCGCGCGCAAGCAATGCGGCCAGCACCGGCAGCAACGCCGGACGACTGGCGTGATGCAGCGGCGTGCGGCCGTCGGCATCCGCACCGAACAGGTCGGCGCCGCGTTCCAGCAACATCAGCGCGAACGAAGCATCGTCCGTCGCGTCGCCGAGGCGCGCCAGTGCGCGTGCGAAATGTCCCGCGCCGGCCGGCGTCGCGCCGGCATCCAGCAGCTGGCGCACGGCCGCGCGCGATTCGGGCAGGCGATCCAGCAGCGCATCGAACAGGCGGGTGCCGTCGTCGAGATGCGCTTCGGCAGCCAGACCATGTTCCAGCAGCCACGCTCGCGGCGCGGCGTCGACGTGATCGGCAAGCTCGAGATACAGCGCCGCGAGTTCGGTGTCGGGCCAGCTCCGCACGCGTTCGGCGAAACGTGCGATCACTTTCCAGTGATCGAAACGCAGCGCATCGAGCAGGTGCGAGGGCGTGTCTGCGCCCGCTTCGGGCTGGCTCGCTTGCGCGTGGCTGGCCGGCAGTGGCGCCTGCGGATCCATCAGCGCGACCAGGTCCCAACGCCCCGCCGCGGAGGCCTGGTCGATCGCGCTGCGCCCGTCGCTGCCCTTGCGCTGCGGGTCGGCGCCGAGCGCGAGCAGCGCACGCAGGCATTCGGCGTTCGCGCGGGGCGACTGGCAGGCGAGCGTCAATGCGGTGCGGCCGTGCTGGTCGGCGGCGTGCACGTCCGGCTGCTCTTCCGCAAGCGAGGTGACGACGTCGGTGGCGCCCGCGCGCGCGGCTTCCATCAATGGCGTGGTGCCATAGCGATCGGCGGTCGCGGCGTTGGCGCCGGCCTCCAGCAAGACGCGCGCGATCTGCGCATGATTCTCGCGCGCGGCGTGGGTCAGCGCGCTCGCGCCCAGCGCATCGACCGCGTTCACGTGCGCCTTGTGCTTCAGCAGGATCTGTACGCCTTCGGGGTCGTCATCGGCGATGCCGGCCGCGGCGGGCAGCGCGGTGTCGGCGACCGCGCCGTGTTCGACCAGGAATCGCAGCAGCGGCCAGTTCGCGGCGCCGGCGGCGACCGCGAGTGGTGTGGCCTGGTTGCGATTGCGGGCTTCCAGCGGCGCCTGCGCATCGATCAGGATCGCCGCGACCGCCGCTTCCGCGCACAACGCCGCGTGGTGCAGCGGCGTGTTGCCGTCGGCGTCGGGCAAGGACGGATCGGCGCCGTTCGCGACCAGCGTCGTCACCGTTTCCGGCCGGCCGTGGCTGCACGAGCGCGTCGCGGCCAACAACGGCGTCAAGCCCGCGTGCGGAAGGTTCACGTGCGCGCCCTTGCCGATCAGGGCGCGCAACAGCCGCGTGTCCGGCAGTTCGGCCGCCAGTACCAGCGCGGAACGCTGGTCGCGCGCGCCGGCGGGCGGGGCGGCGTCCGAGCTCGCGCCGCGTGCGAGCCAGGCATTGGCGCCGGCTACGTCACCGGCGCGGATCGCGTCGAGCAGGCCTTCGTCCAACGTCGCCTGCGGCAGCTTCGGTTCGATGGGTGCCGGTTCGGCCGCGTGCGGCGCGGCATCGTCACGATCGTTTGTGTGGGCGGGCGGCGCACGATCCGGTTGGGGATCGGGGCTGGGCGAAGGCGGCGTCTCGATCGGCGGCGGCACGTGCTGGCCGCGTCCGCCGAACAGCAGGCGCAAGGTACGGTCGGCGACGACCAGCGAACATACCGGCAACACCACCACCGCGAACAGGAACAGCGCGGCGGTGCGGATTTCATCGGGCAGGTTGGCGCCGATGCCGGCGAGACTCAACGCACCGAACGCGATCGCGAGTTGCGCCAGCGCCGCCGGCAGGAAGTGCGTGACGAACAGGTCGCGCCCGCGTGTCAAATGCCGCGCGAAGGTGGTGCTGCGTGCCAGCGCGGCGGTGATCCACGAGTGTTCCGCGCCGGCGGGAAACGCATCGTCCCATTCGAACACGAGTCCGAACACCGGCCACAACCGCCACAACACCACCAGCGCGATCGCCAGCGCCACGGCAAGCCCCAACGCTGCCGCCAGCGAGGGCTCGCGCGACAGTACCGCGAGCGGCCAGGCCACCAGCAGGAACACCACGGCGGTATGCACGGCCAGCGCAATCAGGTGGGGCGGGCCGCGCCGGATCACGGTGCGCGTGAACGAGGGTTCGCAGCCGAAGCCGATCGCGTGGCACACGGCCGCCATCGACAGCGAAGCGCCGAGCAGCAGCAACACCAGCGAGTAGCGTTCCCACGAAGGTGGAATCCAGATCGCGAGCAACACCGCGACCAGCGAAGGCAGGAAACAGGGCAGCGACTTCAGGAGCGGCGGCCGGCGGCGGGGCTTGGCGGGCATAACAGGCTCATGCGACGGACGCCCAAGTATAGGGAATGTGTATGTATCGACCACAACGCCTTCACGCACGCTGCAAACCGATATCGATTCGGGCGCCGGCAATTCGCAGCAAGGTGCCATGCGCGCGCGGCGGAAGCGGGCGGTTTTTTTGCCGGAAGGTCGTGATACTTCAGCCAGGCGGACGACCCTTGACGAACGGGCTTGCGCGGCTCATTCCAAACTGCGATAGTCGGCATAACAAAATTCATACAAACGTATGAAATACGCACGGGCGCGGCCTTTCGGCCGGCCGACCGTCAAAACCCACGACTGGAGATCCATCGATGAGCAAGCATTCCATTCTCGCGCCGGGGTTTGCAGGCCTCGCGCTCACCGCGCTGAGCGTGGCCGTGGCCGGGGCGATGGTGAGCCCGGCCGCGTCCGCTTCCGGCTTCCAGATCGCCGAGAACACCGTGCAGGCGATGGGGCGCGCCTACGCCGGGCGCGAAGCCGCCGGCAACGATGCCTCAGTGGTCATGAACAACCCGGCCGCCATGGTGGACTTCGACACTTACGCGGTGCAGATCGACGCCACCGCGATCAACGTGAGCACGCAGTTCCACGGCAGCGGCACGGACGCCCTCGGACGGCCGCTTTCGGGCGGCGAT
>Ga0207702_10006108_pt1 | contig 10439 bp, 9 predicted proteins | sample KBSCornC62_FD_184302 | JGI IMG/M metagenome (GOLD analysis project Ga0207702, IMG submission 184302) | Corn rhizosphere microbial communities from Kellogg Biological Station, Michigan, USA - KBS Corn C6-2 (SPAdes) (version 2) | ecosystem: Host-associated > Plants > Roots > Rhizosphere > Soil ...
GCTTTCTCTGTCGATTCGGTGTGGCTTCCTATGTTTGTTGTGTGTTGTTTTGCTGTAGCCCGAACAGCTACTATTTACTGCGCCGTACGTGTATATCTTCCCCGCCCGAGAGATTAACCAGAATTACACCAGAGCGTTTGCAACATGCAGTTCTGCCCACGGCATCCTGTTCCGCTTGCTTGAGACCGCTGAGATCAGGTCGCCACGGTCCCGGATTTTTGGGTGGGATACCCCGTAAGGCATTGTCAAGTTGTGTTTCATACTCATTGTCGAGGTTGGCTACTGCAGTAATTGCCGCTTCACTCAGGCGAGCTGCTCGTGCCTTTTCATTGTCGCCCTCGTGGGCTGCGATTGCTTCCGCCAGAGCCGGGAAGTTTGTTTCCGGGCACCCGGTATAACAGGCGTCTGGTATGTTTCGGCCGCAAAGTTCCATAGTCTAAACCTTTCTTGTCGCGCGCAGCGTATGGATGCGCGATTAACATTGGTAGTGCAGAGACTGGTTCAGGCAGGCGGTCATGTCGTAGCCGGCGTGAGACGGTTGCCCCTGATCTCGTCTAAATAACTGACGTGGTACTCTTGCCATATCTCTTTTCTTACCCCCCAGTGATAGCGGAACTAATATTACCTATCGTTGCTGGAGTGCCAGTATTTCCATGGCGGCTGCCGCCAGTGCGCGGGCTACCTGCTCTCGTTGCTCAGGGTCTGCGGCGAGTTCGTGTGACGAATGAATTTCATCAATTGTGATGGCTTCGTCGTCTTCCTGGCCAGATGCGTACAGGCCTGCACTTATGTCGCGCTCGCCGATTACTACTGTAGTGACTGGGGTGTCAGTATCTTGTGGTCGCACTGTGTATGCACCAAGCTCGTCGTCACCTTCTTCGGTCGGGGGTGCGTATTCAACACGGAGCGTGTTTTGTTCGATTGCCATACTGTATGTAACCTTTCGAGACGTACTAAATGTACGCGGTTAGATTTGGTAAGTAACGAATCCACATACCAAGCTGGCTTGTCCAACTTGTTGTAAACCTATTCTATTCCAAACCGGCAGTTCGTAACAGTGATCCGAATGCGAGTGTGACCTCGTTGAGCTTGTCCATATCGGTTATTGGAGGTCGAAGCACCAGTTCACAGCCACTTTCTGGTTCTTCGAGCGTCGTTGCGCCGGCAATGGGATGGGCGTATTCACCACCGCTCGTTACCTCTATCTGAAGGGTGTAGCCGTCGTCCTCATCTATAAGAGAATAGACATCTGGCCCAATTGCCAGGTGGTTGTCTTCGAACGATTCAATACGAAGTGCCATGGCTGTGCTTAGCCGCGTGCAAAGTGGGCAAAGGCGCGGTTGGCTTCTGCCATGCGGTGCGTGTCCTCGCGCTTCTTCACGGCTGCACCCTGGTTGTTGTAGGCGTCCTGGAGCTCCAGAGCGATGCGGTTGGCCATGCTCATACCTTTGCGGCTACGAGCGGCAGCGACGAACCACATAATGGTCAGGTGTGTCTGGCGCTGGCCTTTGACCTCGAACGGAATCTGGTAGTTCGCACCACCGACACGGCGGCTACGGGTTTCCAAGTGAGGCTTCACATTGCCGAAAGCCTGTTCGAATACATCGTGCGGGTTTTCTACCTTCAGGCGATCTGCAGCGATCTGCATGCCGCTGTAGACGAGTTTTTCGGCAACTTGCTTCTTGCCGTCGCGCATAACGCGGTTAATCAGGCGCTGTACGTTCGGGTCGTTGTACAGGCGGTCACCAGGAATGTCGCGTACGAGCGCTTTGGTCTTGTGGCGTGGCATTATTTGCTCTCCTTCTTGGCGCCGTACTTGCTGCGGCCCTGTTTGCGGTTCTGTACACCCTGGAGGTCCAGTGCACCACGAACGATGTGATAGCGCACACCCGGAAGGTCCTTTACGCGCCCACCGCGTACGAGTACTACGGCGTGCTCCTGCAGGTTGTGGCCCTCACCGCCGATGTATGCCCAGACTTCGTAGCCGTTGCCTAGGCGTACACGTGCGACCTTACGAAGAGCCGAGTTCGGCTTTTTCGGGGTCTTGGTGGTTACCTTTACACAAACGCCGCGCTTGAACGGCGCCGGCTTTTCGTAGTTTTTGGTCTTAAGGTTGTTGGTTACGCGCTGCAGCGCCGGCGACTTGCTTTTGGTTGTCACCTTGGTACGTGGCTTGCGAACCAACTGATTGATAGTAGGCATTAGGCCTATTCCCTTTCCGGCGACACGGACGCATAACGGCTCCGTGCTGCCCACTTAATTCGTTGTGAAGAGAGTGTATCTCCTCTACCGCCAAGATCCGGGATGTCTCCCAAACCAGCTCGAATTTGATATTTACCCTGTTATTTTACCAGAGAACCTGCAGCTTGACAACTACACTGTTAGTCTTAGTTGCCTTTGAATGGTTTCCATTTCCCAAATGACCCTCCGGCATATATCTGCCAGTCCATTGGCTCCCGTCTGGGAACCTCACGATTGAGAAAGTTGGCTAGACCGACGAACCAGGCTAGAAGGTTTTCGCCCTGGTCGGCTGAGGGACGATAGACTGCTTCAGTTGGGTTAATAATCCCCCGATCAAGAACTAAAATACGATTGAGGCCGAGGCAGCTATCATTGCCAATAGCCTTGCAAGCACGTTCCCATTCCTTTTTCGCCCAGGAGCTGCCCGACGATAAATCTGACGAGAATGCTGCAACAGTAAAAAAGCACCGTGGACCAGGTTTGACGGCATTCTCTCTGCCGGACTTGGAAAGTGAGAAGTGCTCCTTATATGGCCTGAGTCGACAAAATGCCTCAACCGACTTCGCTATTCGCTTCCACTCTTCATTTGTAAGCTCAGTCTTTACTTCTACGATAGCTAGTAATGCCTCGGCAGGAAGCAAGCTATTAGACTCTCCAGCGAAGGGAGAGTTAAGGGTGGCATCGTATACCATCACGTCAAGTTGGGAGCTAGTATTCCCGTATCTGTCAACTGCTTCGCCTGTCGTCACCTTCAGCCTGTCTGGAAGCTGTTTACTCAGAAACTCACGTACACCCTCTTCCCGCTCCCCACCCCTTAGAGTATTGTGTTTGAATTGGGTGGCTTCTTCAAAAGCTTTAGCCATCCCATGCTGCTGGGTGGATATAAGCTTAACGATGACTTCGGACGCGTCTCCGCTGGTTCTTTTTGCTGACATACTGGCTATCTTTTTTTGCGCCACGCCGTCTGACTGGTCACCGTCCCAGGAACTCTTTCGATCTGCCCAGCCTTCTCCATTTTATTGAAGATCCCCTTGATACGAAAATCCGTTGGAATGCGTGTCAGTTCACGAGCTTTAGCATTCTTGATTTGGTCATTCTTTTCAAGATATTCAAGTATAATTTGCGCAGGGGATGCAAGTGGCTCATGCCTGATAATGACCAATACGGCATTATCCAGCTCTGTGATGACAGGCGGCTTTAGGCCTAACGTGTGCATCATGTTGAATGCGGTATTAAGCCCCTCACCGACGTCTTGATTTGGTGGGTTTGGAAATTTATTAAGAATTCGAACTATCGCACCGTTCCTGGCAAAGCGCTCTTCGAGTATGTTCTTCGGTGTAATGTTGGCCGGTAAGCGTCCCGGGCTCTGAACTTCAACTCGATCATCAAAGATTCTGATATGTACATCGTCTCTGACGCTATAGTCACGATGTATTACCGCGTTCGCAACGATTTCATGCAAAGTTTCAGGTGGATACTGGATTTTTTCCATGCTGTCGTCGGTTAGCTTCGGAATCGACTCCGTGATCTCTTTCGTAAGGCGGACAGCCTCGAAGATCTGTGTATACAAGTCACCCTCTACAGTCAGTGGCGTTTCTGCGAGAACCTCTCTGACTCCTTCTCGCTCTCGCGTCTTGTATCGATACACCTTGATACCACAATTTTTAGGCAGTGCAGCCTGAGGTTCGTCGGCGAACATGAGCGTCCCGGCGACAGAAGGGCGATTGTCACGTATAAGATTTTGCTTCTTAAGCCACCGTTCTGCATCCGACGAAGGTACCACCTCCTTGATGAAACGCTGCACAACATCTGAGTCGGTCACTGTCTCCTTTGGTATATTTACTGACTCTGTTTCGAAGCTAGTGATACCCTTTGCGAGCTCGAGACGTCTCACCTTCTCTGGAGTGTTCATAGGCAGGCTTTGAGCCCCACGACGCAGGTATGGAATTCCGTTAGAAGCTTTGACGACGCTTTGCGTCTTGTCAATTTGTATGTGAAGTACGAGGCCTAGTAGGCCCTCGCACGCGAGGAACTCGTATCGGAATTCCGACCCGAGTGGAAAGAATTCTTCGAATGCCTGCACGTGCCCATTGGCAGCCTCAACGTTCTCGAAGCCCTCCCAGGTCCTGGTCTTGTCCACTATACCTACATACAAATCACCTCCATCAGCGTTTGCAAACGCCGAGATGTCCTGCGTTAAATCCCCGGGCTTCTTCTCTCTGGCTTTTACGTCAGCAAATTGACCCTCGTCAAGTAATCTTAGCTTGTCAGCCTGATCTTGAGTTATGGAAATTACGTCTAACGCCATGTGTTGCTACCTCGTATGTTCGAAATCTATTATATTCAAATATTCGAAGTTCGCAATATTGTGATATTCGAACATTGGCTGACGGCATTCTTCGAAATGAGCTTACTACACTCGTAATAAAAAACCGCCCCTGTTTTCGGGGCGATTCTTGTCGAACGGTTCGTGTGTCTATGCTTCTACGTGGACTTCGGCTTCGTCGGCCATGGCTACTTTGTCGCCTTCGTCCAGCGCGTTCGATGCGCCGAAGCCGGTACCTACCGGAATCTTGCGGGCTGGGAGTAGTTTTCTTTCAGGTCGAGGGAGAATACCATTTTTCGAATGGTGCGGTTTCTTTGGTGACGGCTTCCAGTATGGCGCCTATGGTTTCGTCGGTGTACCGTTCCAGCAGTGTGTTGTCTACCATGCTGGCGAGCAGGGGCGACTGCACAATCCGTGCAAGTGCGAACCGGGCCAGATTCAGGCGGGAGGTAAGCTTTGCCTGCACGTTTTCTATAAACTCCCGCCGGTCAAAATAACCCTGTGCCCGGGTTGCGCGGACCAGGCCATCGATGGTGCTGTGCACCCATTTTTCCGGAACGCCGGCCACAAACGTATCGATGTCCTGCTCCAGGGTTTCAAAGATTCGTTCTTCCAGCTCGGCATGTGAAATATCGCCGGGCAGTGCATTTGGGTCGCGGCAGGCGTCACCGCTGCCAAACGTGTCTTCGGTCCAGATTTCTGCCAGGTTGTCTTTGCCAAGCCGTGCTATGTAGCGCCGTGGCGATGAGTCCATGCCGGTGAGCGGTATGCCCACGTTGAAGTGCGGTGCCAGGCGCCGGGTTTCGTGAATAACCGCGTCTTTGTCGAAGCCCCGCCGTTTTGCGTAGAGCGAGAACGGCACGGTAACGCCCTCCTCGTATAAGCCGTTTCGAAATACCTGCCGGTAGGTAAGATCCGACCAAAAAATAGCCCGGGCAATGTTCGGGTGTGTGTCGAACGGGTAGGCGTGCTTTACCTGCGTGTGCATGGACGGCAGCGTTGTTTCAGTGCTTCCTCCCATGCCGCCCAGCAGTGCCTGCATCTGCCTGTACCGAGCCTGGACGTTGCGCATGTAGTGGCGCGACATTCGCACAGTGTCGATATCGTGGCTAATGCCTATAACATCGCGGCCGGGCTCGTCGAAATGTCCGTCGGTGAGCGCTACGCGCAGCGCCGCATCCCACAGATCTTTGCGGATTGTGCCGATAATGACCGGGTCGCTGTAGCCGCAAATGCTGTAGCGGATGTCCAGATTCGGGAACTGCTTCATGGCTGTTTCTACCTGGCGCACGGAAGCATCGGCGCTGGCCTCGGGGTTGTCGAACGGATAATTTAGCAGCAAAAATACGGTGAACGGATCGGCATCTTCCTGCTTGGCGTACTCGGCCATGGCCGGTACGATTCTGTCGGCTTCCTGGTGCGCGGCAACTGGGATCAGGACGGCGGTATCTGCCATAGGGTAGTGCGGGTCGTAAAAGTCTTCGGCAACGTGAATCGAGTTGCCTTCGCCGTAATCCCACAAATAGGCCTCGAGCCGCCCCTTTCGGGACGGCTCGTTGACCGGATAGAGACTTGCTGCTTCGGGTGCAAGTGGTTCCATAGTGTTTTGGTGTTTTGCTACTGGGCTGCGACTTCCACTGCCTCGTCGGCAGTTTCAATATCGTCGCCTTCGTCCAGCGCGTTGCTGGCGCCGTAACCCGTGCCAACCGGGATCTTGCGGCCCAGAATTACGTTTTCCTTCAGGCCGAAGAGCTTGTCGATCTTGCCACTGGTGGCGGCGCCGATGAGCACGCGGGTGGTGTCCTGGAAGCTGGCGGCGCTCAGGAAGCTGTCAGTCGACAAGCTGGCCTTCGTGATACCGAGCAGGAGCTGGGTGTACTTGGCTGGATTTTTACCTTCAGTTACGAGCTGCTCGTTGGTTTCTACCACGGCGAGCTTACTTACAACGTCACCGGTTACGAATTCACTGTCGCCAGCATCTTCGATCTGCACGCGGCTGAACATCTGGCGCACGATGATTTCAAGGTGCTTGTCGGCGATGTTCTGGCCCTGACCGGCAAAGATGCCGAGGATTTCGTTCATGATGTAACGCTGGGTGGATTCAACTCCTTGCAGGCGCATAAGCTCATGCAGGTTTATGGAGCCGTTGGTCAGACGCTGACCTGCCTCAACCTTGTCGCCGTCGCTGACGGCTAACTGCTTGAACCCAGGGATTTCGTAGCGAACGACGCTCTGGCCGGTCGGTGTAATGACGACCTGCTTGTCGGTTACCTCTGCCTTGCCCGCCATGGGGCTGACCAGTGGTTCAGAACCGTCTTCCTGGGCGGCAACAACGTCGCCGATGGCGATTTCGGTGCCGCTGGCTATGCTGGCTTTGCGGTCACCAAGGTCGAGCACCAGGTTGTCTTTTTCGTTGGCAGTCACCTGCACGATGTAGTGGTCGCCTTCTTCCCACGCATTCGCCACACCGGCGATGTCGGTCAGGTACGCCTGACCCTTCGGGGTGCGAACTTCGAAGAGCTCTTCAATACGGCTCAGACCCTGGGCACTGTCGTCGCCAGCAGCGGCACCGGAACGGTGCTTAGAGTCAAGAGACAGCTGGGTACCGGGTTCACCGATACTCTGAGCGGCAATGACACCGATTGGGTTGTGCGGAGAAACGAGTTCGCCGGTAGCAGGGTCGATGCCGTAGCTTTTCTGTGGTACGCCGCGGACATTGCTGGCGCTGAGTACACTTAGGATCTTGACGCCGTCGATCTTTTCGTCGGCCTGTATAGCTTCGGCGATCTGCTTGGTGAACAGTTCCTGAGCCTTGATGTGACCCTTGACGTCCTCGGCGGCATAGCGGCCTTCCAGACGTGCAGCGTAGTCAACGCCAATGGCAGCTGCGTCCTCGCGGAGCATCGCAAAGCCCGGGTCGGCGCCGTCTTCTTCTTCGCCAAAGGTAAACACATCTTGCGATACATCTACGAGACGGCGAGTCAGGTAACCGGCGTCTGCGGTCTTAAGGGCGATGTCAATGACGGCCTTGCGGGTGCCACGGGTACCGGTGAAGTATTCCAGCGGGGTCAGGCCCTGGATGTAGCCGGACTTTACGGGCAGCTCAATGATGTTACCACTGGCATCCTGGAACACGCCCAGCATACCGACGGACATTTTCATTTGAGAGACGTTACCGCGGGCACCGGAAGTAATGGCGATAGCCATGGAACCATCCTGGTCCTTCATCTGGTCGGCAAGCATGTTCTGTACCTGGCTGTCGATCTTGGTCCAGTTGTCGATGATGAGGCGGTGGCGTTCGTCGTCGGTGATGAAGCCCTGCTCGTACTGGTCAGAAATGCCGGCGCTGCGGGTTTCGCCGCTGGCGATCACGTCTTCCATGCCCTTGATCGGTTCGAAGTCTTCCATGCCCATGGAGAGGCCGGAGGTGGTGGCGTAGCGGAAGCCGACGTCTTTCAGGTTGTCGGCGATCTCGGCCGTAACGACCTGGCCGTATTTCTGGTACACGGCGGCCATGACCTTCTGCAGGCGCTTTTTGGTCATTGCCTCGTCCTGGTATGCGAAGTCTTCGGGGAAGGTTTCGTTGAAGTACAGACGGCCAAGGGTGGTTTCGCGGACTTCACCGCGGAACGGTACGCGAACACGGCTCTGCAGGGTAATCTTGCCGGCATCGAATGCCATGCTGGCTTCGTCGAGGCTGCTGTACGGCCGAGCTTCCTGGGTTGCTCCGGGGCGCTCGTAGGTCAGATAGTAACAGCCAAGTACGATGTCCTGTTCGATGTGCAAAATGGGTGAACCGTCGGCCGGTTTCAGCAGGTTGCGGTTGGCGGCCATAATGTTCTGGGCCTCTGCCTGTGCAGCGTCGCTGAGCGGCAGGTGTACGGCCATCTGGTCACCGTCGAAGTCGGCGTTAAAGCCTTTACAAACGAGCGGGTGCAGCTGTATGGCGCGGCCTTCGATGAGTACCGGCTGGAATGCCTGGATACTCAAACGGTGGAGCGACGGGGCGCGGTTAAGCAGTACATATTTACCCTTAATTACTTCGTCCAGAGCGTCCCAGACGGCGGTCTCGCCGGTTTCGATCATGCGGGTTGCAGAGCGGATGTTGTGGGCCTCTTCGCGGGCGATGAGCTCGCCGATTACGAATGGCTTAAAGAGTTCAAGCGCCATCATCTTTGGCAGACCACACTGGTTGATCTTCAGCTCCGGACCGGCCACAATTACAGAACGACCGGAGTAGTCCACACGCTTACCGAGCAGGTTCTGACGGAAGCGCCCCTGCTTACCCTTTAGCATGTCGCTGAGGCTCTTCAGACGGCGGCGCTGACCGGTTGCGGCCACTGCGCGGCCACTGCGGGCGTTGTTGTTATCGATGAGGGCGTCTACGGCTTCCTGGAGCATGCGCTGCTCGTTGCGGCGGATGACTTCAGGGGCGTTCAGCTCGATGAGTTTCTTCAGGCGGTTGTTGCGGTTGATGACGCGGCGATAGAGGTCGTTCAGGTCGCTGGTAGCAAACCGGCCACCGGTCAGCTGTACCATCGGGCGCAGATCCGGAGGAATCACCGGCAGGACGCTCAGGCACATGCTACTCGGGCGGATGCCGGCGCGCTCCATGCTTTCGAGTAGACGTAGACGCTTCATCAGCTTCTTCTTGCGTTGTCCCTTGGCTTCTTCGGCCTCGGTGGTCAGCGTAGCGATAAGCTCCTGCAAATCGATTTCGTCGAGCAGGTCCTTTAGTGCGGCGCCACCCATACCGACGGTAATCATGCGGCGGAGTTCGTCAGGCAGATTGCGATAGTCGGTTTCGCTCATCAGGCTCAGCTTAACCAGGCTGTCGAGCTGGCTCTTCAGCTGGTCGTAGTCCTTCTGGACTTCTTCGAGCTCTTTGGTCTGGGCTTCGGCTAGGGCTTTGACGTTGGCGTCTTCCTTCTTGGCCTCGGCTTCGTAGCGGATCTTTATAGCGTCTTGCGCTGCCTTAAACTCGGCTTCTTTGTCAGCGCGGTACTGGTCGCGCTTGGCAACATCTACAGTCTTGATGACGTAGCTGGCAAAGTAAGCCACGCGCTCCAGGTTCTTCACAGTCATGCCAAGCAGCAGACCGACGGCACTTGGAGTGCCACGCAGGAACCAGATGTGCGCCACTGGCACGGCCAGTTTGATGTGGCCCATGCGCTCACGACGGACAATACTGCGGGTAACCAGCTCGCCGTTCTTGTCGACGGCAGCTTCGCGGCTGCGGACGCCCTTGTATTTGGCGTCGTGCGGGTTGATGTCTTTGACGGGGCCAAAAATTCGTTCGCAGAACAGGCCGTCGCGTTCGGGTTTTTGTGTGCGGTAGTTGATGGTTTCTGGTTTGGTGACCTCACCGTAGCTCCAGTCTTCGATATCCTTGGCGCTAGCAACTGCCAAACGCACCGCGTCGAAGTCTGCGATGTCGGTTCCGTATGAATATCGACGCATCTTACGCCTCCTCCTCAATGTTCAGGTTATCTTCTTCGGCGCTCACGAGTACGGTGCCGTCGTCGTCAGTTTCTTCGAGCAGCATGTCGTTGACGACGGTTTCTTCGTCGCTGACATCGATGTCGGAGATTACGGGAGTAGGTACTGTAACGTCAGACGGATGCGTGGCTTCTTCGTGAATGTTGGTAGCCAGAATGGCTTCGGCGTCTACGACTTCGCTCTGGTGTACCAGGTCGACTTTCAGGCCTAGACCCTGCAGTTCCTTAACGAGCACGTTGAAGCTTTCCGGTACCTTCGGACCGACAATCTCGGTTTTCTTGATGATGCTTTCGTAAGCCTTGGAGCGTCCATAGACATCATCGGACTTGATGGTGAGCATTTCCTGCAGCGTGTTGGCAGCGCCGTATGCTTC
>Ga0207702_10006115_pt1 | contig 10432 bp, 8 predicted proteins | sample KBSCornC62_FD_184302 | JGI IMG/M metagenome (GOLD analysis project Ga0207702, IMG submission 184302) | Corn rhizosphere microbial communities from Kellogg Biological Station, Michigan, USA - KBS Corn C6-2 (SPAdes) (version 2) | ecosystem: Host-associated > Plants > Roots > Rhizosphere > Soil ...
GCGGCTGCCGTGCGTGCGGCAGAACGACCTCACGGCCATAGCGTCGGTGAGTGCCGGCCGGCTGCCCGAACTGGCGCCGCCGGTGCTCAAGTCGGCGCCGGGCAAGCGCCGCTGATCAGTATTCGCCGGTCACCACGTTGAGCAGCGGCTGGCCCGAGGCGTAGCGCTCGATCTGATCGCGCACCATGGCAAACGCCCGCCGTTGCCAGCCCATCGTTCCGCCGCCGACGTGCGGGGTGATGATCACGTTCGGGGCCGTCCACAGCGGATGTTGCGAGGGCAACGGCTCCGGGTCGGCCACGTCGAGAAACGCTTTGATCCGGCCGCGGTTCAGCTCGACGATCAAGTCGTCGGTGACGACAACGCTCCCCCTGGACACATTGACCAGCACCGCTCCATCGGGCAGCGCGGCCAGGAAGCGCGCGTCCACCAGCCCGGCGGTGCCGGGCGTCTCCGGGACGGCAAGGGCGACGACTTCGGCGCGCGGAAGCAGCTCGGGCAGCTCGGCGAGCACGCGAACTCCCGGGCGGGGAGTCCGGGCCACCATCGTGACGTCCGCCCCGAACACCTCGACGGCGGCCTTGATTCGCAATCCGATGTCGCCGGCGCCGATGATCAGCACCCTGCGTTCGTCGAGGTCATTTCCCTGACGCCGCTCCCAAACGGCTGCCCGCTGCTGCGCCATGAACAACGGGAGGTCGCGCAGCACCGCAAGCAGTCCGGCCACCGCGAGCTCGGCGGTCGAACGTCCGTGGACACCGCGGCCGTTGCACAACGTCACGCCGTCGGGCAGCACCTCGTCCCACCCGTTCAGGCCGGCCGACGTCAGCTGTACGACTTCCAGGTCCGCAAGTGTGGGCAATGGGCGCGCCCGGACGCGGCTGTACCCCGGGACCAAAAACGCGATGTGCTCCTCGGGTGGCGGGCCGACCCCGTCCCAGATCACGGTCCTGATGTTCGCGGGCAGCGGCTGGACAAGACGCTCGGCTTCGGCATCGGGCAGGCAGACGACCTTCATCGGCCGACCGTAACGCGGTCACAGTTCGCGCACCGGACCGGATGCGACACTGGGCTTATGTCCCGTCGGTCGGCTGCGATCTTGGCAGCAGCCGCCCTGTGCGCGCTGACGGTTGCCGGGTGCGCGTCCAAGTCCGAGGCTGCGCCGGACTGGCGCGCACAGCCCAGTTCCACACTCGAGCCCGGCAACGGTCCCGGCGTCAATCCGGGCCCCGCCGAGCCGTTCTCCGGTCCTTCCGGCAGCTCGTCCAGTAGCGGCACGAAGAGCCCGGACGCGAGCCCGTCATCCTCCGGCGGCGCCGATTCGAACGTAGTGGCAACGAACCTCGCGGCGCCGGTCGGCCTGGCGGTCATGCCGGACACGTCCGCGATCGTGGGCGAGCGCACCACGGGCAGGATCGTCCGAGTGCAACCGACGCCGGGCCACCCGGTGACCGTCGTCCGCACTCTCCCGGGTCTCGACGCCTCTGGAGACGGCGGCCTATTGGATCTGGCCCTCTCCCCCAAGTTCACCCAGGACGGCCTCGTCTACGCCTACGTCACGACCCCGACCGACAATCGCGTGATCGTGTTCACCCTGACCGGGCCCGTCACGAATGTCATCACCGGGATTCCGCACGGTAAGACCGGCAACGAAGGCCGTGTCGCTTTCGATCAGGGCGGGAACCTGCTCATCGGCACCGGCGACGCCGGCCAGCCCGCGCTCGCTGCCAACCCGACCAGTCTTGCCGGGAAGGTGCTACGCGTGACACCTGCGGGGGCCCCGGTCGGGTCGAGCGCGGTCATGACCTCAGGGCATCAGGACAGCGCCGGACTGTGCGTCGACCCTCGAACCGGCGCCGAGTTCCAGATCGAGAGGAGCACGGCGGCCGGGGGCGACGAGGTGAACGTGCTGCAAGCCGGCGCCTCGTACGGCTACCCGACGCCGGGCGCCGGAGTGCCTCCGGCCGGCGCGCCTGGAGCGAGTCAGAAGGGGCTCGGCGGCTGCGCGGTGGTGGACAACGCGCTGTTCGTCACGAGCCTCGACGGCCAAGAGCTGCTCTCGGCGACGTTCACCGCCGCGGGCCGTGTGAAGCTCGACCCCTTCACCGAATCGCTCAAGGGCACGTACGGCCGACTGACCACAGTCGTGGCCGCGCCCGACGGCACGCTGTGGTTGACCACCTCGAACAGGGACGGCTTCGGCACGCCGAGCACCCAGGATGAGCGAGTGCTGCACATCCAGCAGCCGAGCGGAACCGGTAGCGACTCGAAGCTCTGACGCCGGCTACGCCTCGCCCACCAGCCGGTGGATGAAGCGCATCTTGGCGAGCGCCGCCGTCGGCAACACGAACGGATACAGGTCCGGATGCCCCATCGATCGATTGATCATGTTCAACGACCACGACAGCGGCAGCCACAGGTCGATCAGACGATCGAAACCTGCGTCACCCGCGAGCGGCCGGTCCAGAGTCGCGCCAGCGGGAGCAAGCCCGAACGCGGCGGCAGTGTCCACGGTGTCTCGGATATGCAGGTAATGCGCGAAGGTCTCGGCCCAGTCCTCCGCCGGGTGCATCGTGGCGTAAGCCGAAATGTAGCTTCCGGGCCAACCGGCCGGCGCGCCGTTGGAATAGTGGCGCTGCAGCGCTGCCTGGTAATCGGCGTTCGGGTCGCCGAACAACGATTCGAACTCGGACTCGGCCGCCGTGCCGGCGACGAGGACCTCGAAGTAGTAGTGGCCGACCTCGTGCCGGAAATGCCCGAGGAGGGTGCGATACGGCTCATCCATCGACGTGCGTAACTGCTCGCGGTGCACGTCGTCGCTCTCGGCAAGGTCGAGAGTGATGACACCCGAGTCATGCCCGGTGGTGACACTTGACCGTTCGCTGGACAGCAGGTCGAAGCACAGCCCGTTGTCGGGGTCGTCGCCTCGCCCGACGATCGGCAGCCCGAGCTCGTCGAGCTCCACGACCAGGCGCCGTTTGGCCCCCTCGGCCTGGGCGAACTCGGGCAGGGCGACCAGGTCGCCGTCGGAAGGGCGCGTGCGCGTCAATGCGCAGGACCGGCAGAGCGAGTCAGGTGAGCCGACCAGCCAGTTGCACTCGGCCAGGACGTGATTCAGACACCGCGACAGCGGCCCGCCCACCAGGGCGAAGTCGCGCGTGGCTGGATCAAAGCCAAGCTCACTGCCGCAGTTGAGGCATTGGGAGTTCTCGAAGGCGAGCCGTTGGCCGCACTTCGGACAGAGGAAATCGCGCACTGACCATCCCGTCGAAGTCGTGGAGCCCGTCAATTACCCGGACGTAGGCCCGGCGAAACGCGCGGCTACTCCGAGACGCCCAGCTGTTGCAACAGGATGGACCGGACGGCGGCCGCGTCGGCCTGCCCGCTCGTCGCCCTCATCACCGCGCCGACCAACGCGCCGACGGCCGGCAGCTTGCCGCCTCGGACCTTCTCGGCGATATCGGGATTGGCGGAGATGGCGGCCGAGGCGGCGGCCTCGAGAGCGCCGACGTCCGACACGACCTTCAGACCCCGCTCGGCGACGACCGCGTCGACGTCCGCGCCGGTTTCGAGAACACCGTCGACCGCCTGCCGGGCCAGGGCGGTCGACAGGCTGCCGTCGGCGACCAACTCGATCAAGCGCGCGACGTGAGCGGGAGCGATACCAAGATCAGCCGGCTCGACGTCGCGCTCGTTCGACTTCTGAGCGAGGTAGCCGGTCCACCAGTTACGCGCCTCGCCGACCGGTGCGCCTGCCTCAACCGTCGCCGCGACCAGCTCGACGACCCCCGCGTTGGCCATCTGCTGCAGGTCGTCGGCGTCCACGCCGAGCGAGGCGATAGTTCGAGCCCGACGAGCCGCCGGAAGTTCGGGGAGTTCAGCCCGCAGTTGTTCGACCCAGTCAGCGTCCGGCGCCAGGGGCACGAGGTCGGGCTCGGGGAAGTAGCGGTAGTCGGTCGCCTCCTCCTTGCTGCGGCCGGGACGCGTGTCGCCGGTCGTCTCGGAGAAGTGCCTAGTCTCTTGCTTGATCCGCTCCCCTGCGTTCAGCAGCCCGGCCTGCCGGATGATCTCGGAGCGCACGGCTCGTTCCACACTGCGCAACGAGTTGACGTTCTTCGTCTCTGTCCGAGTGCCCCACGATTCCCCGGGCCGGTTCAGGGAGGTGTTGACGTCGCAACGCAGCGACCCCTGTTCCATCCGGACGTCGCTGACGCCGAGGCTCCGCAGGATGTCTCGCAGTTCGGTCACATACGCTTTGGCGACTTCGGGGGCTTTGGCGCCGGTCCCGGGCACCGGTTTGGTGACGATCTCGACGAGCGGGATGCCGGCCCGGTTGAAATCGACGAGCGAGTAGTCGGCTCCATGGATACGCCCGGACGTGCCGACGTGCGTGTTCTTTCCGGTGTCTTCTTCGAGGTGCACGCGCTCGATGCCGACGCGCACCGTCTCGCCGTCGACCTCGACCTCCAGGTACCCCTCGCCGCAGAGCGGCTCGTCGTACTGCGACGTCTGGAAGTTCTTCGGCATGTCCGGGTAGAAGTAGTTCTTGCGGGCGAACCGGCTCCACGGCGCGATCGAGCAGTTGAGCGCGAGGCCGATCTTGATCGTCGACTCGATGGCGGCCTCGTTCGCCACCGGGAGCGCGCCGGGCAGGCCGAGGCAGGTCGGACAGGTGTGCGTGTTCGGCTCGGCGCCGAACTCGGTGGAGCAGCCGCAGAACATCTTCGACGCCGTTGCGAGCTCGACGTGCGTCTCGAGGCCGATGACAGGTTCGTAGGCGGCGACGGCATCGCCGTAGGTAACGGTCATACGGTCAACTCCGGAATCGACGCGAGCACGGGAGTGACGGCCGCCTCGTAGGCCGCGGCAACGCGGTAGCAGCGCTCGTCGGCGAGGGTCGGGGCCATGATCTGCAGTCCGACGGGTAGCCCTTCGGACAACCCGCACGGCACGGAGATCGCCGGTGTCCCCGCGAGCGACGCCGGCAACGTGCAGAGGTCGTTGATGTACATCGCCATCGGGTCCGCGACTCGTTCGCCGATGCCGAAGGCCACGAACGGCGAGGTCGGCGAGACGAGGACGTCGGCCTTTTCGAACGCGGCCGCGAAGTCCTGAGCGATCAGGGTGCGAACCTTCTGGGCCTGTCCGTAATAGGCGTCGTAATAGCCGGCGGAGAGGGCGTAGGTGCCGATCATGATCCGCCGTTTCACCTCGGGCCCGAAGCCGACCTCACGGGTCAGCGACATGACCTCCTCAAGCGAGTGCTGCCCGTCGTCGCCCACCCGCAGTCCGTACCGAACGGCGTCGAAGCGAGCCAGATTCGAGGAGCACTCGCTGGGCGCGATCAGGTAGTACGCGGCCAGGGCATAGGTGAAATGCGGGCAACTGACCTCGACCACTTCGGCTCCGAGACCACGCAACTGCGCGACGGCGGCGTCGTACGCGGCCAGGACCCCCGCCTGATACCCGTCGCCGCTCAGCTCGCGGACGACGCCGACGCGCACCCCGCGGAGGTCGCCGCGGGCTCCATCGCGCGCGGCTTCGACAACCGGGGCCACCGGCGCCGGAATGGAGGTCGAGTCGCACGGGTCGTAGCCGGCGATGACTTCGTGCAGCAGCGCCGTGTCGAGCACCGTACGGCCGAACGGGCCGGCCTGGTCGAGCGAGGACGAAAACGCGATCAAGCCGTAGCGCGAGACCGCGCCGTAGGTCGGCTTGTGCCCGACGATGCCGGTGACGGCCGCCGGCTGCCGTATCGATCCGCCGGTGTCGGTACCGATTGACAGCGGGGCTTCGAACGCGGCGACGGCCGCCGACGAGCCGCCGGACGAGCCGCCCGGGATCCGGCTGAGGTCCCACGGGTTGTGCGTCGGGTGGTACGCCGAGTTTTCGGTGGACGACCCCATCGCGAACTCGTCCATGTTGGTCTTGCCCAGCATGACGATGCCGGCGTCCTTGATCCGGGTCGTGATCGTCGCGTCGTAGGGCGGCCGCCAACCCTCCAGGATTTTCGAGCCCGCGGTGGTGGGCAGGCCTTTCGTCACGACGACGTCTTTCATTGCCAACGGCACTCCGGCCAGCGCGCCGAGGCGCTCGCCGGCCGCGCGTGTGTCATCGACGGCCTTGGCCGCCGACAGAGCTCCATCGGCGTCGACGTGCAGGAACGCCTTGACGGAGGGATCGACGGCGTCGATGCGGTCGAGGTGGGCTTGCGCCACTTCGACGGCCGTGACGTCCCCGGCGGCGATCCGCGCGGCGAGCTCGGCGGCGCTCGACCTGATCAAGCTCATGCCTCCTCCGTCAGGATCTTGGGCACCCGGAACTTGTCGTCCTCGACTGACGGCGCGCCAGCCAAGACGGCTTCGCGCTCCAACGAGGCGACGACGACGTCGGCCCGCAGCACGTTGGTCAACGGCACGGCGTGCGTCGTGGGCGGGATGTCGGCCGCGGCCACTTCACTCACCTGCGCCACCGCGCCGAGGATCACGCTGAGCTGCTCGGCGAAGAGGTTGAGCTCCTCGTCCGTAACAGCCAACCGGGCAAGCTGGGCCAAATGGGCGACGTCGGCGCGACTGAGCCGGCTTTCGGCCGTCGCGGCTGGAGGAGCGGCGGTAGGGATGTCGGACACAACCGGTGAGTTTACGGATCGGATTGCCGAGCCACGCACAGTATTCCGTTACCTACCGGACACACCCATGGGGCACTATTCGGTCGTGTCCTACCTGTTGCGGCTGGTGCTGCCCGACCGGCCCGGCGCATTGGGAGCCGTCGCGACCGCGCTAGGCCATGTCGGCGCCGACATCATGAGCGTCGACATCATCGAGCGCTCTCCCGGTTTTGCGATCGACGATTTCGTCATCGAGTTGCCGGCCGGGCATCTCGCGGACACGCTGATCACGGCGGCTGCGACTGTCCCTGGAGTGCAGGTCGAGTCAATCCGCCCTTACGCCGGCCAGATCGACCCGCACCGCGAACTGGAGCTGCTGGACGCCCTCGCCACCAAGCCCGATCCGACCGGGTACGTGCTGGCCGACGGCGTGGCGCGGATCTTCCGGGCCGGCTGGGCGTTGGTGCTGGCCGCGCCTGTGGACGGCGCGGCCGCCGTGATCGGCGGCAGTTCGGCCGCGCCGGAACTCGAATCGGTGCCGGTGCCTTGGTGGCCGGCCACGCCAGCCCGGGTGCTCGAGTGTTCTGACGACTGGTCTCCGCCTGACTGGGCGGCGGTCGGAACCGAGCTTGCGGTGGTGCCGCTCGGCGAGGGGGCCCTGCTGCTCGGACGGCCGGCGCTGCGCTGGCTGCCGGCAGAGCTGATGCGGCTCAACCACCTGGCCGGCATCGCCGCCAGCGTGCGGGCGGCCGCGAGCTGAGCCGTGCCGTCCCGCCGCCCCAACACAGCCGGCGACTGATGGAACGCGATTGGCCCGGTGCTACGCCGACACTCACCCGCTCAGAGCGAGTCGGGACCGCCGTCGAGCAGCTTCCGCAGGCCGTCCTCGTCCAGGATGGGCACGTTCAGCGAAACAGCCTTGTCGTACTTGCTGCCCGGTGAATCACCCGCGATCAGGTAGGACGTCTTCTTCGACACCGATCCGGACACCTTGCCGCCGCGCGACGTCACTGCCTCGGTGGCCGCGTCCCGGGTGATGCCAGCCAGCGTCCCGGTAATCACCACCGTGACGCCTTCCAGCGGCCGGGGGCCGTTCTCGGCTTGCTGCTCGGCGAGCGCCACTCCCGCTGATCGCCAGGCTTCGACGATCCCGCGATGCCAGTCGACGGCGAACCAGTCGACGATCGCCTCAGCGATCGTGGGCCCCACGCCATCAGCCGCCGCCAGTTCGGACGCCGACGCCGCCGCGATCCGATCGATGTCGCCGAACTCGCGCGCGAGCGCCTGGGCGGCCGTCGGGCCGACGTGGCGGATGGACAAGCCGACGAGCACTCGCCACAGCGGCCGGTGCTTCGCGGCTTCGAGATTGTCGAGCAGCTTCTGCCCGGTCGCGTTCAGATCTCCCGCCGCTCGTTGGCGACCACCCACCTTGCTGTCTCGGGTGAGCCGGAAAAGCTCGACCTGGCGCAGCTTGTCGGCGTCGAGGGAGAACACGTCACCTTCGTCCTCGACCACACCCGCAGCCAGGAGCGCGGTGGCCGCTTCATACCCGAGGGCCTCGATGTCGAAGGCGCCCCGACCCGCGACGTGGAAGATCCGCTCGCGCAGCTGCGCCGGACAGGACCGCGCGTTCGGGCAGCGGATGTCGGCGTCGCCTTCGCGCTCGGGCCGCAAGGGCGTGCCGCACTCCGGACACTTCGTCGGCATCACGAACGGGCGCTCCTTCCCGGTGCGCAGGGCCGTCACCGGGCCGACGATCTCGGGGATGACATCGCCCGCCTTGCGGAGCACCACGGTGTCGCCGATGAGGACGCCCTTGCGCTCGACCTCGGAGGCGTTGTGCAGGGTGGCCATCTCTACGGTCGAGCCGGCGACCCGCACCGGTTCCATGACGCCGAACGGCGTGACCCGGCCGGTGCGCCCGACATTGACCCGGATGTCGAGCAGGACGGTGTTCACCTCCTCCGGCGGGTACTTGAACGCGATCGCCCAGCGTGGAGCCCGGCTGGTCGATCCGAGCCGGCCCTGCAGGCCAAGGTCGTCGACCTTGATGACGACGCCGTCGATCTCATGCTCGACGTCGTGCCGATGCTCCCGGTAGTTCTCGATGAACGCCTGGACGCCATCGAGGTCGGGCCTGACCTCCGCCCGGGCGGACGTGGGCAGACCCCATCGCGTCAGGATCTGGTACCAGCCCGACTGCGAGGTGACATCAGGAGCGCCGACGACGCGGCCCACTCCGTGAACGACCATGCTGAGCGGACGCGACGCCGTCACCCGCGGGTCCTTCTGCCGCAGCGAACCCGCGGCTGCGTTGCGCGGGTTGGCGAACGGCGCTCTGCCCACTTCGACCAGCGCGGCGTTCAGCTCCTCGAACGCCGCGACCGGAAAGAAGATCTCGCCCCTCACCTCCAGCACCTTCGGCACGTCCTCGCCGAGGAGCTGCTTAGGCACCACTTTGAGCGTTCGCACGTTCGGGGTGACGTCCTCGCCCGTCCGGCCGTCGCCGCGCGTCGCGGCCGTGGTGAGTCGTCCGTTCTCGTACCGCAGGTTGATGGCCAGGCCGTCGACCTTCAACTCGCACAGGTAGGCCGGAACCGTCCCGGCCTCCTTCTCCACCCGACCGGCCCACGCCACGAGCTCCTCGCTCGAGAAGGCGTTGTCGAGGCTGAGCATCCGCTCCAGGTGCTCCACCGGCGTGAACAACGTCGAGTAGGTGCCGCCCACCCGCTGGGTCGGTGACGAGGGCGTACGAAGCTCCGGGAACTCGTCCTCCAGCTCCTCCAGGCGGCGCAGCTTCTTGTCGTAGTCGGCGTCGCTCGCCGTCGGCTCGTCGAGGACGTAGTAGCGGTAGGCGTCCTCGTCGACTTCCTGCGCCAGGCGCGCGTGCTCTTCCTGCGCCTGGGCGGTCGCCGGCCGGGTACCTTCGCTCACGGTTCGAACGTTACCGAGCGGCGCCGACAGCCCGACGCCGACAAAGCCGCGATCGTCACTCGGATTCGAGGATCGCCCGGCCCGTGTCACGCAGCACCGCCAGGGCGCGGCGGACGTACTGGGGCGAAGCGCCAGCCAGGCCGCACGCAGTCGTTGGGACGACGCGCTCGGGGAGTTGCTCGCGGGCGAAACCAAGAGACGTCCAGATCCGCTCGATCGGCCCACGCGCGGCGTCCAGACTCACCGGGCCGTCGACGCCTGGCACGGTACCCAGCCAGAGCGAGCAGCCAGCTTCAACGGCCTCGCCCAGCGCGTCGAGGTCCGTCACGTGGGCGACGTCGATCGAGACCGCATCGGCGCCGGCCTCACGCACGAGGTCGAGCGGCACATCGGCCGCGCAGCAGTGGACCGCACGCGAACCCGGGGCGATCACGTCGAGCACGTCGCGCAGCGCCTGACCGACGACGGCCCGCTCCACCGAGCGCACCGTCCCGAACCCGGACGGAGTCTTGATCCTTCCGGCCAGCACGGCGGGAAGGGAAGGCTCGTCGAGCTGGACGACGAGAGACGCGGACGGCAAGCGTCGTTGCACCTCAGCCAGGTGCGAGCGCAAGCCGTCGGCCAAGGACTGAGCCAGATCGCGGGTCGCGCCGGAGTCGGCGACGACAGGGTTGCCGGACGGCAGTTCGAGCGAGGCCGCCAGCGTCCACGGTCCCACGAGCTGGAGCTTCAGGGCGCCGTCGTGGTCGGCGGCATGGCGTTCGAGCGCGTCGAGGTCCCACGCCAGGAAGTCCCTGGCCCGTCGCATGTCCCGACCCGGGTGTGACGTCAGCCGCCAGCCACTCGGCGCGATCTCGACGGGAAGTTCAGCCAGTAGGGCGCCTGTTCGCC
>Ga0207702_10006118_pt1 | contig 10429 bp, 8 predicted proteins | sample KBSCornC62_FD_184302 | JGI IMG/M metagenome (GOLD analysis project Ga0207702, IMG submission 184302) | Corn rhizosphere microbial communities from Kellogg Biological Station, Michigan, USA - KBS Corn C6-2 (SPAdes) (version 2) | ecosystem: Host-associated > Plants > Roots > Rhizosphere > Soil ...
CGGCGGCCGCCCTGACCCGCTCGGACGACACGGTGACGACCCAGCTGGCGCCGAAGCTCGTCGCCGGCGCGCTAAAGGGCGCGAAGGTCGTCGTGGTCGCCACCCCGCAGGCGACCGAGGCGGGCACGGACGGGGTGACCAAGGCGCTGGCGCAGGCCGGGGCCACCGTGACCGGCCGGGTGCAGCTCACCGACGGCTACTCCGACCCGCGCCGGGCCGAGGACGCGAAGTCGTACGTCACCGGCGGCAGCCAGCCGGCCGGCTTCCAGCTGCCGGAGTCCGACGACGCCGGCGTGCTCTCCGGCGCCCTGCTGTCGTATGCGCTGCTCGGCGACAAGAAGGGCGACCCGACCCCCGCGACGACCAGCGAGGTCCTGTCCGGGTTCAGCACGCTGAAGATGCTGCGGGTGTCGGACGACGCCGTGACCGCGGGCGACCTGGCCGTCGTGGTCAGCGACGGCCCGGTGGCCGGAGCGGACCCGGCGCCGCGGTTGGCCACGCTGAGCGCGCTGGTGTCGTCGCTGGACAACGCCGGGCGCGGGGTCGTGGTGGCCGGCGGGTCGGCCGCGGCGGGCTCGACCGGGCTGATCGGCGCGGTGCGCGCGGACCAGGGGTTGGCCTCGGCGGTGTCCTCGGTTGACGACGCCGACCGGCCGGTCGGGCAGGTCGCAACCGTGTTCGCGCTGGCGCAGGAGGCGGCCGGGCGCAGCGGCCAGTACGGCACGGCGGCCGGCGCCGAGGGCCCGTTCCCGCCGCTGTCGGCGTCCTGACCCGACGCCCTTCCGCAGCGGGTCGGACGGCGCGGCGACCGACCGGGCACCCCATTCGTGTTACCGTGAACTCCCGTGGATCGCGGGCGCGAAGCAGTCGGACGGCCCGCACGGACACCGCGGGAGATCCCCTTGGCGCAGTCCAGTCGCCAGACCAAGCACGTCTTCGTCACCGGGGGCGTCGCGTCCTCGCTCGGCAAGGGCCTCACGGCGAGCAGCCTCGGCAGCCTGCTCAAGGGCCGGGGGTTGCGGGTGACGATGCAGAAGCTCGACCCGTACCTCAACGTCGATCCCGGGACGATGAACCCGTTCCAGCACGGCGAGGTCTACGTCACCGAGGACGGTGCCGAGACCGACCTCGACGTCGGTCACTACGAGCGGTTCCTCGACACCGACCTGCGGGCCTCGGCCAACGTCACGACCGGCCAGGTCTACTCGTCGGTGATCGCCAAGGAGCGCCGCGGGGAATACCTGGGCGACACCGTGCAGGTGATCCCGCACATCACCAACGAGATCAAGGACCGGATGCAGGCGGCCGCGCGCGCCGAAGATCCGCCGGACGTGGTGATCACCGAGATCGGCGGCACGGTCGGCGACATCGAGTCGCTGCCGTTCCTGGAGGCCGCCCGGCAGCTGCGCCACGACGTGGGCCGGGACAACTGCTTCTTCCTGCACGTCTCGCTTGTGCCCTATCTGGCTCCGAGTGGCGAGCTGAAGACCAAGCCGACCCAGCACTCGGTGGCCGCGCTGCGCTCGATCGGCATCCAGCCGGACGCGATCGTCTGCCGGTCCGACCGGGAGTTGCCGCCCGGGCTGAAGCGCAAGATCTCGCTGATGTGCGACGTGGAGACCGACGGCGTGGTGTCCGCAGTGGACGCCCCGTCCATCTACGACATCCCGAAGGTCCTGCACACCGAGGGCCTCGACGCGTACGTGGTCCGCCGGCTGGGACTGCCGTTCCGGGACGTGGACTGGACGGTCTGGGGCGACCTGCTCGACCGGGTGCACCGTCCGCAGCGGACGGTCACGGTCGCGCTGGTCGGCAAGTACGTCGACCTGCCGGACGCGTACCTGTCGGTCACGGAGGCCCTGCGAGCCGGCGGGTTCGCGCACCGGACCCGGGTCGAGATCCGCTGGGTGCCTTCGGACGACTGTGCCACCCTTGCCGGGGCCGCCGCCGCGCTGTCCGGTGTGGACGGTGTGCTGATCCCCGGCGGCTTCGGGGTCCGCGGGATCGAGGGCAAGGTCGGCGCGATCGGGTACGCGCGCGAGCGAGGCATCCCGGCGCTCGGCCTCTGCCTCGGCCTGCAGTGCATGGTGATCGAGACCGCCCGGAACCTGGCCGGGCTGGAGGACGCGAACTCCACCGAGTTCGACCCGGAGACCCCGTACCCGGTCATCTCCACGATGGCCGACCAGGTCGACGTCATCGCCGGCGAGCGCGACATGGGCGGCACGATGCGGCTGGGCGCGTACCCGGAGAAGCTGGTGCCCGGTTCGCTCGTCGCCGAGGCGTACGGGCGGGTGGAGGTCTCCGCCCGGCACCGGCACCGGTACGAGGTGAACAACGACTACCGGGCCAAGCTGCAGGACGCCGGTCTGCTCGTGTCGGGCACGTCGCCGGACGGCCGGCTGGTCGAGTACGTCGAGCTGTCCCGCGACCTGCACCCGTTCTTCGTCGGCACCCAGGCGCATCCCGAGTTCACCTCCAGGCCGACCCGGCCGCAGCCGCTGTTCCGGGCGTTCGTGGCCGCGGCGGTGGAGTACGAGGCGGCCGAGCGGCTGCCGGTCGACATCGGCGAGTCGGCCGGCCGGCGTGCGTCCGACCACAATGGACGGTCGGTGGCGGGCGTCCCGGCGTGACCGACTTCGACACTGTGTCCTCGCGCACCATCTACACCGGACACGTGCTGAGGCTGCGGGCGGACGAGGTGCGGATGCCCGGCGGCGAGGTCAAGGTCCGCGAGGTGGTCGAGCAGCCGGGCGCGGTCGGCATCCTCGCTCTGGACGAGCACGACCGGGTGGTGTTCGTCCGGCAGTACCGGCACCCGATCGGCGACTGGCTGATCGAGCTGCCGGCCGGTCTGCTCGACGTGCCGGGGGAGAAGGCGTACGCGGCGGCCGCCCGCGAGCTGGCCGAGGAGGTCGCCCTGACCGCCCGGCGCTGGGACGTGCTGGTGGACATGCGCATGTCGCCGGGCCTTTCCACCGAGGCCGTGCGGATCTATCTGGCCCGCGACCTCGCGCCGGTGCCCGAGGCCGACCGCCACGCCGGGATCGACGAGGAGGCCGACCTCGGCGTGCACCGCCGGCCGCTGGACGAGGCGGTCGCCGCGGTGTTCACCGGCGAGATCGACAACGCGCTGACGGTCTCCGGACTGCTCGCCGCCGCGTACTCGCGTGAGCGCGGGTGGTCGACGCTGCGCCCGGCCGACACACCCTGGCCGGCGCGCCCGGACCACTGACGCGGGCCCCTTCGACTCGACCGCTGCCGACCGCGCACCAGGCCGGCCCGCTGGGAGGACCGCGAGGTTCTTGCCCACCGCCCCGCGGGTCACCGGCAGCCTGGCGGCGAGGCCGGTCGCGGTCTGCGCACGTCGCCCGGCCTCGATCTTTGTGTCAACGCCGACTGGCTGTTCCCAGCGGCACCAGCGACGTCCCTCCGGGATGAGTCGGCACGGCCTACACTGCGGCGATCGTGCGGGTCGCGGCAACGGCGCCGCGACAGTCCACCGCCGAGGAGGGACGGGTCGTGAGAGTCGGAATCCCGCGGGAGGTCAAGGACCACGAGTACCGGGTGGCGATCACCCCGGCCGGCGTGCATGAGCTGAGCCGGGCCGGGCACCAGGTCTACGTCGAGAAGGACGCCGGCCTCGGCTCCTCCCTGCCGGACGACGACTTCGTCGCCGCGGGCGCGACGATACTGACCGACCCGGACGACGTCTGGGACGTCGATCTGGTGCTCAAGGTGAAGGAGCCGGTCGCCGAGGAGTACCACCGGATGCGCGCCGGGCGCACCCTGTTCACCTATCTGCACCTGGCCGCCTCGCGGGAGTGCACCCAGGCGCTGCTGGACTCTGGCATCGACGCGGTGGCGTACGAGACGGTGCAGACCACCGACGGCGCACTGCCGCTGCTGGCCCCGATGTCCGAGGTCGCCGGTCGGATGGCGCCGCAGGTCGGGGCGCACACGCTGGAGCGGGCGCAGGGCGGCCGCGGGGTGCTCATGGGCGGCGTCTCCGGCGTGTACGCGGCGAAGGTCGTCGTGCTCGGCGCGGGCGTGTCCGGCATGAACGCCGCGGCGATCGCGCTCGGGATGCAGGCCGAGGTGCTGCTGCTAGACCTCAACATCGACAAGCTGCGCTCGGCCGACCGGATCTACCAGGGCCACCTGCAGACGATCGCGTCCAACGGGTACGAGGTCGAGCGGGCCTGCCTGGACGCCGACCTCGTCATCGGGGCCGTGCTGGTGCCGGGGGCAAAGGCACCGATGCTGGTCTCCGACGACCTGGTGCGGCGGATGAAGCCGGGTTCGGTGCTGGTGGACATCGCCGTCGACCAGGGCGGCTGCTTCGAGTCGTCCCGGCCGACCACGCACTCCGAGCCGACCTACCAGGTCGCCAACTCGGTGTTCTACTGCGTGGCCAACATGCCGGGCGCGGTCCCGCACACCTCGACGTACGCGCTGACGAACGTGACCATCCCGTACGCGCTGGCGCTGGCCAACCGCGGGCTCCGCGACGCCGTCCGCGAGTCGCCGGCGCTGCTGCCGGGGGTCAACATCGTCGACGGTCACGTCACCAGCGAGCCGGTCGCCGCGGCACACGGGCTGCCGTGGGTGAGCGCGGAGCAGGCGCTGTCGCTTTGAGACAGTCCGCAGTGGACCGTCGGGATGCGCCGCGGGCGGTGGTCGACGACTACCTGGCGCACCTGGCGGTCGAGCGCGGCGTCGCGGCCAACACGCTCGCCGCGTACGGCCGCGATCTGCGGCGCTACCTGGCGCATCTCGGCGAGGTCGACGGGCTCGGCGACGTCTCCGAGGCGCAGGTCGCCGGGTTCCTGGCCGCGCTGCGGGAGGGCGACGCCGACCACCCGCCGCTGTCGGCCTCCTCGGCCGCGCGGGCGGTGGTCGCGGTCCGCGGGCTGCACCGGTTCGCCGCCCGGGACGGGATCGTCGCCGACGACGTCGCCCGCGCGGTCCGGCCTCCGGCGCCACCCCGCCGGCTGCCCAAGGCGATCTCGGTCGACGACGTGGAGCGGTTGCTGGAGGCGGCCGGGTTCGACGGCACCCCGCTGGCGCTGCGGGACCGGGCCCTGCTCGAGGTGCTCTACGGCACCGGTGCCCGGATCTCGGAGGCGGTCGGGCTCGACGTCGACGACCTGCTCGACCGGGACGGGGTCCTGCTGCGCGGCAAGGGCGGCAAGGAGCGCGTCGTCCCGGTCGGCTCGTACGCACGGAAGGCGGTCGACGACTACCTCGTCCGGGCCCGGCCGGCGCTCGCGGCCGGCGGCCGGGGGACGGCGCGGCTGTTCCTCAACGCCCGCGGCGGGCCGCTGTCCCGGCAGAGCGCGTGGACGATCCTGCGGGTCGCGGCCGAGAAGGCCGGGCTCGCGACCGAGATCTCGCCGCACACGCTCCGTCACTCGTACGCGACCCACCTGCTCGACGGCGGTGCGGACGTACGCGTCGTGCAGGAGCTGCTCGGGCACGCGTCGGTGAGCACGACGCAGGTTTACACCCTCGTCACGGTCGACCGGCTGCGCGAGGTGTACGCGACCGCGCACCCTCGCGCGCGCTGATTTCCGGCTTCTGTCCGCGTTTGGTTGTCCACAGGCTGGTCCCCAGGTTCTCCACCTGTCGTCCACAGCGGCACGCCGAGTTGTCCCCAGCTTCGGTGCGGCTGCTTGTCGCCCGTCCGGAGCAGTCCTACAGTCGGCTCGCCGTCGGCGTGATGGCTAGGCGTTAGAGAGGCCAACGGACTGATGGGCATGTCGATAAGCGGTGGCGCGGAGGAGACCACGCTGCTCGCCACCGACGACATGCGCGCCGCGGCCCGGCGCGTCCGCGCGGAGGCCCGCGAGGCCGCGCGCGAGGAGGGCGAGGAACCCCGCACGGTGCGGGCCGTCGACCCTGCCGTCCAACGCCGGACCCGGACGGTCCCCGAGCCCGAGCCGCTGAAGAGCCATGGGCCGGCGCGCGTCGTCGCTCTGTGCAACCAGAAGGGCGGGGTCGGTAAGACCACCTCGACGATCAACCTCGGCGCGGCGCTCACCGAGTACGGCCGACGGGTGCTGCTGCTCGACTTCGACCCGCAGGGCGCGCTGTCGGTCGGGCTCGGCGTCCAGCCGCACCAGCTCGACCGGACCGTCTACGACGTGCTGATGGAGTCCTCGGTCAACCTCGACGACGTTCTGCTGAAGACGAACATCCCCGGCATGGACCTGGTCCCGAGCAACATCGACCTGTCCGCGGCCGAGGTCCAGCTGGTCAACGAGGTCGCCCGCGAGCAGACCCTGGCCCGCGCGCTCGCGCCGGCGCTGCCGGACTACGACCTCGTGCTCATCGACTGCCAGCCGTCGCTCGGCCTGCTCACCGTCAACGCACTGACCGCGGCCGACGAGGTGGTCATCCCGCTGGAGTGCGAGTTCTTCAGCCTGCGCGGGGTGGCGCTGCTCATCGACACCATCGAGAAGGTACGCGAGCGGCTCAACCCGCGGCTGCACATCGCCGGCATCCTCGCGACCATGTACGACGCGCGCACCGTGCACGGCCGCGAGGTATTCGCCCGCGTGGTCGAGGCGTTCGGGGACACCGTCTTCGACACGGTGATCACCCGTACCGTGCGGTTCCCGGAGACTACGGTCGCCGGGGAGCCGATCACCACGTGGGCACCGAGCTCGTCAGGCGCCCAGCAGTACCGTGCCCTGGCCAAGGAGGTGCTCGCCCGATGAGTCGGCGTCCGAGTCTGCCCGGCGCCGCCGAGCTGTTCCGCTCCACGGGCGGTCCCGGCGGCGCACCGGAAACGCCCGAACCCGCGGAGCCGCGCCGCGGCCCGGAGCGGGCCGCCGACCGGCTGGCCCGGCTCGGCGCGCCCCGCGAGGAGGAGCAGGCCGCCTCCGCGCCTGCAGCACCGGCCGAGGAGTTCGAGACCGGCGCCCCGCTGCGGGCGCTGTCGGCCGAGCCGGTGCGCGGGCTTCGACCGTCCACAGAGGACGAGTTCGCCGAGCCCGCGCCGCCGCGCACCGCGGCTCGGATCCGGCAGACCCGCCGGCAGGCGCTCCGCGGGGGAGCGGACCGCCGGCCGAGCGGCCGGGAGAAACACGACGAGAAGATCACCGTGTACTGCTCGGCCGAGGAGCTGTTCGAGCTCGAACGCGCCCGGCTGGCGCTGCGCGGCGACCACGGGATGGTCGTCGACCGCGGCCGCATCGTGCGCGAGGCGGTGGCCGTGGTGCTCGCCGACCTGGACGCCAAGGGCGAGAGCTCGATCCTCGTCCGACGGTTGCGCGAGTCGTAGTGGGTTCGCTCGCCACCCCGGTGCGGACCCGCACCGGGGCGCCGCTACGCGGGGTGAGCTGAGATGCTGCGTGCGCTCGGCCACCCGCTCGCCTTTCTCGGCATGCTCATCGGCTTCCTCGTCGCGGTGCCGGTGCAGGCGTACGTCCAGGTGTCGTGCGCGCGGGCGTTCGGCGACCGGCCGGCGTTCCGGCGGACGTTCGGGGACCGGCTGACCCGGCGGCGGGTCGGCGACCTGCGCCGGGTGCTCGACCCGTTCGGCGCGGTGGCGGCAGCGCTCGGCGGGCTCGGCTGGGGCGTGACGCCGGACATGCAGCTGCGCTCGCGCGGGCGGCTGGCGGTCGCCCTGCTGGCCGGCCCGGTCGCGGTGTTCGTGCTCGGCGTGCTGGCGGTGCTCGGGTTCGTGCTGGTCGGCGGTCCGGCGGACTTCCTGCCCGGGCGCGGGCCCGGGGCCGTGCTCAGCGGGGTCAACGGCCCGCCCGCGCAGCTGTTCTTCCTCGGGCTTGCGATGGAGCTGCTCGGGATGGCGGTGCTGGCGCTTGTGCCACTGCCGCCGTTGCCCGGCTGGCGGCTGCTGGAGCTCGCCTCGACCGGGTCGGTCGGCTGGCAGCGGGCGCGCGAGTACCTGGTCGAGCGCAACCTCGGCGTACTCGCCCTGCTCGTGCTGCTGATCCTCCCGATCGGCGGGCCCACCCCGCTGCTGCTGAACATCGTCGACACGGTCGTGGGCTCCATACTCAACCTAGCTGCTTAGGCTCTTGTACGTATGTCGACACCACTGGACCCTGCTGCCCCTTCCGGCCCGGCATCCTCGTCCGAGGCGCCCGGCGCGGTCGGCGGGTCCGGTGTCGGCCCGGTGACGGAGGCGACCGCTTCGGCCGGTGCGACCGGGGTCGGTGTCGGCCCGGTGACAGGGGCCGCCGCTTGGGCCGGCTCTCCCGAGGTGGGTGTCGGCCCGGTGACAGGGGGCACCGCTTCGGCTGGCGCCCCCGGGGTCGGTGTCGGCCCGGTGTCAGAGGCGACCGCTTCGGCTGGCGCCCCCGGGGTCGGTGTCGGCTCGGTGTCAGAGGCGACCGCTTCGGCCGGCTCTTCCGGGGCGGGTGTCGACCCGGTGACAGGGGCCACCGCTTCAGCCGCTGCGGGCGGTGCGACCGGCGGGTCCGGTGCGAGAGATGCCGCAGGCGAGGGCTCTCGAGGCGACCCGGTCGTGGCGGACGAGGTCGCGCCTGGGGAGCCCGGTCGACCGGCGGCGTTCGCGGTGCGGCTGTCGAACTTCGAGGGCCCGTTCGACCTCCTGCTCACGCTCATCTCCAAGCACCAACTCGACGTCACCGAGGTCGCACTGTCGAAGGTGACCGACGAGTTCATCGCGTACATCCGTGCCCTCGGCTCGTCGTGGGACCTCGGCCAGGCGACGGAGTTCCTCGTCGTCGCGGCCACGCTGCTCGACCTCAAGGCCGCCCGCCTGCTGCCCTCGGCCGAGGTCGAGGACGAGGAAGACCTCGCTCTCCTGGAGGCGCGCGACATCCTGTTCGCCCGCCTCCTCCAGTACCGGGCGTACAAGCAGGCGGCCGCCCATCTGCGGAACCTTGAGACTGCCCAGTCCCGCCGCTTCCCGCGTGCGGTGGCCCTCGAGCCCCGGTTCGCCGAACTCATGCCCGAGCTGTTGCTCACAATCAGCCCCGAACAACTGGCTCGCATCGCCGCCGAGGCGCTGCGCCCGAAGCCGCCGCCGATCGTCTCGATCGATCACGTCCACGCCCCGCGGGTGAGCGTCCGCGAGCACGCGATGATCCTGCGGGAGCGGCTCGCCCGCACCGGTCAGTCGACCTTCCGAGCGCTCACGCAGGACTGCGAGCACACCGTCGAGCTCGTGGCCCGGTTCCTGGCTCTGCTGGAGCTCTACCGCGAGAACGCGGTCGCCTTCGACCAGGTGGCCGCATTGGGGGAACTGTGGGTGCGGTGGACGGGTGCCGTCGGCGCCGACGAGCCGGTCGAGGACCAGGACATGGACGAGGAGTACGGGTGACCGAGCCCCTGAACCCCGAAGTCGAGACGAATCCCGGGATTTCGTCCAGCTCTCGATCCGACCAGGAGACTTCAGCGACCCAGGCCTCCACGAGCTCGCCGAACTACGGCACCGGTGCATCCCCCTACGCGTCGCCGACCTCCGCTCGCCAGGACGAGCGGTCATTCGCCGCCGAGAACAACGCCGTGCTGTCCGTCCCACCGCCGTCCGACGCCGCGTACGGCCACCCATCCGGCAGGCCGAGCACCGACCGACCCGCCGCCGGCGCGCCCGAGAACGACATCGCCGCCGAACAGCGACGGCCCTCGCCGGATGACCAAACGCCCCACCTCGAAACACCGCGGTCGTCGACCGAGTCCACCCGCTCGGAGAACCCACACACCGACCAATGGACAGTCGACAACCTGGCACCGCCGAACCGCCGAGCGGACGAGTCGACCCCCGATGCCTCACCGGCCACCGGGCAACCGCCCGGCCCGTCAGCGCCCGTGGACTCGTCCCACCCCGGACCAACCTCCTCGCGGCCGGACAGCTCGGCGCCGGAGGACTCGTTGTGGAGTTCGGTCGTCGAGCGCTCGGCCGTCGGTCATTCAGCGTCCGGGGACTCGGTCGCTGAGGGTTCGGTCGCTGAGGACTCGGCCGAGAGGCAGGGGAGCGAGACACCATCGACGATCGCGCCGGGGTCCGGCGGCGGAGCGAGCCAGCCGAGCCGGCGCACCGCTGAACCCTCCGATGTAGCCGGCGCCGTCCGCGCCGTCCGGGCCCAACTCACCGGTTCCTCAGACCCAGCAGAGAACCAAACCGACCCCGCCCCGGATCACCGAACCCACGTATCGACATACCTCTCAACTGATAAGCCGCCGAACCGCCCTACCGACGGAACTGGTCGAGACGCGCGATCGCCCAAGGCCACCGCGGCCGCTGGTCTCGACGACCCGGCAAGCCCACGCAGCACCCGCGCCACCGACTCGGCGGCCGAGACGGAAGCTGCCGGTCGGACCGCCCCTGCCGGCGTGATCGAGCCTGCCGACGTGATGGAGCCTGCCGGCGTGACTGACTCTGCCGGTGAGACCGACTCTGCCGGCGTGATGGAGCCTGCCGGCGTGATGGAGC
>Ga0207702_10006122_pt1 | contig 10424 bp, 7 predicted proteins | sample KBSCornC62_FD_184302 | JGI IMG/M metagenome (GOLD analysis project Ga0207702, IMG submission 184302) | Corn rhizosphere microbial communities from Kellogg Biological Station, Michigan, USA - KBS Corn C6-2 (SPAdes) (version 2) | ecosystem: Host-associated > Plants > Roots > Rhizosphere > Soil ...
AGCGGATGCTCAATCGCACGGAAAGCCTCCTGCTCAAGGTGCCGCTGTTCCGGACGATCTACGCGCCGGTGAAACAACTCGCGGCCGCGTTTTCGCCGGACAATGAATACGGCTTCAAGCAGGTCGTGCTGCTCGAAGGCAAGTACGGGTACGTGCTCGGATTCCTGACGAAGGAATTCACGGTGGAGAAGGCCAGCGGCACGCAGCAACTCCTGGCGGTGTACGTGCCGACCAACCACCTTTATATGGGGGACATCGTCGTCTGCGAGCGAGCGCGCGCGACGTTTCCGGAAATCACGGTGGAAGAGGGGATCCGGATCTTCCTCACGGGCGGGATGGCGTTACCCGATCGCTTGAGAGAATCCGCGCCCCACAACCCCACGGGAGACTTCCGGGTATAATCCCGGTCTTTGTGTCCAAGCGAGGTGAGATGAACGTGCGCGCGAAAACGGCCCGTGTTCTGGTGCCAGTGTTGATGTTCGTTGTCCTGCTGCTCGCGGCTCCGCATGCCGCGCGCGCCGCCCAACTCCAACCAGGCGCCGGGCAGGCGCCGGCGGGCGCGTCGAGCGAAGCCGGAGGCGAGGCAAGCCTCGTGCTGCCCGACCTGTCCACCGTCGATTTTCTCAACGGCGCGGTGAACGGTCGTACGCTGCTGATGGCGGGGATCCTGGTTGCCGGCCTCGGACTTCTTTTCGGCCTCACCGTTTTCACGCAGCTCAAGAACCTGCCCGTGCACGCGTCGATGCTCGAAGTGTCGGAGCTGATTTACGAGACGTGCAAGACGTACCTCACGACGCAGGGCAAGTTCATTCTGCTCCTCGAGGTCTTCATCGGCGCGATCATCGTGCTGTATTTCGGCTTCCTCGAGCATTACGACGCGTTTCGCGTCGTTGTCATTCTGCTCTTCAGCCTGATCGGCATCGCGGGCAGCTACGGCGTGGCGTGGTTCGGCATCCGCGTGAATACGTTCGCGAATTCGCGCGCCGCGTTCGCGAGCCTGCGCGGCAAGCCATATCCGATTTACGCGATTCCGCTCAAGGCCGGCATGAGCATCGGCATGCTCCTCATCAGCGTCGAGCTGCTGCTGATGCTCTGCATCCTGCTCTTCATTCCCGGCAGCCTCGCGGGCGCCTGCTTCATCGGCTTCGCCATCGGTGAGTCGCTCGGCGCCGCGGCGCTGCGCATCGCCGGCGGCATCTTCACGAAGATCGCCGACATCGGGTCGGATCTGATGAAGATCGTCTTCAACATCAAGGAAGACGACGCGCGCAACCCGGGCGTGATTGCGGACTGCGTGGGTGACAACGCGGGCGACTCGGTCGGGCCGAGCGCCGACGGCTTCGAAACCTACGGCGTCACCGGCGTCGCGCTGATCTCGTTCATCCTGCTGGCGGTGCACGATCCGAAGGTGCAGGTGCAGCTGCTCGTCTGGATCTTCGTGATGCGCATCTTCATGATCGTGGCGAGCGGCCTGTCCTACTTCATCAACGAGGCTGTGGCGAAGGCGCGCTACGGCAACGTCGACAAGATGAACTTCGAGGCCCCGCTGACCTCGCTCGTGTGGCTCACGTCCATCATTTCGGTCGTCATCACCTACATCGTGTCGTACCTCCTGATCCCGGATCTGGGTGACGGCACGCTCTGGTGGAAGCTTTCCTCGATCATCACGTGCGGCACGCTTGCCGGCGCGATCATCCCGGAGCTCGTGAAGGTGTTCACCTCCACCGAGTCGGGCCACGTGAAGGAAGTCGTCGCCTCGTCGCGTGAGGGCGGGCCGTCGCTCAACATCCTGTCCGGGTTCGTGGCCGGAAACTTCAGCGCCTACTGGCTGGGCCTCAGCATCGTCGGCCTGATGTCTGTGGCGTATCTGGTCAGCCGCGACGGTCCGGCGATGGCGACGCTCATGCTCGCCTCACCTGTGTTCGCCTTCGGTTTGGTGGCGTTCGGCTTCCTCGGCATGGGCCCGGTCACGATTGCGGTCGACTCGTACGGTCCCGTCACCGACAACGCGCAGTCCGTGTACGAGCTCTCCGTGATCGAGTCGATCCCGGGCGTCAAGGAGCAGATCAAGCGCGATCACGGCTTCGACGTGCACTTCGAGCGCGCGAAGGACCTGCTCGAAGAAAACGACGGTGCGGGCAACACGTTCAAGGCGACGGCGAAGCCGGTGCTCATCGGCACGGCCGTTGTCGGCGCAACGACGATGATCTTCTCGATCATCGTGCTCCTGACCGATCACCTCACGCGTAACATGGAGAAGCTCTCGATTCTCCATCCGCCGTTTCTGCTCGGGCTCATTACCGGCGGCGCGGTGATTTACTGGTTCACGGGTGCGTCCGCCCAGGCGGTCACGACCGGCGCGTATCGCGCCGTCGAGTTCATCAAGGCGAACATCAAGTTGGACAGCGGTGCCGAGAAAGCGTCGGTTGAGGACAGCAAGAAAGTCGTCGCCATCTGCACGCAGTACGCGCAGCGGGGGATGCTGAACATCTTCCTCACGGTGTTCTTCTCGACGCTCGCGTTCGCGTTCCTCGAGTCGTACTTCTTTATCGGCTACCTCATCTCGATCGCGTTGTTTGGCTTATATCAGGCGATCTTCATGGCGAACGCCGGCGGCGCGTGGGACAACGCGAAGAAGATTGTCGAGGTCGAGCTCAAGATGAAAGGGACGCCGCTTCACGCCGCGACGGTCGTGGGCGACACGGTGGGCGACCCGTTCAAAGACACCTCATCGGTGGCGATGAACCCTGTTATCAAGTTCACCACGCTCTTCGGCTTGCTGGCCGTCGAGTTGGCCGAAAGTCTGGCGAAGTCGTCCGGGACCGGGCTGAGCCACGGTCTATTTGTGCTCTTTTTCCTGTTGTCGACGGTGTTCGTGTGGCGGTCGTTTTACGGAATGCGGATCGGATCCGCCGAGGCGTAGGGAAAGAAAACCAGCGCTGTCGGCCCGGGAGGCCATTTCTTCAAGTACGGTGTCTAACTCTCCCGGATAGTTTCGTTGACGTGCTGATTTTTAACTGACTATAATCGCCGGCCTTGCACGCTGTTTCGGCCTGCAAGGAAGTGGCAGCGCAGGTTCTGCCCCTTAGAAGGAGACGTTCGTGCCTAAGGATATGTTCGGGGATATCGTTGACCCGTCCGTTAAGGTCGGCAGCCGCGCATGGTATACCGTGCCGGTTTCGATCGCCGTTCACACGGCGCTGCTTGCCGCGGTCATCATCATCCCTTTGATGGCGACGGACATTTTGCCCACGCCGCCCGGCATGATGGCATTCGTGGCGCCGCCGCCGCCTCCGCCACCACCGCCGCCACCGCCCCCGCCGCCGCAGGCGGCCGCGCCGCCCAAGCCGGTTGAGCAGGTGAACCCGGCCGCCGCTCCCGTGGAAGCGCCGAAAGAAATCAAACCGGAAACCGGCATCGATACGGCCGCGAAATCGCAGGTGACGGGCATTGAAGGCGGCATCGCCGGCGGTCTTGCCGGCGGCATCGTCGGCGGCATCGACGCGGCGCCGCCGCCCCCACCGCCTCCGCCGCCACCGCCCGCGCCGGTTCGCGTCGGCGGCGCGATCACGGCTCCGAAGAAACTCAAGGACGTTGCGCCGACATACCCGCCGATCGCGCAGACCGCGCGGGTGCAGGGCGTCGTCATTATTGAGGCGACGATCGGCACGGATGGACGCGTCACCGACGCCAAGGTGCTCCGCTCTGTTCCGCTGCTCGATCAGGCGGCGCTCGACGCCGTCAAGCAATGGCAATACACGCCGACCATGCTGAACGGCCAGCCGGTGGCCGTCATCATGACCGTCACAGTGAACTTTGCTCTGCGCTAGTAGCGCGGCGCGAAAGCGCAAGTCGAAAGCGCGAAGGCGCAATCGAAAAGAAAAACAGACTCGTAACCTCGTGTCGATGGAGGACTGACGTGGATTTAATGGGAATGATCGAAAGAATGAGCCCCCCGGCGATCGGTGTCGCCGTGGTGCTGATTATCATGTCGATGTGGTCGATCGGGGTTGCGATCGAGCGTATCTTCACGTTTACGCAGGCACGGAATCAGTCCAAGCTCTTCGCCCCGCAGGTTGCGAAGCACCTGAAGGAGAAGCGGCTGAAGGACGCGATTGCGCTCTCATCCTCGAAGAACTATCGCTACAGCCACCTCGCGAAAGTCGTGCTCGCCGGGCTGCAGGAGTATCAGTTCCAGCAGGAAAGCGGAGCCGCGCTCAGTCGTGAAGACGTGCTCGACACCGTGCGCCGCTCGATTCAGCGCGCGTCCGCGCTGACCGCGTCGGACCTCAAGAAGGGCATCTCGGCGCTCGCCACCATCGGCTCGACGGCTCCGTTCGTGGGGCTGCTCGGCACGGTCGTCGGCGTCATCGTCGCGTTCCAGGGCATCGCCAGCAGCGGGTCGAGCGGCATCGGCGCGGTGGCCGGCGGTATTTCGGAAGCGCTCGTCGAGACCGCGCTCGGTCTGGTCGTCGCGATCCCGGCCGTGTGGTTCTACAACTACCTCACGGGGCGCATCGAGTACTTCAACGTGGAGATGGACAACTCCTCGTCGGAGCTCGTGGACTATTTCATTCGCAATTCGTAGCAAGGTTCCAGCGGTTCAAAAGGGTGCAAGGGGTTCAAACGGTTCGAACCTCTTGACCCTCTTGAACCCACTGAACCATTCGAACCGGTAAGTTAGGAGATTTCCTATGGGTATGGACCTTGGCGGCGCCAAGGGCGGAGTCAAATCCGACATTAACGTGACGCCGCTCGTTGACGTCATGCTGGTGCTGCTCATCATCATGATGATCGTCACGCCAATGCTCAATCAGGGCGTCGCGGTGACGCTGCCGAATGCCGTAAACACCGTGCCGAAGCCCGATACGCAGGATTCGGTGCAGGTGGCCGTCGGGCGCGACGGATCGATTTGGCTGAACGCCAAGCCAGTCACGGAAGCCGAACTGCCGACGAAGCTCAACGAGGCGCTTGAAAACAAAGCGCAGAAGCTCGTCTTCGTGCGGGCCGATGAAGAGGCGAAGTACGGCGCCGTGATGGCGGCGATGGACGGCCTGCGCGCAGCGCAGGTGGAAGACATCGCGCTCATCACGTCGAGCACGCAGCCGGCGGCGGGAGGCAAGTAATGGCGCACCATCAGCATCTGGGCGCCGACAAAGTTGTCAAGGCGGAAATCCCGCACTCGAGCTGCGAGATGAACGTCACGCCGCTCATCGACGTGCTGCTCGTGCTGCTCGTCATCTTCATGGCGGCCCTCCCCCTCACCACGCGGGGCGTCGACATCAACCTGCCGGCCGAAACGAAGAACACGCAGCAGCAGGAGAACACACCGTCGACGCAGATCGTGCTCGAATACACGGCCGATCGCCACATCTCAATCAACCATCAGGATGTGACGCAGGCCGAGCTCGAAGGCAAGCTGCGCGACATCTTCGAGGCGCGCAAGGAAAAGACGATGTTCATCATGGGCGACGAAAATCTTCGCTACAAGGACATCGTGCAGGTGATCGACGCAGCCAAGGGCGCGGGCGTCGACAAAGTGGGCATCATCACCATGGCGATGCGCCGGTCCGGCGGCGCCGCGAACTAGCCGTCCCGACGCGCAGAGCGAATCCGACAAAAGAGGCGGGCCCAAACGGGTCCGCCTTTTTTATTGTGCCGTGATTCTTGCGGCAGGGGGCGGCGCCACGGGGGAATGCGCGGCGATATAGGCAGCGAGCGCGTCGGCATCAGGCCCGTAGCTCTGACGGTCGGTCGCCTTCAGGAACACCGGGAAGCCGTCGCCCCCGTCGAGAAGGAAGTTCATCGTCGAGACGCGCACTCGCATGTCGGGCGTGAGTTGGCGCCCGTGCAGCATCATCGATTCGGCGATGACGTGCGCGCCCGCCGCCGCGTTCCGTCTGTACGTATACGTGAACCCGTCGGTGACCTGCAGGATCGTCGACGAACCATCGGCATGAAATTGCTGCTCCAGGACCTGCCGGATCATCTCTCCTGACATCGTTGCGGCCTCGACGATATTGCCGAACGGCTGAACGACGAGCACGTCTCCGTACGTCACCTCGCCGCGCCGCGCGCCGGCGTCGTGTTCCCCGGTGATATCCGCGCGCACGCCTCCTGGATTCATGAACCCGAGCTCGGCGCGGTCTCCTGCCGCGTTGGCAAACGCAAGCTGCGCGTCGGCGATTACGTCGCCGAGCGGAAACTCTCCAGACGGCGAACGCTGCCGCAGCAGCGGGGCAGTAACCGTGCCGACAACGCGTTCGGTTCGTGCCGTCACGAGCGGGCGGTAGCGATCGAGGATTGCCGTTTCGGCGGGATCTTTGGGGACCTCACGCGTCACGATGTCGTTGTGCGCGCGCGCTTCGACAATGCTGTCCGTTGCACGATCGATCGTGAGGGTGATGCGCGTGATGACGCGGCCGTTCGAGGCCGCGCTCGTCACCAGGCGGCCGCCGATCGTGCAGTTGTAGGCCTGGTGGGTGTGCGCGCTGATCACGACCTTGATGTCTGGCGTGAGCCGTTCGAGCATCGGCAGGAACGACTGGCCGGCTGTCTCGTGCAGCCCCTCGCATGTGTTCGGATCGCCGCGATCCGGCGGCTGCGCCGGCGTCGCCCCCTTGTGGATGAGCAACACGATCGCATTCACGCCCTGACGTTTCAGCTCCGCGGCGTAGCGATTCGCGGTGTCTGCTTCCTCGCGAAAAGTCAGTCCCGCGACACCGGACGGTCGCACGATGGTCGGCGTCCCCTGAAGCACTTCGCCGATGAAGCCGATTCTGACGCCTCCAATCTTCCGCACCGCCGTCGGTGGGAACAGCGTTTGCGGACTGCCTTGCCCGCCGCTGCGGATCACATTTGCCGCGAGGTACTGGAAGCGCGCTCCGGCGAATGCGACGCCGCCCGCGCATCCGTCCTGCGGATGGCATCCGCCGCGCTGCATGCGCGTCAGCTCCGCGGCACCCTGGTCGAACTCGTGATTGCCGACCGACGACACACCGAGGCGCAGCGCGTTCAAGGCGTCGATGGACGGCTCTTCGTGAAGAAGACTCGAAAGCGGCGGCGACGCGCCAATCAAGTCGCCGCCGGCTACGACGATCGAGTTGGGGTTCTCGGCCTCGTCGTGCGCGAGGTGCGTGGCGAGGTATTCGACGCCGCCCGCCGCGACGCCGTTGATGCGCCCGTTCGTCCCCTCAGGCGGTTCGAGTGCGCCGTGGAAGTCGTTGATCGCCAGCAGCTGGACGTTGGCCGCCGGCTGCCCGACGTGGCAGGCCGGCGCCGCCAGCAGCAGCAGCGTCAGGCTGCCGAGAAACTGCGCGGTGACGCGTGTCGTCGTACCTAGAACCTGAACTTGGCCGCGACCTGCACCTGTCGCGGATCCGGAAACACGTAGGCGTTGACGAGGTTCACGGTGGTGGCAAACGACTGCTGCACGGTGTACTTGCCCGTGGACTGCGTGTACAGCAACCGTGCCAGATTCTGATTACTGCTCACCGCCGTGATGCGCGTGTTCAGCAGGTTGAACACTTCGGCAAGCAGCTCCACGTGCATGCCGTGGCGGAAGTCGAACGTCTTCGACAGGCGCGCGTCGATGTTGTGCGTGCGCGGCTGACGCTGCCTGTTGCGCCCCTGGATCGTCGCGCCCTGCGACGCCAGAAAATCCGAGAACTGCTGCTGCGTAAACCCGTTGACCTGCGTGAGATCGATCACGCTGCCGTTCCTGTCCACGAACACGGGAATATTTCCCGTTGTCTGCGACAGCCCGCTCAGGCTCGTCGGCACTCCGGGAACGCCGCTCTGGCTGAACAAGATACCTTCGGTGTACGGCGTGCCCGTATGCCACGTGAAGATGCCCGCGGCCATGAACCCGAACGGCAGATGATAGATGCCGCCGGCTGAAATGCGATGACGCACGTCGTTGTCGCTCGGCCCCCTGCTGAGCGCCGGGTTGAACGGATCGTACAGGAACGAGGATGACGTGGACCGCTCGTTCGTGTCTTCGTCGATCGAGCTCGCGAAGGTGTAGCTCAAGTCCCACGAAAACCGCGAGCTGTTGAGCGCGAGCCGATGCGTCTCGATCGTCAGCGACTTGTACGACGCCGTCTCGCAGCTGCACAGTTCGCGCACAACGCCCATGTCCGTATACAGGCGGTTGGGCGACTGCAACACGTACAGCGGCAGGTTGCCGAGCGAAATGCCGGCCGGCACCGCATTGATGTTGCGCGACCCCTGCACGTGGGTGAGGTTGGCGAACACCCCGCCGATCGCCGCGCTGTAGTTGTGCCCGATCTGCTTCTCGAATTGCGCGCTGCCGCGCCACGATTCCTGCGCCTGGTAGTCGGGCGACACTGTCACGACATCGGTGCCGGTCTTCGCGAGCGTGTTGAACTGGTCGGGCGTCAAAAGCGCGGGATACGTAGGACACGCAATCGCGCCGGTGCCGCACGTCACGGTGACCTGGTTGAAGTTGCCGCTGATTTGGGTGAGCGGATTCGACAGCAGGATGTCCGGCATGTAGCCGAAAAACTTGCCGATGCCTGCGCGGATTACCGAGCGTCCGTTGCCCATCAGGTCGTACGCAGCGCCGAGACGCGGCGCGATGTTGTTCTTGTCTTCCTTGATGTTCGTGATGAACTCGGGATGCTGCGGGTACACGTTGGTCGCCGGCAGCGGCATCGTCTGCCAGTCGTAGCGAACGCCCGCGTCGATCGTGAGCCTCGCGCTGGGCCGGAACGTGTCGGCGACGAAGAACGCGTACGTATTCTGGTTCCACGACGTGAGGCCGCCGCCCGCCCCGTATCCCTGCAGGAACGAGGAAGGCGAGTCGCTCAGAAAACCGTCGACGGTGCTGTACTGAAAGATGCCGTTCAAGCGGCGCGGAAACAGGTTGTCGATGTGCATGAACAGCAGGTCGGTGCCCGCCTTGAGCTCGTGCGTCCCTGCCGTGTAGCGCACCGTGTCTTTCAATTCGTACTTCCGTTCCTTCGTGTTGTTGGGCAGGAAGTCGTTCTGTCCGAAGAACTGCGACGGCGAGAATGCCGAGATCTGAATCTCGGGCGTCGAGGCAATCGGCGTGACCGGCCGTTCGTCGGTGGAATATTCAAACAGCGCGTCGTTCAGCGCGTGGCCGTTGAACACGGTGTTGCCCTGACCGACAAGCTGGTTGAACTTGTCGTGCTCGATTCCCTGATTCGACAAATTTCCAAGCGACTGGTTGTTGCCGTTCTCGAAGTTCGTGTAGTTGTCGCGCAGCGATACGCGGCTCTTGCGCCCCAGGTTGCCGTCCACTTTGGCGAGATACGTGTTCTGGTTGAACGTCGTGTCGTAACCGAGCTCGTCTGTGTAGGGATGCCCGATCAGGGCGCTGATCTTGTTGATCACCTGCGTCTGCTGGTCGGTCGAGAGCTTGAGGAAATCGCTTCTCACACGCAGGTCGGTGATGACGTTGGGCTGCTTCTGCCGCTGGCCATCGTAGTTGAGCAGGAAGAACGCCTTGTCGTGCACCAGCGGTCCGCCGACCACGAATCCCGGCTGCGTCGATCCTTTCGGCAGGAAGCTGTCCACCACCGTCTGTCCGTTGTCGAGCGTCGTCGGGCGCGCGGGAGCGACCCAGCTTTTCGCACGGCGAAAGAAGAACGTCTCGCCGTGCAGGTTGTTCGTGCCGCTCTTGGTGATCGCGTTCAGCTGCGCGCCGACGCCGCGTCCGAATTCGGCGTCGTACTGCGAGCGCACCACCTGAAACTCCTGGATCGCCGCCTGCGAGAAGGTGAACGGTGCGCGCGTGCCTCCCGTGTTCTCCCCGAAGAAGTCGTTGTTCGACGTGGCGCCGTCGATGTTGAAGTCCGTCGCGAGGCCACGCGCGCCGTCCGCCGTGATGCGGCCGCCGAACGCCTCGTTGACACCGGGTGTCAGCGCGGCCAGCGACTTGAAGTCGCGGCCGAGGATCGGGAGGTTCGCGATCTGTTCGCTGGTGACGGAGTTCGCCGTCGCCGCGCGTGCGACGTCCACGACCGGCGTCGCGGCCGTCACGCTCACCTGCTCGGCGATCTGCGGCGTAATGGACAGGTCAGCCTTCGTGGAGTTGCCCAGCAGGACGGCCACGTTGCCTTGCGTGGCCTTTCCGAGACCCCCGAGGGTCGCGTCTACTCTGTAGTTGCCCGGCGGCAGCAGCGTGACCGTGTACGCCCCGTCGGCCTCGGTGACGCTCTCGCGCGTCAGCCCCGTGCTGAGGCTCGTGGCCGTCACCGTCACGCCAGGCAGCGACTCGCCCTGCGCGCCTTTGACGACGCCGGAGATTGAGCCGGTTGTGACGGTTTGCCCGGCGGCCGCGCGTGGCAGGATCGCGAGCAGACCCACGACGGCTGCCGCTAACGAAAGACGTATTGACGCGTGCATGGCGGCTCCTCTGGGCGGTATCATCAAAC
>Ga0207702_10006125_pt1 | contig 10420 bp, 7 predicted proteins | sample KBSCornC62_FD_184302 | JGI IMG/M metagenome (GOLD analysis project Ga0207702, IMG submission 184302) | Corn rhizosphere microbial communities from Kellogg Biological Station, Michigan, USA - KBS Corn C6-2 (SPAdes) (version 2) | ecosystem: Host-associated > Plants > Roots > Rhizosphere > Soil ...
TAAACCAGATTGGTGCTATTAATGCTCCCAGGATTGCCGTAAACACTCCAAGTATATTGGGTGCCAAGGTTGTCCTGGGTCAGATTGCCGTTGTTATCGTACAGAACGCCCGTCATGCCCAAAATACGGTTTGTGGTTGTACCGTACGTTGCCTGAAAATTAAACGTGCCCGACTTTGTGATGTTGCCGAACGGATCAAAGCCGAAAGAGTCCTGCAGATGGGCCGCGCCGCAATCCACACTATAGCCGCTGGAGTTCTTGCCGCCCAGCCGCCCCAGACTGTCGTAGAAATAGTTGCAAGTTTGCGTATCCTTCGAGTTCGGAAGGTGGTCAACGATGGCATAGGTTCCAAGTGTTGCGTTTTGGTTCCAGCTCATAGTTCCTGAATCCGTGGCGCCGTTTACGGAAAAGGTATATCCAGTCTGACGGCCTGTGCTGGGATCATAGGTAAAGCTGTCGCCATCTCCAGACGGGAATGATAGGCCAGTCAGATGCCCTGTCAATGCCGTCGTTGAGTTGCTTGTCGCGTAGACGATGCTGCTGACGGGATTAGTCCCGGATGACGCAGTAACCTTGGTGATGCGACCCTCTCCGTCTAATCCGCTTGCGTCGCTGGCCCCATAGTATATAGAAGGAAATATTGCCGCCGCACTGGAATTGCGCACTGTGATAGATTTCACTCCACCGTTAGCCCAATAATCTGCTTGTGAGCGGTAGTAACCCCCGGAGTGTGGCGTCGCTTCGTAAAAATCTGTCAAATTTCCGTCAGCATCATAGCTAAACCACTCGTCGGTGAGAATCGGATCGCTGGGTAGAACTCCGCAGTTGTCTGTGGCAGCTTCGGTCAAACGGCCCAGGGTGTTCACGAGTCCAGATGGCTTAGTTGATCCAGGATACCCAGAGGAATTATCATACCGAAATCTCTTACAGAAGTTCGTACCGCTTTGGTTGCTATTGCCAACGTCCGTAAGCCGGTGTAGAGGATCGTAGTAATAGCAGGTTGTATTCCCGTTAGCATCGGTTTTCCGAAGAAGATCCCCAAGTGAAGTAAAAGAGCCATTTGGGCCACAGGACGATTCCGTATCATAGGCGTATGTTGTGGTACCGCTCTCGGGATTGCTTTCCGATTGCAGGCGCCCAATCATGTCATATGAGAACGTGCGGGTCTGCTGGCCACTCGAAGGACTGGCGATGCAATCTACCGAAAGGGGTTGGCTTGTGTTCTGACACACTCCAATCAAATTATCAAGCACATCATACTTGTAGCGCGTCCATAATCCCGTTTGCGAGTGAGTCTGACCGCAAGTGGTGGTGCCAGGACCAGAAGCAATCTCGCAAACAGAGGCCAAACGTCCAAGAGCATCATACTCGTACTGCTTTTGAAATGACTGACCAGATCCTATTGTCTGAAGCACATCGTTGTCATTGTACTGGTAAGAAACTGTCCCCCCACCACCATCGGTTGTAGTGCTCACTCGACCAAGCGCGTCGTACTGAGTATTGGTTGCTGCCGTTCCTGTCGGAGCGTTTTGCCTCAGCCCACCTGCATACGGTACGGATGTCGTTGTAAACGGGCCGGTCACACTACCAGACGTGGTCCAGCCATAATTCGCTTGGATCGAATCAAAGGTAGATGAGCCTTGCGCCTGTCGCTGTTGCGAAAAGAGGGGTCGTCCGAATCCATCCACGCTGACGATGACGTCAGCTGTGGACGACACCCCAAAATTGACGTAAGTCTCCACACTGTTCGGTGCGTAGTTTGTGTGCCCAACGTTACTCAGAGGATCCTGCGTCGACGCCGGTCGCCAAAAGTACGGGTCGTTATAAGTGATAGTTCCTTGGTGTTGGTTTTCATCTGTGTCTGAGGTGAGCACCCCCCCGGCGCATGTACTGTCATAAGTCATGGACCGCGACAGACCCATCGGTTCGCTAATCGAGGTAACAAACGAATTCCCGCAGGAGCCAGTTGCGGAGTAATGGTATGTCGTACACACCGACGGGTAATTACTGCAAAAGCCGGTGGATGCGCTAGGAACGGCGCTCGTCGACGTACTTAGCATCCCATTATCATAATAAGTAAATGTTCTATATAACGACGTATTGCTGGCGGTCTGTGTGCCTATGACGGTCAGGTTGCCGCGGGACCCGGTGACTGCGACGTGTTGCGGCGTACAACCCGGATTAGGACAGGTTGGCGTAGAGATAACTGCTGGCCCGCTGTCGTAATAGTAGGTAGTGTTTGCAACAAGAACGGGGCTACCACTAGCCCAGTCCCATTTCTGCAATTGACCTAGTCTAAGCAAATTGTTGCCTAGAACACTCCAAGTATAATTGGCGGAACGAACAAGCAAGGAATTGGGAGGCGCTGAACCACGCGACACCCCGTATTTGTACTCTGCGGTAAACGAAGGCAGATCGCCAGCGTAATATCCTACTTCGGAAAGTTTCAGCGTGCCATTTGGCAGCTGAGTGTAGCTATCGGTTTGACTAATTGGAGATCCTACGGACACCGTTGAGCAACTTGCAAAGTTTTTGTTGTAACAACGTATATTTGTTAGGAGTACCTTTCCGGACCAAGTCGGACCCTGATATGTAGTTCGCTGGGTTTCGTAAAGGTTGTACGTGGCTGGCGAGGTGGTTTTATCCTCGGAAAAGTTGATTACCATCTGATTGTTCGCGGGATCGGCTACCGTTGTTGTCCAAGTCGAACCAGGGCCGGGAGTTCCGGAAACCAAACTGCGGGTATATTGCCAGCAGTTGTTGATGACACTGCAAGTCGTGCTAGCCGCCAATATGCGGGTCATCGCGGCAGCACTGCCATCTGACATTATCCCGTTATATCCACCACTATAGATATAGGTTATTGTCCCGCCAGTAGGCAAGGTGACTGAATGTAGACGCCCTGTTACGCAAGACCCCGAGTACGTTCCTTGTGCCGGGGAGCAACTCGCGCCCGACGGTGTTTGCTCGTACGTGAAAGTGTACGTGGTCCCGTCCGGCAACTGAACGCTGCTCACCAGGTTGTTGATCGTGGGCCCGTACTCTTGGATGCCGGGAGCTTGAAAATAAGTCTTGACCGTGTAGGCACTAAAATTGACCTTGTAGCTGGCCGGACCACCGGGCGCCGTATATGCGTAGGTGATCGGGGTCGATCCGGAAATCGTGAGGGCAACCGTTCCCAAAGTATCAGTGATTTGCATTGAGGGGTTCGTCCCAGTCGTCACTGTGGAAGTGATCTGATTTCCATTCCCGTCTGGGCCCATCGTGAACGGTTGAGGAGTGGCATTGGGGTTAGTCGGAGGATAGTAATAAGTTCCATCCGCGGATTGAACGCAAACGTGATTGTTGTTGGGTCCAGGCTGCGAACAGCTTCCTGCGTATAACGTCCATCCTGAGCCATCAGTAGCTGTTGACGTGAATGAGCCATTGTTAACCGTTCCGCACGAACCCCCAGAAAAGTTCCATGATCCTGTAAAACCATGCGTCGCTCCGCTACGATCTACATATTGCCAGTTGATGTAATTTGACCACCCCCCGGTCACTTGATTAACCCATTGGCCGTTTTCATTTATGAGCGTGTAGCATTGGCCACTGGTTACCTGATAAGCGACGTATCCGGATGCGGATCCAGCCCATGGTGTAGACCAGCCCCAGTTTTGAGCTGGTTCCCAGAGCTTTGTGGAACCTGAAGTAAGCGGCGACCAAACGCTGCTGTCGTAGGTTAAGTCATACTCAAGGGGTAGACCGCGCCCACGTTTGTGCAAGATGGGAATCGCGAAATGCACGTTCAGATTACCGAGATTTACCGTGTCAAAGGGTCCGCCACCGTAGCTGTTGAACAGCGGCATCCCGACTGCAACCTGCGCAACCGACAATGGTGAAAAGACCACGATCATCAAACTCATCAGTATTAAACATGAATAAGCTGTTCGCTTCATGATTGTCCTCATCGTTTTACGGCAGCGTGAATGTAGTGTCAGGTACGCCTGTGTTCATGGCAGCGCCAGTGACCGTAGCGTCAAGGACTACACTGCCGTTCAACAGCTTTTGAAAATGAAATGGAACCTTGACTCCTGTTACCGTCTGATAATTCGCAAACAGGATTTCTACCGGAATGTCCTTATTCATGTCGTTGTCAGGATGCACATTGAAATCGACCGCTAGAGGCAGGAAGTTCGCGGTACTCAAGTAGAAGTCAGTCGCACTCAGTCGTGGGAGGAACGGAGCACCTGCCACAGCAGATAACGACACCTGAATGTGCTGTGTGCTCACTCCGTTATGCTGTACCTGTCCGAGGTACTTGAACAAGTAATTCGGATTCGCAGATTGCGCCAGCGAAGAGAGAGCAGGGAAAAACCAGGAAGCGTCGGTCACGGTGTTATGTCCCACCTGTGGAACCGGTGTCCCGCCGTTCTTGTTCCAAGCCCCTGTCAGCTTGGTGGGCACGTTCCGAGCTTCGGAAATGGTGCCACCGCTGAGATTCAAATCGACCCGGCTCTCGCTCAGACCTTTGCCCCGAAAGACGGCGGTGCCTGTCTCCGTGTCTGGACCAATAATTGAGGTTACGTTCGCGTTCAGGGTCACATCGCCGACCGCCTGCCCGCCCGTCAGCGCAGCGACGGACTGTTGCGCCAATGAGACTGCACGCGGGTCACTCCCCGTTTGTGCAGCCGCGCTGAAACTAAGTGAAAACAGCGCAACCATACCTAGAAGGCGCATAGAGATCCTCCATAATTCATTTGCTAAGTTGTAGACAGAAAAATCCCGACTTCACGTGCAGACGGTCGCTGCGTCGGGGAAGGGACGCTCTACACAGGCAGCCTGCCACAAAAACGATCTTCTACTTACGTTGGACAGGGATTGTATCAGGTTAGTGCCTGTGGAAAACAAGTAAAGTTTGGAAATCGAGGTAAGACTCTGTAATCGCCTGAAATCCGCAGGTGTTTCCCTTGAAGGGTAGCGTTTAGTTTTGCTGCTTGAACTCTCATGAGGGGAGCCGCCTTCGCGAACTCAGCAAAAGGCTGCTTCAAAGCATGTGCTTGCAGTACCGCGTACGTTTACAAGCCTTTTGCCCAATGCAGTTAGCCCATTGCGGCTCGAAATCGCGTATAGGCACGGAACATAGGATCGGGAATGGAGTAGAGGTTCTGACCCGTTCTTATCGTCAGGCGTAGATCAGTCAGTCGTTCCAGACATTTTGTAAGAGTCTGCTCCGTCATCGTGCCAACATTGCCACAAACGGTCTTGCGTAGCTGCGAAGGGGCAAGGGGACAATCAGACGCGGACGATGCGTGAAGTATTGTGCATTCTTGGGAACTGGCCTGTTCATACCACCGACCAAAGACTACATTCCCAAGTCCCTCAGGGCGCTCTGCAGAGCCTTATCCCAAACGTCAATCTGAACGTGTCCTGACATTTGGCTGTCAAACAGATGGCTGCACAAGGCTTGCATCTCAAATGGATGTCCTCTTGTATGTTCGTAAACTAAAGAGAGTATCCGGTCATTGAACGAAACAGCTGTCCCACTGAGTGATTTTCTAATCGTCTCGTTCATCTCCTGTTTGCTAGGCGTTGTCAGTTCGACTCGTGACATGAAGTACCGATCCGATGGGTGGTGGGTCTTGTCACGAGAGGTGATGTCGAGCCAGGTCTCTGGAGTGGACGTCATCCCAACAAGAATCTTCGTTTTTCCAATCGCTGCCATTGGTTAGCCTGAAGTTTAACGGCCTTCTGTGTCGACACTTCATCCCTGCGTCCGCTCATCGATCTCTGAGACTTATCCGTTGACAAAGCGATAGTAGACTGTCTACCCTAGCGAGGGTAGACGGTCTTCTATGGAAAGAAGCACGCAGCCGCGCACAAACCTCGTTCAAGGTACGCTTGACATGCTCATCCTTCGGACACTCCTTTACGGTCCCGCTCACGGACATCACATAGGCAAACATATTCAGCGGACCACAAATGATTTCCTGCAATTGCAGCATGGTTCTCTGTATCCGGCTTTGCACCGCTTGGAACGAAGGGGATGGATCAGTGCGAAATGGGAGATGGCGTCGGATCGCAATCGGGAGTTCAAGTATTACCGTCTGACTGAGAAGGGCCGGAAACAGCTTGTTGCGGAAGAATCGCAGTGGAAGCGGATGACCGAGGCTGTGGCGCGTGTCATGTGGCCGACAGCGGAGGAGAGCTGATATGCGTTGGTGGCAGTTCAGGAAACGAAATGAAGACGTCGAGCGAGAACTGCGCTCGGACCTGGAACTTGAAGAAGAGGAACAGCGCGAAAGCGGACTGTCACCCGAAGAAGCCCGATACGCGGCGAAGCGAGCGTTTGGCAACACTACTTTGATTCGGGAACAGACCCATGAAGCTTGGGGATGGACTCCCCTCGAGCGTTTTTGGCAGGATGCTCGTTATGCGATTCGCCAATTCGGGCGGCAGCCCGGATTTCTAATCGCCTCAGTCATTACGCTGGCCCTTGGGATCGGTGCCACTACAACGATCTACAGTATTACCGATTCGCTTCTGCTGAGGCCTCTTCCATATCCGAATGCTTCGCACATAGTGCGGATCTGGAACACTTTCGCGCCGCGAGGAATGATGGAGATTCCCGCTTCTGAGCCCGAATTCATCGAGTACCGCGACGGCCGCAGTTTTGCGCACTTTGCAGGATTCGCTACAGGGGCCATAACTCTGACCGGTAACGGTTACCCGTTACGTATGGCAGCGAGCTGGGGCACATCGGAATTCTTTCACGTAATGGGAACGGAGCCGTTGCTTGGTCGGGCATTCACACCGGATGAATTCGAACTTGGCAAGGGGCAGGTTGCTATCCTCAGCTACACATTGTGGCAGAGTCGGTTTGGGGCTGATTTCGACATCGTCGGGAAATCGGTGCTTCTAAATGGGCAGAATTGCACTGTCGTTGGAATTATGCCCCGCACGTTTACCTTTCCCAGCAGTGATGTGGAGGTGTGGCAGCCCCTCCCCATTACTGCGGGTAGCGCAAATCTGGGGAATCACTATTTGAATCTGATAGCAGACTTGAAACCAGGCGTATCGTTGGAACGAGCCAAATCGGAAATGTTTATTGCTCGCGAACGCCTTCAACATAAATATCCTTCTTATTACGGCGGCGCAGTCGGAATGGGAGTAAACCTGATACCGCTCCGGCAACAAATGGTCGGCAATGTGCGTCCGGCTGTATTGGTCCTAACGACAGGGGTAGGTTTTCTGCTGATGATCGCATGTACAAACGTGGCTGGCTTAATGTTGGCCCGTGGAGAAGAACGCCGCCAAGAAATAGCAACCAGAGCAGCCCTGGGTGGCTCACCGATGCGGATTGTATGTCAGGTGCTGATGGAGAATGTGCTTCTCTTCCTCGGAGGAGGTGCCTTGGGGTTGCTACTTGCGTTTGCTTGTTTGAAAGTAGTTTCCGCCGGAGACTATCTCGATGTCGCGCAGATGGGCGGCGTAGGGCTCAACCTTCGCGTTCTCGGCTTTGCTGCAATCACCAGTCTTGCGACAGGTCTCCTTTTCGGCCTCATTCCTGCATTCAAGGCTTCGCGCTCAAACGTTAGCGAGATTTTGAAGACCGGCGGTCGGGATGCGTCAGGTAGTCATTACCGGACCCGAATTCGAAGTTTCCTTGTGATATGCGAAATTGCATTTTCGCTGGTTCTACTCACGGGAGCCGGGCTGATGATCAGCAGTCTCAGACACCTGCTCGACGTCGACCTGGGGTTTAATCCGAAGAATGTTATTACAATGCGCCTCTCTCTACCCCGTGCTCGTTACCAATTGGGTCAGATCGTAACGTTCTTTCGCCAACTGGAGAATCGTGTACGCAGTTTGCCTGGTGTACAGGATGCCGCAATCGTTAACCAACTCCCGATGAACGATGTCACTGCGAACTCCTCCTTCGACGTAGAGGGAAGGACGGCAAATTCCGACATTAATGTCGCGGATATGCAACTCATCAGCCCGGGCTACTTTCACGTTATGGGTATTTCGCTGATCCGAGGCAGATCCTTTACAGATGAGGATTCCAAGCTCCCTCCTCTCTATGTGGTAGTGAATCGGTCTTTCGCTCGGAAAGTATGGCCTGATGCAGATGCAATCGGCAAACGAATCAGGCTACGTCAAAATGCCCCGTGGCTGACCGTCGTCGGGATTGTTGCGGATATCAAGAATTACGGCCCGAATGTCGTCACTAAACCCGAGATGTATTTTCTCTACACAGATCAGCCATTTGGGAACTGGGAGGGCGGATCAGACTTGGCTTCCATGACTTTTGTAGTCCGCACTGCCGTCGAACCGCAGCTGATGGTGAGCACGATTCGTGATCAGCTAAAGGCTATGGACCCTGAGTTGCCGCTTTTTAAGGTTTCAACGCTGGAGCAGGTTGTCTCCTTTTCCACCTCTCAGACCCGATTTCCAGCTCTTTCGCTGTCGCTTTTCGCGTTTATTGCCCTCTTCCTCTCGGCAATCGGCGTTTACGGGGTACTTGCCTATACTGTTGCCCAAAGCAGGCATGACATTGGGCTCCGGATCGCCCTTGGGGCACAGAAGGGCCAAATCCTAGGATTTTTCCTTCGGCAGGGGGTGCGATGGACGGCAATCGGCGGTTGTATCGGACTCATCGGCGCTGTGGTAGCAGTACGGTTCATGCGCAAGATGTTGTTCGAGGTCAGCGCTTATGATCCAAGAATTTTTGCGACCGCCGGACTCGGCTTAGTGGTTGCAGTCTTGTTGGCTTGTTCCATTCCCGCCTGGCGCGCGGCGAAGCTAGATCCCATCATGGCAATGAAAACCGAGTAAGTACGTTTTTTGCCAGCAGATGCGCAGCGATCTCGAAGGAGGTACGGCCGAGTGTAGTTCGAAGGGCCCAGATCCAAGGTGCATTCAATATTCTGATAAACTGCTTTCGCTCAAAAGTGATCTTGGAAGTTCTCATGTCCACTGATGACATCGGTTCTACCTTCACGTGCTACAACTGCGGTGAACAGAGCAAGTACCAGAATCGCTTCACTTCGCTATTAATGGAAATGAAAACTATTGATGCGCGGCCTGAAACGCGCACCTACAAATGCACAGAGTGCGGAAAGCCGAATCAAATCACAATGACGCCTTTCGAATGGAGCATGATTATTCATGCGTCCAGCTGAAGGAAAAGCTCCTCCACAAACTGATACCCCTGAGCGCAAATATCTGCTGGATAAGCTCACTGATGTACGAAAGTCCTGTGAGTGGCTGGTGACTCTTGGTGCAGCCAACGTCTTCGCAAATTTGCTTAAGTCTGACACATCCCACATTGCGTGGCTCCGCACCCCCACTCTGGTGATTGTCGGAGTTGAGATGTGCTTTGCACTGGTTGGGGCTGTGGCCTACTTAGCTGATATAGACCCTGCCAATGCGGAGAAGAGACTAGCCAGCACACTCAAGACGAGGTATTTAATCCGCAATATTGCATTGTTCCTGTTGGTCGCAGCCTTCGTAATGCTTCTTCTACAGATAATGTGACGAAGCCCAATTTGCAGCGGTCCCGCCCTAGGCATCTCCAAAGTTCTCTACGATCGTGACATCAAAAATGGAACCCCATCTCAGCCGTGTAGGTACGCGGGGTCAAGAAATGTGTCCCGCTAAAAGTCGATAAAAAGTTGTACAGTGCAACCTTGTTCGTCACATTGATAGCAGTCAGACGAAGGCTCCACTTGTACTTGTCGCCATGAAAGAGATTGTCATCGCCAACCGCGACATCGAAGACATGTCTCGGCGCGATCCGCGAAGGATTGTGATCGTCGTTCTCTGTGCCGGGCGCGGGAATCGTCACTCGTGCTGAGCCATACTGTGCGGGTGCACAGGTAGTGAGCGGCGAATTCAAGGTTGGGAATACGCTCCCGCAAAATAAACCGGCCTGCATCTGCTGATCAGCGGTTAAGCCAGTCAGGTCAACTGGTGTATTAGGATCGGAGGCAAAAGGAACCGCGCCCGCAACCATTCCGCTGTCATATCGCCAATTGAAGCCCGCCCATGGCCCTGTCTTGCCGATTTGATACTGGAGATGTGTGGTCTGGTTGAATTTCTCATCGTGGTCAATCCGGAACACGCCCGCGGGAGCAGAGGGATTCCCGCGGAATGATCGGAATGGGAAGCTTCGGAGCTAGTGCCGGAAGTTCGTAATGAGGAGTTCGCCGTACCGCTTGCCTGATTGCTTTTGGGCCGTGTAATGGACTTCTATTGGCTTCATCCTGAAACGCTTGAATATCGATCGCACTTCGGGAACATCATTGAGAGTCAATACGAAGTGTCCTCCGAGTGTTCTCAATCGTTCCTCTAATTTCACAAAGTCTTCTGGTTCGAAGTTGTACCGATAGAGCTTCACGCGAAAATACGGCGGGTCCAAAAAGAAGAGGGTCGTGCG
>Ga0207702_10006130_pt1 | contig 10414 bp, 7 predicted proteins | sample KBSCornC62_FD_184302 | JGI IMG/M metagenome (GOLD analysis project Ga0207702, IMG submission 184302) | Corn rhizosphere microbial communities from Kellogg Biological Station, Michigan, USA - KBS Corn C6-2 (SPAdes) (version 2) | ecosystem: Host-associated > Plants > Roots > Rhizosphere > Soil ...
TGCTCATCATGCTGTGCATCCTGCTGTTCATTCCGGGTGAGTACGCCGGACCCTGTTTCATCGGGTTCGCCATCGGCGAGTCACTGGGCGCGGCGGCCCTGCGCGTGGCAGGCGGCATCTTCACTAAGATCGCCGACATCGGCGCGGATTTGATGAAGATCGTATTCAAGATTAAAGAGGACGACGCGCGTAATCCCGGCGTGATCGCGGATTGCACTGGCGACAACGCGGGCGATTCCGTCGGACCCTCGGCCGACGGTTTTGAAACCTACGGCGTCACCGGCGTGGCGCTAATCAACTTCATCATCCTGGCGGTCAGCAATGATATCACGCAAGTGCAGCTTCTGGTGTGGATCTTCGCCATGCGCGTGATGATGATTATCGCGAGTGCCATCTCTTATTTCCTAAACGAGGCGTTCGCGAAGGCCAAATACCAGAACTTGGACAAGATGAACTATGAAGCGCCTTTGACGTCGCTGGTGTGGCTAACATCGTTCGTTTCCATTGCCGGAACCTACGTTCTTTCCTACGTGACGATTCCGGACCTGGGCGGCGATCCCACCATGTGGTGGAAGCTCTCCACCATCATCACCTGCGGCACTTTGGCAGGCGCAATTATTCCAGAGCTGGTGAAGGTGTTCACGTCCGTGGATTCGTCACACGTCAAAGAGGTCGTAACTTCGTCGCGTGAAGGAGGAGCTTCGTTGAATATCCTGTCGGGCTTGGTGGCCGGCAACTTCAGCGCTTTCTGGCTGGGGATGACCATGATGGCGCTGATGGGCATTGCCTACTACGTGAGCGGCTTTGGCATGGCAGCGTTGATGCTGGCTCCCGCGGTATTCGCGTTCGGGCTGGTCGCGTTCGGATTCCTGGGAATGGGCCCGGTAACGATCGCGGTGGACTCTTATGGTCCGGTGACGGATAACGCGCAGTCGGTATATGAGCTGAGCCAGATCGAAGAAATTCCGAATATCAAGGCCAGTCTCAAATCGAAGTACGGCTTCGATGTGGATTTCGAGAAAGCCAAGCATCATCTGGAAGAGAATGACGGTGCGGGCAACACCTTCAAGGCCACTGCGAAGCCCGTGCTGATCGGCACCGCCGTGGTGGGGTCCACCACCATGATTTTCTCGATCATCATTCTGCTTACCAACCATTTGCAGGCGGAACTGCTGGCCAACCTGTCGATTCTGTATGCACCATTCCTGCTGGGTCTGCTCACCGGCGGTGCTGTAATTTATTGGTTCACCGGCGCTTCGATGCAGGCTGTTACCACGGGCGCGTATCGCGCGGTCGAGTTCATCAAAGCCAATATCAAACTGGAAGGCGTGACCAAAGCCTCGGTCACGGATTCGAAGAAAGTGGTCGAAATCTGTACGCAGTACGCGCAGAAAGGCATGTTCAACATCTTCCTGACGGTGTTCTTCGCGACGCTGGCATTTGCATTCATCGAGCCCTATTTCTTCATTGGCTACCTCATTTCGATCGCCTTGTTCGGTTTATATCAGGCGATCTTCATGGCCAATGCGGGCGGCGCCTGGGACAACGCCAAGAAGATCGTCGAGGTGGAGCTGAAGGCGAAAGGCACGCCGCTGCATGACGCCACGGTGGTCGGCGATACGGTGGGCGATCCGTTCAAAGATACCTCGTCAGTGGCGCTGAATCCGATTATTAAGTTCACCACGCTGTTCGGCTTGCTCGCCGTCGAACTCGCGGTTTCCTGGACCAGGGATCGGGGCGCGAACTTTACCACGGCTCTGGCAGCAGTCTTCCTGGTGGTGGCCCTGTTCTTCGTGTGGCGCTCGTTCTACGGGATGCGTATCGAAGGCAGCAAGAGTTAAGCTGGGGTTGTGCGTGGGCTGGCCGGAATTGTTCTTGCAATGACGCTTTCGGCGGCTACTATTCCCGATCTCGCGGAGTTGAATCGCATGATCGCGCGGTTCGCTCCGGTGGAGCTGCATGCGGACTCTTCCAAGCTTTCCCCAGGCGATCAAAAGGCTCTGGCGAAGCTGCTCGATGCGGCTCGCATCATCGACGACATTTTCCTCACGCAGGTTTGGAGCGGGAATGACGCGCTGCGCGCGCGGCTTGTTCAGGACACATCGGCGCTGGGAAAAGCCCGGTTGCACTACTTCGATTTGAACAAGGGGCCCTGGTCGGAACTCGATGATCACGCGGCATTCATTCCGGGCGTTCCCGATAAACAACTACCTGGCGCGAACTTTTATCCCGCGGACATGAGCAAGGCGGAATTTGAGACGTTCGCTAATTCGGCCAATGATGCGCGCGGGTTCTTCTCGATTATCCGCCGAGGGCCGGACAAGAAGCTCCGTGCGATCCCCTACAGCGACGCCTACAAGGCCAATCTGACGAAAGCTGCGAAGCTCCTGGAAGAAGCAGCGTCGCTCACCGCGAACAAGTCGCTGCAAGAATTCCTGCGCCTCCGCGCGAAAGCGTTCCTCAGCAACGACTATTACGACAGCGACGTCGCCTGGATGAAACTCGACGCGCCTGTCGACATCACCATCGGGCCATATGAGACCTACATGGACGAGCTCTTCGGCTACAAGGCAGCGTTTGAAGCCTATGTCACGCTGCGCGACGACGAAGAGACTGCCAAGCTGAAGATGTTCGCCGATCATCTGCAGGAGATCGAGAACAATCTTCCCTTGGATCCGAAGTATCGCAATCCTAAAATCGGTGCACTCGCGCCGATTCGCGTGGTGAATCAGGTGCTGGCCACGGGCGACGGTGCGCATGGCGTTCGTACGGCGGCGTTCAACCTGCCGAACGACGAGCGCATCGTCCAAAAGATGGGATCGAAGCGCGTGATGCTCAAGAATGTCCAGGAGGCAAAATTCTCGAAAACGCTGGAGCCGATTGCTGCGCGAGTGCTTGCGCCCGCGGACCGGGGCGACTTGAGTTTCAACGCGTTCTTCACGCACATTCTGGCGCATGAGATGACGCACGGAATCGGGCCGCAAAATAACGTGAGGCAATCGCTCAAAGAGCTGCATTCGGCAATCGAGGAAGCCAAAGCCGACGCCACCGGGCTGTTCATGATGCAGTATCTGTTCGATCACAAGCTGCTGCCGGCGGCGGAGAAGTCGCTGTATACGACATTCCTGGCATCGTCATTCCGCACGCTGCGGTTTGGGGTGCATGAGGCACATGGCAAGGGGATGGCGCTGCAATTCAATTACCTGATGGACAAGGGCGCGTTCGTCGCGCGGCCGGACGGGACGTTCGCAGTGGACTTCGCCAAGATCCAGCCGGCTGTGCGCGATCTGGTGCACGATCTGCTGACCATCGAGGCGACAGGCGATTACGCGGGCGCCAAGAAGATGCTCGATGAGTTGGGTGTGCTGCGTCCGGCATTACAGCAGGCGCTGGCGAAGCTCATCGATATCCCCACGGATATAGAACCTATTTAAGTCGAGTGACCTTGACGGGAGGGGTGTGTTCGCAGTTCACCGTATCGGTCACGCCGAAGGCGATCTCTCCGCAAGCGTTGGTGACGGCAGCCTGCATTGCGAATTCCTCCGTGGCCGCCGACGCAGTTTTGCAGTTGGTCCGCCCATTGAAATTGATGCAGACTTCCACGCGATGTTTGGCGAGGTTCAGCGAAGAGTAAATAATCACGCCCAATACGATCAGCACGAAGATAACGCCGGCAACCACTGGTTTTTTCATGCAGTCTTCGTAAAGAGGGCGCCCATGCGGCGAAATTTTTCGTAGCGGTCGTCGATAAGCTGCTTAGCGCTCTGTCCGGAGAGTTCGGCGAGAGCGCCACGGAGCGTCGTGCGCAGCGATTCCGCAGCTTGCTCCGGATCGATCTGAGCGCCGCCGCCCGGTTCCGGAACAATCCCATCGATCACACCGAATTCGAGCAGGTCCTTCGCGGTTAGCTTCAACGCAGCTGCTGCGCGGGGCGCGCGAGTGGAATCGCGATATAGGATTGCCGCACAGCTTTCTGGCGAAATGACGCTGTAGACGGCGTTCTCGAGCATGTAAATTCGATTGCCGACGCCCAGCGCCAGAGCGCCTCCGCTGCCGCCTTCGCCGATCACCACGACGATCACCGGCACGGGCAGGCGCGACATCTCACGCAGGTTCTGCGCGATCGCTTCGGCTTGGCCGCGTTCTTCGGCATCGATGCCGGGATAGGCTCCCATGGTGTCGAGCAGTGTAATCAGAGGCCGCGAGAATTTCGCAGCTATGTGCATCAGGCGCAGCGATTTCCGATAGCCCTCGGGTTTCGGCATCCCGAAGTTGCGAAACAGCTTCTGCTTAGTGTCGCGGCCTTTTTGCTGGCCGATGATCATCACCGGGCGATCGTCGAACCAAGCGGGGCCAGCCACAATGGCGTGATCGTCGCCATAGGCGCGATCGCCGTGCAGCTCGTCGAAATTCGTAAACAGGCGCTGGATGTAATCGAGCGCGTGAGGACGCTTAGGATGCCGCGCCAGTTGCACGCGTTCCCAGCTTGGATTGGTTTCAGTTGGAGCTTTGGCTTCAGCCATCAGATTTTTTAGCGGAGCGGGTTGCGGAGCGCCCATTCGTTGGCTTATTCGTTCGCAAGTACTTCCAGCGCTTCCGGTCCACAGATACGCGCCAGCTCGGCGCAAAATTCCTTGTCCGGACGAACCTTGGCCGGTACGTCCAGGATAACCGAGAAGTCGCGCCTCTTTTCGATCCGCAGGCGAACTTCGGTCTTGCCGGGCTTTCTGGCGAACAACAAGGAAAGAGCCTCGGCCCGGCCAGCATCTGTGACACCGTTCACAACAGCGCCGTTCACCGGAACCCGGACGGAGATCAGCGACGGGAGCCGCACACGGGCGTTTTCGAGCAAAACGATGTCCTGCACGGAAATCTTGGGCGGGGCATTTTCTTCCGGCAGCACCAGTCCGCGTACCAGCACGGCCTGATCCTCATTCAGCACCGGCAGCAGGCGATCGTATTGGGTCGAGAATACCATGGCTTCGAGGCTGCCCTCTTTATCCTCGATCTGCAAAGCCGCCCAGAGCTTGCCTTCCTTATTACGTTTGCGCTGGATGCCGGTGAGAATCCCGCACAAAGCGACCTCGGCATTCTTCTGCAGACCTTCCAAGCCCGAGGTGAAGTGGGTGGCGAGCTCGGCGACTTTGTCGGCATGTTGATCCAGTGGATGTCCGGTAATGTAGAACCCGAGCATTTCCTTTTCGCCGGTGAGCTTTTGGTGCGGAGTCCAATCGGGGACGGCGGGTAGCGAATGCGCGGCGGCAGGTTCGTGAGCCGCGAGATCGGCAAACAGACCGGATTGGCCGCTGGCACGATCCTTCTGCGCCCGCGTGCCGATTTCCATGGCGCCATCAATCACGGCGAACAGCTGCGCGCGCGCCGCGCCCAGCGAATCGAGTGCGCCGGCCTTGATGAAGCTTTCGATCATGCGGCGGTTGACCGCGGAAAGATCCACGCGCTCGCAGAAATCGTACAGCGACGTGAACCTGCCGCCTTCGGCGCGCGCTTTTATGATGGATTCCACGGCATTCGCACCGACGTTTTTTATGGCGCCCAGGCCGAAGCGAATCGCTTCAGGGGCGGGGGTGAACGTGAACTCCGAGGCGTTCACATCGGGAGCCAGCACCTGGATCCCCATTTCGCGGCATTCGTTGATGTACTTCACGACCTTGGCGGTGTTGCCAGCTTCTGAGGTCAGCAGCGCGGACATGAACTCCAGCGGATAATGTGCCTTCAGATAGCCCGTGACCAGCGCTAGGAACGCATAGGCCGCTGAGTGCGATTTATTGAATCCGTAGCCGGCGAATTTCTCCATGAGGTCGAAAACTTTTTCGACCTTGCGAGCGTTGTGGCCGTTCTTCTGCGCGCCTTCGACGAAACGCGCACGCTGCTTGGCCATCTCCTCGGCTTTCTTCTTGCCCATGGCGCGGCGCAGCAGATCGGCTTCTCCGAGCGAGTAGCCGGCCACCTTGTTGGCGATCTGCATCACCTGTTCCTGGTAGACCATCACGCCAAAGGTCTCTTCCAGGATTTCCTTCATCACCGCGAGATCGTAGACCACCTCCTTACGGCCGTGTTTGCGATCGATGAAGTCATCGATCATGCCCATGGGACCGGGTCGGTAGAGGGCGTTCAGCGCGATCAGATCTTCGATGCGATCCGGCTGGTAGCGCCGTAAAATGTCGCGCATGCCCGCGGATTCGAACTGGAACACGCCGCTGGTCAAACCCTTGCTGAAGATCGCTTCATACGTCTTGGGATCGTCAAGGGGCAGATCGTCGATGCGCAGAGTAACGTTCTGATGGCGTTTGATCAGCTCCAGCGCGTCCTCAATGATGGTTAGAGTGGTCAGTCCCAGGAAATCCATCTTGAGCAGGCCCAGTTTTTCGAGACCCACCATGTCGTACTGGGTGACAATTTCGTCTTTGTTGGTTTTGTAGAGCGGAACCAGCTCGCGGAGAGGCTGTGGAGCGATCACCACGCCCGCGGCGTGCACGCTGGCATTCCGGGCGACGCCTTCCAGACGCAGCGCGACGTCCAGAACTTCCTGCATCCGCGGTTCCTTGCGGGCCAGCTCATCGATCTGCGGCTCCATCTTGCGCGCCTCGGCGAGCTTGATGTTCAGCGGCATGGTGGGGATCAGCTTGGTGATGCGCTCGACGTCGGCATAGCTGACATCGAGTACGCGGCCGACATCTTTGAGCGCGGCGCGCGCGCCAAGCGTTCCGAAAGTGATGATCTGGGCGACTTGTTCGCGGCCGTACTTTTCGGTTACGTACTGGATCACTTCGCCGCGCCCGCGCGTGCAGAAATCGATATCGATATCGGGCATGGAGATACGCTCGGGATTGAGGAAGCGTTCGAACAGCAGCCCGTAGGCCAGCGGGTCGATATCGGTGATCTCCATGGCGTAACTAACGAGACTTCCCGCAGCCGAGCCACGCCCGGGACCCACGGGAATGCCCTTCTGCTTGGCGAAGCGGATGAAATCCCATACGATCAGGAAGTATCCGGAAAACTTCATCTGCTGGATGATCTTGATTTCGGTGTCCAGGCGTTCGGCGTATTCCGCAAGATCGTTCTTCAGTCGACCCTGCGCATGCAGTGCTTCCAGGCGACCCCGGCGCCTCTCGAACCCCTGTCGCGCGACGTACTCGAAAAATGTGTCGGCGCTGTGGCCTTCGGGGATCGGAAATTTCGGGAAAGGTTCGGCGATGGGGTCGAGCTTGATCTGGCAACGCTGGGCGATATCCCAGGTACGGTCGAGCGCATCGGGCACCTCGCCGAAAAGCTGGAGCATCTCCTCCCGGGTCTTGAGGTGAAACTGTTCGGTCGTGAAGCGCATCCGGTTTGGATCCGACATGGTCTTGCCGGTCTGGATGCATAGCAGGATTTCGTGCGCGCGGGCATCGTCCTGTCGAAGATAGTGCGAATCGTTGGTGGCCACCAGCGGGATTCCGGTATCGCCTGCCAGGCGATGGATATGCGGAAGGACTTTCTCATCCGGATCCAGGCCGTGATTCTGCAGCTCCAGGAAGAAATTCTTCTTGCCAAAGAGATCGCTGTATTCGTAGGCGAGTTTCTTGGCTTCGTCGTACTTGTCGGCCAGCAAGGTTTCGTTGATATCGCCGCGCAGGCACGCCGAAAGAGCGATCAAGCCTTCGGAATGGCGCGAGAGCAGGTCTTTATCGATGCGTGGCTTGTAATAGAAACCGTCCAGATAACCGGAGGAGACGAGTTTGATCAGGTTGCGATAACCGGTCTGGTTTTCGCACAGCAGCACCAGGTGGTTGTAGCGGTTGGTATCGCTCTTGACGGTCTGCCCCTGCTGCGCGACGTACACTTCGCAGCCGATCACGGGGTGGACGCCGTGCTTCTTGGCTTCGTTATAGAACTCGACTGCGCCGAACAGGTTGCCGTGATCGGTCATGGCGACCGAGGGCATCTTCTGTTCCTCCGCCAGCTGCATCAACTGCGAGATCTCGCAGGCTCCATCGAGCAGCGAGTAGTCGGTGTGGCAATGCAGATGAACAAAGGGCGCGGGCATGAAATCGTTCCGATCCCGGGGGAGACTACTAGTATAGCGAGTGCCTATTAACATCTAACTATGGATAAGGTTCGAATAGTGCCCGCGACGGAGCGCGACGTGCCGCAGATTCTGGAGCTGATCAAGGGTTTGGCGGAATATGAGCGACTGGCGCACGTGGTCGAAGCTACGGAAGATCGCCTGCGCCGGGCATTGTTTGGAGAACGGCCCGCTGCGGAGGTTTTCCTGGCGTTCGATGGAGATGAGTGCGCGGGATTCGCGCTGTTCTTCACCAACTATTCGACGTTCCTGGGCAAACCGGGATTATACCTGGAAGATGTGTTCGTGAAACCTCACCTGCGGCGCAACGGGATCGGTCTGGCCTTGCTGAAGAAGCTGGCGGCGATCGCGCAGGAGCGGGATTACGGCCGGATGGAGTGGAGCGTGCTCGATTGGAACGAGGCGGCCATCAATTTCTACAAAAAGCTCGGAGCGGTTCCGCTGGAGGAGTGGACCATGTTCCGGCTCACGGGCACGGCCTTATCGGACTTCGCTCGGGAGTAAATCATACTAGTAGCGTGCCCGGTCATTCTCCCGACTACCCGGACGAACTCGCGCAAATTGTCGCCGAGCTGAATCGAGCGGCGCACCCGGACAGTAGCCCAAAGGCGCGGGCCACTACCTCCACCCTGTGCTCGGCCAGTTCCAGTTCGCTCGACCAATTGCTAGCGCTCGCCGTGCGCCGCGGGGCTTCGGACCTGCTGCTGATCGCTGGTGCTCCGCTAACGCTGCGGATCGCAGGATCGCTTACGGCCGCCGGGGCGCCGCTGGGCGCAGAAGAGGCGCGCAACCTCCTTCTTCCCCTCCTCTCGCAGGAGCATAGCCGCGAGCTCCAGCGCGCCAAGTCCGTCGACTTGTGTTTCGGCCGCGAGGGCATCGGACGTTTTCGCGCGAATGTCCATCATCAACGCGGCACGGTGGCCGGCAGTATCCGTGTGCTTCCCGAAAAAATACCGACCATCGAATCGCTGCACCTGCCTCCGGCACTCCGGAAGTTTGCGGATGCGCGCCAGGGATTGGTGCTGATCACCGGACCCACCGGCTGCGGTAAAAGCTCGACTCTGGCCGCGCTGATCGACCTGATCAACACCCATCGCCAGGACCACGTGGTGACGATCGAGGACCCCATCGAATTCGTTCACGGAAATCGCCAGTCGCTGATCGAGCAGATCGAGGTTGGTGTCGACGCCCCGGATTTTGCAGGCTCGCTCCGCAGCATCTTGAGGCAGAATCCGGACGTGATTTTAGTCGGAGAAATGCGCGATCCCGAAACCATCGCAACAGTGCTGACTGCGGCCGAGACGGGACACTTGGTATTTTCGACGCTGCATACCAACGACACGTCGCAGGCGGTGTCGCGGATCCTGGATTCTTTTCCTTCGAGCAACCAACAGCAGATTCGCCAGCAGCTATCGCTGGCCTTGCTCGGCGTGGTGGCGCAGCAACTGGTGCCGTCATCCGGCGGGGCGCGGTATCCGGCCGTCGAGATTCTTATGGCGACCACGGGCGTGCGGAATCTAATCCGTAAAGGTGAAGATCACCAGCTCTACACGGCCCTTTCGACGGGGCGTGCAGAAGGCATGATCACGATGGAGCAATCGCTGGCGGAGATGACACGTAGCGGCCGCATCACGCGGGAAACGGCCCTGGCGCACGGTTTCAGGTCGGAAGCCTTGTCACGATATCTGGAAGATTGAGCGGGAGTCGGAAAGATATGTTGGGGCGGTTTACAGGTCTGTAACCCAGCGGTCATAGACCTGCAACCGCCGGATGATAAGGTTTTATCCTCACGTCTTCACTTTCATTCGCAGAAATCCGAGGAGATCATCCATATGACAACTCTTTTCACAAAAGGAGTCCGCGCGCTCGCAGTAATGCCCGCGATCATTTCATCCATCGCTCTCTTAAGCGTCTTTAGCGCATCAGCACAAAATGGCAGTGCATACTTTTACCCCGGTAATCTGGTCGTCAGCCGCAGCGTGTACGACAATAACCCGAACAACATCCAAGTCGGCACGATTTTGCCTCCGAATTGCACCACTGGCTGTGCGACGGCAGTGGCAGACGGGTCTTACCCCTTCGTCTGGAACAACGATACGGCCGACGCCAGTTTCGGCATCACCTCTAAGATCTTTCTAGACCAGATCACTCCCGCAGGCGCAGCCGTCAACTCGCTGGAGGTTCCGAACAGCTCGCAAAACGCGGCGTGCCATCCACGAAAGACCAATTGGTCAGCAGCTTTTCCTCGAAATCTGAAATGGCGTTGAATCTATCGACGGACGGCCAGTATCTGAGCTTTATGGGCTACCTCACGCCTATCGATGCCAT
>Ga0207702_10006133_pt1 | contig 10413 bp, 10 predicted proteins | sample KBSCornC62_FD_184302 | JGI IMG/M metagenome (GOLD analysis project Ga0207702, IMG submission 184302) | Corn rhizosphere microbial communities from Kellogg Biological Station, Michigan, USA - KBS Corn C6-2 (SPAdes) (version 2) | ecosystem: Host-associated > Plants > Roots > Rhizosphere > Soil ...
GGCGCCTGCGAGGAAGAGACGGGCATGCGATCAACGACTGCCGCCCGTGCTTCCGGCACAGCAAGGCGCGCATCAGACAGCCCGGCAGCGCGAGCGCTGGCCCGGGCGGGCCTCACCGCACGCGGGGCCCTCTACATCCTCATCGGCCTGGTGGCGATCCTGGTCGCGCTCGGCCAGACCTCGCAGGAGGCGGACCAGCAGGGCGCCCTGCAGCTGCTGGCCGGCCAGCCCTATGGCCTGGTCGCACTGTGGCTGCTCGGCATCGGGTTCGCCGGCTACGCGCTATGGCGCCTCAGCGAAGCCGCCTTCGGCGTCACCGGCGAGGGTAACGGCGCCGGCGCCCGGCTGAAGTCCCTGGTGCGGGCGCTCATCTACGCCTTCTTCGCCTACCTGACATTCAAGATCATCGCCGGCACGGGCACCGGCAGCCAGACCAAGAAGCAGCAAGACCTGACCGCCACGGTCATGCACCACTCCGGCGGCCAGTGGCTGGTCGGCATCGTCGGCCTGGCCATCGTGATCGCCGGCCTGGTGCTGGTCTTCGAGGGCATCCGCCGCAAGTTCCTGAAGTACCTGCAGCTGTCGCAGCTGAGCCCGCGGACGCGGCGGATCGTGGAATGGCTCGGTGTGATCGGGACCGCGGCCCGCGGCGCCGTTTTCGCGCTCGCCGGGGTGCTGGTGATCGAAGCGGCCGTCGCCTACAAGCCGGCCAAGGCCGGCGGCATCGACAAGGCGCTGCTCACGCTGCGCAATCAGCCGTTCGGGGAGTTCCTGCTGATCATCGCGGCGCTCGGCCTGATCATCTTCGGCATCTACGGCTTGTGCGAGGCCCGCTGGCGACGGGTCTGAGCCCGTGGACCTGGCTCGCGACGCTGAGGAGGTGGCCGGCCAGCTTGACGGGCTGGTCGCGCCCGCTGACGAGCCGGAGAACGCGGTGCTGGTGGACAACGCCCGGGTGGTCAGGTGGGCGGGGCCGGCGTTCGCGCTCTTCTCGCTGATCTTGCTGCCGTGGATCGCCTACCTGGCGTACTCGCTTCCCTCGCGCCAGGTGTCCGCCGATTACGACGTCGCATGGGCGGGCTTCGATGTCATGCTCCTGGCCGCCCTGGCCGGCACCGGTTACTTCGCGCTCCGCCGGTCCCGGTATCTCGCGACGGCCGCGACCGTGGCCGCGACGCTGCTCGTCGTGGATGCCTGGTTCGACGTCATGACCACGCCGCCGGGCCAGCGTCTCGAACCGGTCGCCCTGGCCGCGGGGGTGGAGCTTCCGCTCGCGGCGGTGTGCGTCTGGCTGAGTCTCCACACGCAGCAGCTCGCCGAGCGGCGGCTGATCCTGCTCCTGCGCCGCGGCCGGACGACGGAAGCACGCAGCCGCTGACCGCAGCCGCGGGCACCCTGCGCCTACCCGTCATTTCCGGCCGGAACGCGCACCAGCAGGCAGCCCGGCTCCAGGGTGACCCTGAGCTGGCGCGTGGTTCCGGCCACCTCCCCGTCCACCTCCCACGGCCGGGCGCGGCCGGCCTGGACGGTCAGCTCACGGCAGGTCAGATGGACCACCCGGCCGGTCTTGCGCCGCAGCAGCACGTCGGCGGCGAGCCACAGCCACCCCGTCCATCCCGAGGCGGCCAGCACCGCCACGTCCAGGACGCCGTCGTCGGGCACCGCGTCCGGCAGCAGCCGCACATTGCCCTGCAGCGAACCGACGTTACCGACGATCACGCCGCTGGCCCAGCGGCGCTGCGGCGGGCCGCCGTCCGCCCGCAGCGCCATCCTGACCGGGCGCTCGCGGAGATGCCGCAGCGCGGACAGCACGTAGGCGGCCCAGCCCACCCGGCTCTTCAGCCGCTCGTCCGCACCGCCGAGCATCTCGGCGTCGAACCCGATCCCCGCCATGACCACGAACGGCCGGCCGTTGGCGGCGCCGACGTCCAGCCGCCGGTCGGACCCGGTCAGCGCCACGGCCAGCGCCTCCTCCAGCGACAGCGGCAGGCCGAGGTTGCGCGCGAGCAGGTTCCCGGTGCCGCACGGCAGCACGCCAAGCGGGACCCCCGACCCGGCGACGCCGCTCACGCAGGCGGTGATGGTCCCGTCGCCCCCGCTGGCCAGCACCAGGTCCACACCGGACCGGACGGCCTCCTGGGCCAGCCGCTCGCCGGTGTCATCCGGCCTGGTTTCCAGCCAGAGCGGCTCGGCCCAGCCAAGGTCTGACATGGCCTTGCCGACGGCGGCGCGGAACCCGTCCAAATCGTCGTGTTTCCCAGGATGAATCACCACCGCGGCGCGCCTCACCGGCTCGGCATCGGTAGCTGCCCGGCCAGCATCATCGTGGTGAGATGCGGCCGTGCCGGCGGTCGCGTCGTGCATTACCGGCGGGTCCTGGCGTCTGGCTGCCTGTCGGCCGCGTCTGGCTGCCCGTCGCCCGCGGTGCGGTCGGCCCGGTGCCGCCGGACGTACCACCAGATCGCGACGACGAGGCCGATCACCACCAGCCCGGCGATGATGTAGGTGGGGCCGCGGAAGGCGTCAACGATGGACTGCCAGTTGGCGCCGACCGCGTAGCCGGCGTAGGCCAGCGCGGCGGTCCACGGGATGCAGCCGATGGTCGTGTAGATCCCGAACCGCACCGGGTCCATTCGGGCGATTCCGGCGGGCAGCGAGATGAAGGTCCGCACGACCGGCAGCAAGCGGCCAATCAGGACCGCTCGTGGGCCGTACCGGGCGAACCAGTTGGTGGCCCGGTCCAGGTCGTGATCGCGCAGCCAGAGCCGGTGGCCCCACCGCCGCAGCGCGGGCTGCCCGCCGTACCACCCCACCGCCCACGCGATGTAGCTGCCGACCACGTTGCCCGCCACCCCGGCGGCGATGACGCCGATGAGGTTCAGGCTGGTCCCCGGGACCGCGCCGGCGGCGAGCGCGCCCCCGAAGGTCATGATCAGCTCGGAGGGGACCGGCAGGCACGCCGACTCCGCCACCATAAGCACGAAAATGGCGACGTACCCGTAGGTGGCTATGAGGTGCTGCATGGGTCTCTTTCTTCCTGCTGGGGAATTGCCGGGCGGGCCGGCAGGCGGGTCAGGATCCGGACGGCCCCGACTGGTGCGGCAGGAACTCCTGCACCTTGGTCTTGACGCCCTCCTTGATGACGCCCCACCGGTTCGGGTCGCCCTTCAGCAGCGCCGCCGCCGCATCCTTCATCTGCTCGAAGGTGGCATGCGGCGGAACCGGCGGCACGTCCGGGTCGGTCCGCGCGTCGATCACGACCGGCCGGTCGGCGGCCAGCGCGCGGTCCCACGCACCACCGACCTGCTCCGGCTTGTCCACCGCGATGCCCTCCAGGCCCAGGCTGGTGGCGAAGGCCTCGTAGGACACGTCGGGCAGCTGCTGGGATTCGGTGAACTTGGGTGCCCCCTCCATCGCCCGCATCTCCCAGGTGACCTGGTTGAGGTCGTTGTTGTGCAGGACGGCGACGATCAGCCGCGGGTCTTGCCATTCGCGCCAGTAGTGCTTGATGGTGATCAGCTCCGCGAGGCCGTTCATCTGCATCGCGCCGTCTCCGGAGAACACGATGACCGGCCGGCCGGGGTTGCCGAACTTCGCGCCGATGCCGTAGGGAACACCCGGGCCCATCGTCGCCAGGTTCCCCGACAGCGAGCCCCGGACGTCGCCGCGGAACTTCAGCTGCCGGGCGTACCAGTTCGCCGATGACCCGGAGTCGGCCGTCACGATGGCGTCGTGCGGCAGCCGGGTGGAGAGCTCGCGGAACAGGAGCATCGGGTTGACCGGGTCGGCTTCAACGTCGGCCTCCATCTCCATCGTCTCCCACCAGCGGGCGACGCCGGCCTCGATGGCCTCCCGCCAGCTGCGGTCGTCCTTGCGCCGTAGCCGCGGGATCAGACCGCGGAGGATGGTGGCCGCGTCGCCGACCAGGTTGATCTCATACGGGTACCGCATGCCGATGAATTTGCCGTCGATGTCGATCTGCACGGCCCGGGCCTGGTCGAACGCGGGCAGGAACTGGGTGTACGGGAAGCTCGAGCCCACCGTGAGCAGCGTGTCGCAGTTCTTCATCAGCTCGTAGCTCGGCCGGGTTCCCAGCAGGCCGATGGAGCCGGTGACGTAGGGCAACTCGTCGGACAGCACGTCCTTGCCCAGCAGCGGCTTGGCGACCCCGGCGCCGAGCAGGTCGGCCACTTCCTCAAGCTCGCGCCGTGCCCCGCGGGCGCCCTGGCCAGCCAGGATCGCGACCTTGCTGCCCGCGTTGAGGATCTCGGCCGCGCGCCGGAGCGCGTCATCGGCCGCCGATGCCACCGGCCATTCGGCCCCGATCGAGGACGGCACCATCTTGAACGCGTGGCTGGGCGCCGAGTACTCCAGTTCCTGCACGTCGGCCGGGATGATGATGGCCGTAGGGGCGCGCTCAGCCTGGGCGGTGCGGATCGCCCGGTCCAGCACGTTGGGCAGCTGCTCCGGCACGGTCACCATCTGTACGTACTCGCTCGCCACATCCTTGAAGAGCGAGAGCAGGTCCACTTCCTGCTGGTACGAGCCGCCCATCGCGCTGCGGTTGGTCTGGCCGACGATCGCCACCACCGGAACGTGATCCAGTTTCGCGTCATACAGGCCGTTCAGCAGGTGGATCGCGCCGGGGCCGGACGTTGCCATGCACACTCCGACCCGGCCGGTGAACTTTGCGTAGCCGACGGCCTCGAAGGCCGCCATCTCCTCGTGCCGCGCCTGGACGAACTTCGGCTTGTTCTCCGCCCGCCCCCAGGCCGCGAGGATGCCGTTGATGCCATCGCCGGCGTAGGCGAACACGTGATCGACGTCCCAGGCCCGCAGGCGCTCCAGCAGGTAATCGGCAACGGTGGTGGCAGCCATATTTGTTTTCCTTCCTTGGCCGATGCGATCTCAGCCGTCCCCGCCCCGCGCGCCGGAGATCAGCTGATCCGCGGCCCGCGCGGCGACGGCCATGATGGTCAGAGCGGGGTTGGCGCTGCCCTGGGTGGGCAGCACACTGCCGTCGGTGATGTAGAGGTTGGGCACGGCGAAGGTCCGGCACCTGCCGTCCACGACCCCGTGCCGCGCGTCCTTGGCCATCCGCGCTCCACCCACCAGGTGGGCGTAACGCTTGATCGTTATGACCTCGTCGGCGCCGGCCGCCGTCAGGATGTCCTCCATGACGTGCTGCGCGGCCGTCAGCAGGGCCTTGTCGTTGTCACACTGCGAGTACGCGAAGCGGGCGACCGGCAGGCCGTAGCAGTCGGTCTCGTCGGCCAGCGTCACCCGGTTGCCGGCCAGCGGGAGGAACTCGCACAGCGACCCCAGGCACGCCCAGTGCACGTAGTCGCTCATGTAGTCGCGCAGCGCCCGGCCCCAGTGCCCCTGCGCGGCCACATGCTCGGCCCAGGTGATCGGCAGCGGTGACACGGTCTGCACCGCGAACCCGCGCTTGTAGTCCTTGGCCGGGTCGGTCTCGTAGAACTCCTCCGTGCTCACCTCGGGCGGTGGCGCCTTGTACATCCGCACTTCGGCGTCGAAACGGCCGGCGGTCTGCGGGGCGCCCTGCACCATGATGTAGCGGCCGACCTGGTCGAACTCGTTGCACAGGCCGTCCGGGTAACGCGGCGAGGCGGAGTTCAGCAGCAGCCGGGGCGTCTCGATCGAGTAGCCGGCGATGGCCACCATCGCGGCCCGCTGGAACCGGCTGGCGCCGTCCCGGACGTAGTGCACCCCGGTCGCGCGGCCGGTACGCTCGTCGATCCCGACCCGGGTGACCATCGCGTCCGCCCGCACCTCGGCGCCGTGCGCGAGCGCGTCGGGGATGTGCGTGATGAGCGGCGACGCCTTGGCGTTCACCTTGCAGCCCTGCAGGCAGAAGCCGCGGTAGATGCAGTGCGGCCGGTTCCCGAACCTGCCGTTCGCGATGGCGACCGGGCCGACCCTGGCCTCGATGCCGAGCTTTTCCGCTCCGCTCAGGAACAGCTCGCCGTTGCCGCCGACGGGATGCGGCCGGTGCGGGTAGCCGTGCGGGTCGCCCCATGGCCAGTGCTCCCCGGCGACGGGCAGTTCCTGCTCGATGGCGGCGTAGTAGGGCCGCAGCTCCTGGTACCCGAAGGGCCAGTCGGCGCCGACTCCGTCGTCGCGCAGCGTGGAGAAGTCGCTCGGGTGGAAGCGTGGCGTGTAGCCGGCGTAGTGGACCATGGAGCCGCCGACGCCCCGGCCCGAGTTGTTGGAGCCCAGCGGCACCGGGTCGGCACCGGCGATCACCCGCGGGTCAGTCCAGTAGAGATGGTGCGAGCCGGCCTCGTCGCTGACCCAGTCGGTGTCGGGGTCCCAGAACGGGCCCGCGTCCAGGGCCACGACCCGCCAGCCCGCCCGGGCCAGCCGCTGCGCCAGCACCGAGCCGCCCGCGCCGCATCCGACGATGACGAGGTCGACCTGGTCATCGTCACCGAACCGCCGCATGTCGCGCCGCAGCCGGTGGTTGGTGCGCGTCCCGTCGTTGGGCAGCAGCCACGCCGACTCGTTCCGCGCGCGCACGCCTGCGCTCACCGCCGCTCCCTGACCGGGTCCAGCGCCGGCCTCGCGTCCCTGACCTCGAAGGGCTCACGCGCGTCCACGCCGGCGTTCTTGTAGCCGCGGGGGTAGGCCGGGCCGGGGAAGCCCATCTCATCCCACGCCGCGGGATGCGCATACAGCGCGGTACATGCGTACCTGGTCCACAGGCTCCACACGTGACCGGCCGGCAGGCCATGCCAGTCGCGTGAGCCAAGATCCTGCACGGCCTGGACGATGGCCGCCTGCTCGCGGCCGTCGCAGTCGGCGAAAGCGGCGCTGAACCGCTCCTTGGCGTCGCTGTCCAGGTGCGCCAGCGTGTCACGCCAGGCCTGGCCGTCTTCGGGCATGTCCTCCTGCCGCCAGCCGTCGGTCTGCCCGTCCGCCAGCCGCGCATCGATCATTTCCATGACGGGAACGCCGAGGTCATCGTGGGGCTGGTCGAGAAGCTGGCCGGCCAGCGCCCGCGCGGTGGCCTGCTCGGCCGCCGTGAAGAACCGCGGCGCCGGCGGTGCGATCCGCGACCGGATGGTGAGCGCGGTCACCTCGTCCCAGTGCGGCGCCTGCCGCATGACGGCGAAGCCGGGGAACCGGCCGCGGGGGCCGGGTGCCGCGGGCGGGCCCTGGGTCACTTCTCCCGCCGCAGGATCGCGGCGAGCAGCCCCATCCCGCCCACCATGGTGACGAGCAGGGGCGCGAGCAGCGGCGGCCCCATCTCCATGTTGTACCTGGCGTTGGACCACCCGCCCGGCTTCTGGGAGATGCCACGGGCGTGCAGGAAGACCCCCTGGAGCCCGTTGGCGACGATGGTGGCCGAGGCGAGCGGGAGGGCGGTCTTCGCCATCCGCTGGCTGCAGTAGCCGGCGATGGCCGCGGCCGCGCCGACCGGCCCGAGCGCGACCGGGATCCACATCATCTTGTTTCCGAAGCTCGCGCTGTCATGCTCGAAGAAGATCTCGGCCGCCGTCACCAGCGCCCCGGCCGCGGTGAGTGCCGACAGGCTCCGCTCGAAACGCCCGGTCTCGACGTCGTGGATCATCCGGTCGATCCCGTGAGCCGCCTGCCTGGTCGCAGGCCGCCGCGCGCGGAACGGTGCCATGTCGTCGCTCCCCAGCCGCCTGGCGCCAGCAATAGCCGCTCGGCGCCGGTCTCGTTTCGTGTGTGCGTCAGCAACTACCCGTGCGCGAGCGGGCAAACATGGGTGCGGGGCGAGCCCAGCAGGGCTTACCTCCTGACCTGCGCTGGCGGCCGGTTGGAGTGAGCCGCTCCCGGCCACGCGGGGTTTGCCGCCCGGCCACGCGGGGTTTGCCGCCCGGTCACGGGGGTAGCGGGGCGCGCCAAGTTGGCCTAGGCGAGGTGGCCCGGGCGGAACGAGGAGAGCTTGCCGATGGTGTCTGACACGAGAGCCACGCGGCCGTCAGGGCGCAATGTGCTCGAGGAACTGGATTCGCGTATCCCGACGAACTTCTACTGGTACCTGGCCGTACTGGCCTGTGTCGGCGGGTTTCTGTTCGGCTATGACACCGCCAACATCGGCTCGGCGCTGGACTTCATTCCCTACCATCTGTCGAGCTTCTGGACGGGCTATCTGGTGGCCGGCGCATCCCTGGGCGCCGGCGCGGGAGCGCTCCTGGCCGGGCCGCTGACCGACCGGTTCGGGCGCAAGACCCTGCTCATCACCGACGCCGCCATCTACGCCATCGGCGCGCTGCTGTCGGCGTTCACCGTGAATGCCTTCATGCTGCTGTCGTCCCGTACGCTCATCGGGCTCGCGATCGGGGCCGACTCCGCGATCGCCACCGCCTACATCGCGGAGTTCGCGCCCCGCGACCGGCGAGGCCAGCTGAGCATCATCCAGCAGTGGATGATCACCGTGGGCATCCTGGTGTCCTATCTGGTGGCCGTGGTCGTCCTGGTGGCTCTGCCGCATAGCGCCGGCAACTTCGACTGGCGGTTCATCCTCGGCATCGGCGCGCTTCCGGCGATCCTGGCGGTGGCGCTGCGGTCCAGGATGCCCGAGTCCCCCCGGTGGCTCATGCTGCATGAGCGCTACGCCGATACCCGGAAGGCGTTCGGCCAGCTGGGGATGGAGACCACCGAAGAGGAGATCCGCACCGCCGCCGAGCAGCTGCGGGGCACGGTGGAAGAACGGCAGCGGAAGAGGCAGTGGACAAGGGGAGTGATCCGGGCGCTGATCGTGGTCTGCGTGTTCTTCATCTTCCAGCAGATCACCGGGATCAACATCCCGTTCTACTACGGCCCGAAGATCCTGGCGACCTTCTTCCAGAGCGGGCACGATGCCGTCGCCGCCGCGGTGGCCGGGGTCGAGGTCACCGCCATCTTGGGCGCGGTCAATGTGATCGCCACCTATTTCGCGTTCCGGTGGATCGACAAGCACGGCCGGCGCCCGCTGGCCATGGGCGGTTACGCGGGCATGGCGGTGTTCATGCTGGTCGCGGCGGCCGGAGTCGCGTTCCTCACCGATATACCAAAGACCGTGGTGGTCATGGTCGGCTTCTCGTTCTTCATCACCTCGTTCGCGATCGGTGTCGGCGGGACGGGCTGGCTGATCCAGGGCGAGGTCTTCCCGACCTCTGTCCGCGGCCGGGCGGCCGCGATCGCCGCGGCCGTGGACTGGGTGGCCAACTTCGCGCTGATCGAGGCGTTCCCGGCCTGGCAAAACGCGTGGGGGCTGGCCTGGGTCATGGTGTCCTTCGCGGTCCTGTCGGTGGTGGCGATCGGATTCGTATTCAAGTTCCTGCCCGAGACGAAGGGCCACTCCGTCGAGGAGGTCGTCCAGATCTTCGAGAAGGAGGCCGAGCGCAGCAAGGCGCCTGTCTAGCAGCCCACATTTCATCTCGTGGCCGCTGCCTGAATCAGCTGGCTGGCGGTGTGGGGATCGCGGTGTCAGGCGTTGGCGCGAGGGCCTCGCTCCGGCCTGGGAAGGTGGGGATCGTGCGGTCAAGGCCGGTGATCGCGAAGATGCGGAGGACGGCCGCGCCGGAGATGGCCAGGCGCAGCTCGCTACCGTTGTCCCGGGCCCGCTGGTGCGCGCGCACCAGCACATTGAGCCCGGCCGAATCACAAAACTCCGTCTGAGTCATGTCGATCACCAGCACCCCAGGCTGGTGTGTGGCGGCTTCGAGCAGGGCCGCCCGAAGTCTGGCGGCGTTGCTGATATCGATCTCCTCGGGCGTTGTTACCACGGCCGCACCGCTGACCATCTCCACGGGGAAGCTGGCCTCAGGCATCTGCCCACCTCCTCTGGCCGTGAGCGCGGGCTGCTGCGGTACCCGGGCGGGGCACTCCCAGGATCGAGGCCAGACAGAGACCTGTCAATAGAAGCGTGAGAAATACTTCATGCGTTTTTTCTCGCGAAGATTCTCTCGCGAGGTTATGGTTAGAGAGATGAGCGTTGCTGACGGGCGCGACGGCAGCTGGACGCTGCTGACTGGGCCTGGGCACGGGCACGTGCTCGTGGAGATCGCCCGCAACCCCGAGGCCCGGATGCGGGACATCAGCGTCGCCGCTGGCATCACCGAACGCACTGCCCAGGCCATCGTGGCCGACCTGGAGACAGCCGGCTACATCACGCGGACCCGGATCGGACGCCGCACTCGCTACACCGTGAACCCGGACAGCCTGTTCCGGCACTCCGCCCAGGAAGGTCTCCGGGTTGGCCCATTCCTGGCCCTGCTGGCCAGGGACGGGAATGACCCCATACCAGACCCAGATGACGCATGAGATTGGGTGTCGACAGCCGCAGGCTGGGCGGGGCCGTTACCGGATCGAGAACGCCAGGATGCCGCCGACACAGGCCACGCCGATCACAATCCAGGTCACGTAGTCGTTGATCAC
>Ga0207702_10006136_pt1 | contig 10407 bp, 12 predicted proteins | sample KBSCornC62_FD_184302 | JGI IMG/M metagenome (GOLD analysis project Ga0207702, IMG submission 184302) | Corn rhizosphere microbial communities from Kellogg Biological Station, Michigan, USA - KBS Corn C6-2 (SPAdes) (version 2) | ecosystem: Host-associated > Plants > Roots > Rhizosphere > Soil ...
CGGCGACACCGTGGGTGATGGGCTCCACGTCGTGCTCCTAGGTTGTCTGGCGAACGACGATTTCGCCTCAGATACGACGAAAGCGGCCCTTCGAGCCGCCTTCACCGAGCCTCGCTCCGCCGTTTATGCGAAGGCGGGAGCTGCTCCGGTGGAGGCCTGCCGAAGGCCAAGGCCGTCGAATGCCGTCTCCGCGAGGACGGTCACGAGGACCGGGGCGGAGGTGACGTAGAGACGATTCGCGAGTTGGTCCTTCAACTGACCGTACCTCCTTTCCCCGAATTGAGCCTGAGACAATAGCGGAAGGATTTCAGCCGCGCAAGCGAATATCACGCGCGCTTTCCGACGACGCGCTCGAGCCACGGCGATACGGCTTGCTCGACGGTCTCGCTGCTCCGGAGCGAGTGCGTTCCGGCAATCGTGAGCACCTCCCGGCTCGCCCCGGGCGGCGGCAGGCCGAACGGGTCGCGCTCGCCCTGGACGACCAGCGTCGGCACGGTGACCGCGTCGAGCTCGTCGAGTCGGCTCTTCTCGGGGCGGCCTGGCGGGTGGAGCGGGAACGCGAGGCAGAGCACGGCGGCGGCGCCGGTCGCGGCGCCCGTGCGGCAGGCGACGCGGGCACCGGACGAGCGGCCGCCGACGACGACCGTCCCCTCGAGCGACAGCTGCTCGAGGACCGCGATCCAGGCCGCGTCGAGCTGCCCCGCGGGAGCAGGCGAGCGCCGGCCCGCGACGCGGTAGGGCTGCTCGACGAGCGCGACGCTCAGCCCGCTCTCGAGCCCGGCCTGCGCCGCGCCCTTCAGATCCGGCGACTCGACCCCGCCGCCGGCCCCGTGGCCGAGCACGAGCCAGCCGCGAGGCGACTCCGCCTCGCGCAGGTGCGCGCGCGCCGGCCCGTGCGGGGTGTCGAGCTCGAGCATCCGCGTCCTATTCTGCTCTGGCGCGCGCCGGCGATCGAGACGCAGTGGCTCTCAAGAGCGTACGGCGGGGAATGTACGTCGAGGGCACGCGAGACGGCCTAGATCACTCCGGGCGCGTCATCGGGCGTAGCGGTTGATGAGCGCGTGTGACAGCTGTCGCTGGCGGTGCCCGACCTCGACGCGGTTTGCCTCGAGCACGTCACGTTCCGCGCCGTGCTCGCGCAGCGCCTGCCGCTCCGCGACGAGCGTGCGCAATGCCTCCTGCAGGAACTCGACGCTAGCCATCGTGCCGACCGAGCCCCGGGGCGTACGCATACGGATGGTGGAATGCGTCCAACGCGCTGGCGCGCGCGACCTCGAGGTTGAACCCGACGCCGGTCGCAACGTCGCGAACCGAGACCTCGACGTGCCCGTCGAGCGGATTCCAGAGCAGCAGGATCTCGTCGCTTCCGCTGAGCCGCTGCGCCAGTTCTCTCGTGACCGATTCGCATCCCATGCCACTGAAGACCCCGCGCGCGAAGATCTATTCCTTGATCCGAGCACGGATCTAACTCGACGGCGCGAGCAAGCAGCCACAAGCCGATTTCGAAGGTCAGGGGGGTCTCCACGGTGCGAGCACCGCCTCCTGCTTCCACTATCAGGAGCGTCCATTTCGACCTCTCGAGGAGGCAAACCATGAGCAGCATCTCCGTCACCCGCGCCTGGCTGATCGCCGTCGCCGGCGCCGCGGCGCTCGCAGCGACAGCGCCGACCTCCGCCGCCCCGGCGCAAACCGTCAGCGGGACGGTCGGCCCCGGTTTCACGATCGCCCTGACGAAGGGCGGCCACAAAGTCACGAAGCTGAAGGCCCACACACCGTACCCGTTCGTGATCAGCGACCGCGCGACGATCCACGACTTCCACCTCCGCGGCCCGGGGATCGACCGCGTTCTTACGAGCGTGGCCTTCCAGGGCACGAAGAGCTTCACGCTGACGCTGAAGAAGGGGACGTACCGCTTCTCCTGCGACCCGCACGCCTCGTTCATGCACGGCAGCTTCCGCGTCGCATGAGCCGCGGGCCCGCAACGGTGGACGACGAGCGCGCTTTGTCGGCGGCTGCGGCAGCGCCATATGCTCGCCCGGGCACACCGTTTGCCGGAGGCCGTCCGCTGATGGAGCACACTCTTGATCCCGCCCGGCTCGGGGACCACATCGACAGGCTCTACCGGGCCGCGTGGGCGTTGTGTGGATCGCGCGAGGATGCCGAAGACCTCGTGCAGGAGACCTACGCACGGGTGCTGGCGCGCCCGCGGCTGCTTCGGAACGAGGACGACCTCGGCTACCTCCTGCGCGCTCTCCGCAACACCTTCTTCAACCGGAAGCGATCCGAGCGCCGCCGGCTCCGACCCGCACCGCTCCCCGACGACTTGGACGTGGTTGAGGACCCGCATGCACGCGAGCCGCAGCTGGCCCTCGAGGCGGGCGAGCTGTACAGCGCGATTGCAAAGCTCCCCGACGATTTTCGCGACGTGCTCGTAGCGGTAGACGTCACAGGCCTCTCCTACAAAGAAGCGGCCCGGGCCCTTCGGATCCGTGAGGGGACGGTGATGAGCCGCCTCTACCGCGCCCGCCAACAGGTCATCCGCAGGGTCGAGGGCGGCTAGAGCCGTCCGCGGCGGGCGTCAGCCGCGCGGCCGGGCGGTCCCGACGAGCACCTTCTCGCCGGAGGAGGCCTGGTTGCCGTTCGCCAGCTCGCGCGTGACCGTCAGCGTCCTGAACGACTTTGGCGAGACGCCGGCCCAGAGCGTGACCCTCTTGCCCTGGTTGAACGTCCCGATCGGGACCAGCACTCCGGCGCCGTTGCGAAGCCACGCTTCGTAGAAGCGCCCGCGGTCGAGGCGCGGAAGCCCCGAGGTGTGGAGCTCGATCTTCCAGCCGGACGACGTCTTGGTCAGCGTCGCCTGACCGCTCGCTCCGGGGAGGGAAGGCGTTGCTCCGAGGGCCGCCTGGAACTGCTCCGCGGACGTGCCCGAACGGGAGACGATCAACCCGAGCGCCACTGCCCCCGCGGCGGCGGCCGCCGCAACACTGGCCACCAGAACGCGGCGCGGCGTTCGCGCGGCACGCGCGTGGCGTTGGGCTTCGATACGCGTGCGCAGGGCGTCCGGCGCCATCACCTCGGCCGCTGCGGACTGTGCGAGCGCGACGGCGCGCTGCTGCTCGGCCAGGCGGTCGGCAAGCTCCTCCGACTCCGCGACCCGTTCCTCGAGCTCGCCGCCACGGTCCGCCGGCAGCGACCCGTCCGCCAGCGCGGCCAACTCGGCGATCTCGTGGCCGTCTGCTCCGTCTTCTGGGGGCCGTCTCAGGGGCACGGCACGGCGAACGGTAGCTCCCCGCCCCAGGCGAGGGACAGGTTCGCGGGCGTGAACAAGACGACCATCACACCTTGAATGACCCCGTGCAGCCGGGTGTATTCCCTCGCGATCGCGCGAAATGCGGTGCCGGGAATAGGGGCCGCCGAGCGGTGTCTCTAGCAGTCGACAGGTCAACGACTTCGGAGGACACCACCATGAAAGGACACATCCGAGTTACAGAACGGCGCAACACCCGGCCGACACAGGGAGGCGCGCGTCTCGCACGCATGCTCGCACTCGCCGTTGTCGTGCTGGCCGCGGCCGTCCAGGCAGTCTCGGCCGGCGCGGCGCCTCGGAGCGGAGCGATCGTCAAGCTCCATCAGAGCAGCCTCGGCCGAATCCTCGCGGACTCGCACGGCAGGACGCTCTACCTGTGGGCGCACGACAAGCACCACAGGAGCACCTGCTATGGCGCGTGCGCCCTCTACTGGCCGGCGCTTGTCACCCACGGCAAGCCACAGGCGGTAGGCGGAGCCCGGAAGGCGCTCCTCGGCACCACCCGGCGCAGGGACGGTCGGCTGCAGATCACGTATCGCGGCCACCCGCTCTATCGCTTCGCGGGAGACACGAAAGCGGGCGAGACCTCGGGCGAAGGGCTCACCGACTTCGGCGGTAGGTGGGACCCGATCTCGGCTGCCGGCCTCGCTGTCCAGAAGAACCCGATGCATTCGCGCCGTTTCCAGAGGCCGAAGCTCACACACGGGATCCTGCGGATCGAGGGCACGTTCTTCGCCGACAAGCTCGCCCTCCGCTTGAAGGCCGGTGACCCACAGACTCTCCAGGTCGATGTCGGGGACGACGGCTCTGCGGACTTCAGCTTCGACCGCAAGAAGATCGCGAAGATCGCCGTGCAGACGATGAACGGCGACGACTCCGTGCGGATCGACGAGAGCAACGGCGTCTTCACCGACGCGATTCCGACCACGATGGACGGTGGGCCGGGCAACGACACCATCGCCGGAGGCTCCGGTAACGAGACGCTGATCGGCGGCGACGGCAACGACGTGATCGACGGCAACAAGGGCAACGACACCGCCCTGCTGGGCGCCGGCGACGACGTCTTCGTCTGGGATCCAGGCGACGGCAGCGACATCGTCGAGGGCGGGGACGGCCGCTCCGACACGATGCGCTTCAACGGAGCAGGCGTGGCCGAGCAGTTCACCCTCTCGGCGAACGGCAACCGGCTCCGCCTCTTCCGCGACGTCGGCAACATCACGATGGACACCGCCGGCGTCGAACAGGTCGACCTGAACGCCCTCGGCGGCGCCGACCTCGTCACGGTCGACGACCTCAGCGGGACCGACGTGGGCAGCGTCAACGTCGATCTCGCCGGCAGCCTCGGCGGGACGACGGGCGACGGAGCGGTCGACCGGGTGGTCATGAACGGCACCGCAGCCGACGACAGGATCGGCGTCAGCGGCGACTCCGGCCAGGTGAAGGTGGACGGCCTTGCCCCGGTGGTCACGATCTCCAACCCGGAGGCGACCGACCACGTCGAGTTCAATGAGCTGCAAGGCAACGACACCGTGAGCACGGCCGGCCTGGTCGCCGGCACGATCCAGGTATTCATTGACGGAGGGCTCATCCCGTAGGTGAACGCGCACCACGACTCATGGGCGGGGCCTCCGAGCCGGAGGCCCCCGCCGTTCTTCGTATGATCGAGCCGTGGCCGCTGCGCCGGCGCTCGAGACCTCAGGGCTCTCGAAGACCTACGGTGGCCGGGTCTGTGCGCTCTCGGAGCTCGACCTGCGGGTCGAGCGCGGCGAGGTCTTCGGGTACCTGGGCCCGAACGGCGCCGGCAAGAGCACCACGATCCGGATCCTGCTCGACCTGATCCGCCCGAGGGAGGGCGGCTGACCGCGCGGGAGCCCTCGCCCTGCCGGCCGGCTATGCGGCGGCCGCCTACCTCGTCGGCGGATTGCACGCGCTCGCGGGCTGGCTCGACCCGCTGCGCTTCCTTTCGCCCTTCTGGCTCGGCGGACAGTCGCCGCTGCAGAACGGCGTCGACGGCTGGGGAACGCTCGTGGTCGCCGCGGCCGCCGCGGCGGTCCTGGCGGCAGGCGCCCTCCTCGTCGAGCGGCGCGACCTGGAGCTGCCCTAGGTCCTAGTCGCCCAGTGGCAACGTAAAGGCGACGCGCGCGCCGCCGCCGCCGCGGTTCTCGGCCCAGATCGTGCCGCCGTGAGCATGCACGAGGCCCTGCGCGATCGCGAGGCCGAGGCCGGCTCCACCGCTCGTGCGTGCCCGCGACGCGTCGTCGCGCCAGAAGCGCTCGAACATCCGCTGCGGCGCGTCGGGCGCGAGCCCGTCCCCGTCGTCCTCGACCGCGACCACGACGTGATCCGCCGCAGGCTCGACGACGACCGACACCGCGCGCTCCGTGTGCCGGACGGCGTTGGCGAGCAGGTTCAGCAGCACGCGCTGCACCTTGTCCGGCGCGACCGAGACGACCGTGTCGCCGTCCAGCTGGGACTCCAGCAGCACGCCGCGCACGTGCGCGTCCGGCTCGAGCGCCTCGACGCAGGACGCGACCAGCTCGGCCAGCGACGCGTCGCGCAGCTCGAGCGTCAGCGCGCCCGAGTCGATCCTCGCGAGCTCGGACAGGTCGTCGACGAGGCCGGAGAGCAGCTCCGTCTGCGCCCTGATCGCCGGCAGGTAGTCCGCCGGCGACGCGAGGCCGTCCTCGAGCGCCTCGACCATCGCGCGCAGCGACGCGAGCGGCGTCCGCAGGTCGTGGCTCGCCCACGCGACGAGCTCGCGCCGCGCGTCGAAGAGGTGCTCGAGGCTCGACGCCATCTCGTTGAAGGCCGCCCCGACCTCGTGCAGCTCCCGTGGCCCGGACTCAGATGCGCGCGCGCTCAGGTCGCCGGCGGCGAGCCGCGCGGACGCGGCACGGAGCCGGTCGAGCGGCCGCAGGATCTGACGCCCGACCACGAGCGCGCCCGCGAGCGCGAGCAGCAGCGACGCGAGCGCGACGGCCACGAGCTTCCCGTCGTCGTGCAGGCCGAGCATCACGAGCCCGAAGCCGACGACGGCAGCGAGCGGCAGGCACACCGCCGCGGCGGTCAGGAGCGTGAGCTGCCAGCGGATGCTCACGCGCGCAACCGGTAGCCGACGCCCCAGACCGTCTCGAGCAGCTGCGGCCGTGACGGGTCGGCCTCCAGCTTCTCGCGGAGCCGGCGCACGTGGACGGTGACGGTGCCCGTGTCGAGCGCGGCCGAGTAGCCCCAGACGCGGTGCATCAGCTGGTCGCGCGAGAAGACGAAGTTCGGGTTCGAGGCGAGGAACCAAAGCAGGTCGAACTCCTTGGCGGTCAGGCTCAGCGCCTCGCCGCCGCGGCGGGCCTCGTGCCGCGCCGCGTCGAGCTCGAGCGGGCCGACGCTGAGGCGGAGCAGCGGCGGCTCGGCCGGACGCGCGCGCCGCAGCACCGTCCTCACGCGCGCCGCGACCTCGCGCGGCGAGAAGGGCTTCGTCACGTAGTCGTCGGCGCCGAGCTCGAGCCCCACGATGCGGTCGGCCTCCTCGACCCGCGCCGTTAGCAGGATCACCGGCAGGTCGGAGCTGGAGCGGATCCAGCGGCAGAGGTCGAGGCCGTCGGTCGTGCCGGGCAGCATCACGTCGAGCAGCACCAGGCTCGGTGCCTCCTCCTCGATCAGCTCGCGGGCGCTGTCGCCGTCGGCCGCGGTGACGACCCGGTGGCCGTCGTGCTCGAGGTAGCGCGCGACGACGTCCCGCACGTGCGGCTCGTCGTCGACGACGAGGACGGTGGTCACGCCCACAATCTCCTGTCTTCCAGCCCCGGCGCCCGTTACGCGTTCCTTAAATCGCGCCGGCCGAGTTCGCAAAAACGTAAGGGCGCCGCGCGTGGGGCGCTCCTAGCGTGGCGGGCGTCCACCAAGGAGGGAGTCACATGCACCGCTTCATTCCCGCCGCGCTGCTCGCCGCGCTCGCGCTCGGCCTGACGGGGGCGCAGTCCGCCTTCGCGGCGGCGCGCCATCATGACCACCACGGGCAGGGCCGCCGGCTCGTGTTCGTCCAGACGAACCAGCCGTCCGGAAACGCGGTCGCCGTCTTCCGCCGCGGCCACGACGGCCGGCTCGAGGCGGCCGGAACGTACGCGACCGGCGGCCTCGGCGGTGCCGCGGCGCCCGGCACCGAGTCCGACCGCCTCGCGTCGCAAGGATCGCTCGCGTTCAACCGTTCGGAGCGCGCGCTCGTCGCCGTCAACGCCGGCAGCAACACGGTCTCGTCCTTCAGCGTCGAGGGCGACCGGCTGCGGCTGGTCGACGTCGCGCCGTCGGGCGGGTCGTTCCCCGCTAGCGTCGCGACCTTCGGCGACCTCGTGTACGTGCTGAGCTCGGGCGGCTCGGGCACCGTCTCGGGCTTCCAGCTCGATCACGGCGCGTTGGTCCCGATCCCGGGCTCGACGCGCTCGCTCGGCCTCGCGAACACCACGCCGCCGAACTTCCTGACCGCGCCCGGTCAGGTCGGCTTCTCGCCGAACGGCCGGCAGCTGCTCGTCACGACGAAGGCGAGCACGAGCTCGATCGACGTCTTCCAGGTCGGCCCGGACGGCCGCCTCTCGGCGACGCCGGTCGTGAACCCCAGCGCGACGCCGGTCCCGTTCGCGTTCACCTTCAGCCCATTCGGCCGCCTGGTCGCGGGCGAGGCGGGCGCGAGCTCCGTCACGACCTACACGCTGAACCCGACCGGGTCGCTGACCGGGCCGCAGTCGGCGACCGACGGCCAGGTCGCGCTCTGCTGGATCCAGCGGGTCGGCGGCTATTACTTCGTCGCGAACACCGGCAGCAACACGCTCAGCGCGTTCACGCTCACGCCCGGTGGACAGCCCGTGCTGCTGAACGCCGTTGCCGCCTCGACCCCGGCGGGGCCGATCGACCTGACGGCGAGCGATCGCTTCCTCTACGGCGAGACCGGCCTGGCCGGCACCGTCGAGGAGTACGCCGTGCAGGGCGACGGCTCGCTCGTCTCGATCGGCAGCGTCACCGGCCTGCCGGCCGGGATCGAGGGGATCGCCGCCTCCTGATCCACGCTCGTCCGGGGCCTGCCGCTCGGTGGGCCCCGGATACCCTCCGGCCGATGATCAGGCGCCGGGTGATCGTCCACGGCCGCGTGCAGGGCGTCGGCTTCCGCTACTCGCTCGCGCGGCAGGCGCAGTCGCGCGGCGTCACCGGGTCGGCTGCGAACCGCCCGGACGGCGCGGTCGAGGTCGTGCTCGAGGGTGAGCCGGAGGCGGTCGAGTCGCTCGTCCGGTGGTGCGAGGCCGGCCCGCGCGGCGCTGCCGTCGAGCGGGTCGAGGTGGTCGACGAGCAGCCGGAAGGCCTGCGGGGCTTCGCGACGCGTTAAAGATGCTCCGCGAGCCAGCCGCGGATGCGGTTCCAGGCCTCGACGTGGTGCTCGCGCTCGGTCCAGCCGTGGCCCTCGCGCGGGAAGACGACGAGCTCGGCCGTGCAGCCGTGCTCGACGAGCGCGTTGTAGAACTCGACCGCCTGGCCCACGGGCGCGCAGAGGTCGTCCTCGCCGTGGACGATCAGCGTCGGCGTCTTGCAGCGCGCCGCGTGGTAGAGCGGCGAGCGCTTCGTGTACTCGCCCGCCGGGTCGAGCGGGTCGGCTTGGAGGTAGAGCCGGTCGAACTGGCCGATGTTCGTCGTGAAGTGGAAGCTGACCCAGTCGGTCACGACCGCGAACGGGATCGCGCAGGCGAAGCGGTCGGTCTGGGTGATCGCCCAGCAGGACATGAAGCCGCCGTAGCTGCCGCCGCTGATCGCGACTCGGTCGTCGTTGACGAGGCCTTCCCGCACCAGCGCGTCGACGCCGGTGAGGAGGTCCTGCAGGTCGCCGCCGCCCATGTCGCCGAGGTTCGCCTCCGCGAACTCCGGGCCCCAGCCCACGCTGCCGCGGACGTTCGGGAGCAGCGTCGCGACCCCCTCGGACGCGTAGAGCTGCGGGTAGGCGTAGGCCGGCGCGAATTGCCACGTCCACGAGCCGGTCGGCCCGCCGTGGACGTCGACGACGAGCGGCAGCGCCCCGTCGGCGCGCTCGCGCGGCAGCGCCAGCAGGCCCTGAATCTCGCGCCCGTCGAAGGACGTCCAGCGGTAGTCGCGCCACTCGATGGTCGCGAGCTCGTCCTTCAGTCCGGCGTTGAGGCTCGTGAGCGCGCGGCGCTCGCCGTGCTCGAGCAGCACGACCTCGGACGGATCGTCCGGGCCCTCGAGCACCGTCGCGATTCGCGAGCCGTCGGCGCTCGACGAGAAGCGTGGGGCGTAGCGGTTGCCGAGCGTGAGGTCGCCGCCCACGAGCTCGAGGTACGAACCGTCGAGCCCGACGCGGCCGGCGAACGAGCCGGCCTCGCGCCAGCCGGCGACCAGCAGCGTCTGCTCGTCGGCGAACTCGACCCAGCAGGCGTGCAGCTCGGGCGGGAGCGGACCGTGTCCGAGGACGTGGACGGTGCCGGTCAGCGTGCCGCGGTCGGACGAGAAGCCTTCGACCCACGCGACCTGCCCGCCGGGCGAGACGGCCGGCGACTGCAGCTGCCACTTCGGCGTGTGCACGCGCTCGACAGTCCTCGCGTCCAGGTCGATCAGGCCGATCCAGGCGTCGTACCAGGCGCTCTCGGACGGCTCGTCCGTGCAGACGGCAACGACCATGCCGCCGGCCCAGTCGAGCTCGAAGACGTTCGTCCCTGGCGGCGTGACGTCGCGCGTCTCGCCGCTCGCGGCGTCGACGAGCCAGAGCCGCCGCCAGAACTGCGCGGGCTTGAGCACCTTCGGGTCCTGCTCGGCCGCGCCGGCCTCCTCGATCTTCTTCGCCGACTGCGCGCCGGCCATGTCGGCGCCGAGGTCGGCCGCGAGCACGAGCAGCTGCGAACCGTCCGGCGACCAGCGCAGGTCCTCGACCGAGCCCGGGATCTCGCCCAGCTCCTCGCCGTCGACGCGCAGCGAGAGCCGGCCGACGTGGCTCGCGTCGGATGCGTATGCCAGCCGCGACCCGTCCGGCGAGAAGCGCGCGAGCGACCCCGGCTCTCCTTCGTGCAGCTCGCCGTCGACCTGGCCGCTCCAGAGGTGGGTCTCGATCGATT
>Ga0207702_10006140_pt1 | contig 10403 bp, 11 predicted proteins | sample KBSCornC62_FD_184302 | JGI IMG/M metagenome (GOLD analysis project Ga0207702, IMG submission 184302) | Corn rhizosphere microbial communities from Kellogg Biological Station, Michigan, USA - KBS Corn C6-2 (SPAdes) (version 2) | ecosystem: Host-associated > Plants > Roots > Rhizosphere > Soil ...
CTGCAGGCGATTGACCAGCTCGAAGTAGATGGTATCTCCGGGTTTCTTGGAGAGATTCTCCTTGACCTGGACGATGGAATTCTCGTCCGTGCCCATGTACCGGGCCATGCGGTTTCCACGGATGTACTCCGTGAAGAAATTGTCGTCCCACTGTTTAACCCGTAGGTTACTGGGGACAATGGTATCTGCCATGACTTAACTCCTGGAAGCGTTTCGTAAAATCTTGTTGAGCGGCGGCGGACCGGCGTAGACTTCGGTGGCCACAGCGGGGGATGAGTCGGAATTGAGCGAAGTTGGAACCGCAGGTGCGGGCTTGCCGTACTTGCTCTCGAGTTCGGCGCGGACGCGGGCTTCGATGTCCTTTTCGAGCTTGGATTTGTAGGCGCTGAAATCGCCATTCACATCCTTGAGCTCTCGGACTCGAAGTCCCTCGCGATAAGCAAACTCGGCCGGGTTGCGCTCCTGCCTCAACTGCGCAAACAATTGGGGATTCTTCTGCGCTTCCTCCAAAAACACCTCGCGCACCTCATCGAAATCCTTGTGCCGCTCGCGGGCCATCTCTTCTGTGACATTGCAGCGCTCGACGAACATCTCTTCGCGTAACTGCTGCTGGTGCTGGGAGAGGGTGCCCGGTAGATCGGCCCAAGGGTCAACGGGTGCTTTGGGTGTCTGAAGCTCACGCAGACGCGCTTCCGCGGCCTGGCGCTTCTCGCGCTCCTCGCGCATCGCCTTCTTGTAGGCAGCGGCTTCAGCGTTCTCCGTGGGAGTCGTGGGTGGTGCCACCGGCGCGGCAACAGACGTTGCTGGCGGTGTCACAACCGGTTCAGGTGCTTTCGCGGGTTCTGGAGCAGCCACAACGGGCTCTTTGGGAGCTTCCGCAGGCCTCTCCTCGGTCGGCGTCACCGAAACAAATCGCCCGTTATCATCGCGCGCACGCGAACCTATCAACGAGTCCAGCGCAGGACTGCTGTCGTCAGCCATACAAGATTCCTTGTGTCGTCAGGATTTACGAAAACGCCCAGGTGCTGGCGGCGCAGTCACTGTTGACGGACAGTGACAACCGAGATCGACCGTTGGCCCCGTCGTCGGGCATAAAAAAACCGGCACGAGGCCGGTTTGATCAATTCTGTTGAGTTGCAGTTAGAACTGCATGTGCCCGCTGGCTTGAATGCCATTGGATATTTGGGTTTCCATGGTATACGCGGTGAACGTGCCAGAACCTACGGGCCACGTTTGACATGTAAGCGCCGTGGTAGCCGCGGCCGAGAGTCCGCCGGTCCATGTCACTGAAGTGGATGACTGAGTGCAGGATACCGCCCTGACATCACCATTGCTGAAGGAGAAATTGTATGTTCCAGTCGGGGACTGCCAGCTAATGGTCAACGTGGCCGACGTCTCTCCTCCTGTAAACGAGGCAGTGGCCACCTTCGATACGGTGGGGACGGTAATGTTGAATGACCCGTTGGTAGAGCCTGTATAGGCAATAATGGCCTGATACCCGAGTGAGCCACCGGGATTGTTGAAATTAGCCTGCTGGCCACAGATTGAAGCGCCCGTGCCCGAACTGGAACCGTCAACAGAACTCGTCACAATGAGCTGTTGAGAGAGGTAATTGGTCGCAAAGACGCTGACACTGACCAGACGGCCTACATTATTCAGGCTACCTGAAATGTTGATTCCGGCCATCGAAGCGCTGGGAACGGTGAGTGCGTACTTGCTACCTCGTTTAGCCCCGGAGAATGAGACAGAACTATCTCCGTGAACAGAAACCGTCTCCACTCGCAGCAGCGTTCCGGCAACGATGTTATCACCGGTCAGATTCGTGGCTCCGATCAGCTTGACAGGTCCCGCAAACAGGACCTGCGCACCGGCGCCGAGCGTGATTGTCCGAGATGTGGTTGTCTCGATGCTGAGTACGCCAGAGAACGTAATCGGTACGGGAGCCACTGAGTTGTTGTTCTGGAAGACCGTACAATCCGCACTCGTGGCGAACACTTGAACGTGAAATGGCGCATTGTAGATGAACGTCCCTGTTCCATCGGCCTGTAGCACCGGACCGGTCGTGGATCTGACGACGATGTTCTCAGGCCCTCCGCCAGGACCTGAGCCGTGGAACGAGTTGTTGCCGGAAGTGATCTTGTATTCGAATGGAAGCGTCACCCCGTTTTGGATCTCGCACCCTTCCAGCGTGCAAAATTCCGTGAAATCGTTGACGGCCTCATTGTGCCACCGACACCCGGCAGCACCCGCAGCCGCGCCAGAACCAAAGAGGATATTTCGCCCCTTGGCTCCGCAGGCTCCATTGAATTCTAAAAGAATCGACGTGCTGTTTCCGGTCAGAGTCAAATCTGACACGGCATCGCCGGTGATCTGACCAGAGCCTCCGCGAATCTTTAAGCAGACTGAACTTGCCGCAATCGTGGCGAAGTTGAGAATCGTTCGCTTCTTACTCACGCCCATGAGGTTGGGGCGCGTGAACGAGGAACCTGTAGCAACGATCGTGCTAGAGCATACGTAGGTGCCGGCGAGCAGCTGGACGGGAATATCACTGGCTGCGTGCGCCAGCACTAAAGCACTGTTGATGGCGGTCGTGCTGTCGGTTGTTCCATCCGCAATCGCGCCAAACCACTCTGCGTACACTCGATCGTTGCGCAAATTACCGTTGATGAGCGCACCGCTGTTGGAGGTGTCGAAGATCTTCCATGCGCCCGCAGTAATGGCGCCATTGATTGTAATGGTCTTGCTGGTACCTGGCTTGATTAGTCCAGCGCCAATGAAAGTGAGTTGGACATTGGCCGGAATGGTCGTATTTGCATTCAGCAGCATCGGCGCAGAGATCTGCAAGTTAGCCGACGTCGCGCCTATTGTGGCCAGCGTCGCAGCAAAGGCGCTGCTGTCATCCGTCACACCATCATTAGCGGCCCCCGCGACGGTCATCTGCGTGGCCGTGCCTGTCAAAGGAGTGCTCACTCCGGTGACTTTCGGAACCGTGGTGACAGTCATACCACCACCACCACAGTCACAGCCGCGCCGGTTCCGCTCAGAGCGGTGACATTGGCGCGAATGTTGAGCCAAGTAGCCTGAATAGAAAACCCGTCTGTGGCCGTCGTCGTACCTGACAACGCAATCGTGCCGGCCAGAATCCAGCCCACATTGTCGTTTGAGACTTCGATATTTACCGATGCGGTGACAGCCCCTGTCCCGGTTACTGTCGCCTGACAGGTGCGGTAGGGGATTGAATGACTGAACGTCTTCGCAGCCCCGGCGCCGGTCGCTGTCGCCGCGTTCAGGAGATCAATGGACGCGGCATAGCCGCTACTGGGGCCTTGCATTATTCAACACCTTTGGGATTTTGAGCTTTCTGCGTCTTCATACGTTCAGCATGGAGTTGTGCGTTGTGCTGGAGCGCGAGATCCGCCATCTGCTTGGCGTGATCGGACTGCTGCTGTTCCAGCCGTGAGGTGAGCGTGTTGATGGCCTGCTCTTTCGCAGCGCCCTCCACGACCGCATTGGCGGCATCCTGAGTCGCTTTCAAATTGGCATCCGCCAGAAGTTGCAGCGACTTCAACTCAATCTCCTTGGCGTTGATCATTTCCTGCTGAGCGGCCAACTGTTGTTCACGGGCGGCGAACTGCATCTCGAGCGCCTGTTTCTCGGACGCGATCTTGTCCAGTGCGGCTTGCGCTTTGGTCTGCGCCAGGAGAGCGTCGGCCTTCTGCTGCTTCAGGTCCTGTTCGGCCTGTATCTGCTCCTGGGCTTTCTGCTGTTGAGCCTGGGAGATCTGCTGAATCTGCTCCTCTTTCTGCTTCAGCATCTGCGCGACTTGAGGGGGGATCTCCGTCCCATCCGGGAGCTTGCCGGACATCGCATCCATGACCTTGCGCTTGGTCGTGCTCGAGAGTGCGGAGGCTTCAATCAAGGCCTGAGGCGGAATCTGGATCCCACTCTTGGCGAGTTCCGCCAAGACGCCAAACTGCTCCTGTTGGAGCGTGACGGTATCCGGGGCCTCATCAATGATGATATCCACGTCCATGTCGGCAAGGACGTTCATCGGCTCGCCTGGCTTGGCAATCTTCTTCTGAACGTGAATGTGATTGGCCGGATAGGTCGAGTTCAGCGCCATGAAGCGGCTGTTCTCGTCATCCGTCACCCGCACCCACATCTCACCTGTCCAGAACTGCTTCACGCGCGACCAGGACGCTTTCATGACCCGCGTCTGCCAGTACCGCAGACGGTCCGACAGAATACCCAGTTGAATCGACCCGCCCTGCTGATCCAACTGTTTGGCGCGGCCTGAGAGATCCCCACCCTTACCCAGCAGTGCCTCATTCGGGCCGGTATCGGCCATGGAGGCAATCGACTGTTGCAAGAGCTTGAACTGCCCTTCCGCGAGATCCGTGTTCTCACGGACCTCGAGTTTCATCCCCGGGGTGTATTCGAGGAATCCATCCGGACGTGCGAGCTCCTGGCGGGCTTTCTCAACGTCGTCTACGGCGCCCTTTTCAGCGGTCGCCTGGTTGACCGACAGCAGGTGCAGGGACTTCGAGCGGCGCTTGTTGATCTCGTCCTGGAGATCCTTGTAACGCTTGACGATGCCATATCGATTGCCGTCCCGATCCACATACAGGGATTGCAGCAGCAAGGGACATTCGGGCTTCTGCGTCTCGCAGTTGACGTAGGCGGACTCTTTGGGCTTCTCGATGAACCCCACGCGCGTGTAGACCGCGCGCATCCACTGATCCCCATCGCGGTAGTAGTGCTCGACGATCTGAATGCGTTTTCGGCCGCGGTCGTACCAGCGGGGCTTGTCGTCGTAGGTCTCTTCCGCCGGCAGGAAGGAGTTGCTGGTGAACAGGTCGAACTTCTCGCCCAGGTTCTTGTAGGTGGCCTTGGCTTCGTCCAGGTCCATCCATTTGATGATTCCCTGGTAGCGCGAATCGCTGAAGTCATGCAGCAGCGAATGGCTGTCATAGAACAGCCGGTCCCAGCGGATGTAGCGAATGCAAACGGTCTTGTTGGTGGTTCCGCTGTAGGTCGCGTTATCGACGATGACTTCGCATCCGCCATACCCTTCCACCGCCATGTTCTCGAAGACCGAGGACTTGGTCTGCTGGAAGAAGTTGCAGTCCGCGACGTATCTCAGAGCGTCTGTGGCAGCCTCAGCGCCGGGATCATCCTCAGGGGTACGCGGGTAGGCCTTGGGATCGGTGCGCGTCTCCCGCTCCAGCCCCAGCAGATACTCGACCTTGTCCTTGATGCGGTTGTCGGTGATCGCCGGTTGGCCCCGCGCATTGAGCTTGGCGATCTCATCATCCGACCACTGCTTCCCGTCGTAGTAGTCGCGAAAGATCTCTGCGGCCCGGCGGGCATCACGGCTGGCATCCGCGGACTGCTCGAACTGACGCACCAGGCGAGCCAGGGTCTGATCGCTCGTCATCGGGTCGGAGTCCGTCACGCCCACGTCTGCGTCATCGACTCCAGTGAGCTGCTCGACGATGGGCGCTTTCTTGGCTTTACGCGCCACACGCAACTCCGTTGTGTTCGGGCCGGCGGGCCGCTCTCATTTCGTTTCGCGAATCGGTAATTTGGCGCAACTTTGTTTCACGTGGAACCTATGCGGTGCGCCAGTTCTTGCTTTCAGGGGCATCGAACACCTTGGACCAGGAATCCTTGGGTTGAACCGCCGGGTTGACGATCGACGCAATGGCGGGATGGGCCTGATCGATCGCGCGCGCCATCAACGAGGCCATATCCACCGCGTCATCGAACTTGCCCGCCGGGAAGCTCAGAAACTGATTCAGCAATCGATGCCCATATTCGTTGTCGGGTAACTTCACCCGTCCCATGCTCGCCATCGCCTGCAGCGGTCGGGCCATCGCGGACTTGTCGGCATTGGTGACGAGCCATTCCAAGCGACAATGCGTCTTGCGCTCGATCATGCGACGACGCAGAAACGGCTCTATGGAGCGGCGTATGACGCCCATCTCGGCAAAGAAGCAATACGGCTTGTGTCGGGCGAACTGATCAATCAGCGCCTCGATCCATTTGTCGGATGAAGTCTGGCCGTACCAGCCATCCAATCCCAGATACAGCACGCCCTCGGGTGAATAGCCGTGCGTGCCGATGTCGGTGAAGTCCCCATCCCCTTCCGTGACCGCAAAGTCGCCCGTGGTGAACTTGTTGAGGCGATCCGGTGGCTTCGAGTACATCTCGAACCACTCGCGTTTGAAGAACGTGCCTTCCTCAGGACGCGGGTTCTGTTGGAACAGCGCAGACCAGTCTCTATGACCGATGTCCGCCTTGATCCGCCTCAGGGCTTCCAGGTCGTACCACTGAGGCCATAGGGCCGATTCGTGATCCGTACCCTCATGCTGGATCGCTGGCATCTCAATGACGTGCCACTGATCCCTCTGGCGTTCCAGGAGCATTCCAGCGAGGTCCGACTCGTGCCAGCGCGTGAGGATGAGGATGATGGCTCCCCCGGGCATCAAGCGCGTGCGCAGCGTACTCGTGTACCAGCGCCACACTGCTTCCCGGTTGTTCTCGCTGTCGGCTTCCTCGCGATTCTTGAACGGGTCGTCAATCAGTGCGATATGGGCACCGCGACCGGTGATGGATCCACCCACACCCACGTAAACCGAGACACCGCCATGGTTGGTATGCCATCGGTTGGCGGCCTGGCTATCCGCAGCCAGAGTGACGTCCGGGAACAGTTTGCGGAAGCGTTCGTCCTGGACGATGCCTCGCACATCCCGGCCAAAGTCCAGCGCGAACTCACCCGAATAGGTCGCCGCAATGAGCTGCTTGTCCGGGTGGCGACCCAAATACCAAGCCGGGAAGCGCCGGGAGGCGAGTTCACTCTTTGTGTGCCGCGGCGGGGCAAAGATCATCAGGCGATCGATCTCACCGCGCTCGACCGATTCCAGAGCGTCGGCTATTCGGCGGTGATGCTCACCGACCTCAAAGTCAGGCTTCGTGTACGTGGTAAAATCAATTAAGCGCGCTCTCGCTCTCCGGCGGTTCAGCAGTTCCGAGGCTGCCGCCTGTGGCGATATGGGCGAGTTGGTCATCCGTCAATTCGTGTACGTGCGTATGCTCGATGGAGCCGGCGACCTCGACGGACTGCATCGGCTTGCCGTCGAGTCGGTTGGCGATCTCAGCCACAGCCCACCAATCCCCCTGCAATGCCTCGCGGACCACGTTGTTGGCGATCTTGTCCAGTGCTTCGCCCATGGAGCATTTGAGCTTCTTGTCGGCGAACTGCTTGAGAGCTTTGTTGAGCGCCTCAGACCACTGTTTGGGCTTTATGGCGTTCTGGTTACCGGGTTGTGCACCACGGCGTTTCGTTTCCTGCACAATCGAATCTCATGTACTTGATATATCAGCCGAACGCATCGAGGTTGATCAGGTCGTACTCCTGATCTTCAGTGAACGCACTTTCGGGGGGGTCGGCATTGGCGAGGAAGGTCACTACCTTGCGCTCGATCACATTGGTGCGATTCACGATCTTGTTGAGCGTAGCGTCGATTTGGATCTCGACTACGGTGGCCGGGGTCACACTCGTCCAGTCCTGCAAAATAGTCCCGGTCGTCTCACACTGGACCTTGTAGCTCAGGCTCGTGGGGATCTGAGGGACTTCCTGACGGTCGAAGAACTTGGCCTTGATGAAACAGCGGGAGCCTTCATTGAGGGTGGGTACGGCCATCATCCTTTCCTGAAGAAGAGACGAATGTCATCGGTCGCGAAGCTCAAGCGCACGTCGGTGGCGAGATTGGGTATTGCGATGCCGGGTACGCTCGCCAGGGTGAAGTTCAAACTGAGATTCGCTTGTGCGACGAAGGCAGGCAGGGTCGCTGTCAGTCCGAGCGTCATTCCCACATTGGCCGCGGGAGTGAGCGTGCCGCCGGAGATTGTCGGTGCACCGGACAGGTCCAATTGAATGCCGGGGGCGGCAATCAAGTTTCCAGTGAGTGAGCCTGTGAGGCCCATCACCAGATCTAAATTCGCCGAGCTCGTGAATGAGGTACCGACCGACCCGGCCAAACCCATCTGAATCGCAAACGTCGCGTGCTCGCCGAATCCGCCGGCGGCTATGAGGTCCAGACGGGAGTCGAGATTGGCGCTGCGACTCAGGAACCCCAGTGGGATCGAAGTGAGACCGAAATGGATGTCCTGCGTGTTTGTGGACTGCAGCTCCACCGAATTGGGGGGCTGCAGGTCCAGGTGCATATCCAGGGTAGCGCCGATACCCGGTACGCCGCTCAATCCAAAGAGGATCCCCAGGTTGGCAACAGGCGAAGCACCCGCGCTCGACTTGAGGAGGAGCGCGAGTGTCAATCAACGGTCTCGCTCAGGGCTGAGGTGTTGTATTGGTAGGTGTTGCCTGAGTTCACGGTGACGTCGCTGGAATTTTGTGCGTACGTCAACACGTTGCCCGCGGTGGCGGCATCCATGATGGCGACAAACCGCACGGCGCCCCACCCGGCAGTGGCCGTGGGGAATGTAACGGTGGTCGCGCCGGCATCCCCATCGGTGGGCGCGGCGAAGGTGACCGCGACCCGGGCGTAAGAGCCGCCCGCGACCTCATTGGTCAGTGTTCCGGCTTTGAGTTCTGCCAGGGTGGCCGTGGAGGTAAACAACGCGGCGTATACGGTCGTGGGACTCGTATAGGCCGTATTGCGATAGACGTGATTTGCGATCTTGTTCGCAAGATAGGTCGATGCGGGCATGTCAAATCTCCACGTAAGTCAGATGCCCGCGTACGCCCACGGCGGATGCGAGGTTGAGATTCAAAGCGGTCGTGATTGAGGTTTCAAAATGACCGGCAGGATTGAATGGCGCAGCGATTCCGCCATTGGCACTCAATGAAGCCGCGCCCATCACATCGGTCGTGCCATTGCGAAACTTCGCGGCAACCGCGGCATCCGCCACGATCACATACGACAGCACGCGGATTTTCTTGCTCGTCACCGCTGCAACGATGCTGTTATCACCGGAGCCGGCAACGCTGATGCTGGCGAACTTCGGCGTGACGATCGTGCCGGCATTCGACATCTGTGTGGATTCGATCGTGGTTTGCACCGGCAGTGGCTGGGCAACCTGGGTGTCAGTACCCGTACCATCGGCGCCCCAGACAGGTTTGACGCGCTGAACCAGAACACCGCTGCCGATATCATCTGCCGCGACGACTGAACCGGTTGCAGGCAAGGTTGCATTATCAGCCAAACTAAACTCCTACGCCCAACAGTGAGCGTGTGTGCGCCTGAGTGAGCACCAGAGGCTGCAGAATCAGCGTGTAACCCTGTGAATTGCCGCTCGAATCGACGTTGGTCAGTGGAGCGGTGTCCGTTGACGTGGCTGCAGCACTGGATTGACTGTCGTACCACAGTGCAGCTGCGACCGCCGTGCCGCTCTGAACCAACTGTGTGCTGCCGATCTTGGTGTAGATTCCAGAGTCGGTGACCCAGTCACCAAACGTGGCACCGTTGTTGGTCGCGGTCTTGATACAGTGTCCACCGCGAATCACGAGACAATTCGCCATGCTGGGCGCAGACGTACTGTTGACGGCGATCTTTCCGGTCGTGTTGGTTGCTCTCTCAGAGGCTTGCACCACGATCGTAGAGAGATCGGTGTAGACATCTCCACTGAAGGACACGATTCTCGAATAGGCCTGGTGGCTGGCATCCCACTGTAGCGTGGGCGATGTCTCGCCTCCCGCGGCCACGAGTGCGTAGATGGCATCACACGGAGTCGTCGTGTTGGTCGTGAGCTTGGTCCAACCGGTTACGGTGGGAGTACCCAAGGAGATGCTGTTGACACCCGTTTGCAGCAGCAGCAGGTTGCCGGCGCTGAAACTCGGCATCGCAGGCGTCATGCTGCCGCCGGCGAGCTTGGAGGTATAGCCGCCGTCCGCCACGTACGTGTAGCCCGCCATTAGGGCGAAGTGTCCCAGTTGCCCGCAGGCAATGCGCCGGTCGCACCATTGTTGGCATTGATGACGGTGATGAGATCCGTGGATTTCAAGCAAAAGCGCGATTGCCACGGCCAGATCATGATCTGACAGCCCATCCCGGTATGCGCAGGACGTCCGCCGCTGGCGGCCACAGAGTTGCGCGTGCAGGCATCGGTATAGACGGCCTGCGCACTGCCCAGCGAGGGCGGGCAGTTGGCATAACTGGATCCCGTACCGAGGCCCGGGCCCTCACTGTTACCGATCTTGAACACATCGTCCCGGATGTCCCCGAGCGTTCCAACATTACCTGCGATCAACTGTAGGAACGTCGTATACCAACTGGTGGCGGTGCCATGCACGCCAAACAAGGGGGTGTCAGGACCGCCGTAACCAAAGCCGTTGGAGCTGGAGGCCTGTAACTGTTGGTAGAGCGCGGTGAGACACCCCCTTG
>Ga0207702_10006141_pt1 | contig 10403 bp, 5 predicted proteins | sample KBSCornC62_FD_184302 | JGI IMG/M metagenome (GOLD analysis project Ga0207702, IMG submission 184302) | Corn rhizosphere microbial communities from Kellogg Biological Station, Michigan, USA - KBS Corn C6-2 (SPAdes) (version 2) | ecosystem: Host-associated > Plants > Roots > Rhizosphere > Soil ...
GCCTCGTGGAAATCAACGAGGCCGGTCATGTCTTCCAACGGTCCATCGAGCTCGGTCATGTTATCTTTGAGTTTTCCGCCCCGGCAATGGCCGCCGCCCCCGAAATAGATGTAGGCCTGGCCGTCGCTGTCCATGAACACAGCGGGGTCAATCATGGCAAAACCGCCGAGGCCGTCAATGTATCCCGTCACTTTGAAATCGCCGGCAGGTTTTGAACTGGTCGCCACGCCGACTTTCCAGGTGTCGTTCCAACGGGTGCCGCTCGGGTGCGGGAAATAGAAATAATAGGTGCCGTTTCGATACGCGCAGTCCGGAGCCCACATGAATCCGCCTTCTTTTCGCCCCCAAGGCACGTTGCTGGCCCGCAATATTTCCCCGTCATCCCGCCAGTTTACCATGTCATCGGTGGAAAAAACGTGGTAACGGTCCATGAGGTCGCATCCCCGCGCCGGGTACATGTCGTGCGAAGGGTAAACATACAACCTTCCGTCGGTCCACACATGGGCCGATGGGTCAGCCGTATAGATGCTGGTGATAAATGGATTTGCCGCGTGGCTCACGGCAGCCGTCGTGAGCATGATGCCCGCCACCATGGCACCGAGAGCAATTTTAAGCCGCCGCCCAAAAACTGGAGAATTCTCGTGAAATGTCGTTATCATACCGGTCGTGGACAAAGATTGTCACGAAGCCGGTTGTTACAGCCATCCCCGAAATCGGGTAGGCTGACAACAGCCCGTTTAGAGAGCACTTCGATCGTTATCGAACAGATTCCTCAGAGCTTTCCATCCCAGGTTAAAACGGATGGCGGAAAATCTTCCGGCTTGCTGCCAAGGTCCGTGTTCGGTGTATTGCCCATTTGCAACTCAAGCTTTCCCCCATTCACCACGTCCGAGTGCGTGATCCAAACTTTGCCGTGGTTGCTGCCGTTTAACTTCACGGATTGAATATATTTATTGTCCGCCGAATTGTCGCGGCAGATGATGGAGAACGTTTTGCCATTGTGCGGCTTGATCGTCACGCGGTCGAAAACCGGGCTCGCCAAATCATAAACCGGCACGCCGGGTGTCACGGGATGAAGCCCGATCATGGAGAAAACCACAAAAGCAGACATGCCACCGCCGTCCTCATCGCCGGGCATGCCGAGCGTGGTATCCGTGAACCACGTGTCCAGCAACATTCGAACGCGCTTCTGCGTTTTCCAAGGCGCGCCGAGATAATTGTAAATATAGGGAATGTGCAGGCTCGGCTCGTTGCCCATGGAGAACTGGCCGACCACGCCGCTGCCATCTGGAAATTTCGCCCAATATTCGAATTTACTGCGGCCCAGCCCCGTCCGGAACAGCTCATCTAATTTCGCCTCAGCCTGCGCGCGCCCGCCCATTAACTCAAACAGCCCGTTCAAGTCATGCTGCACGTCCCAGTCATAAGTGTAGCCGTTGTTCTCCGTGGTGTAATCCCGTCCACCCTGGCCACCAGACCAACCGGGGTCATAGGGCTCAATCCAGTTTCCGTCGGCGTCCTTGGGCCAAACGTGGCCTTTGTCGGCCCGGTAAACATTTTTGTAATCGGCGGCGCGCCTGAGAAACGTCTGCTCGTCATCGCTCTTGCCGAGATCGCGCGCGAGTTGGGCGGCGGCCCAATCATCGTAGCTCTGGGCGAGTGTCACTGAAATGGCCTGACGCCGCTCGAACGGATGCACTTGCGAAACGGTTTCCGACTCCCCTGGCTTCAACGCGGGCATGTACCCGTGTTGATCCAGAAAATCATCGAGTGAACACTTCGGACCGCGACGCCACGGCAACCAGGTGCCTTCCAGCGAATTTTTCCGCACGCCGGCATAGGCGGTCGCGAGGTCGAAGTTAGTAACGCCTTTGGCCCAACAATCGGCGAACCACGGCGCGGCGTGGTTGCCGGTCATGCACTCATGATTTCCCCACAGCACCGCGAACACCGGCAGCCAGCCGGATTGCTCATACATGCGCACGTAGGATTGAGCTTTATCCGCTTCCATTTCGGGATTCAGCAGAGTCTGCAATGGTTCCAGGGCGCGATAGGTATCCCAGAGCCAGTTGTCCACATAGAACGGACGAGCATCCTCGTGAACCTGATGGTCAAAGGCGCTGTAATATTTGCCGTCTTCAGTGATACACACCATGCGTTCGTAACAGCGGTAAAGAGCGGTGTAGAACACACGCTTTTGCTGCGGCGTGCCGCCCGTGACCTGAATCTCGCCGAGCGCGTCGTTCCAGCGTGCACGGGCCGCATCCTTGACAGCATCAAAATTCCATTCCGGAATTTCCCTTTTTAAACTGGCCCTGGCTTGCTCGACGCTGATGAACGAAATACCGTAGCGAAATTCCAATTTCTTCGCATTTCCAGCGGATGAAATCGTCAAGCGGTTGCCCTTGCCGCCGTCGTTCTTTTCGCTCTTTACCGGCTGATTAAATTCGCCGTAAACAAAAGCCCGCATTTCACCGGACGACATCCGGCTTTCGCCGCGAAATTTTTCAAAGCCGGAAACGCTTCCGTCAGCGTTCATAGTCAGTTCGCCATCGCGCCGGTTGGCGAGCAACATGACAGGCTGGCTAGACGGAAAGCTAAAGCGGAAATAGCCGCAGCGCGCAGTGGGGGTAAATTCAGTTCGAATCAACGACTCATCAAACCGCGCCGCATAATAATATGGCGTCTCCGTTTCCTGGTCATACGCCTGAGGGCGGTCCCAGGCGCCCAGCTTGCCGTCCGAAGGCATCAACCAGAACAATTCTCCGAGCCGGTGCGAAATAATCGTGAGGGGAAAGGAATGAATCTGGTCGTCCAACTGGTCTTTCCGCACCGGATAAACGCGCACCATGCTGTTGGGCAGCGACACGGTTGGGCGGGTTGGCTCGAGCAGGAAGCCCTGCCCACCGATAGACGGCATCACCCACTCCACCTGGGAACGGGCCGCATACGCAAAACTCAACAGACAGATCCCCAGGACATGGCGAAGCTGGATTTTCATTTTAAAGATATTAGGCTCAGTTTCGTAGATTCGGTTAAAATAAATACGCTAGAATAAAGAGAATGCGTCAAACATCCCCTAAAGCGGGGATAGTTGAAAACAAATGCTCCATGCATAATTTCATGGCCACCCTCATGCCAAAATCCTCCACCGTCCCGCAAATAAAAAAAGTTTCCCGATTGGCTTGGTTGCCCCGGCCATTTTGTTTTACAATTCAAATTCACGCGCTGACCAAACCAAGGCAAACAACGCCAAAAATCTGAAAATTCAGCAAGCGATTCGGCCTTACTTTTATATATTGATGCCATGACCTTCCTCCATTGCCGGGCAAAATTTCTTTTTGCAGTGGTGTGTTTGGCGCTCACCGGGGTGACTTTTCAACTCGCGGCGGCAGAAACCAATCCTTTGGCAATCCAATCGGTGATGGTCAACGACAAAGCGGTTCCTTTTGCCAGCCATGATCCGGTGAATCTCGGCGCGTTCCCCGTCAATATTGTATTCCGATATGGTCCCCAGAAAGACGCGACGAATCCGCCCTTGCGGATGCGCTACATGTTGGAGGATTACGAAAAGACGTGGCATGAAGCCGGCGGAGAAATGGGACTGAACATCCGCTTCTACAACCACGCCGGCGACCAGATTGGACAGAATCTCTATCCCATTCACGGCGAAAGCACCGGCTGGACCGGATCGCTAAAAAATTCCGCGCTGACGCACCGCCGCGAAACGCTGACGGTGCCGCCGCAAGCGGAACGATTGCTCATTGTGATTTCTTCCGCCGGCCCGCCGGACTCCGTGGGCATCTATGTAGTGGCCAACCTTGTGGTCTCCAAGACCGACGGGACTGTCGTCCTGCGTTCACCATTCGACAACGAACCGGCTACAGTTGCCAATGACGACCCGCCGGCAGGCTGGATGCACGATGGCACCCGGCCCAGCATCGCCCGCGTGGTGAAAATCGGGCAGGACCCGCAAACCCGCGCCTTCGCCGTGCTGGACGAGGACCTCAGCAGCCACGGCGAATGGCACAACATTTTGGAATCAGCCCCGGTGGTAACGCCCGGTGAACGGCTCGTGGCCGAGTGGAATGAAATGTACAGCATAGGCGCCGGTTACTATCGCGAAGCGCACTATGAAAGCCTCCCTCCCGGCAGCTATCACCTGCGCGTGGCCGGCACCGACGCTTTTGGCCGCCTGACCGGCGTGGAGGGCAGCTTGAACTTGTTTGTGCCGCAGCCATTTTGGAAAACCACCTGGTTTTGGGGGCTCGTCGTTCTCACCGGATCGGCAATGATCATTGGCATCAGCCGGTATTTTGTCTGGCACAAAATGAGGCGCGAAATGGCGCGGCTCAAGCAACAACGCGCCCTGGAACAGGAGCGCCTGCGCATTGCGCACGATATTCACGATGACCTCGGCGCACGCGTTACACAAATCTCGCTGTTGAGCGCCATGTCGCAAAACAACAATTCCTTTCCGGACAAAGCACGGGCGGACTTTGACCGTATTTCCAAGATGTCGCGCGAACTCGTGGCCGCCCTCTACGAAACCGTCTGGGCGGTCAACCCGGAAAATGACAACCTCGAAGCCCTCGGCAGTTACCTGAGCCAGATGGCCAACAAGTTGTGTGACCAAACGCCCTTGCGCTGTCGCTTTGACATGATGAGCCTGCCCTCGGATGTCCAGTTGTCCAGCCAGACGCGGCACAACATCTGCATGGCCGTGAAAGAGGCTATCCATAACGTGATCAAACACGCGCAAGCGACGGAAATCACCATTCGCATGACCTTCGCGGACCGGCAGTTGAACATTTCCATCCAGGACAATGGCCGGGGGTTTGATCTTCAAGCCCGCACCGATGGCAACGGTCTGCCGAACATGCGACAGCGCCTTATCAATATCGGCGGAGAATGTACCGTTGAGAGCCGTCCCGGCAACGGCACCACCGTAACCATCCATGTCCTGGTTGGCTCCCTGGAAAAAATCTCATAGGACAAGCCAGATGCTCGCTATTACTTAAAAATCGGATAGCGTGCTCCGCAAGCCACCTTTCATGAAAAAAAATGTCATTATTGTTGAAGACGACCGAGGATTACGCGAGCAGCTCGTGGAAATACTCCAGTCCGCGCCGGACATCCAATGCCTCGCCTCCTACACTTCCGCCGAGGCTGCATTGCCACAGATCCTTGAAAAAAAACCGGATGTGGTGCTCATGGACATCAAACTGCCCGGCATGTCCGGCATCCAGTGTGTCGCAGAAATCAAAAAGGTGATGCCCGCCATGCAAGTCATCATGGTCACCGTGTATGAAGATAGCGAACGGATTTTTCGCGCCTTGAAAGCCGGCGCCAACGGCTATCTCGTCAAGTCGAGTCCGCCCGAACAACTACTCGCCGCCATCCGCGATGTGTCCACCGGCGGCGCGCCCATGTCCAGCCACATTGCCAGCAAGGTCGTGCGGCACTTCCACCTCATCGGCATTTCCCCTACCGAATCCGAAAACCTCTCTCCCCGCGAACGTGAAGTGCTGGACCTGCTGGCTGCCGGGTTCATCTACAAAGAAATCGGTGACCAGCTGAAAATCAGCTCCGAAACGGTGCGCACCTACGTCAAAAACATCTGCCAGAAAATGCATGTCCGCAGCCGTCTCGAAGCCGTGGCGAGACATAAGTCGGAGGCTTATTAGACGCCTAATCTTGTATTGGAAAGCTCTCGTTATGGAATGAGAGAAGAAAATCCCTACCCCTTTTTCGGGGATGGCAACCTCCTCCGTCCGCTAATATGTTACTCTTCCAATGCCCGTGAAACCCGCATACCCCGTCTTAACCCTTGTACTTGGGCTGTTTACCTTCTTCCGCGCCAGCCCGGCCCATGCCACCGTCGGAGCTGTTACGCCCTTCACGAGCTTCGAGGCTGAAAACGGCCTGCCCAGCGGCGGAGCCCAGGTCATCTCATTAACCTCCGCGCCCACTACGCCCTACTCCAGTCCCGAACTCGAGGCCTCCGGCCACGCCTTTGTCCAGCTTACGAACACCGGCCAGTCTGTCACGTGGACCAATACCACCGGTCAAAGTATCACCGCGATCAACGTGCGCTCGTGCATTCCGGATGCGCCAGCCGGCGGCGGCATCACCTCCACCATCGATTTATACGTCAACGGTTCCTTCCGCCAGGCCTTCAGCGTGAATTCGCTCCAGAATTACTGCTACGAAGGCACCAATTATAACGGCCAGGCCGACAAAAATCCCGCCGATGGCGATGCCCGCGGTTTTTGGAACGATACCCACGCCTTCATTGCCGGCGCTCCGGTTGCCCCGGGCGATACCATCACACTCCAGAAAGACGCCGCCAACAGCGCTGCCTTCTACTACATCGACGTCGTGGACCTCGAAGCGCCACCGGCTCCCCTGCCCCAGCCCTCGAACTCGCTCTCCATTCTAAGCTACGGCGCAGTTTCCAATAACCCGAGTGTCGATAACACTGCCGCCATTAACAACTGTTTCGCCGCTGTTCTAGCACAGGGGAAAATTGCCTGGATACCAGCCGGCACGTTCTACATCAGCGCCATCAATGGTGGGTTGAACGCCACCGGCATCACCATCGCCGGTGCTGGGTCGTGGTACAGCACGATCTACCGTGTAACGGCTGCGAACAACACCCAGGGCGTGGCCAACATCATCAACGCCGTCTCCTGCACGCTGCAAAACGTGCTGCTCGACTGCAATTCGTGGAGCCGCGACGGCGCGAACAATAACGGAGCGGTAGATTTCAGCGGCAACAACTGGGTGGTGAACAATGTCTGGATCCAGCACGCCACCTCATCCTTCTGGTGCGCCGGCGTCAATGGCATCGCCGAAAACTGCCGCACGCTGAGCACCTGGGCCGACGGCGGCAATTTCAACAATGTGCAAAGCGACAACGGCCTCGGAATCAACCTCGTTTACTCAAATAACTTCGTGCGCGGCACGGGCGACGACGCCATGGCCATCAACTCCGTAAACGAAAACATCTTTGGCAGCAGCACGTACTATTACACGACCATGAGCAACATCACATACGTGAACAATACCGCGATTGACGCCTGGGGCGGCAAAGGCATCGGCATTTACGGCGGCATCAACGTGCTTGTGACTAATAACCTGCTGCGCGACACCGCCCGGTACATCGGCCTCGGCGTGGGAAAATTCGGCGTGAACGGATCCGAATTGCTTTCGGCGCGGGTCATTGGGAACACGGTCTTGCGCTGCGGCGGCAATGGATATTCCCAGCAGCAACCCGCCATGATGATCGGCAATGGCGGTGATGGCCAAAGCTCCGGCAGCGTGGCCAATGCCTATTGCGCGTCGAACACCATCATCAACGCGCTTTACAGCGGCGTCGGCTTCACCTCCAGCACGAACATCGTCTTTCAATACAACACCATCATCTCGCCGGGCATGGATGGCATCGTCGTCGGACCATCCACACTCAGTGCCAGCATCGTCGGCAGCGCCATTCTCAATTCAAATACCGTCAGCGGCCTTAACGCAGGACACTTTGCCTTCACAAACAGCGGATTGACCGGCTTCACACCGATCGTGCCGATCATGGCCGCGACTTACACCACGGCGTCAGGCGTCACCACTGAACCATGCATCGAGGGCGGCCAGGATGTGACGAGCATCGCCAGCGGCGATTGGATTGCGTTCAACAACATTCACTTCACCAATACAACCGCTTTTGTGGCCCGCACCGCCAGCGCCACCACCGGAGGGAACATTGAACTCCACCTAGACAGCCCCGCAGGTTCTTTGATTGGCGTTTGCACCGTCCCTGACACCGGCGGCTGGCAAAATTTTACCGATTCCTATTGCGCCATTACCAACGCCACCGGCACGCACACAGTTTACCTGGTCTTTACCGGCACCACTCCCAGCCTGTTCAACGTGGAATTTTTCGGATTCTTCGCCGCCCCGCCCGTTTATTCGCATCAATTGCTGCCAGGCAACACCTACGCGCTAAAATCCATGCTCAATGGCCAGTACGTCAGCGCCACCAACAACGGCAACTCCACGCTCGCCGCGCAGGGCGCTTCCGTTTCCGTGCCGGAAGAATTTCAAATCTACAACGCCGGCGGTGGCAACATTGGTGTTCTCGCCCTGGTAAACAGCAATTACGTCACCGCCGAAAATGCCGGCAACAGCCCGCTCATCGCCAACCGGACAGGCGTGGGTTCATGGGAAACGTTCACCGAATTCGCCTCGACCAACGGCGCCATTGCCATCTGCTCGATGATCAATGGGAAATACGTCACCGTCTCCAACAACGCCGCCGCCACGCTCATAGCGCAAAGCAGCACCGTGGGCACTGCCGAATCCTTTGCCGTCCAATTTGTCAGCGGCACCGTCCCCGCAACACCGGGCGGATTGACTTCGGCTTCCGGCAACACGCAGGCCATCCTTACCTGGCAGCAATCCTCCGGCGCCACCGGCTACAATGTGAAACGTTCCTCCACTTACAGCGGCACCTATTCGGTGATTGCCTCAAACCTCGCCGCGGTGAATTACACCGACACAAATCTTTCCAACGGCACCACCTATTATTACGCCGTTTCCGCCTTCAATCCCGCCGGCGAAAGCACGAATTCAGCTCCCGTCACCGCCGTGGCCGGCGCGCTCCCTCGCTGGAATTGGGCCGCCACCGCTTCATCCACCGAAAACAACGGCTCGCCGGACTATGCCATCGACGGCAACATTACCACCCGCTGGTCCACCGGCGCATCGCAAACTGCCGGACAGTGGTTTCAAGTGGATATGGGCGCCGCGAATACCTTCCACGGCCTTATCCTCGACGCCGCCAGCTCCTCCAGCGATTACCCGCGCGGCTATCAAGTCAACGTCTCCAACGACGGCACCAATTGGAGCAGCCCCGTCGCGACCGGCTCGGGCACTTCGGCCGTTACGACAATTCTCTTTGGCAACCAGGCCGCCCGATTCATTCGCGTAACTCAAACCACCTCCTCAGTCACGACTTTGTGGTGGAGCATCCATGAATTTAATGCTCTTGCCAATGCGCCAGCGACGCCCTGGCCTCTGTCAGGAAATTCCATCTCCGCAAGCCAGATTGCGCTCTCCTGGCCATCAGCCACGAGTGCGGCCGGTTACAACGTGAAGCGTGGCCTTCAAAGCGGCGGACCTTACACCAACATTGCCTGGAACCTGACCGACAATTCATATACTGATTCCGGTCTTGTGGGAGGAACTCTCTATTATTATGTCGTGACCGGAACGAATGCCTTTGGCGAAAGTGTCTTGTCGAACGAAGTAGCCGTAAGACCCGTGGCAACCAATCCAATCACATTGAACTTCGCCATGAACGCTGGTCAAATCCAGTTGAACTGGCCCCAGGACCACACCGGTTGGCGCCTCGAAGCTCAAACGAACTCATCCATTACCGGCCTGGGAACAAATTGGGCCACCATAGCCATCTCAACCTCCACCAACAACCTTCAAATTCCCATCAACCCGACAAACCCCGCCGTCTTCTTCCGCTTGGTTTATCCTTAAGACCGATTCGGAGAGCAGTCACTGATGCTCGCTCATCATCCACCACGACCTTGCTCCGGTTCGTAATCCGTGATTTATCCCCCTTCATCAAAAGGCCGGATCAGCGAAGCGTCAATGCTGTCGCAACTTCCCGTCCCGCGCCTTTAGAAAACCAGAGGGTAAGTGGTCCGGGAATTAAACTGACCCGTTAATTAATTTTGACGGTCCCGTGGTTTGAAAGCCAGTGAAGATCGATGGGACCAGTGCCGTTAATGGTGAGAAATGCATCAGACCACTTGTGCAATTCACAGTGCCCATCAGCAAACGAGAAGGAACTGGAATTGCCATGATTGACCGCCGGCCGGTCGTTGGCATAGGTGGACGCAGCAATGAATTCAAAATAGCCGTCGTTACATGATTTTGGGTTCTCATCCAGGAATTCAAAACATTGGGTGGATGGAAACCCTCCGCTAAAATCCGCGAATTTAAAGAACGCCTTGTAAGTTCGGTCGTAATTATAGGTTTGGTTTAGATACTGTCTTTTGTCAGCTCCCACATACATATTAGCGGAAACAGACCGGCACCGTGGCGCCTTCCAATGAACGTCCAGGGTTTTGTCCGCCGGGCATTTGTAAACCCCCGCCGCCTTGGCATAGCTGCCAATGGAGCCAATCAACGTGCCGCCGGAGACTCCGTTTGCCGTGTCCGGCGGGACCGTATCGCCGTTCACTCCCAGATAATTGATATTGGTAGCGCATCCAGCCGGACCATCGGCAGAACCATCTTCTGTGAGGTTGGGTGTCCCCATCGACCCCGCCACCCAACAGGGTGGCGTGGCACCACCTGGATTCACCGTACCGGCAAAGAATCCGCCAACG
>Ga0207702_10006148_pt1 | contig 10394 bp, 8 predicted proteins | sample KBSCornC62_FD_184302 | JGI IMG/M metagenome (GOLD analysis project Ga0207702, IMG submission 184302) | Corn rhizosphere microbial communities from Kellogg Biological Station, Michigan, USA - KBS Corn C6-2 (SPAdes) (version 2) | ecosystem: Host-associated > Plants > Roots > Rhizosphere > Soil ...
GGGGCGACAAGAATCTCCTCGGCGGCAAGGGCGCCAATCTGGACGGGATGGCCTCGATCGGCCTGCCCGTCCCGCCCGGCTTCACCATCTCGACCCCGGTCTGCGCGCTTTATTATGCCGAAGGCGGCCAGTTCCCGCAGAGCCTGCGCGACGAGGTGGCCGAGGGGCTGGCGCATATCCAGAGCGTGACCGGCAAGCGTTTCGGCGATGCGGCCGACCCCTTGCTGGTCTCGGTCCGGTCGGGCGCGCGCATCTCGATGCCGGGCATGATGGATACGGTGCTCAACCTTGGTCTCAACGACCAGACGGTCGAGGGGCTGGCCCGCGTGTCGGGCGACGACCGCTTCGCCTGGGACAGCTATCGCCGCTTCATCCAGATGTATGCCGACGTGGTGCTGGAGCTGGATCATGGCGCGTTCGAGGAGGCGCTGGAGATCGCCAAGGAGGATCGCGGCGTCAGTCTCGACACCGAATTGACCGCCGACGACCTGCGCGCGCTGGTGAAGACCTATAAGGGCCTGGTCGAGGAGCAGTGGAACAAGCCCTTCCCGCAAGACGTGCACGACCAATTGTGGGGCGCGATCGGCGCGGTGTTCGGATCGTGGCAATCGGAGCGCGCCAAGGTCTATCGCCGGTTGCACGACATTCCCGGCGATTGGGGCACGGCGGTCAACGTCCAGGCGATGGTATTCGGCAATATGGGCGAGACGTCGGCCACCGGCGTCGCCTTCACGCGCGATCCGTCAACCGGCGAACGCGCTTATTATGGCGAGTTCCTGATCAACGCGCAGGGCGAGGACGTCGTCGCGGGCATCCGCACGCCGCAATATCTGACCAGGGCCGCGCGCGAGCGGGCCGGCGCCAAGGCGGCGTCGATGGAAGAGGCTTTGCCCGAGACCTATGCCGAGCTGGCGCGCGTGTTCGACCTGCTCGAAACGCATTATCGCGACATGCAGGACATCGAATTCACGGTGCAGCAGGGCAAGCTCTGGATGCTCCAGACGCGGTCGGGCAAGCGCACCGCCAAGGCCGCGCTCAAGATCGCGGTCGACATGGCGAATGAGGGGCTGATCAGCCAGGACGAGGCGGTGCTGCGCGTCGACCCCGCCGCGCTCGACCAGCTGCTGCATCCGACGCTCGATCCGCAAGCGCATCGCGACGTGATCGCCAAGGGCCTGCCCGCCTCCCCCGGCGCGGCTTCGGGCCAGGTCGTGTTCGACGCCGACACCGCCGAGAAGCGCGCGGCGGCGGGCGATGCGGTGATCCTGGTGCGGGTCGAGACCAGCCCCGAGGACATTCACGGCATGCATGCCGCCAAGGGCATTTTGACCGCGCGCGGGGGCATGACCAGCCACGCGGCGGTGGTGGCACGCGGCATGGGGCGCCCCTGCGTATCGGGTGTGGGCAGCCTGGCGATCGACGCCAAGGCCAAGCTGTTCCGCGTCGGCGGCAAGGAAGTGAAGGAAGGCGACATCGTCACGATCGACGGCGCGACCGGCGAGGTGATGCTGGGCGAGGTCGCGACCGTGCAGCCCGAGCTGGCGGGCGATTTCGGCGTGCTGATGGAATGGGCCGATCAGGGCCGGCGGCTTAAGGTGCGCACCAATGCAGAGACGCCGCTCGACTGCCGCACCGCGCGGCGGTTCGGGGCGGAAGGGATCGGGCTCTGCCGCACCGAGCATATGTTCTTCGACGCGAGCCGTATCTCGGCGGTGCGCCAGATGATCCTGGCGGAGGATGAGAAAGGCCGCCGCAGGGCGCTGGAAAAATTGCTGCCCGAGCAGCGCAGCGACTTCGCCGAGATTTTCGAGATCATGGCCGGCCTGCCGGTCACGATCCGCCTGCTCGACCCCCCGCTCCATGAATTCCTGCCGCATGAGGAGGAGGAGTTCGAGGAAGTCGCGACCGCATCGGGCGTGTCGGTCGAGAAATTGAAGCGGCGCGCGGCGGAACTGCATGAGTTCAATCCGATGCTGGGCCATCGCGGCTGCCGGTTAGGCATCACCTATCCCGAAATCTACGAGATGCAGGCGCGCGCGATCTTCGAGGCGGCATGCGATGTGGCGCGGCGAACGGGCGAGGCGCCGATCCCCGAAGTGATGGTGCCGCTGGTAGCCACAAGGCGCGAGCTGGAGATCATCAAGGCGCTGATCGACAAGACAGCCACGGCGGTGCTGGCCGAGAAGGATCAGGTACTGGATTATCTGGTCGGCACGATGATCGAGCTGCCGCGCGCGGCGCTGAAAGCGGGGGAGATCGCCGAGGTGGGCGAATTCTTTTCGTTCGGTACCAACGATCTGACGCAGACCGCCTTGGGCGTGAGCCGCGACGATGCGGCGCGCTTCCTTGGCACCTATGTCGAGCAGGGCATCTACGCCAAGGACCCGTTCGTGAGCCTGGACGTGGAGGGCGTGGGCGAGCTTATCCAGATCGCCGCAGAACGCGGACGCAAGACACGCGGCGGGATCAAGCTCGGCATTTGCGGCGAGCATGGCGGCGACCCCGCCTCGATCGCCTTTTGCGAGAGCGCGGGCCTCGATTATGTCTCGGCCTCGCCCTACCGCGTGCCGATCGCGCGGCTGGCGGCGGCGCAGGCGGCGCTGAAGAAATAGACGCGTTCCAAGCCCGTCCCGGAGGATATCGGGCGGGTATCAGGCGGCTTTAAGCCTCCCGCCGGAAATGCCCTTCCGCCCCTACGGAAGGGGGCTTTTTCTTGGGGGGTGATCAAGAAGGCCGTCATGCTGAACTTGTTTCAGCATCCATCTGGAGCCGGGTGCCTCGCCGCGAAATGGACCCTGAAACAAGTTCAGGGTGACGCCTATTTTCGGTCGAGCGGCTCGAAACCCAATCCGACTGCGAGATCGACCCACTGCGGATTGTCCTGCTCGATCAGATTGATTTTCCAGTCACGATGCCAGCGCTTGAGCTGCTTTTCGCGCGCGATTGCGGAAGGCATGTCGTCCAGCATCTCGAACCGTACCAGCTTCTTCACGTCATAGGTGCGTGTGAAGCCTCCGGTGGTACCGGTCCGATGCTGGTGCAGCCGTGCCATCAGGTCGGATGTGACACCTATGTAGATCGTGCCGAGCCGCCCGCTTGCCAGGATACAGACGCAGGGTTGCCTGTCCCGCATTTGAGACGCCTGCCTCCCGATGGATGCTGAAACAAGTTCAGCATGACGGATGGGATGGGACCCTCAGAGCCCTACCCGAAGGTGGCGCGGTGCTGGTCGTCCTGGCCGGATTCGAGCAAGGCGGCCTGCTCGCGCCATTGTTCCTGCTCGATATAGCCCTCGTCCGCGCCGAGGCGCTGTTCGAGTTCGGCTTCCTCGGCGGGCGTCAGGCCGGTGATGTCCGAATAACGGTAAATGCCTTCCTCGTTGAGGCGGCGCTGGCCGGCGGCGCCGATGCCGCGGATGCGCGACAGATCGTCGCGGGTGAGGTCGAGCGTTTCGGTGGTGGTGACCGGGGCGGCCGCCACAGGCTCTTCCGCCACGGGGGCAGTGACGACGGCGGGCCGGGTGGCCTCAAGCTCGGCTATGCGCGCGCGGGCGGCTTCGAGTTCGGCCTGTTCGTCGGCGCGCGCGTCGCGTTCCGCCTCGTAAGCGCGCTTCCACTTCTTGCCGCCCGAGCGCGAGAGCAGGCCGAGCAGCCATCCCAGCACGAGCACCAGGAACAGGATCGCCCATTGGCTGGTGGTGAATTCGGGCACTTCGCACTCCTCTGCTCTGTTTGGCGGAGGATTGCGCGCCCGGAGGCTGCGGTCAACAGCTAGCGCGGAATAGTCCACAGGCTTGATGCCGCCTTAGCCGATAGGAACGCCACGGCCCGAAGGCGATCCGTCATTGCGACCCCGGCGAGAGCCGCAGGAAGGCCAGCACTTTCGAGGCCGACCGGATTCACGCCGGGGCGGAAACGCGATGCGCTTCCACGCCCGACGGTCAGGATCGCTAGCTCTTGAACATATTGTCGCTGATCGAACAGGCCGCCGGGCCGAGGATCACGACGAACAATACGGGCAGGATGAACAGGATCAGCGGCACGGTCATGATCGCGGGCAGGCGCGCGGCCTTTTCCTCGGCCTTCATCATGCGGGCGTGACGGAATTCGGCCGAGAGCACGCGCAGCGCCGAGGCGAGCGGGGTGCCGTATTTCTCGGTCTGGATCATGGTGGTGACCACGCCCTTGATCGAATCGAGGTTCACGCGCTGCGCGAGATTTTCGAACGCCTGGCGCCGCTCGGTGAGGAAGCCCAGTTCGATCGCGGTGAGCGCCATTTCGTCGCCGAGCTCGGGATAGCCCTTGCCAAGCTCCTTGGAAACGCGGCCAAAGGCGGCGTCGACGGTCAGGCCCGCCTCGGCGCAGATCACGAGCAGGTCGAGCGCGTCGGGCAAGCCTTTGCGGATCGCGGCGGTGCGCTTGGTGACCTTGTTGTTCACGAACAGATCGGGCGCCTTGTAGCTGAGCAGCAGCGAGCCCGCGACGAGCATATAATGCTTGAACCCGCCCCAGCTCGGAAACCAATCGAGCACGTAGACGCCGAAGATGAAGGTGCCGCCGATCACGATCGGGAGGACCATCCGCGCGAAGATCACCGCGATCGCGGCGTCCTTTGAACGGATGCCAGCCTGCATCAGCTTGACCTGGGTTTCCTTGAGCTGCTTGTCCTGCAGCACCTTGAGGCTGCCGAGCAGCGAACGCATCTGATCGGTCGCGCGGCTGCTCTGGTTGAGGCGGGTGCGCTTGCGGGTCGAGGCGGTGATCCCCGCCTTCAGCTGCTCGCGCCGTTCGTTCAGCGCCTTGACGCGCTTCGCCATCGGATCGCGCACGGTGCTGGCGGCGTAGAGGGCGACGATCAGGGCCATCAGCGCCATGCCCATCATCAGGGTGGCGATGGTGGTTGCGTCGATGCCGATATAGGTTTTGAGAAGCGCGCCCATATCAGATCTCGAAATTGATCATCTTGGCCATGATGAACACGCCGATGCTCATCCATATGCCGCCGCCGATCGCCGCGATGATCAGGCGCGTGTCGGTGAAGAAGCCGCCCATATAGGTCGGGTTCATGAAGTAGATGATGCCGAACACCAGGAAGGGCAGCGAGCCGATGATATAGGCCGATGCCTTCGATTCCGACGACATCGCGCTGATCTTGAGCTTCATCTGCATGCGCTTGCGCAGCACGTCGGCGAGGTTGCCGAGCGTTTCGGCAAGGTTGCCGCCGGTCTCGCGCTGGATCGCGAGCGTGATGCAGAAGAACTGGAATTCGGGCGTGTTGAGCTTGTCCGCGGTTTCCTGGAGCGCCTGCTCCATCGTGCGGCCGATGCGCATGCGGTCGGCGACGCCGCGGAATTCGGCGCCGACCGGATCGGGCACTTCGGTGCCGACCACGCCCATCGTCTCCGAGATCGGAAGGCCCGAGCGCAGACCGCGCACGAGCAATTCGATCGCGTCGGGGAATTTGTTGATGAACTTGGCGATGCGGCGCTTGATCAGCTTGCCGACGACCATGTGCGGCAGGCCGATGCCGATGAACAGGCCCGCGAACAAGGCCAGGAGAAACGGCGCACCCTTGGCCATGAGCGCAAGGAAAGCGACCGCGGACAGGATCGCGCAGAAGCCGGCATAGCGGCCGAGCGTCCAGTCCTTGCCCGTCGCTTCAAGCCGGCGGCGCAACAGCTCCGGATTGGGAAGGACGCGATGAAAAGTCTCGTCGAGCTTGCTCAACCGCTGCGCATGGATGCGCCGCAGTTGCGTCTCGACCGAATTGCCGCCGATGTGGCGTGCCTTGACCGTCTCCAGCCGGCGCTTGCGGGTGCGCCCGCCGGGCGGCCCGACCAGGGCCAACCCGGCCAGCACCATCAGGCCGCCGAGCGTCAGGAAGATGATCGTGAACACGTCAGTCCGCGGTCGGCGCGGGCGCGGCGGCCGCGGGCTTGCGCGGCAGCTTCTTGCCCACGTCGGCGATACGGCCGAGCAGGCTCTTCTTTTTCCGGAGCGCGCCACCCTCGCCGATCACCGCCTCGACCAGCTCGGTCAAAGCGAGACCGATCTTGGCCCCCTTGGCGGCTTCCGCGACCGGCTTCCCGATCTTGGCGGCGTGCGCGGAGACCTTGGCGTCGAACGGCACGATCACGTCGATTTTGTGCTCGACCGAGCTTTCGAATTCCTTGCGCGCAACCTCTTCCTGGCCGATCGCGGGAACCTTGTTCGCGACCAGCACCACGCGCGTGGCGGGGGCGTTGGCCTTGAGCCAGGAAAGGATGCGGATCGTGTCGCGGGTCGCGGCGAGCGTGAGCTCGGTCACGACCACGGCGATGGCGACGTCGGCGAGCAGGGCCGGATGCTGCACCAGCATGTGGCGCGGCAGATCGATCACCGAGCAATTGACCGCGCTGCGCAGCTCGTCCTGAAGTTGCAGGAAGACGGTGCCGTCCCCGGTCAAAGGCTGGCTGATCGGCGCTTCGGCCGAGAGCACGCCAAGCATGTCGTTGGGTCGAACCAGCGCGCGTTCGATGAACAGACCGTCGATACGGCCGGGATTCTCGATCGCGTCGGTAAGGCCGCGGCCGGGCTCGAGATCGAGCGCGAGCGCGCCCGTGCCGAAATGGACGTCGAGATCGAGCAGCGCGGTGGACTTCTGGCGCTCGCTCATCAGCCAGGCGAGGCTGACCGCGACCGTCGAGCAGCCCGCGCCGCCGCGCACGCCGATGACGGCTGTCATCTGGTGAGGCGCCTCGTTGGCGGCCTCGGCCGCGCGATGGCCCGCCTGGATCGCCTGCGCCTGCGCGATGCAGTCGTGGAGCTGATCCTGGGTGAAGGGCTTGAGCAGATAATCGTGGATGCCCGACCCGATCAGGTCGCGATAGAAACGGACGTCGTTGATTCGCCCGCAGGCGATCACCATCGTGCCCGGCTCGCACACTTCGGCGAGGCCGTTGATATCCTCGAGCGGATCGCTCGACTCGCCGAGATCGACGAGCAGGATGCTCGGGCTCTGCGACACCGCCAGGCTCTGCACGGCATAATTGATGCCGCCATTGTGGATTCGCTCGAGCGGCCAGCCGAAGGACAAGGCGGTCGCGCGGACCACATCCTCGGAATCGAGGTCGCTCAGGAAAGCGCTGAACGGATCGCGCAAGCTGGCGCGGGCGGGATTAAAGGGCGCGTTCATCAGCCACCCGTCGCATTCTTGAGGTCAACCTTGGTCGTGGTCGACCACAGTTTCGAGGTCGGCTCCGCCTCACGCCACGCCTTGATCGCACGATTGTTATTGAACGTGTCGGTCACGTCGGAGGTCTTGCCGTGGATCAGGTCCATCGGATCGGCCATCATCGCCGCGAGGTTCGAATTGATCGCACAACCATAATTGCTGTCGGTCACCGCCGCCGAATCCAGCCCGCCCGTCTTCCAATTGGGGCAGTTGGGAACGACCGCACGATCGGCGCTGACGACCGGCTGATTGACCGAGTCCACGCTGAAATTGTGCTTGGCGTCGGCAGAGCCGGCCGCGAGCGAAGCTCCCAGCGCGGCAATGGCCAAAGGCAATCGCTTCATCTTCATCTTACTTCCCTCCCGCGGGGGCACTGGCGGCCGGGGTTGCCGAGGCGTTGATGGGTTGAGCCTGCGTGGCGGCGGCGGATGCGCCGGGCGCCGCGGCCGGGACCGGGCGCCGGGCGCCGGTGTCGCCCTTGAAAGTCGTGCCGAGCAGCCAGCGATCGGCATCGCCCGGCGCCTTGTAGCCGTCGGTCGGCAGCTTGATCTGCGACGCGTCGACCGGCTTGACCAGATAGGGGGTGACCACGATCACCAGCTCGGTCTGCTGGCGGCGGAAGCTGTTCGAGCGGAACAGCGCCCCGATCACCGGCAGCGCGCCGATGCCCGGCACCTTGTCGGTCGAGTTGGTGACGTTGTTGCTGAGCAGGCCGCCGATCATGAAGGACTGGCCCGAGCCCAGCTCGATCGTAGTTTCGGCGCGCCGGGTGATGATGCCCGGGATCGAGAAGCCGCCGAGCGTGACCGTGCCCGCGCTGGAAAGCTCCGAGACTTCAGGACGGACACGCAGCGAAATGCGGCCGTCGCTGAGCACGGTCGGCGTGAAAGCGAGGCTGACGCCATATTGCTTATATTCGACCGAGACCTGGCCCAGGCCCTGCGCGATCGGGATCGGGATCTCGCCGCCGGCGAGGAAGCTCGCGGTCTCGCCCGACAAGGCCGTCAGGTTCGGTTCGGCGAGCGAGGTGGCGAGACCGTCGGTCTCCGCCGCGTCGATCGCCGACGCGATATCGAGGCCGAGCAGATGGCCGGCAAGCGCGATGCTGGTCTTGCCCGCACCCTGGCCGAGGCTGCTGAGGTTGTAGGCGGTGCCGGGACGGACGAGCTGGCCGGTATAGGGATCATAAGGCACGGAAACCGTCCCGCTTCCGACGGCGGGATTGACCGGAACCTGCGCGACAGGGAATTTCGAAAGGTCGGTATCGCCGATCGTGCCGAAATTGCGTCCCTGCGCGATGCCGAAACGGAATCCGCCGGTCTGGTCGCGCGTGAGCAGGTTGACGCCCAGCGTCTTGATCAGGTCGCGGCTGACCTCGGCGATCTTGACCTGCAGGTTGACCTGCTGCGGGGTCGCGGTCTTGAGGCGATTGAGTACCTGGACGCCGCCGGCGAAGGCGGTGGTGAGGCGTTCGGCTTCCTCGATGTCGGCGGGGCTGGCGACGGTGCCCGTCAGCAGCACCATGCCGCTGATCGGCGTGGCGGTGATGTCGTCCTCGGGCATCGCGGCGTGCAGCATCGCGCCGACACCGGTCAGGTTGTTGCCGACGCGGACGTCGGTCGACCAGATCACCGCGCCCGATTTGTCGGTCGCATAGACGCTGGTCTGGCCGGGCGTCTTGGCGAACAGATAGAGCGCGGTCGGACCCTTGACCTGAACGTCGGCGACCTTGTCGTCGGCGACGAACATGCCGGTCATCGGCCGGGCAAGACGGATCAGCTGACCCGAACCGACCGACATGTTGATGACCCGCGCGGGCGCCTCGGCAACCGCGTTGGGCGCGTTGCCGGTGACGAAGGCGCCGTCGGCGGCACGCGCGGCGCCCGGGGTGAGCAAGGTCGCGGTGGCAATGGCCGCCACGATCACGGGCGCGCAACTGTGGCGCAGGAAAGCTTTGATACGCATGAAGATCAATTCCCGGTCGAAGCCGCGGCGGCCGAGGCCGGCGTCACGGTGACGTTGTTGCCGCGCGCGACAATGATGACCGGACCCCGCGGCGCGGCGGCGGGCGCCGCGCCGGCAGAGGGTGCGGACGGTACGGCTGCGGCAGATTCGGTCTTGGGTGAGACATGGGTCGGCTGGTAGCGCGACACATCGCCGCCGGTGGTGACGGTGGTGTCGGTATCGATCGGACGCGAGGCGATCTGGAGCAGCATGTCCTTCTCGGCCCTGGCGTCGGCAGGCGCGTTGACCTCGCCCGCGGCGATCTCACGCTCCAGCTCCATGCGGTCGTCGGCGATCGAGCGCAGCGACAAGGAAAGAGTGCCTACCGCCTGCGCGACCGCGATCTTCTCGGCGATCTTGGGCGTGGCTTCGAGCGTGACGTTGGAGAAAGTGGTGACCTGGGTCTTGCCTTCCGCGTCGGCGGTCTTGTCGGTCTTCTGGTCGGTGGCGAGCACGCGCAGGTTGCGGACGATCGTCTCGGTCGCCTTGAGCGGCTGATCGCCGCCGCCAGGGACGGTCTGGGTGAGCAGCAGATCGACGCGGTCGCCAGGGAAGACGAAGCCCGCGACGCTGGCCTGCGCGGTGACCGAAATCGAAACCGCGCGCATGCCGGGCGTGAGCGCTGCCGCGAGGAAGCCGCGGTCGCCGGGCTTGATCAGCGCGCCCTGGGTGATCGGCTGGCCGGCGGTGATGGCGTAACGCACCACGGTGCCCTGCACCGCGGCGCCCTGCTGGCCCTTGATATAATAAGCGCCGTCGACGAGGTCCTTGGGCCAGGTCTGATAGCGGACCGCATCGGGGCCGATGATCGTGCCGGGCGGCAAGGTCTTGGTCGCGACCAGGATCTGGGGACCGGTCGGTTCAGGGGCGACCATCGCCTGGGCGGGCTGACCGGCGGTGCCGCCGAACATGCTGCGCGCGGTCATCGCGCAGATCGCGGCGAACACGAGCGCGCCCGCCATCAGCATGAGTTTCCGTACGTCCATCGATCAAACACCCCTGATCATTCGCCCATGCGGGCATGAATGACTATGCAATTGAGTTGGTTAAGATATCGTTTGCCAAGATGAGCAGACCCGCCCCCACGATCGCGACGCCATAGGGAATTTCGGGCTTGCCGGGCGCCTTGCGGAGCTTGTGCGCGACGACCATGCCGATCGTGAGCAGCCCCCCGCCCA
>Ga0207702_10006151_pt1 | contig 10390 bp, 9 predicted proteins | sample KBSCornC62_FD_184302 | JGI IMG/M metagenome (GOLD analysis project Ga0207702, IMG submission 184302) | Corn rhizosphere microbial communities from Kellogg Biological Station, Michigan, USA - KBS Corn C6-2 (SPAdes) (version 2) | ecosystem: Host-associated > Plants > Roots > Rhizosphere > Soil ...
CGATGAAGACCGACCATGTGCTGTTCATCGCATCGGGCGCCTTCCATGTCGCCAAGCCGAGCGACCTGCTGCCCGAGTTGCAGGGGCGCCTGCCGATCCGGGTCGAGCTGAAGCCGCTCACCGAGCAGGATTTCGTGCGGATCCTGTCGGACACGCGCGCCTCGCTGACCGAGCAATATCGCGCGCTGATCGCGACCGAGCAGGTCGAGCTGGAATTCAGCGAGGACGGCATCGCCGCGGTCGCGCGAACCGCCGCGCAGGTGAATGAAAGCGTCGAGAATATCGGCGCACGCCGGCTGCAGACGGTGATGGAGAAATTGCTGGAGGATATCAGCTTCCACGCCGAGGAGCGGACCGGCACCACACTGAAGGTCGATGCGGCCTATGTCGAGGCGCAGCTGGCCGACATCGCGCGGAATACCGACCTCAGCAAATATGTGCTGTAAGGCGGCGCGGCCGAAAATCGTCGCCTGATCGGATCAAACACCGCCGCCGGCCGATTGACTCGGCCGGCGGATGATCCGAGCCTCCTCGCAAGAGGGGGGCGCCATTGAGAACCGCATTTTGTGCAGCTTTGGCCTTGGCCATGACGGCGTCCGCTGCCCAGGCCGCGCGCGCCAAGCTCGACCAGCCCGCGCCCGACTTTCGCGTCAAGACGCTGACCAAGGAGAAGATCGATCTCGCCTCGCTCAAGGGCAAGGTGATCGTGATCAATCGCTGGGCGACATGGTGCGTGCCATGCCGCGAGGAATTCCTGCTGTTCGAAAAATATATGCCGTTCCGCGCGAAATACGGCTTCACCGTGATCGCGATCGAAACCGGCGGCGCGGAGGGCGGCAGCGCGATGCGCAAGCTCGCCGAACTCGTCCATTTCCCGGTCGTGCTCGACGATCAGGCGCATGCCGATGCCTATCCGGTCATCAACAACGGCGTTCCCACCAATTACGTCATCGATCGTGCAGGTGTCGTCCGCTACGCCAAAGCCGGCGCGTTCGAGCTGGACGAGCTGGAGAAGATCGTGGTTCCGCTGCTCAAGGAGGATGGACCGGATGACGCGGCTCCGGCCACCCCCGCCGCAGCGCCCGCCAAGTAGCCGCTCGACACCGTCACATTATCCCGCCACAGCCGGCAGCCATGTCGCTGACCGAACGCATTCTCGCCCCTGTCGCCGCCTGGATCATCGCCACCATCTCGGCCGGCGGCTATCTCGGCATCGTGCTGCTGATGGGGATCGAGAGCGCGTGCATCCCACTCCCGTCCGAAATCATCATGCCTTTCTCAGGCTATCTGGTCTCGACCGGACGGTTCGACCTTTTGCTGGTCGCCACGGCGGGCGCGATCGGGTGCAATGTCGGATCGATCGTCGGCTATGAAGTGGGCCGGCATGGCGGCCGCGCCTTCGTCGAGCGCTGGGGCCGATATGTGCTGCTCAACATGGAGCATCTGGCTCAGGCCGAGCGCTTCTTCGCGCGCTGGGGCAGCATCACCGTGCTGGTCTGCCGGCTGCTGCCCTTCGTCCGCTCCTTCATCGCTTTCCCCGCGGGCGTGGCGCGCATGCCGCTCGTGCGATTCCACATTTATACGTTCGTCGGCTCCTGGCCCTGGTGCTTCGCGCTGGCCTGGGTCGGCATGAAGCTGGGCGCGGCCTGGCGAACCGACCCTAGATTAAGCCATATCCTTCATTATGCCGATGCGGCGGTGATCGCAGCAATCGGCGCGGGCATTGTCTGGTTCGTGTGGAACCAGCTGAGAAAGCACGCATAGCGAAGCCGGGAGGCAGGGATGGTTTCGACCAAAAAGCGGCTTGCCTCCCTGCTGATCCTGCTTGCCGCCGCTACGGCGGGACGCGCATCGCCGCTCCAGACCAAGGTCGATGCGGCGGTGCATCGGCTGATGTCGACGACGCGCGCCAAGGGTCTGGCGCTGGCGATCATCGATGGCGGCGAGGTGCTTTCCGTTCAGGCCTATGGTGTTCGCAACGTGCAAGGCGATCCGCTCCGCACCGATACGGTGATGTATGGTGCGTCGCTGACCAAGACGGTGTTCGCTTATTCGGTGCTGCAACTGGTCGATCAGGGGAAGATCGCGCTCGACACGCCGCTGGCCGACTATCTCGACAAGCCGCTCACGGATTACGACACGAACGCCATCTATCCCGACAAATATGGGCCTTACCGCGATCTCGCCAGCGATCCGCGCTGGCGCCGGATCACGGCGCGCCAGGTGCTGACCCATTCGACCGGCTTTCCCAATTTCTGGTGGGACGAGCCCGACCGGAAATTGCGGATCCATTTCGATCCGGGCACGCGCTACAGCTATTCCGGCGAAGGCATGATCCTGCTCCAGTTCGTGATCGAGAATGGCCGCAAGGATCGCGGACTGGGGCTCGACCTGGGTGCGCTCACGCAAGCCAATTTCGATCGGCTCGGCATGACGCGCACCAGCCTGAAATGGCGCCCCGACTTCAGGCCCGATTTGGCGGACGGCTTTAACGACCGCGGCGAGGCCGTGCCGCACGATGAGCGATCTAAGATCCGCGTCGCCGGATCGATGGACACGACCATTGCCGATTTGTCCAAATTCTTCGCCGCGCTGGTGCGGCATGACGGCCTCAGCGCCGGCTCATGGGCCGAGATGGTGAAGCCCCAGCTCCACATCGGCACCGCCCACCAATTCCCCAATTTCGCACACGAGCTTCCGGCCGAGCGCCAACGCAAGGACCTGTTCGCGGGACTGGGCGTGATCACCTTCACCGGCCCGCAGGGTCCCGGCTTCTTCAAAGGTGGGCATGACGGCCAGACCGCGAATAGCGTCGTCTGCCTCGAGAAGAGCCGCAAATGCGTGCTGATCCTGTCTAACGATGTCCGCGCCGAAGCGGGGTTCGCCGATCTGGTTCATACCATCCTGGGCGACACGGGCGTGCCCTATGACTGGGAATATGGCGACCGCGCTGGAAAGTCCTGACTGCGGCTGATCCGCAATCCTCCCCCGCCAGGGGGAGGTGGCAGGCGCAGCCTGTCGGAGCGGGAGGACGCGAGCCGCTGGGGGCTCTGCCCCCCTCCAGTGCCTTTGCAACTTATCAACGGCGACGAGCTGAACGCATCGCTGACCTCCCCCTCCGCCGCCTTCGGCGCCACCTCCCCCTGGCGGGGGAGGATTGATGGGTTTGGCTAGACCGACAGTTTCGGATCCCCTTCCAGGATGCGCTGCTCCAGCTTGGGTCTGCCGCCATGCCAGCGTTCGGCGCGATGGACGACGCGATACCGGATCGGGCCGCCGTCGGCGGTCTGGGCGCGCGCGATCGGGCGCGGAATGCAGACAAATTCGGTCTCGATCGCCTCCGGCCCGGCAGTCACCACCGAATAACCGTGGCCGCCCATGTCGACGAATTCCAAATGCGGGGCATTGTCGCGGTTGGTGAGCGCACGGGCGCGGTCGATATCGCCGGATTTCGCATATTCGAGCGCGCTCAGGACGCCCCGCTTGATGGCCAGGTTGATCGTCGCTTCCTTGGTGCCATCCGCGCGTTCGACCGTGAAAACCGGGCGCAACTTGTGGCCTTTAAGCCCATATTCGAGCGACTCGGCCAAGCCCGGGGCGGAGATCGAGCCGGTGATGAAGGTGACGCCGACCGGGTCGAATTTCCGCGGCGGCAAGGTCTTGGCGGCATAACCGGCCCAGAAACTGTGGCGATCGCCCGAGACGGTGACGAAACCGTCGATCGCGGCGTCGCGGACCAGATCGTAGATTTCGCCCCGTTCGACGAACGACGCGCTGAAGTCGCCGGCACCGAAGGTGGCATAGCCATCGACCCACGGCGTCGTAAGACCTGCGGGCAGGTTCTGCGGATCGGTCCGCATATCGAGCGTGCCGTTGGTCGCACCCCAGATCTTCCAGGTCGCGGTCGACCCCTTCAACCGGTCCTTGAGCCAGGCCTTCTGCTTGGCGCCGAGCACGGTGAAAGGCGCCTCGTCCTTGCGGAAATTGGGAATCGACTTGCCGGCGAAAGGGATAGTGGCGGGCGGTTTGCCCCCGTCACAAGCACGGCCGCCATCGAGTATCTCCATCACCTGCTGTGAGCAGAGGAGGGGAAAATCGCCAAAGTCGATCGCCTGGACTTCAGCCCGATTGATGGGGTGCCGCATCGTATAGCTGTGGAAATCGGTCAGGATCAGCTCGACATGGCGGCCGTAACGCTGGGCGCGATAGGCGGTCATGCTGCCCACTGCGACGCGGTTGTTCGGCTCGTCGCCGAAGCCCTCCTCGTCGAGCCTGGTGATCGGGGCATTGGTCACGGCCGGCGGCGCGAACCGGTCCAGCCCGGGTCCGGACGCCTTGCGCACGCGCGACGGTATATATTCCCACCAAGCCTGATTGGCGGCGACGCGCAGCGCCTGGGCGGGCTCGGGCGGACCGCCGCCATAGGTGATGAAGCTCTGCCAGCCCTGCCAGGAGAATTCGTGATTGTCGCCGATGCAGATGAAGGGGAAATGCGCCCGCGCATCCTGCACGTCGGGGTCGTGGATGTGCGCGCGATAGACCATCCGATAGCCATCGAGCGTGGTCGGCACGTGGAAATCGCCGACCTTGCGCGCGTCGGGGATGCGGCCGATGTCGTAGACCGTCCGGTCATAGCGATGCGGCAGTTCGTCAGGATATTCGACGACCTCATAGATGAAGTCGCCCAGGTGAAGAACGAAGCCGAGCCTTTGCTCCGGCGGTGCCTTCTCATCCTCCCAGATCATGCGCCGATAGGCATTTTGCGCGCCTTCGTTGACGCTCTGGCAGGAGACGAACGCGAAGCGGACGCTGCGCGGATCGTCGTCGCGCGGCGCGGTGATCGTCCGGCCGACGCGGCTGCCATGGCCGGCCTCGTCGGTGAAGCGATACCAATAGACGGTCGCGGGTTTGAGCCCACCCACCAAAGCGCGGCAGGTCCAGTCCGCTTCGGCGAGCACCGGGACTTTCTTTGCAGCGACGACTTGCCGGAAATCGGGATCCAGCGCGACTTCGGCGGTCAGAGTCGCTCTTATTCCTTCAGCGAACGGACGCCGCGTCCATAGGATGACACTGTCCGGCAGCGGATCGCCCGATGCGACACCCTCGGGATAAGCGGCGCGATCCTCGCGCCAAGCGACGCGCGACGCGGCCGCCGTGCGTCCTGCCCACAGCAGGGTCGCGCCCATCGCCGCGGCGGTGGTCACGAATTCGCGACGATTTACCCTATTCATGTATCAGCCCCCGGCCGTTTCGTTTCCGGAGAACATGCCTTCACGGCAGGCAGCACAAGAGACAGGTCACGAAAGGCCAAGAAAGCCGGCCGGAACGCCCTCCAGGCTTGAAAGCGATTGGGAGCGCGCCACAAGGCTGGGCCCCGCGACGTCGCTTCGCGTGGCGTCCGAAGCTTCGAAGCGCATCGCCATCCCCCCTCCGACGCCTTCGGCGCCACTTCCCCCTGGCGGGGGAGGATTTTGCCTAGGCGTTGAGCGGCCAGCGGCCGACCGTTTCGTGATGCGTCAGCCCGATATGGCTGTCGATCAGCACGAACTCGTCGACCAGCCAGGTGATCGGCTCGATCTCTTTCTCGGGCAGCGGCTGCCCTCGGTAGAGCAGGGTCATGTGCGGGCTGAAACGGCGGTCGAGGCGAACGTCCAGGCCCGCGCGGATCAGCGCGAAACCCAGCCGTTCGCGCAGCATGCGCAAAGCTCCGAGCGGCTCGCTGGGCAGCAGGACCGCCGACTTCGAGCCCCCGGCGACGCGGTCGAAAATGACGTGGAGCGGGGACATCCTGACCGTTCCAGCGACGTCGGCCGCCTCTTCGATCAGTCCTTCCGGCAGCGCGGCATCAATGCTCAGCGCGAGCAAGGAGACGTGCAGCCTTTCCGGGCGTAGCGGCGTGCCGCCGATCTTCAGCGCCACGGTCAGATCGACGACGTCGCATATCTTCTCCGCTGGTGGACGGATCGCGAAGAACAGATTGTGCAGTCCCGGGACGACATTCGAAACCGGCGCAGTCGACATGAGCGGTCTCCTTTCGCGACTCGCCTGGGTGTTCCTATTATGTTCTCATTCGCGGGGCGATGCAACTCGCGCAGATTGACGCATGCTTCGCCCTCTCGCATGCCAAAGCCGGGAGGAATCGATGGCCGAGGTGAAGCTGCATCAAAGCTGGCTGGAACCGCTCAAGGGCGAGTTCGAGAGCCCCTATATGCAGGCGCTGCGGCAGTTCCTCGTCGCCGAGAAACAAGCCGGCAAGCGCATCTTCCCGAGGGGCAATGACTGGTTCCGCGCGCTCGATCTGACCCCGCTGCGCGAGGTGCGCGTCGTCATCCTCGGGCAAGACCCCTATCATGGCGAAGGCCAGGCGCATGGCCTGTGCTTCTCGGTCCAGCCGGGCGTCCGCACACCGCCGAGCCTGGTCAATATCTACAAGGAGATGGAGGCCGACCTCGGCATTCCGCCCGCGCGCCACGGTTTCCTCGAACATTGGGCGAAGCAGGGCGTGCTCCTGTTGAACGCGGTGCTGACGGTGCAGATGGGGATGGCGGCGTCGCATCAGGGCCGCGGCTGGGAGCGCTTCACCGACGCCATCATCCGCCTCGTCAACGCGCGCGCCGAGCCGGTCGTGTTCATGCTGTGGGGCAGCTACGCGCAAAAGAAGGCGGCGTTCGTCGACAGCGTCGACAAAGGCGGGCGCCACCTTGTGCTCAAGGCAGCGCACCCCTCCCCGCTCTCGGCGCATTCGGGTTTCTTCGGCTGCGGCCATTTCTCGAAGGCCAATGCCTTCCTGAAGGCCCAGGGGCAGAAGCCGATCGACTGGCGATTGCCCGAGCGGATCTAGCCTATGCCCGTTCGGGCTCCGGTTCAGCGATGTGTGCTGTTGAGCATGTGGAAGGTCTGGTCGAACCGCCCCTCCTCCGCCGCCTTGCGCAGGAAATCGACGCGGCGGACGGCATTCTCGACCGGCGTCGGCACGGCTTCGAAATTGGCCATCGTCTCGGCGATATACTCCTCGAGCGGCATCATCTGCGGATCGTCGGCCTGCCCGGGCATCAGATCGGTCTGTACGCCTGGCGGGACGATCTCGATGACCTCGATGCGCGTGTCCTTGAGCTGCTCGCGCAGCGACAGCGAGTAGCTGTGGATCGCGGCCTTGGTCGCATTGTAGGTCGGCGTCTTGACGAGCGGCACGAAGGCAAGCCCCGACGATACGGTCATGATCGTCGCATGATCCTTCGTCAGCAGGTGCGGCATCAGCGCCGCGATCAGCCGGATCGGGCCGAGCAGATTGGTGGTGACGATCGCCTCCGCCACCGCCAGGTCCTGTGCCGTCAGATCCTCGGCGGCCATGATGCCGGCATTGTTGATCACCATGTTGAGCTCGGGATGATCGGCGGTCACGCGCCGCGCGAAATCTCGGATCGCGGCGGGATCCTGCACGTCGAGCAGATAGCCGGCCATGCCGGGGTTCGCCGCCAGCACCTCGTCGATCGCGGCCTGTCGCCGCCCGGTGATGACGACCTTGTTGCCGCGCCGGGCGAATTCCTCGGCAAAGCGGCGGCCGAGCCCGCTATTGCCCCCGGTGACGAGGATCGTGTTGCCGCTGATCTTCATGAGATGCCCTTTCGCCTTGGTGATTGCGCAGGCACCCCATCTAGTTCAATACTCTCTTTTGGAAAGTAGGCACTTCGAAGTTCGATACTTACCCGATAGAGAGTGTAGATGACGATGAAAGCCGATGAGTGCCGCGCCGAGAGCGACCCCAAAGTGGACGCCTTAGTCAACGAACTGATCGGGCGCGTCGCCGACAAATGGACGATGCTGATCCTCGAAGTGCTCGAGGAGCATGGCGAGCAGCGCTTCACGCGCATCGGCGAGCGCGTGCCGGGGATCAGCCAGAAGATGCTGACCCAGACGCTCAGGCAGATGGAACGCGACGGGCTGGTGACCCGCACCGTCCATCCGGTCGTGCCGCCGCGCGTCGAGTATCGGCTGACCGACCTCGGTGGGAGCCTGAGCGAAGCCTTTTGCGGTGTTTGGCAATGGGCGGAAAAACACCTGCCCGCGGTCGAGGCGGCACGGAGCGCATTCGACCGGCGGTCGGGCTGATCCCATCACGTCTGATGCAAGCGTGATGGGAGCGAGGAAAGGCTCAGAGCACCACGCGGAGCGTCAGGCCATAAGTACGTGGCGCGCCGAGCTGCCCGGCAAAGGCGAAGGGCGAGGCGCCGACGATCGAGGTGGTCGAGAGGTTGAGATAATATGTCTTGTCGAACGCATTCTCGACCCAGGCGGACAGGTCATATTTGCCCTGGTTGAACTGCGCGCCGACGCGGAATTCGGCGAGGCCATAGCCGGGGATACGACTGTAGGGGCCGTCGTCTGCGGTGCCGAACATACCCGACCGATAGGCATAGCGCGCGATCGCATTAGGCCGGGCGCCGCTCGCCGTCTCGAAATGCACGTCGGCAATCGCATTGGCGGTCCATTTCGGCGCCTGGAAGACGCGCGCACCCGTCAGGTCGCAGATGCCGGTCACACCGACCGGGCAGGGCGCATTGTGATAGGCGCTATATTTGGCGTCATTGTAGGCCCCATTCGCAGTCAGCGTCAGCACCGGGCTCACGCGCCAGCTCGCATCTGCCTCGACGCCCTTGGCGACCACGTCGCCGACATTGGCGAGATAGGAACGGTTGCCGTTGCTCGGCACGATATTGGCCTGCAGCCCCGACAGGCTGGTGCGATAGATGTCGAGATTGAGCGTCAACCGATTGTCGAACCATTGCTGCTTGAGGCCCGCCTCCCAGGCATGGACCTTCTCCGGCTGCAGCACCAGCGGCGTGCCCGCCGACACCGCCGCGTTGAGGTTGAGCCCCGCACCTTTGTAGCCGGTCGAGTAGGACACATAGCCAAGCAGGTTGTCGACCGGCTTCCACGACAGGCTGCCGAGCCAGGACACATTATTGTTCTTGACCGCCACATTGTAATGGAAGGGCAGCGAGGTGCCCGGGTTGGGCGTGCCCGCCAGCGACGTATCGGAGACACCGACGCGCTTGTCGCGCGTGTAGCGGATCCCCCCGGTCGCGATCAGCCGCGGCGTGATCTCGAAATTGGCCTGGCCGAAAAAGGCCAGGCTGTTGGTGTGCGTGTCGACGTCGTCGAGATATTGCGAGCCGGGGTCGATCGTGATCGCCGGCGCCTTCGGATTCAGAGTCCGGGCATAGGCGGTGTAGAAAGCCGAGGCGTCGTAGCCGAACTGGTTGAGGATATAATGATCCTGCAGCCGCTGGTGGAAATAATAGGCGCCCGCCTGCCAGTTGAACCGCCCCGGGCCCGAGGCGAGCCGGAATTCCTGCGACACCTGGTTGTAACGCGTGGTCGCGACATTGACCTGGATCACGTCGAGCGGTGTGCCATCGCTGTCCTGCAGCGGGTTGAAATACCAGTGGCGATAGGCCGTGATCGAGATCGCGGTGGCGAAGCCCAGGTCCCAGTCGGCCTGAAGCGACGTGCCCCATTGATGCGTGCGCATCTGCTGCGGCGCATTGTTGCGCGTGAAGCGGCCGGGCGTCGGCACATAGCCGAGCAGGCCAAGCGTCTGCAGCGTGCGCGCGGTGTTGGCGCTGAGGCTGGCGGGCAGGACCAATTTGGTCGAGCTTACGCAGCACGTATCGTCCTCCTGCGAATAATCGGCGATCCAGCGCAGCTTGAAATTGCTGCTGGGCGTCGCGAGCAACTGCATGCGGCCACCGCTGCGGCCGATGCTGTTCGCGGTCGTGCCGGTCTTGAGGTTGCGCAAGATACCGTCGCGATGCGTGTTGAAGCCGGTCACGCGGAAGGCGAGCAGGCCGTCGACCACGGGGCCGGTGATTGCCAGCCGTTCCTGGTTGTAATTGTAATTGCCGCCCGACGCCTCGGCATAAAGCCCGAAATCGAAGCTGGGCGCGCGCGTGCCGATGTTGATCACGCCGGCCGAGCTGTTGCGCCCGAACAAGGTGCCCTGCGGTCCGCGCAGCACCTCGACCCGATCGATGTCGACCAGATCGGCAAGCGCCATGCCGGGGCGGCCGAGATAGACATTGTCGACATAGACGCCGACCGACGTGTCGAGCCCGTCCGACGCGCTCGACACACCGATGCCGCGGATCGCGGTCGAGCTGTTGCGCGGGTTGCTGTTGTACGCGGTCAGGCTCGGCGTCTGCTGCTGCAGGTCGGCGATGGTGAAGGCGCCGGTCCGTTCGAGATTGCTGCCCGACACGACCGACAGTGCCACCGGCACGTCCTGCGCGCGTTCGACCTGATGGCGCGCGGTCACCACCACTTCGCCGGCAAGCGCAAGCTCCGATCCATCGGCGGGGGCGGCACCGTCAGCTGAATTGGCAGGAGCGGC
>Ga0207702_10006154_pt1 | contig 10389 bp, 7 predicted proteins | sample KBSCornC62_FD_184302 | JGI IMG/M metagenome (GOLD analysis project Ga0207702, IMG submission 184302) | Corn rhizosphere microbial communities from Kellogg Biological Station, Michigan, USA - KBS Corn C6-2 (SPAdes) (version 2) | ecosystem: Host-associated > Plants > Roots > Rhizosphere > Soil ...
GATGGCCAAGCATAACGCCGACTCCGGACGCAAAGGACCTCGGAGGTCTGGAGCAGGAAAGTCCTCTTCCATGCGGTCCAACTCGTCAAGCCGACCCTTCAAGCGTGCGGGAGACTCCGATGGCGACAAAACCGATCGATCATTTTCGCGTCCTTCTCGTGGAGGTAAATTTTCAAACTCGAACGAACGCCGTTCCCGCGATGATAAAAAGTCACGTGATGACTTTCGCGAAAAGCGCGATCAGTCGAAACCTGATGAACGCAAATCTTTTAGCAGATCAAAAACGGAGAAAGACTCACACGCCCGCTTTGCAAAGAAGCCTTTCAAATCGTCGCCCAGACGCAAGGACGACGAAGGGAACGGCGAGAAAAGGTCATCATCATCCCGTGCTTTTTTTAATCCATCATCACCAAATCACGGAGCACGGAAGAATTTCAAAAGTCGCCGGCCTACCGAAGAATCGACAGTGCTTAAGGATGCCGATGTTATCCGGTTGAACAAATATATCTCCAACAGCGGCGTGTGCTCGCGGCGTGAAGCTGACGAATATATTAAAATGGGCCTCGTAAGTGTGAACGGTAACGTAATTACGGAACTTGGATATAAGGTCAACCGCACCGACGAGATTCGCTTTGAAGACAAGATCTTAAAAGCGGAGAAACCGGTATATGTGTTGATGAATAAGCCAAAAGGATTTATCACAACAACCAAGGATCCGGCAGACCGGAAGACGGTGATGCACATCATTGGTGATGCTGTCAAAGAAAGAATTTATCCGGTTGGAAGGCTTGATCGAAACACAACAGGTCTGCTGTTGTTGACTAATGACGGCGATCTGGCCGATAAACTCATGCATCCTTCGCACAATGCTAAGAAAATTTACAAGGTGGAGCTTGACCGCCCGCTCACAAAGGCGGACTTTCAAAAAATCGTTGATGGCGTACACCTCGAAGAGGGACGCGCCATTGTTGATGATCTCGCAATCATTTCGGACGATAAAAAAACGGTTGGTATTGAAATCCATATCGGTTGGAATCGCGTTGTTCGGCGAATTTTTGAATCACTCGAATACACCGTAGAAAAACTTGATCGGACGGTCTATGCGGGCCTCGACAAAAAAGATCTTCCCCGGGGTTCGTGGCGATTTCTTACGAAGGATGAGATTGTTCTCCTCAAGCATTATAAATAACTTGCTACCTATACGCTGTCGAGTATTATTGTGAAAGTACTTCCTTTCTCAAACTCTGACTTAACAGAAATGCTTCCTTTTATTTTTGCGAGTGCCTCTTGCACGATGTATAACCCTAATCCTGTTCCTTCGGTATTAAGGGAGGCCCGGTAGAACATCTCGAATATCCTTGGAATGCTTTCCTCCGGGATTCCCTGCCCATTATCTTCAATCAAAATTTCAACACGGTCATTTGTTCTCTTAAAGATCACCTTGATGTACGGCGAAGGCTGAGCGAGATTATGGTATTTGACGGCATTTGAAATGATGTTACTTAAGATAATTTTCATCTGATGGTAGTCAGAGTGAAAAACATTCTGGGGATTGCTTTCATAAATTAACGAGATTGACGAAGCGCCCTTACTGAATTTGACATCGACGATTGTGTCGTCGAGTAACTGGTTGAAGTCGATATCTTCTATTTTAACATCGAATTTCTTACTTCGCGCAAGACTGAGGATGTCAGCAATAACCATATCAAGTTTTCGGATTCGCTCCTCAATCATTGCCATGAAGGTCCTTCCCCGCTCCTCCTTTAACTCGATTTTGCCGAGATAAGTAAGTCCTAAAATGGAGGCTATCGGCGCACGAAGGTCATGTGATGTGCTGTAAAGGAAACTGTCAAGCTCTTTATTCGCCTTGTTAAGTTTTTCACGCTCATTTTCAAGAAGCCAAATAACTTTTCCCAGGCCCATTACCGTAATAATCAACAGGTCAATTAAACCAAAATATTTTGGGATAACCATACCGGGTCCCATCGTATACGTGATGACGATAAAAAAATAAAAGAACTGCGCGATACTATACAGGAGAAAGGCGCTCGCAAGAAGTTTTTGTCCGATGCCCGGGGAAAACTTATGGTGCCGAAGCACGATTAATCCTGCGAGCAAAAAGCCGCACGCCGGGATAAATGTTCTGGTTCCAATTCTCAATTCGTATCGCTCGACCCAGGCCGATGGGTCACGACTGAAGGCAAGCACCGTCACCAGCGATAGAACGGTACAGCCCGCAATGACATAATTGTGTGTTGTCCGTTTCACCGGACGCTCGTAGACCAGCTGATACGTGCCCATGAGGATCAGAAAAATTTGGGAGAAACATCCCAGCTGGGCAAAGAAACTCAAACTAAGCAACAGAAAGTCTTGCTCGAACAGTGGTGTTTTCAAAAGAATAAGCCCTGTACAAAACTGATATCCTGCGAATGCAATCCAGCTGTGAGACCATGAACGAAGGAACCTGCGGATGTAAATCCGGCTGAAATACCGGAAAATGAAGAAAAGCACGATACCCAACACGCACTGTGCTAGACTCGTAATTAAAACACTAACAAAAGCCTCCGGTGGACCGGTAAAAAACATTTGCTCCAGGTAAAAGTATTAAAGATACGAAGTGGCGGAAAATAGCCTCCGCATACGAGTGCAAAAAATTTGGCTGGACATAAAAAAACCCCAGATTGGGGTTTGAAAGTGGTGATGGAGGGAATTGAACCCCCGACACAAGGATTTTCAGTCCTTTGCTCTACCAACTGAGCTACATCACCTTAAATAAAGGCACCTTTTGAGGCGGGGCACAAAAGTATATATTTTTACATTCCATGCAAAATAAATAGTTGTTCTCGGGCCGTCTCTGAATAGAACAATCAATTTGGGGTGGATTCCGTATCTGTTGTATTTGATTTGAAAACTCCGTTGTCTATTTTTAGTTAATTCACTGTTCATTTGATGGTAAGCTGAGATATGGTTCAACAAATAGCATTCATTCTGATTCTGGCTATTGCGATTTTTTTTATTAGGAAGCGTGTGCTTCGCATCAAATCCAATATTCTTCTGGGTAAAAAAAATCCGATCAAAGACCGGCCAGGGATTCGTCTTACAAATATGATGTTAGTTGCCTTTGGGCAGAAGAAAATGTTCAAACGCTTCATCCCGGCGTTTTTACATTTTTTCATATACGCCGGTTTCCTGATTATAAATGTGGAGGTACTTGAATTTGTTATCGATGGAGTGGCGGGTAGCCACCGGATATTTGCTCCCTTCCTCGGCGACTTCTATCACCTACTCATGAACTTCTTTGAATTTCTGGCTGTCGCAGTTTTGGTTTCCTGTGCAATTATGTTCATGCGAAGAAACGTTGTTCGGGTAAAACGTTTTTGGTCTGCAGAAATGACAAACTGGCCCCGGCTCGACGCAAATCTCATTTTAATTACCGAAATAGTTTTGATGTGCGCCATTCTCAGCATGAATGCTGCGGATCAGATTCTGCAAACCCGCGAATCCCATTATGCAAGCACCGGGACCTTGTTTTTCAGTTCATTTATAATTCCGGTCTTTCAAAACCTTTCCACTCCTTCGTTGATATTTCTTGAACGGTTTGCATGGTGGTTTCACATCCTCGGTATATTGGGATTTGCAGTATACATCACCTATTCAAAACATCTTCACATTTTTCTAGCCTTTCCCAATACGTACTACGCGAATATTGAGCCGAAGGGTCATCTCATAAATATGCCCATAGTTACGAATGAAGTGAAGTCCATGCTTGGACTGGCGGGAGACGTGGCGCAAACGCAGGCCACACCTGGCCGCTTTGGCGTGAAGGACGTGAACGATCTTAATTGGAACAATTTAATGGCAGCCTACGCCTGCACGGAGTGCGGGCGTTGTACGTCGGAGTGCCCTGCAAATATTACGGGTAAAAAATTATCCCCGCGAAAAATCATGATGGACACACGTGATCGCATGGAGGAAGTCGGACGGAGTCTGGAAAAAGGAGGCGCCGGCGTAAATGACGGAAAATCACTTCTAGGCGATTATATTTCGAAGGAAGAGATCAACGCTTGCACCAGTTGCAATGCCTGCGTGGAGGCATGCCCCGTCATGATAAATCCGTTGGAGATAATTGTCGAATTAAGAAGATTTGTGGTAATGGAAGAGTCGGGTGCGCCCGCATCGTGGAATTCGATGTTTCAGAATATTGAAACAAGCTTTTCACCATGGAAATTTTCACCGAGCGATCGATTTAACTGGTCAAACGAAATCAAATAACTGAAAGCGATCATGGAAGACACAATTTACAAAGTACCAACCATGGCCGAGTTAGCAAGCCGCGGTGAAGCCCCAGAGGTTCTTTTCTGGGTTGGTTGCGCAGGTTCTTTTGATGATCGCTACAAACGGGTAACGAAAGCGTTTGTAAAAATCCTCCATGCCGTAAATATCAAGTTTGCCGTTTTGGGTACAGAAGAAAGCTGTACGGGTGATCCCGCCCGGAGAGCGGGGAATGAATTTCTTTTCCAAATGCAGGCCATGAATAATATTCAGGTTCTGAATAATTATGCCATTAAGAAAATCGTTACGGCGTGCCCGCATTGTTTCAACATACTTAAAAATGAATATCCGGATCTTGGCGGCTCATACGAGGTAATTCATCACTCAACCTTTCTACAAACATTAATTAACAATGGAAGCATAAAACTCACTGAAGGAGGGTCATTCAAGGGTAAAAAGATCACCTATCACGACTCATGCTATCTTGGACGAGCGAATAACATTTATGAAGCGCCTCGCGCTGTTTTGGAAGCGTTGGATGCCGACCTGGTCGAAATGAAACGATGTCGTACAACGGGACTTTGTTGTGGTGCCGGCGGAGCACAAATGTTCAAAGAACCGGAAAAAGGGAAAAAGGATATTAACATTGAACGTACGGAGGAAGCACTATCAACAGGCGCATCTACAATTGCCGTTGCTTGTCCGTTTTGTATGACGATGATGAGTGATGGTGTTAAGAACAAGGAACGCGAAGGCGATGTGGCCGTCAGAGATCTGGCTGAACTTATTGCTGAAGCGAAAGGTTTGAACTAACATTACGAATCAATTCAGGTATTATGTTTGTGTCATTCGATTCAATGGGAGGGAGCTCGAGGGTATGGATTTACCAGATCGATAAAAAATTATCGCCACCTCAGAAAGATATACTATCCGATACCCTTTATGCGTTTACTGAATCATGGCAAGTTCACGGTCAGCCACTGAAAACATCGTTCGCCATATTTTATGACCAGTTTGTTGTGCTTGCAGCAGACGAGAACTTCAACGCGGCGAGCGGCTGTTCGATCGACGGATCGGTCCGTGTTTTAAAAGAATTAGGCAAGGAACTGGAGCTCGATTTTTTTAATCGAAATCTGGCTGCCTTTAAAAAAGATGACAGTATACTGCTGATAGCACTTACTGATTTGAGAAAGAAAAACGCCGAAGGAGTTTGGAATGAACAGACGTTATTCTTTAACAACCTGGCGCCTTCCGTTGAATCACTTAGAAATAACTGGATTGTTCCGGCTGGCAATACGTGGCTGAAGCGATACCTATCCACGGAGGAGAAGGTGGCTTCGTAAACACGCCGAAGTAGAAACTTTACCATGTCGTAACACGTCTTCACAATTAATTTTTTGTAGTTTTAAAGACCCATTCGGATGGAGATATGAAGGTAAAAGTTTTGTTATTGATTTTGCCAGTGTTCATGCTGGCGTGCAGCACGGAAAAAAAAGCGATCAAAGCCTTCAATCTTGGCAAGTATGAAACAGCGATCGGATTGTTCGAACGAACGAAACAACGCAATCCAGGTAAAGCAAACTATTTCATAGCAGAATCCTATCGCCAGTCAAATCGAATTAAGGAGGCAGAGCAATACTACGCCAAAGCCGGAGGCCGGGGCTTCGACAAGGATAAGCAGGACAGCATTCAGTTCTATTATGCTCAGTCACTTAAGGCAAATGGAAAATACGAAGAGGCAAATAAAGAATTAGAGGATCTGATAAGTCGCACGGCGATCGAGAAACTGAAAGACCGTGCAAATGCTGAAGTTCAAGGTATCGCTTACATCAACAAGTTAAATGAAAAGCCCAGCTTTTATCGTGTCAAAAATCTGGAAGCAATTAATACACCCTCTGCGGAATATTCGCCAGTCTTTCAGAGTAATGAATTATATTTTACCTCTTCCCGTGGCAACGGTAAAGTTTACGAGGCTACCGGAACCCCGTATACGGATATTTACAAGGTCAACTCCAGGGGTGCAAATGTAGATCTCGCCACCCTGGAGGCTCTTCCGCCTTCAATCAATGACGCCATTCGAAATGAAGGTTGTATCACGTTCACACCCGATGGCAAGACAATGGTCTTTGCAAAGGGAAACACGGATAAAAAAAAGGGCGGCGTTGACGTAGATTTGTACATCTCCCGTCTGCGGAACAACGTGTGGTCCGAACCAACACCGCTTAACATCAATACCCAGTTTAAAAATGAATTGGACCCGGAAGCCCGCAAATTCAGCTGGGATTCGAGTCCGTCTTTTAGCCCCGACGGACGAACGTTATACTTCGCGTCTAATCGCAAAGGTGGTTATGGCGGAACGGATCTTTACTCGGCTCAGATGGATAGCCGTGGGAGATTTTCGCGCGTTCGAAATCTCGGTCCAGAGATCAACACACCTGGAGACGAGATGTTTCCATACGTTGCTGAGGACGGTAAACTCTATTTTGCTTCAGATGGACATCCAGGCTACGGAGAACTTGATCTGTTTGTCGTAAAACGCGCGAACGGAAAGACTGCGATCGAAAACCTCGGCCAACCCGTGAATTCAAATGGCGATGATTTTGGTATTTTCTTGTTTCGGCCGGATCGGGGATTTTTTACGTCTAATCGCACGGGCGGAAAAGGCGATGATGATATTTACACATTTGTGAATGAAGATCCAGATTTGAAAGTCATTAACTATTATTTAGAGGGGATCACGTATAGCATAGACAAGGACGGTAAGCAGCAGGTACTACCAAACGCCAAGGTTAGCATGCTGGATGGAAACGGCGAATTGATGCAAGATTATCAAACAGGCAATGATGGGAAATTTCTCTTCCGCGTATACGAGAACGAAGATTATTATCTGGTAGGAGAAATGGACGGATACCTGGTTAAACGTTCACCTTACACAACGCGCGGAAAATCGGTCGATCCGCGGACGGTAAAAGAATTGATTACAAATGTGACACTCGATACAATGCTGGTGTTAGATAAGATATTCAAAGACGCCACCTTCGTTTTGGAGAATGTGTACTACGACTTCAACAAATACAATATTCGCCCAGACGCAGCTAAAGAACTTGACAAGCTTGTTCAATTATTGACAGACAACCCGACGATTAAGATCGAACTTAGTTCTCACACCGATAGTGTTGACGACGAACAATATAACCTGACCTTGTCACAGCGACGCGCCGAGGCAGCGGTACAATATATAGAAAGTAAAGGCATCGACCCCGAAAGACTTGTTGCACGGGGTTATGGCGAATCCAGGCCGATCGCCCGCAATACAAATCCCGACGGGTCAGACAATCCTGTGGGTCGCCAGAAAAACCGTCGTACAGAATTCAAAATTCTTGACGTAAACGCTGTTCCCAAACCAATTAGTCCCGATGGGCAGGATAATGCGATTGGCGAACCGGATGATGAAGACAAATACTTTAAGGGCGGCAATTGACAATGTGATTGCCGAAAGGAATAAAGCCCTGTCAAAATCGCCTTGACAGGGTTTTTCTTTTCAGCTTTTTCTATTTTTGCCTCGTATAAAATTCACAACTGTTGCTATGAACTATCGCATCGAAAAAGACACTATGGGCGAGGTACAGGTTCCCGCCGACAAATATTGGGGAGCACAAACCGAGCGTTCACGTAATAATTTCAAGATTGGTCCAGAGGCCAGCATGCCAAAAGAAATAATTTATGCCTTTGCATATCTTAAGAAGGCGGCTGCACAGGCCAACCATGAACTCGGTGTTCTGCCAGTGGATAAAAAAGATCTGATTGGTAAAGTATGCGATGAAATTCTTGCCGGAAAACTCGACGGAGAATTTCCCCTCGTAATCTGGCAAACCGGCTCTGGCACCCAAAGTAATATGAATGTAAACGAAGTCATTGCGTACCGCGCGCATGTTTTAAGCGGGGGAAAATTGTCGGACGAAAAGAAAGTTTTGCATCCGAACGATGACGTGAACAAATCGCAGTCATCAAATGATACATTTCCAACCGCGATGCATATTGCAGCTTATCGGCAGACGGTTGAGATTACCATTCCCGGTTTGAAAAAGCTGCGTGACACGCTCGCAAAGAAATCAGCTGAATATAACGCGATTGTAAAAACAGGGCGCACCCACTTCATGGATGCTACCCCGCTTACGTTGGGTCAGGAATTTTCAGGTTACGTACAGCAGATTGATAACAGCATACGGGCCGTAAAAAATGCGTTGGAAGTTGTACGGGAGCTGGCGCTCGGCGGTACTGCGGTCGGTACCGGACTCAACACGCCAAAAGGCTACGATGTTCTCGTTGCAAAAAAGATAGCAGAATTGACGGGCCTTCCCTTCGTAACGGCACCAAATAAATTCGAATCGCTTGCGGCGCATGATGCTATGGTTGAGCTCTCGGGTGCGTTGAAGCGTTCGGCTGTATCGCTGATGAAAATTGCAAACGACATCCGGATGCTCAGCTCCGGCCCTCGCTGCGGAATTGGAGAGATCATCATTCCAGACAACGAACCAGGCTCGTCTATTATGCCGGGCAAAGTGAATCCCACACAACCTGAAGCACTTACCATGGTGTGTGCCCAGGTGATCGGCAACGACGTTGCCGTATCAATTGGCGGATCTACCGGTCATTTTGAACTGAATGTATTTAAACCTGTTATTGCGGCGAACGTACTTCAGTCAGCACGACTCCTTGGCGACGCTTGTGTTTCCTTCAACGACAAATGCGCAGTTGGAATAGAGCCCAACCATGATGTTATCAAGCAACATCTCGAGAACTCATTGATGCTGGTAACAGCATTGAATACGCATATCGGTTATGAGAATGCAGCGAAGATTGCCAAGAAGGCTCACAAAGAGAACAAAACCCTTCGGGAAGCGGCCGTTGAACTTGGCTTGCTCACATCAAATCAATTTGATGAATGGGTGAGGCCAGAAAAAATGGTTGGAAGCCTTGAAAAGTAATGATGATTATCGCTTGGATAATGCGCGAATGGTATCTTATTAAAAAATATTTTGTACTTTTATTCTGATAAAACCAACCCAAGGATGAAAAAAGGATTAACATTTCTCTTCTGCCTTACCTTACTCTTCGCAGGTACGCACGCGTTCGCGCAGCTCTCAAAGAAAGAAAAGAAAGAGTGGAAGAAGAAAGCAAAGGAGTATTCGAAAGCTCCCGAAAATCTGAAACAGTTGATCGACGACAAACAAACAGCGGAGTCTCAGGTTACATCACTAAACTCTAAAGTGACGCAGTTACAATCTTCCATCAGTGATAAAGACGCAAAGCTCACCCAACAGGAAGATGAAATCGCACAACTCAGAAGCCAGTTGACGGCGTCAAAGGCCGAGCTTGCTCAGCTGAAAGAAAACCCTCCGGTGAACCCGATGGACTTTTCAAAAGGCGTTGTTTTCAAAGTTCAGATCGGCGCTTTCAGAAACAAGGACCTTTCCAAGTATTTTGACAATAATCCAAATTTTGGCGGAGAGAAAAGTGAAGACGGTTCACAACATTATACCATCGGTATTTTCCGCGATTATTGGGAAGCGGATACATTTAAAAAATACATGCGAGAAATGGGTGTAAAAGACGCGTGGATTGTTCCGTTTAAAGACGGTCAGCGCGTTGACATTAAAGATGTGCTTGAAGGTGTCGTAAATGACAAGCAGGCATCCGGCGGTACGCAATAATCGAAGAAAACATCTCAACGAAAGAGCAATACTGAAAAGTGTTGCTCTTTTTTTTAACTTGATCCATGATACAACATCATTTTTTTGTCAATGAGTGACACAATGAAATTGGGCGTCTTTCAAAATTTCAATTCCCGATTACTTTTGTAATTATGACAAGAGCCTGGTTAATCATTATCCTCTTTGTGATTCAAGCTGCTCATGTGATGGGACAAGTCCGTGTCAGCAAATTGATGATCAGGAAAAACGAAGTTTTTGAATTGAGTCAATCTGATATTTTGGTGGCCGACACACTTATTATGATGGATTCTTCCCGGCTCTCTCTGAATCGTCTTAAGCAGGATAATTTTATTCGAACCAAAGTGGCGATCTTTGGAAATGCTTGCATCATTGACGGGAGCGG
>Ga0207702_10006155_pt1 | contig 10388 bp, 4 predicted proteins | sample KBSCornC62_FD_184302 | JGI IMG/M metagenome (GOLD analysis project Ga0207702, IMG submission 184302) | Corn rhizosphere microbial communities from Kellogg Biological Station, Michigan, USA - KBS Corn C6-2 (SPAdes) (version 2) | ecosystem: Host-associated > Plants > Roots > Rhizosphere > Soil ...
CGTGGCCGGCAGTGTGCTGGCAGCGGGCAACTCCGCAATGGATATATTGGAAAGAGCGCCGGGAGTAAGTGTGGATAAAGACGATAACATCAGCCTGAAAGGCAAACAGGGTGTTACTGTAATGATCAACGATAAGTTAACTTACCTAACTGCGGCACAATTAGCTACGCTGCTGCGCTCAACCGATGGCAATACGATCCAATCGATCGAGCTCATTTCTAATCCATCGGCCAAATATGACGCGGCAGGTAACTCGGGTATTATTAATATCAAATTGAAAAAGAATCGCCAGGTTGGTACCAATGGCAGCATTTCCCTGGGCGCCGGTTGGGGGAAATATGGCAAGGACAATGAAACCTTTCAACTGAACCACAAGCAAGGTAAGTTAAATCTGTTCGGAACCTTTAGCCATAATGATAACGAGCGCTTTGAAGATATCGGCATCAAGCGCATTGTGACCGACACAAACCAGACTTTTTTTAACCAAAAAAGTTACCTCACCGAATCACACCATAATAACAGTTACCGGCTGGGCGCCGATTATGATCTGTCGGATAAAAACACCATCGGATTTGTAGTAAGCGGATACTTCAACGGCGAATTGGACAGGAATACCAACGGCACATTAATCGGCCCGAATTTTACCCAGGTTGATTCATCGCTTAACACCGCCGGCGTCTTTAACCAAACCTATCATAATTTCGCCTTTAACGTGAACGACACCTGGAAATTAGATACCGCAGGCCAGCAACTGAGTGCTGACTTTGATTATTCGAAATTCAAAAACAACTCGAACAATTTTTATGTGACCGACTTCTTTACTGCAAACGGAGGTCAACAACACCCCCAGGCATTCCTGGGTAACATCACTCCTTCGGTCATCGACATCCACGTTGGCAAAGCCGATTATACATTGCCTATCAACAAAACCTTAAAGATGGAAGCCGGTGTAAAATATAGCGACGTTAAAACAGATAACGATCTGCAGCAGTCTACAGTTGAAAATGGACAATATTTAAGTGTGAATCATTTTGTATACGACGAGAAGGTAAGCGCCGGCTATATTAATTTTAACAGAAGTTTTAAAAACACAACTGTACAAGCAGGTTTGCGGGCAGAGTACACCAGTTCAACCGCGACAGGCGATTCGCTGAACGTAATTCAGAGCGTCCCCAGAAGTTATCTGGATCTTTTCCCAAGTGTGTTCATCAATCATACGTTGAATGACAAGAACGAAATCGGCGTTTCTTACAGCCGCCGTATCGACCGCCCGCAGTATGATAACCTGAACCCATTTGTGTTTCATTTGGACCCATATACTTACCAGAAAGGTAACCCATATTTGAAGCCACAGTATACCAACAATTTCGAGCTGACTTATACCTATAATAAGAGCATCAATGTGAGCCTTGGTTACAGCCGCACTACAGATGTAATTGCTGAGCTACCAGGCGCTGATCCAAAAACCAAGATCGGCTTTGTGACCAGCCAGAACCTGGAGACACAAAACAGCTATAACTTTAACGTATTTGCGCCTTATACCATTACCAAATGGTGGGAAGGCAATGTAAACTTCACCGCATTCTACCTCGGGTTTAAATCGAACAACCTCGAGGGTGGCAACCTCGATCGCGGGCAAGCCGCCTACAACATCAGGGCAACTGAAACACTGACTCCGATACCCGGATTTAAATTTGAGTTTACCGGCAATTATCAATCAGCCTTAACTTATGCGTTGTTCTATGTGAAGCCCCAGTATAGCATTGATGGCGGCGTGAGCCATGCGTTCCTCGATAAGAAAGCTAACATCAAGTTCTCAGTGACCGATATGTTCAATATGCGGACAAACGACGTAACCAGCAATTACCAGGCTGTAAATTTTGACATCAGGCAAAGGAGAGAGAGCCGTGTTGCGCGTATAACATTGACCTACAACTTCGGCAGCACCAAGATCAAGATGCGCGAACACGAAAACGCTTCTGGTGACGAAAGCGGCAGGGTGAAGGGGAATAATTAAGTTCACAGTTGGCGGTTTGCAGTGGGCAGTGAGTCCCTGCAAACTGCCAACTAAGAACTGCAAACTTACTTTCTGGCCACTTTAAAAGATCCGTTGGGCGTATTATAATCGGCCCCGGTAATTTTTGAAGCTCCCTGTGGTGTAAATTGCACCGAAAATCCATTCATCACTTTCACCGCAAATTTATCGTTACCCAAAGGCGTCAATTCAAAGTCGCCTTCGTTGGGTATAGAGACAAATAGTGTTTTATTATCTTTTATATACACTTTGGAAGTTGTGTTTCCCAGTGAATAAGATCCGGTGTATTTCTGTAGTTCGGCCGCAGTAAGGTTTTTGATTTCGGGTATTTTGTTAAACAGCAGTGGTTTTAGCCCCGGTTCTAATTGCGTGTTGAAACCATCTATCTCTCCTGCCAGGTTCATCTGGTACTGGAACCTTGCGCCAAGCCCGTCAGTTGTATCGATACCTTCCTTCGGATCTTTAAGAATCAGGTCAAAAATATCATAGTTATTGTGCCTCAACCATAAGGTAAGGGTTGGAGTTTTCGCGAAAAGCGAATCGTTTTGGCTATAGATTTTGAAAGTACCGTATGCCGGATTTTGAAAGCTGCCGGTATAATCAGCCATCGGGTGGGTCGCCGGATTATGCGGCGCTGATTTTTTTGCCAGTTCGGCCTTTTTATTGTCCGATTGCTCTCCCATAAAGTCGCGTAGTATGTTCCCGTTCCAGTCGCGGTATTTGAGCCCCAGGACACGGTCGGCCAGGAGATTGCGGACGATAAGCGGTATCGAAGATTTATCCTGGTTGGTCAATACAATAATACCGATATTATCTGACGGAAAAAATGCAGTGGTTGCCGAGAAGCCATCAAGATCGCCATCATGATCAACCTGGTAATGCCCGCGATAGGATGACAGGAACCAGCCAAAACCGTAGTTGAGGAAGAATATATCGGGAGATTTGGCCGAAGGCGGATTACCCCAAACTACCTGCTGAGAGTTAATAGCGTCCCAGCGATAGTCGGAAGGGATGATCTCTTTTCCCTCATATTTCCCATCGTTGATCCAGCTCATCACCCATTTTGCCATATCATTGACACTGCTGTTGATAGCACCCGCCGGCGCCATTCCTTCGATATTGTAATAGGCCATTTTTTTGAGGCGGCCACCTTTCTTTACTTCGTATCCAAAGGAGTAGTCATCGCTCTTTTCCATTGCCGGAATGTCAGTAACCGTACGCGTCATGCCCAGCGGAACAAAAAAGTCTTGGCGCACATTATCGGCCCAGCGTTTACCGGTCATTTTTTCGACTAATGCGCCTTGCGCCATAAACATCATATTATTGTACTGCCACTTTTGTCGCAACGGATATGTGGGTTCCATGTACTGGATGCGCTGCACCAAGCTGTCCATCGAACTGGAATTGAAGAAATACCACGATTGATCGTGCCGCGGCAAACCTGTGCGGTGACTCATCATGTCGCGCAGCGTGATAGAATTGGTAAGCGCATCGTTGTAAAACTTAAGCGACGGCATATAAGTGCTGGCTGGCTTATCGATATCAAGCTTGCCGTCTTTTTGCAATTTACCGATGAGTGTCGCTGTAAAGGCTTTGGTGCAAGAACCGATGGCGAACAGGGTATTCGGCGTCACCGGCAGTTTGTGTTCCATATCTCGGTAGCCAAACCCTTTGGCATAGATCACTTTATTTTTTTCGACAACCGCTACAGCAAAGCCGACGCCATGCCAGCTATCAAGCACCTTTTGAAACGTACTATCCAAACCATCAAAACGGGGATCGGCATTAGAACTGGCGGGCTGCTGTGCAAAAGCCTGAAAGCACAGCGCAGAAAGCAAGACCGCGATAAGTTTCTTCATATAAGGTTTTTCGAGTTATAGTATGTATCTCAAAATCAACGGAGCGATAAGCTTAGGAAAGCTATTCAACAGCTTTGGCAAATATCAACGACTGCCACTGCTACTTTATCCTGCCACTAATCTATTGTCCTACCATAAACACCGCGTTACCAAAAAGTAACTTCCCGTTCTCCCAGAAACTACGGAAAAGCGGATCATCAGTCAGGTAAACTATCGATCCCCGCCCCCAATTTTGCACGCCGAAAAGCAACCCGTCCTTGATCTTTTCTTTTGCTTTCTGCCCCGCGAAACCTTCAACATAGCCGTTCTTCTTTATCGTACCTACATTCCAGCCATCGTCGCTAAGATATTTGTACAGGGCATCGCTCAGTTTTAGCGTAAAATAGTATTTGTCCATGCCGAAACCGAGCGGGTGAGTATTGTCCATATCCACTTTATATATTGCCCCCGGCACACTTGAACGTATCGACTCATGGTCACGGTCGCCATAAGCTTTAACCAGGTCAGCTTTATTTTTTGCGGTATCCGCTTTGTCATCGTGCAAAGGTTTGATAGAGAAGCCCGTTTTGCCCGATAAGAGCGGAATAGTGCCTTCCATCGCTATTAGCTTACCCCCGTCGTGCACCCAGTTTTGCAGTTTGTCAGTTGGCAGATCGTCATACCAGCCATCAGGGAGGATAGCCACATCAAAATCATTCCATTTTACTTTTTGCAGATCGCGATAGCGCACCAGGGTAACGGGATAGCCAATCTCCTTTTCAAAATAGAACCAAATTTCGCCCATCGCCTCCGCCGAAACGCCGTCACCACTGATCAGCATCACACGGGGAGCGTGAATAAACTTGATCGAATGTGCGCCTATATCTGCGCCCTTATCCACCATTCCTGAAGTTAGTGTGGTCAGTTCGCGATGGCAATCGGCAGCGGCCTGTTGAACCACATGATCAAAATCTTCACGATTATTTCCGGCTTTGGTAATGATCAATGAGCCTGGGGCAAACCGTTTTCCACCTGCCTCAAAAGCTATCTCGTTGTTACGCACTTTAATGCCTTTGCGAATCAACTCGGACAAAAATTTTACATCATATGTTGAATGCCATTGGCATACATAGGCATAAGCACGTGAACCGTTTGGACGGGTTACAGCCTGATTATTATTTTCTTTAGCGCGTTCGGGCTTGATAGTTTGCTTAAGGCCATAGGCCCTTAATCCGTAAGCAAAGGGCAGCGACCAGGCAGTAATGTCATAAGTGTTTGAATCAGCAACAAATGTTTTGGGTTCCAGTAAAACATTGAGCAAAACCGCCTTTGGCTGATAGGCGCTGATCACGATATCCTTTTCATTGATATCAAACTCTTCTGTTCTCTGGCTCACATAATTGTAACCCGTACTTTTGGCCTTTACGCCAAAGCCGTACTTAATACCATTGCGGGTTAGCATGTTGCCCAGCATGTCAATCTTATCCTGGTTGTCATTTTTGATCACATAGGTTTTATAGTCGCCTGGTGGGTTGCTGCGGCCGTCATCGAAATACTTCTTGAATTCGTTCAGCACTTTTTCTGCATTGGCCGATGCTGTTTCTATCGTGCTAAGGCTATTGGATAGATGATGCTCTATCCGGTCGGCCAACTTAAGCGTATCGCCGCTACGTGTGGCAATAGCCAGGCCGGCGCCTATGCCGCCCTGCTCATACGTCATGCCGATGGAACCGTTATATATCGGATAGGTGTCGCCGTACGAGGGGTAAAGCAGGTCATATTCTTCCTTGGTATAATACATCCAGCCATGCTCATCAAAATATTTCGCGTTGTTCTTCCCGATGGTGGTTTGAAATTCCTTTTGCCAGGTGGTAATGTCCTTATGGAATGGCTCTGCGGCAGGAGCGAAATAATAGGGCGAGTTATAGCCCTGCTCATGAAAATCCACGTGCACCTGTGGCAGCCATTGATTGAAGAGTGCCACTCGGGCTTTGGTCTCTTTCTGCGTTTGCCAGGCCCAATCGCGATTGAGGTCGTAGTAATAATGGTTTATCCTGCCACCGGGCCAGGGCTCGTTATGTTCGCGGGCGGCAGGATCAGCATCAGGTATGGCTCCAGCAACGGAACGGTAGAAGTTAACGTAACGTTCCCGGCCATCGGGATTAAGGCAGGGGTCGATTACGACAAGAGTATTTTTAAACCATTGTTTTGTTCGCGTATCGGCCGGATCGACCAGATCAAAAAGCGACTGCATCGACGCCTCGCTCGAACTGGGCTCGTTACCATGCACATTATAGCTGAGCCACACGATAACCGGCATATTTTTTACCGATGGATTGGCTTCACTTTGTCCGGCCAGCCAGAGGTTGTGTTTGCGGATATCTTCTAATCGACCGATATTTTCTTCATTGCCGATAAACATGACCATCAATGGCCGGCCCTCGTTGGTAGTGCCGTATTGATGTAGTTTCACGTTCTTCGAAGCTTCAGCTACGTATTTAAAATACTCAACGATACGCGTATGCGGAGTGAACTGTGAACCCAGCTTGTAGCCCAAAAATTCGGAAGGCGACTGTATCTGCTGCGCGAAAGACACCGCAGCAAATGCCACGAAAACTAATGAGAAGGTTAATTTTTTGAGCATAGTGATTAGCTAAGCTAAAAAATAATTTTCGAAAGTTTATTTGAATCGAATCCGGGAGATTTTAAAATTTGCAAAATTCCTGATATAAATGCTTGGTATTTTGCTAAAATTTTTCACATTTGCAAACCTAAACTTTTTAGCATGACTCCATTGCAGGCTCTCCAAAAGTATTTTGGCTATAGTGCGTTCCGGCACCAGCAAGCCGATATCATCGACAATATTTTAAATGGCAATGATGTTTTAGCGTTAATGCCCACCGGCGGCGGCAAATCGCTTTGTTATCAATTACCGGCGGTAATGCTCAATGGCCTTACGATAGTTATATCACCGCTTATTGCGTTGATGAAGGACCAGGTTGACAGCCTGAATCTAAACGGCATACCGGCGGCCTTTCTCAATTCGTCACAGACGGACGCCGAGCAGGCTACCATCACCCAGAAACTCAAAAACAACCAAATAAAGCTGCTTTACCTGGCGCCCGAGCGCATTTTCAGATCGGGCAGTACACTGATCAATTTCTTAAGATCGCTGCCGGTTTGTTTGATCGCGATTGATGAGGCGCATTGCATATCGCAATGGGGACATGATTTCAGGCCAGAATACCTGATGCTGGCCGGACTGAAAAAGGAATTCCCCAAAATACCGGTTATTGCCCTTACTGCCACTGCCGACAAGCTCACGCGGAAGGATATACTTGAAAAACTAGATCTAAACAATCCGTCCGAATTTGTTTCGTCCTTCAACAGGCCCAATATCACATACCGTGTTATCTCCGAGAAAAACAGCTTTGGCCAATTGCTCGATTTCCTGGAGAAGCGGAAGGATGACTCGGGTATTATCTATTGTCTTTCAAGAAAATCGACTGAAGAACTAGCCGCAGATTTACGAGACGAAGGCTATTCGGCGCAGGCTTATCACGCCGGGATGGATCAAGCTGACAAAGTTCGCAACCAGGAAGCTTTTCTGCGCGACGAGATCAAGATTATTGTTGCTACCATTGCATTCGGCATGGGCATTAATAAGTCTAATGTGCGCTACGTGGTACATGCTGATCTTCCTAAAAATATCGAAGGCTACTACCAGGAAACCGGTCGTGCGGGACGCGACGGATTACCTTCGGATGCGTTGCTGCTATACTCCTATGGCGATGCAACTAAGCTGCAGCGTTTTGCGCGGGTGGAGGGTAACGAAGAGCAAACTACCATCATGCTCAAAAAGCTGGACGACATGGTGAAATTCGCGCAATTGCAAACCTGTCGCCGGCAATACCTGATGCAATATTTTGATGAGTCGTTCCCCGATAGTTGCGGCTCTTGTGATGTCTGTTTGAGCGAGATCAAAAAATTTGACGGGACGCTTATCGCCCAGAAAGCACTTTCGGCAGTGGCGAGACTGAAAGAAAGCTTTGGCAATACTTATGTGATCGACTTCCTGAGAGGTTCCAAACGCGAAAAAATACGGGAGGAACATAAGCAGCTTAAAACCTATGGCGTTGGAGCTGATATTCATCGGGCGGATTGGTTTAGGTATATCCGCGAGCTGGTTACGCTTGGTTATTTGCAAGCTACAGACAATGAATACCCGGTATTAAAACTAACCGAAAAAAGCGATGCGGTTTTAAAAGGTCAGCAAAAAGTGGAGCTGACGGCTTCGCAAACGATGGGGGAAAGAGAACAGGTGATTGTGCCATTTGAGGCCGCACTGCTGAATGAATTGAAATTGCTGAGAACAGATATGGCTACCAATGCCAATGTGCCGCCCTATCTTATAGTTTCCGACGCAACGTTGGTGGAGATGGCTACTTATTTGCCGCATTCGATGGATGAATTGAGGTTGATACCGGGTTTTGGTGATATCAAACTGGTACGTTACGGTCGTGATTTTTTAGGCCTGGTGAAAAAATATTGCAGCAATAACGGTTTGGAATCGAGGATGAAGAAAAGGATAGACAAACCGATACGAAAAACAAGCTCAAAACCGGCAACATCAAAACACAGATCTTCGGATACGCGAACAGAAAGCTTTAAAATGTATCGGTCCGGCAAATCTGTCAAAGATATTGCGGCAGAACGCGGCCTGGCAAGTACGACCATAGAAAGTCATTTAAGTTATTTTGTGCTTACAGGCGAAATGGATGTGCTGGAAATAGTTAAAGAGGAAAAGATACCAGCTATAAAGGATGCTGTTGAAAGCTACGGCTTTGAAAAGCTATCGCCGCTGAAAGAGGTACTGGGCGAAGATTATAGCTATGGTGAAATTAAGGCCGTGATAAGCTGGATGAACCAAGCTGTATAAATAAGGTTGTCTGAATCAGAATTTACAGAATTATAAAATTTTCAGAATCTATTCTGTTAATTCGTAAATTCTGTAAACAGCGAAGCCGTCTTGAGAGCCTTAAAAAAAAGTAACTTCGAAAAATTCTGATTCAGACATCTATGACCAGCACCGAAGAACTATACCAGCTATACCTGAAACATCCGGTTATCAGCACCGATACCCGCAAAATTGCGCCGGGAAGTATCTTTTTTGCATTGAAAGGCGAAAAATTTGACGCCAACACCTTTGCCGAAGATGCCATTGCCGCCGGAGCCGCTTATGCGGTGATAGACAATCCGACTTATCGAGCCGATGGCCAATATTTGCTTGTTGAGGATACGCTTTTAGCACTGCAGAATTTGGCGCGTCATCATCGCAGGCAATTGAATATTCCTGTAGTCGGGTTAACAGGTACCAACGGCAAAACAACCACCAAAGAGTTGATTAATGCTGTTTTGTCACAGCGGTTCAATACCTATGCCACCCAAGGTAATCTGAATAATCATATTGGTGTACCCCTTACTATTTTGTCGATCAATAATTCGCATGAGGCTGCAGTAGTTGAGATGGGAGCCAATCACCAAAAAGAGATTGAGTTGCTTTGCAGCATTTCGCAGCCTTCACATGGCTTGATCACCAACGTAGGTAAGGCACACCTGGAAGGATTTGGAGGAGTAGAAGGCGTAAAAAAAGGCAAGGGTGAGCTTTACGATTATCTTAAACAATCAAAAGATATAGCGTTTGTCAATTGTGACGACGCCGTATTAGTAGGTATGGCCGTTGAGCGCGGCTTACATCCAATTGTTTATTATGGCGAAAAAGACCCATCGAGCCTGGTATCGGGAAAGATCATTGAAAACTCGCCTTTGTTGACATTGGAATGGATCGACAGACGATCCGATAAATGCCATGCAGTAAAAACACAATTGACAGGCGAGTACAATCTTCCCAACATATTAGTCGCCATTTGCATCGGGCTTTATTTTGATATCGATCCAAAAAAGATCAACGCCGGCATCAGCGGTTATCAGCCTAAAAACAACCGCTCACAGATCACTCAAACAGCAACTAACACGCTGATCTGCGATTATTACAATGCCAACCCAAGCAGTATGGCCGTGGCTATCGAAAACCTGGGCAAACTAACCGCAGAACATAAAGTATTGGTTTTGGGCGATATGTTTGAAATGGGTGAGGAAGCGGCCGCTGAGCATGAGGCCGTTATCAAAAAAGCCTTGGATACGGATGTGGATGAGCGGATTTTTATCGGTTCCGAGTTCGCAGGGCGCAAGGCGGTTGGCGCTGGGGGTGAAGCGGTGTTTTATCCAACCGTTGAGGAGGCGATGGAAGCTTTAAAGGCTAAGCCTTTTAAAAATTCGACGGTACTGATCAAGGGTTCCAGGGGGATGGCTTTGGAGCGGTTGGTGGGGTTGTTTTAGGGGAGGGGCGCCAGGCGGTTGGCGCGTGGCGAAAGACGTGAATGATTTAAGAGATTTCGAAAACATTTATAACGAATGACCGAAAATTCAAAATATAAAAACAAGCTCATTTTGGC
>Ga0207702_10006161_pt1 | contig 10379 bp, 8 predicted proteins | sample KBSCornC62_FD_184302 | JGI IMG/M metagenome (GOLD analysis project Ga0207702, IMG submission 184302) | Corn rhizosphere microbial communities from Kellogg Biological Station, Michigan, USA - KBS Corn C6-2 (SPAdes) (version 2) | ecosystem: Host-associated > Plants > Roots > Rhizosphere > Soil ...
AGCGATCGCCAATTGAGATCCATTTTTAGAGATCCGTACGCAGCCGCCACAGTTCGGGGAACAGCACCACCTCGAGCATCTTGCGCAGGTATTGCACACCGCCGGTTCCGCCCGTGCCGCGCTTCAGTCCGATCAGCCGCTCGACCGTGGTGGCATGGCGGAAGCGCCAGACGCGGAACGCATCCTCGAGATCCATCAGTTCCTCGCCCAGCTGGTAGAGATCCCAGTGCGCCTCGGGCTGGCGGTAGACCACGAGCCACGCCTGCTCGACCGCGTCGCTCTCCTCGTACGGCCGGCTCCAGTCGCGCTCGACGTGGTCGGGCGGCACAGGCAGGCCGCGGCGCGCCAACAGGCGCAACGCCTCGTCGTAGAGCGACGGCGCCTCGAAGGCGGTGCGCACCTGCGCCAGCAGGTCCGGCCGATGCTCGTGCGGCCGCAGCATGGCCGGGTTCTTGTTGCCGAGCGAATACTCGATGCAGCGATACTGGTAGCTCTGGAAGCCGCTCGATGCGCCGAGGTGCGGCCGGATCGCCGTGTACTCCGGCGGCGTCATGGTCGACAGCACGTCCCAGGCATGGACCAGCTGCTCGAAGATGCGCGACACCCGCGCCAGCATCTTGAACGCGCTGTTCAGCCGGTCGCCGGCGATGCAGCGCTTGGCGGCAGTGAGCTCGTGCAGCATCAGTTTCATCCAGAGCTCGCTGGTCTGGTGCTGGATGATGAACAGCATCTCGTCGTGTGCCGGCGAGAGCGGCTTCTGGGCGCCCAGCAGCGCGTCGAGCTGCAGGTAGTCGCCGTAGCTCATGGTGCGCCTGAGATCGAGCCGGGCGTGCTCCTCCTGCACGATGCGCTCGGGCGACACTGGCCCGCCGCCGGGGGATGATTTTTTGGCCATGGCTACAAAGCTAACACCTGAGCCTGTAGGCCATGGCGCGGAATTTCGTTGCCCGGTCCCGGCCTTGCGCCTAACGTTGACGGCAAGGATCCCCTCGTGGATCGCCGTCCCGCGGTCCACGCGGGCAGTTGACAGGGATGGTCACGAAGACGGGAGTACCGATCGCTTTAGATAAGTAGCTCAGCTCAACGCTTACTCACGCAACCGGGCGCATGACGTGCGCCGTCCGGGCCGGCGGAGTATTTCCCGCACGCAGTGCGGCGCCCCCCGGATCGAGAGAGTCGGGAGTAGCCAATGGCGCAGCGTACCGAGCTTACCCGTCGTACCTTGATGGCGCTTTCGGCGCTGGGCATCGCCGTGCCCAAGGCGACGTTTGCCGAAGCCCCCGGCGGTCAGTTGACCTGGGCGGTGCACGTCTCGCTGGCGCCGACCTGGTTCGACCCGGCCGAGACGCCGGGCATGATCACGCCGTTCATGCTGCTCTACGCGCTGCACGACGCCATGGTGAAGCCGATGCCCGGCAAGGCCGACGAACCGTGCCTCGCGGAAGCCTGGAAGGCGGCGACGGACGGGCTGAGCTTTGAGTTCACCGTGCGCAAAGGCGCCAAGTTCCACAACGACGCGCCGGTCACCGCGGAAGACGTCAAGTTCTCCTTTGAACGCTATCGCGGCACCTCGGCGGCGCTGATGAAGGAACGCGTGGCGTCGATCGAGACGCCCGACGAGCGCACCGTCCGCTTCGTGCTCAAGAAGCCGTGGCCGGACTTCCTCACTTTCTATTCCTCGGCGAGCGGCGCCGGCTGGATCGTGCCCAAGAAGTACGTCCAGGAAGTGGGCGACGAGGGCTTCAAGAAGGCGCCAGTCGGCGCCGGCCCCTACAAGTTCGTCTCCTTCACGCCGGGCGTCGAGTTGGTGTTCGAGGCCTTCGACGGCTACTGGCGCAAGGCGCCGACCGTGAAGCGGCTGGTCCTGAAAGTGATCCCGGAAGAAGGGACGCGGCTGGCGGCGCTGAAGCGCGGCGAGGTCGACATCGCCTACTCGATCCGCGGCGAACTCGCCGAGGAGCTGAAGAAGACGCCCGGCCTGTCGCTGAAGCCGGTGGTGATCCAGGGCATGTTCTGGCTCTACTTCCCGGACCAGTGGGACGCCAAGTCGCCGTGGCACGACCAGCGGGTGCGCGAGGCGACGCGACTGGCGCTCGACTACAAGTCGATCTCCGAGGCTTTGAGCCTCGGCTTCTCGCCGATCACCAACAGCATCATCCCCGACAGCTTCGACTTCTACTGGCAGGCGCCGCCGGCGGCGTACGACCTCGCCAAGGCCAAGACGCTGCTGGCCGACGCCGGCCATCGCAAAGGCTTCGACGCCGGCGACTACTACTGCGACGCCTCCTACGCCAATCTCGCGGAGGCGGTGATCAACAACCTGCAGGAGGCCGGCATCCGCGTGAAGCTGCGGCCGCTGGAGCGCGCCGCCTTCTTCGCCGCCTACTCCGAGAAGAAGCTCAAGAACATCATCCAGGGCGCGTCCGGCGCCTTTGGCAACGCTGCGACCCGGCTCGAGAGCTTCGCGGTCAAGGGCGGCGCCTACGTCTACGGCAACTACCCCGAGATCGACACGCTGTTCGCCGAGCAGGCGGTCGAGCTCGACAAGGAAAAACGCACGGCGCTCCTGCACAAGATCCAGCAGATCCTGCACGAGCGCTCGGTCTACGCGCCGATCTGGCAGCTCGCCTTCATCAACGGCCTGGGCAAGCGCGTCGGCGAATCCGGCCTCGGCCTGATCAAGGGCCATGCCTACTCCGCCCCCTACGAGGACGTGACCGTCAAGAAGAGCTGAGCACTCCGGCACAGGAGCAACCGCATGCGTTCGTTCTCACGCACCACCCGTCGCGAGATCATGGGCCTTGCCGCGCTCGGCGTCGTGGCCGCCGGCACCCGGCCGGCGCGCGCGGCCCCGGAAAGCAAGCTGGTCTACGCCGCGCACGTCTCACTGGCGCCGACCTGGTTCGACCCGGCCGAAACGCCGGGCATCGTCACACCGTTCATGCTGCTTTACGCTCTGCACGACGGGCTGGTGAAGCCGATGCCGGGCAATCCGGCCGAGCCGTGCCTCGCGGAGTCCTACGCCGCCGCGCCCGATGGCATGAGCCACACCTTCGTGCTGCGCGACGGCGCCAAGTTCCACAACGGCGCGCCGGTCACGTCGGAGGACGTCAAATTCTCCTTCGAGCGCTATCGCGGCAATGCTGCGGGTTTCATCAAGGAGCATGTCGCGGCGGTCGAGACGCCGGATCCGCGCAACGTGGTGTTCCGGCTGAACAAGCCATGGCCCGACTTCCTGCTCTACTATTCCAGCGTCACCGGCGCCGGCTGGATCGTGCCGAAGAAGTACGTCGAGAGCGTCGGCGAGGACGGCTTCAAGAAGGCGCCGATCGGCGCCGGCCCCTACAAGTTCGTGTCCTTCACGCCGGGCGTCGAGCTGGTGATGGAGGCGTTCGACGGCTACTGGCGCCGCACGCCGACCGTCAAGAAGCTGATCTGGAAGGTGATCCCCGACGAGGCTACCCGGCTGGCGGCGCTGAAGCGCAGTGAGGTCGACGTCGCCTACTCGATCCGCGGCGAGCTGGCCGAGGAGCTGCAACGCACGCCCGGCCTGGCGCTCAAGCCGGTGGTGATCAACTCGCCGTTCTGGGTCTATTTCGCCGACCAGTGGGACCCGAAATCGCCGTGGTCCAACGAGAAGGTGCGCAGGGCGGTGACGCTTTCCCTCGACCGGGACGGCATCAACCAGGCGCTGACCCTGGGCCATTCGCTGATCACCTGCAGCATCGTGCCCAAGGCCTACGAAGGCTACTGGCAGCCGCCGAAGATCCCGTACGATCCGGCCGCAGCCAAGAAGCTTCTGGCGGAAGCCGGCTTCAAGAACGGCTTCGACGGCGGCGAGTACTTCTGCGATGCGTCCTACGGCAACCTCGGCGAGGCGGCGATCAACAGCCTCACCGAGATCGGCATCAGGATGAGGCTGCGGCCGATGGAACGCGCCGCCTTCACCAAGGAGTACGGCGAGAAGAAATACCGCAACCTGATCCAGGGCGGCAGCGGCGCCTTCGGCAACGCCGCGACCCGCATGGAGACCTTCGTCGTCAAGGGCGGCACCTACGTCTACGGCAGCTATCCCGACATCGACGAGTTGTTCGCGCAGCAGGCGCAGACCAGCGACAAGGCCAAGCGCACCGAGCTGTTGCACCGCATGCAGCAGCTCGTTCACGAGCGCACGGTCTACGCGCCGATCTTCCAGCTCGGCTTCCTCAACGGCCAGGGCCGCAGGGTCGAGGAGGCGGCGTTCAACCTGATCGCTGGCCATCCCTACTCGGCGCCTTATGAGGACGTCCGCCTGAAGGCCGGCGCCTAGCGGGGCACGATCATGGCTTCGCCCTCTCCCGGCCCCACGCGTCGCGGCATTCTCGGCTTCTCCGCCGCCGCCGCGATGGGCGTCCTGCCGGACACTGCTTGGGCCGCACCGGACGGACAGCTCACCATCGCCTCGCATGTCTCGCTGGCGCCGACCTGGTTCGATCCGGCGGAAACCGCCGGCATCATCACACCGTTCATGATGCTGTACGCCCTGCACGACGCGATGGTGAAGGCGATGCCGGGCAAGCCGATGGCGCCGTGCCTCGCCGAGGCCTGGACCGCGGCGCCCGACGAGCTGAGCTATGCCTTCACCCTGCGCAAGGGCGTGCTGTTCCATAACGGCGAGCCGGTAACGGCGGATGACGTGAAGTTCTCCCTCGAGCGCTACCGCGGCGCTTCCTCCAAGACCTTGAAGGAGCGCGTGGCCGGCGTGGACGTCCACGATGCGCACCGGCTCATGATCCGCCTCAACGAGCCGTGGCCGGACTTCCTGACCTTCTATGCCAGCGCCACCGGTGCGGGCTGGATCGTGCCCCGGAAATACGTCCAGCAGGTCGGCGAGGACGGCTACAAGAGGGCGCCGGTCGGCGCAGGGCCCTACAAATTCGTCTCCTTCAACCCCGGCGTGGAGCTGGTGTGCGAGGGGTTCGAGGGCTACTGGCGCAAGCCACCCGCCATCAAGCGGCTGGTCTTCAAGGTTGTGCCCGATGAGTCGACCCGGCTGGCCGCCCTGCAGCGCGGCGAGATCGACATCGCCTATTCGATCCGCGGCGAGCTGGCCGACGAGCTGACGCGCACGCCCGGCCTCGCGATCAAGGCGGCGGTGGGATCGGCCACGTTCTGGCTTTATTTCGCCGACCAGTGGGATGCCCAGTCGCCGTGGCACGACCAGCGCGTGCGGCAGGCGGCCGGCCTGGCGCTCGACCACAAGACCATCAACCAGGCGCTGACGCTCGGCCATTCGCACCTGACGAACAGCGTGTTCCCGGAGAACTTCGACTTCTACTGGCAGCCGCCCGCGCCGGTGCACGATCCAGCCCGCGCCCGCAAGCTGCTGGCCGAGGCCGGCCACCCGCGTGGCTTCGATGCCGGCGACTACTACTGCGACGCGTCCTACGCCAACATCGGCGAGGTCGTGCTCAACAACCTTCGCGAAGTCGGCATCCGGGTGAAGCTGCGGCCGCTGGAGCGCGCCGCCTTCTTCAAGGCCTACGCCGAGAAGAAGCTCAAGAACATCGTGCAGGGCGCCTCCGGCGCGTTTGGCAACTGCGCGACCCGCGCCGAAGCCTTCGTGGTCAAAGGCGGCGCCTACGCCTATGGCAGCTATCCCGACATCGATGCGGCGTTCGCCGAGCAAGCCGCGGAGACGGATCGCGCCAAGCGCGAGGCGATCCTGCACCGCCTGCAGCAGCTCGTGCACGAGAAGGCGATCTTTGCGCCGATCTGGCAGCAGGCCTTCATGTCGGGCGTCGGCCCGCGAGTCGGCGAATCGGGATTCGGGCTGATCGAGGGCTTCCCGTACACGGCGCCCTACGAAGACCTCACCCTCAAGGGCAAAGCGTAGGGAGCGGCCATGAAGCAGTACATCCTCCGGCGCGTCGGCTACTCCCTGCTGTCGCTGTTCCTGCTGTCGCTGACGATCTTCCTGTTCGTGCGCGTCACCGGCGACCCGGTGGCCCTGCTGACCGAGCCGGGCGCCAGCCAGGAGGACATCGAGGCGATGCACCGCCAGTTCGGCCTCGATCAGCCGCTGTGGGTGCAGTACTGGCACTTCATCGCCAGCTTCATCACCGGCGACTTCGGCCAGTCCTTCTATTACCGCACGCCGGTGCTCGACCTCTATTTCCAGCGCCTGCCCAATTCGCTGATCCTGGCGGCGGTAGCGATGGCCCTGTCGCTGGTGATCGGCATACCGAGCGGCATCCTGGCGGCGGTCCGGGTCGACGGCTTCTGGGACAGCGCCGGCAAGCTGTTCGCGCTGCTCGGCCTGTCGCTGCCGCAGTTCTGGGTCGGGCTGGTGCTGATCCTGGTATTCTCGGTGTCGCTGGGCTGGCTGCCCTCCTCGGGCTCCGGCAGCTTCCTGCACATCCTGATGCCGGCCTTCACGCTCGGCTGGTACTTCGCCGCCGCGCACATGCGATTGACGCGGTCCTCGATGCTCGAGGTCATGGGCTCGGAGTACGTCAAGCTGGCGCGGCTCAAGGGGCTCCCCGAGGCGCTGGTGATCGGCAAGCACGCGCTCAAGAACGCGCTGATCCCGGTGATCACGCTCGCCGGCATCAACCTCGTCGTGATGATCAACGTCGCCGTGATCGTCGAGACGGTGTTCGCCTGGCCGGGCATTGGCCGGCTGCTCTACGAGGGCGTCACCTTCCGCGACTTCCCGGTCGTCCAGGCCGTGGTCGTGATCGGCGGCAGCATGATCATCCTGGTCAACCTGCTGATCGACATCCTCTACGCCCTGATCGATCCCCGCATCCGACTGGAGAGCTGACAGATGACTGTCATCACCCCGCCCGACGCCGCCATCGTCACCGTCGCCAGCGCACCGCGGCCGGCCGCCTTCTGGCGCCTCAAGGGCTTTCCGTTGATCCCGATCCTGATCCTGGTGTTCATCGCCCTGGTCGCGATCTTCGCCGACGTGCTGGCGCCGTACGATCCGACGATCGGGAGCCTGGCCCGCCGCTTCCGGCCGCCATTCTGGCAGGAGGGCGGCAGCACGGCCTACCTGCTGGGCACCGACCACGTCGGACGCGATGTCCTGTCGCGCCTGATCTACGGCGCCCGCGTGTCGATGGTCGTCGGCATCACTGCCGTGCTGGTGGCCGGCGGCATCGGCACTCTGCTCGGCATCCTGTCCGGCTATCTCGGCGGCTGGGCCGACCAGGTGGTGATGCGGCTGACCGACACCTGGCTCGCGCTGCCGGCGCTGACCTTCGCCATCTTCCTCGCCGCCATCGTCGGCCCCAGCGAACTCAACATCATCCTGATCCTGGGCCTGGTCTACTGGACGCGATACGCGCGCGTGATCCGCGGCGAGGTGCTGTCGCTGAAGCAGCGCGAGTTCGTGCGGCTCGCCATCGTCGCCGGCTGCTCCAGCCGCACCATCATGTGGCGCCACATCCTGCCCAACGTGATCAACTCGGCGGTCGTGCTCGCCACGCTGATGCTGGGCGTGGTGATCGTCACTGAGGCGTCGCTGTCCTTCCTCGGCGTCGGCGTGCCGCCGCCCAAACCGGCCTGGGGCCTGATGATGGCCGACGGCAAGAAGGGCCTGCTGGTCGGGTACTGGTGGCTCACGGTGTTCCCCGGCGTCTGCATCATGCTGATGGTGCTGTCGGCCAACCTGCTGGGCGACTGGCTCAGGGTGAAGCTCGATCCCCAACTGCGGCAGCTCTGACCATGGCCGGACAAACGCTTCTCTCACTGGAGCACCTCTCGGCCCACTACGTGTCGCAGCAGGGCACGCGGGTGGTGCGCGCCGTCGACGACGTGACTATCAGCCTCGGCGCCGGCGAGACGCTTGGCATCGTCGGCGAATCGGGCTCCGGCAAGACCACGCTGGCGCTCACCATGATGCGCCTGCTGCCGCCGGCGGCACGCATCGTCGCCGGCCGCATGATGTTCGAGGGCGAGGACCTCCTGAAGAAGTCCGACGAGGAGATGCGCAAGGTGCGCGGCAAGCGCATCGCCATGATCCTGCAGGACCCGATGGCGTCGCTGAATCCGCTGTTCTCGATCGGCAACCAGGTCGCCGAGCCGATCCGCGTCCACGAGGGCGCCGCGTCGCGCACTGCCTGGCAGCGTGCCATCCAGCTCCTGAAATCGGTGCGGATCGCCTCGCCCGATACCCGGGTGTCGCAGTTCCCGCACGAAATGTCGGGCGGCATGCGCCAGCGCATCGTCGGCGCCATCGGCATCTCCTGCGAGCCGCGCCTGCTGATCGCCGACGAGCCGACGACCAGCCTCGATCTCACCATCCAGGCGCAGTACCTCAACCTGCTGCGCGACCTGCAGCGCGAGCACGGGCTGGCGCTGATCTTCATCACCCACAATCTCGGCATCGTCGCCAAGATGTGCGACCAACTCGCAGTGATGTATGCCGGCCGCGTCGTCGAGCAGGGGCCGGTGTCGCGCATCTTCAACGCGCCGACGCACCCGTATACCAAGGCCCTGCTCGGCTCGATCCCGCGCATGACTGACGGTGGCGAGCGGCTGACCGCGATCGATGGGCAGCCGCCCGATCTCTCCAACCTGCCGGCGGGCTGCGCCTTCGCGCCGCGCTGCCCGGCAGTGACGACGCGTTGCCGCGTCGAGGCGCCGCCGGAATTCGTGACCGAGCCGGGCCGCAGCGCGCGCTGTTGGCTGGCCGAACCCATGGCCCTCCGGAGCAGCGCCGCATGACCGCCGTCCTGCAAGCCAACGACCTCACGAAGCACTTCCGGGCCCGCCGCGGATTTTTCGGCGGCGAGCGTGGCGTCGTGCGCGCGGTCGACGGCATCTCCTTCGCGATCGACCCCGGCCGGACCCTGGGGGTGGTCGGCGAATCGGGTTGCGGCAAGACCACCACCGCCAAGCTGGTGCTGGGGCTGGAGGAGCCGAGCGGCGGCAGCATCCTGTTCGCCGGCCGTGACCTCGCCGGCCTCGACACGGCGGGCCGCCGCGACTACCGCCGCTCCGTCCAGGCGGTGTTCCAGGATCCCTACGCCTCGCTCAATCCGCGCATGCGGATCAGCGCCATCATCGCCGAGCCGCTGGTCACCAACGAGACGGTCGAGCCGGTCGAGCTCAAGCGCCGCGTCTCCGAGCTGCTCGACCTGGTCGGCCTGCCTGAGCGCTCGGCCGACCTCTTCCCGCACGAATTCTCCGGCGGCCAGCGCCAGCGCATCGCCATCGCCCGCGCGCTGGTGCTGTCGCCGCGGCTGGTCGTGCTCGACGAGCCGGTGTCCGCGCTCGACGTCTCGATCCGCGCCCAGATCCTGAACCTGCTGCGCGACCTGCAGGACCGCCTCGGCCTGTCCTACCTGTTCATCGCCCACGACCTCGCCGCCGTGGCGCACATGAGCCACGAGATCGTGGTGATGTATCTCGGCAAGATCGTCGAGAGCGGCCAGGCGAAGACCATCGCGCGCGACGCCAAGCATCCCTACACCAAGGCGCTGTTCTCGGCCGCGCTGCCCAGCCATCCCGACGAACGCCACGAGGAGGTGCCCCTGTCGGGCGAAGTGCCGAGCCCGATCAACCCGCCGAGCGGCTGCCATTTCCATCCGCGCTGCCCGCACGCCATGGCGCGCTGCAGCCGCGAGGAGCCGCAGCTCGCCGAGGTCGAGGGCCGCCTGGTCGCCTGTCATCTCTTCAGTTAGGCCATGACGTCCTTGCATCGCCTCCTGCTCGCAGCACTCCTCGCTCTCACAGCGTTTCCGGCAGGCGCCGAGCAGCCGTCGGGCCGCGTCACCATCGCCTGGCACGTGACGCTGTCGCCGAGCTGGTTCGATCCCTCGACCGCGCCGCCGCAGATCACGCCGTTTGGCATGCTCTATGCGATCCACGATGCGCTGGTGCGGCCGTATCCCGGACACAAGATGGGCCCGAGCCTCGCGGAATCGTGGACCGAGAGCCCGGACGGCAAGACCTACGAGTTCAAGCTGCGGGCCGGGCTGAAATTCCACAACGGCGACCCGGTGACGACCGAGGACGTGAAGTTCAGCTTCGAGCGCTACAAGGGCGCCGGGGCGGCGATCCTGCATGAGCGCGTCGCCCAGGTCGAGGTCGTGGATCCCCTGGTCGTGCGCTTCCATCTCAAGGAGTCGTGGCCCGACTTCATGACGTTCTACGGCACGACCGCCACGGCCGCCGGCCTGGTCGTGCCCAAGAACTATCTTGCGCAAGTGGGCGACGACGGCTTCCGCAAGCATCCGATCGGCGCCGGCCCCTACAAGTTCGTCAGCCACAAGCCCGGCCTGGAGGTCGAGCTCGAGGCCTTTACCGGCTACTGGCGCCGCATGCCCAGCGTGAAGACCCTCATCATGAAGAGCGTCCCCGAAGCGACCACGCGCGCTGTAATGGTC
>Ga0207702_10006168_pt1 | contig 10367 bp, 10 predicted proteins | sample KBSCornC62_FD_184302 | JGI IMG/M metagenome (GOLD analysis project Ga0207702, IMG submission 184302) | Corn rhizosphere microbial communities from Kellogg Biological Station, Michigan, USA - KBS Corn C6-2 (SPAdes) (version 2) | ecosystem: Host-associated > Plants > Roots > Rhizosphere > Soil ...
CTGCTCAACAATCAGCATCGCCAGTCCCGCCAGGCCAGCGATCGCCAGTCCAATCGCTCCGATTCCAAACCATCGCCTCGACGCGCCTCGGCGGCTGAATACCACCGAAACCGCGATCGATAACACGGCAAAAATCACCGCACCGAGCCAACCTTCCTCGCGACCGCTGAAGCCATACCCGACACCCACCAACACGCCAACGAGACAGGCCGCGAACCAGTTTGTCGCCACGCGTTCATCGCGAGACAGCACATAGCGTCCAAAACGATTCAACCGCAGCAGCAGGTTGAACATCGTCCCTGCAGTCCAGGTGAGATAAGTGAAAATATAAAATGCGATCAACAGGGGCAGAAGCACTTTACTCCATTCCGGATGGTGCGAGGCCAAGCCGTTCACCCCATTCATGCCGAAATACGTCACGACCACGAACACGCCTTGCAACCGCCGGCTCTGCCGCCCCATCCACAGAAAATACGCGAGCATGCCTCGGTAAACAGGATTACGCGCCTTCAACGCTTCGAGCATCCCGCTGCGCGCGTATTCAAGTTGTGGATTCAGTCGAAGCGCCTCGCGAAAATGATCCTGCGCCGCCTCTGGATTGTTGCGGTGCAAATAATTCCAACCCTGATTCGCGTGCGAAAGCGCATTATGCGGCTCGCGGGCGAGAGCGAAATCGACCGCCTGCATGGCTTCTTCTTTGCGACCCAGGCGCACCAACGCCATCGAGCGCAGGTTCGCGCAGCCGACGTCTTGCGGGTCGAGCATCAAACCGCGCTCCGCGGCATCGAGCGCCTCAGCCCAGTGCCGCTCCGAAAGCTCGATCGACGCTAAAAGGGAAAAATGGCTCGCGGTTTCCGGATCGATTCGAATCGCTTCCGTGATCTCGGCGCGAGCCTCCGCCTCGCGATCGGCTCGGTGCAGCACGATCGCATAAACATAGTGGAAGAACGCGCTATCCGGCGCAAAACCCACGGCCGTGCGGGCGGAGTCGATCGCCTCCGCCGGGCGATTCTGGTCGCTGCGGCTCAAGGCCAAATAGGCGTGCGCCAGCGGCTGATCCGGCGCGGCCGTCAATGCCAGCAACGCCTCGCGCTCGGCGTCGGCCGGGCGAGACTGCTGCAATAAAAGTTGCGCGCGTTCGAGGTGAGCGCTCATCAAATCGACAATCCGTGACTCATTTTAGACGTTAGGCGGCTCACTTCGTCATTTTCAAATGCGCGAGAATATCGTCGTACAGGCCGCTTTGATTGGCATAGAGCGCATAATTTTTGGCGGTGTCGAACCAGTCGCGCACCGTCGCTTTATGCCGTTTGGTGGCCTCGAGCAAATCCTTCGTTCCCATCGGCCGGATCTGGCCGCTGCTCATCGCCTCGCGTAATTTTTCTTCCACCGTCAAATCGACCAACGCTTTCAAATCCGCTCCGGAAAATCCGTCCGTTTTCTTTGCAACTTGATCGAAATCGACGTCGGCCACGGGTTTTCCGCGCAACATCAGACGCAGGATCGCGGCGCGGGCCGGCAAATCCGGCGGCGGCACGAAGAGAATCCGGTCGAAACGGCCAGGGCGGCGAAACGCGGGGTCGAGATGCCACGGAGCGTTGGTCGCCGCAAGGATGAGCACGCCCTCGTTGTTTGCCGCCACGCCGTCGAGTTCGGACAAAAACTGATTGATGATCTGTCGGCCTCCGCTGCGGAGCATATCGGTGCGGTTGGCACCCAGCGCATCGACCTCGTCGAAAAACAGAACGCACGGTTTGTGGGTGCGCGCCTGCTCGAAGATGGCGTGAAGATTCTTCTCGCTCTGCCCGATCCACATTTCGAGCACGTCACTGATCCCAACGGCGATGAAGTTGGCATTCACTTCGCCTGCGGTGGCTCGTGCGAGAAACGTTTTCCCGCAGCCAGGGGGCCCATAAAGTAAAATGCCGCCGCCCACTTTTTTCCCGTAGGCTTTGAAGAGCTCGGGCTTCTGCAGCGGCAGAATAATTTTCATCCGGATCTCTTCCTTGACGCGCTCCATCCCGCCGACGTCGCTAAAGTTTGTCGCGGGTTTTTCGAGTTCCGCCTGCATGTCGCTCGGCAAATCACCCACCGGCAAGGCCTCGCGCGACGACTCGCTACTTTCCGGCGCAAGGAAGGACTCGTTGGAAAATGGATTTTCGTTCTTTTCCGCGTCCGGCTTCGGCGACAAAATCTGTGCGCCTTGAAAGCGCTTCGGCAAGAAAGCCGCCAGATCTTGCGCGAGCCCGCCGTCCACTAGAGAAGGATCTTGCTCGACCGCGCGTTGATACTGTTGAGCCGCGAGTCGTGTCTCGCCCGCTTGCAACGCCAAGCGCGCGTGCAGCAGCAGCGCGCGCGCAGGCGGCGGAGAGCCTTTGACCAGCGTTTCGACGATCACGAGTGCCGCGGATGTTTTGCCCTGTTGAAAAAAAGCGGAAACGAGGCCGAGTTTGGCCGGAATGTTTTCGGGCTCGAGCGCCAGGACCCGTTTGAACAAGGACTCTGCTTCTTCGATCCCTCCGCTTTTCAAAATCAGATCGGCAACGTGCGAAAGCAAAGGCGCATTGTCCGGCGAAAGTCTCAGTGCCTCGCGCAGAGGAACAGGGATGAGCGGTGAGTTGAGCGGATCATTCGCAGACATTCGGTAAGTTAAAGGCGGAAGGCCTGGAGGCTGAAAGACTGAAATTCGAGCAAACGGCCCCGTCAGCAACGCTAGCTCGGTCGCCGCGCAAACCCGTAAGATACACTCGCGACCGACTCTTCCAGCCCTTCCGCTTTCAGTCAGCTCCTGGCTAGGTCGTATAAAGCGTACCCGGCGAACAGATTCGGCCGGAACGTACAAGGCGTTTTCCAATCACCGCGCAGCAAGGCGCGCCGGGCCGGACGGATGTGTTTTACGGCACAGAAATGCTCGAAATCGGCGACGGTCAGTGGATTCGCGGGGCGGCTTTCGAACCACTCGGTCGTGTAAACCGCGTTGCGCGGCTTGCGACCTCGCGTCAGCGCGGCCCATCGGTTTTTCCAATAACCATAGTTCACGAAACCCACGGTCAGCGCTCGGCCAACGCGAAGGGCTTCGTCGATCACCGCAGAAGGATCGTCGACTTCCTCCAAAGTGCGCGAGCAGATCACGCGGTCGAAATGACCGTCCGGAAAAGCGCGCATGAACGCCATCATGTCGCCTTGATAGGCTGTAATGCCACGGCGAATACAGGCGGAGATTTTTTCCAACTCCAGGTCGACGCCAACTGCAAAGACGTCCTTCGTCTGGACCAGCGAATCAAGGAGCACGCCCCGGCCGCACCCGAGGTCGAGCACCTTCGAATGCGGCTCGACCCAGTCGGCGATAATCTGCATGTCGACCGAACGTTTGACAGCGAGTTTGGACATGGACGAACGCGAATGTAGCGGCCTGGCAGATCAAGGCCAGCAAGGAAAAGTAGCAGGTGGTCCGAGGTGTCCGCACTTCTAGCACAACCCAATATACCTGGACATGAGTGTCACAGCGATTGGCGCGACGGAAAAGGCCAACAGCGCGGCTACCCCGAGGGATTCTCTTTCGAATTCAAAAAGAACACATGCTCCTCGCCCGTCGCATCGCGCGTGAGGATGACCGCGCTGGGCGCCAAGGTTGCAAGGAGATCGTCGTCGTTCAGCACATGATACCCGCCCCGGGTCGTGGTGACGTAGTTCAGCCGATCGGCACCCATATCCTGATCGTCGGCCAAGGAGATATCCATGGGCCGAGTGTCGATAATCTGCAAAAATGCCGACGCGACACTGGACTCGGAAATCGGAGCTGTGACCGCCGATTGCGTGCTCACCATTTCCACCGCAGGCAGATTATGTGGCACGACTTTGGGCAAGGGTTTGTGATCCTTCGTCTTCACCACTTCCGCCTGAAATTTGCGCGTTCTCACCTTCGGTGCGGTTGTCACCGCTTCGTGGATACCGGCTTTCGCGATGCTTTTGTTTGGCATGCCACCGACAGAATGCGTGCGGTGGAAGGCGACGAAGCCCAGGCCGACGATGGCTAAACTCACACCCATAACCGCAGCGACGCGTTGCCTGATTCGGCGCCGCCGGCGTTGCCGAATCGCCTGGGTCAGGAATTCCGGCAATTCGCTTCCGCTTGCGGCTTCCTCAGCGCCAAGGACCTCATCCAAGAGCTTTTTCTTTTCCGACGGATTCATGGGCTGCGCAGTCGTTCCGAAAGCGACGCTCTTAACTTAGCACGGATGCGCGCGAGTTTCGACTGAATCGCTTTTTCGCTCGTGTCGTTTTCACCTGCCATCGACCGCACCGGGATTTGTGAAAAATACCTCGCTTCGATCAGTTCGCGTTCCGACTCCGGCAAAGCGGCGAGGCATGCGTCGAGCCACTGCAGCAGTTGGCCTTCGCGCTGTTCGATCGCGGCGTGCGCGTCGAGGTTTTCGTTTTGGTTCGCGTCATCATTGGGTGAACGAAACCACGCCAGCATGGATCCATAGCGGCGTTCTTTTTTCTGATCATCACTCAACGCGGTCCGCGCCAGACGCGTGAGCCAACTCCAGAAAACCTCTTCGCGATCGAAGATGCGGACGTATTTGACGACTCGCAGGAGGGTCGCTTGCAGCGCGTCTTGCGCCACGGCCTCGCGGCCCCGCGCCACGACCCAGATGTAGCGGAAAAGGCGCGGTTGATAGTGTTGATAAAACATCCGGTAAGCCGCTTCGTCTCCGCGCGTCATTGCGCGAGTGAGTTCAGCGATTTGCAAAGGCTGACCGTCATGGACCATCCCGGCTCGTGAGATTCAGCGTGGGAAGAACGTCTCGATGGAAATTTCGGGATGCGTCAGAGTTTCGACGCAGTGGACTTGGGCGGTTCGGCGGACGGTGCGACGAAGGCCTTCTTGCCTGATTGTCCTTTGGGCAACGCGGAAAGGACCTGCTCCACAGCCTTCAATTCGTCTTCAGGCGCGACCGCGATCAGCAACTTGGTTTCCCGATGATAGCTCAGGTTCACCGTGGAAGGGGTGTAGTTCAACATCTTCCATGCCGTGCGAATCGCGGTCGTGATGTCGTCGACGCTCAGCCCGGTATCGAGGTAAGGACTCAGTGAATACACCCGGCAGATCGGTTCGGACGGGGTGTAGAGATCCTCGACTCTGACCGACCAAACTGCCGAATCGGAGTCAGCCGGGGTCGCGAAAAAAGAATAATGAAACAAGCGCTCCCGGAGGTTTCCACTCAGGCGGCCAGCACCTGAATTGGATACCGCATCCAAAAGCTCTTTGACCGTGACCCCGCTCACGTGAAAAGGGTCGATGGTAATAGACTCCGCCTCGTGGGGAAGATACACGTTCACGGGTTGCCCGCGGGCCTTGCCTATAGCATCGAACAAGGCGCGAATTGATCCTCCTTTGAAGTCGAGATCGAAACGGATCGGGGCAGCAGCGTTTTGTTTCTGTTCAGAAACGGGCGCGGCAGGGGGAGTTTGTGGGTTCACCGCCGGTGCCGGAGGTTGCGCCATCAGGCTGCTCGCAACGATAAGACCGAATACCAGCGAAAGGATATGTTTCATAAATTAGAGTAATGTGTTTCTCCCTGAAACACGACAGACCGCCGGAAAACCCTCGGCGATCCAGAAATTTTTACCGGTCGGTGAATAAGGCCCTCGGCGCGCAGCGGAGCCAGAAGCCGCTGCGACGCGGAATGCGGTGACTTGTCACCGCCTTGGACGAGCAAATTCATTTGCTCGCAGGGTAAAACCTTCGGCGAAATTCGCCCCTCAGAAGCCGAAATGAATTTCGGCTTTAGAAGGCGGCGATGAATCGCCGCACTCCATGCGGAGGGCGTCGCGGCCGTCCACCGTCCCTCACGCTACCGCCACCCCTGCCATCAACTGCATCAACCCGGTTTCCGAGAACGTTCCGTGCGCCAACTCACCAACCAAACGCCCTTCGCGCATGACTAAAATTCGCCGGCACAATCCGATCAACTCAGGTAACTCCGAAGAGATCACAAGGATCGCTTTGCCTTCGCACGCAAGCTCGTCGAGCAGTTGATAAATTTCCGCTTTTGCGCCGACGTCGACGCCGCGAGTCGGCTCGTCCACGATCAGCACATCGCAGTGTCGCGCGAGCCATTTGGCTAATGCGACTTTTTGCTGATTCCCACCGCTGAGGCCGGCGACGATGGTCTCGAGCGTCGGCGCTTTAACCCGAAGGCGATCGGCGAATTTCCGACTCAACGTTCGCTCCGCCTTCCGCCGCATCCAGCCTCCGCGAGAAAGTTCCGGCAGCGCCGCCAGCGACGTATTTTCACGGCAATTTAAACCGAGAACTAGGCCCTGGCGTTTGCGATCTTCGGGGACGAGTCCGACGCGAGCAGCCAGAGCCGCATGGATGTCGCCCAGTTTGATTTCCTTGCTGCTCACGAAAACACGGCCCGTCGCCGCAGCATCCAAACCGAAAATCGCCTGCGCTACTTCGCTGCGGCCTGCACCGACCAGGCCGGCCATGCCTACAATCTCTCCCCCGCGCACCGTCAGTGCGATGTCGGCGCAGCGCCCGGGGGAGGTCAGTCCCTCGACGCGCAATCGCTCGGGGCCGAGTTCTTTCGCCAAATGATCGGACGCACGCGCCATCAGCTCGCGGCCGATCATCTGCGTGACGACGCGCTGTGGTGTCGTCTCGCGTATCAACTCAGTGGAGACATGCCGCCCGTCGCGCAAAACGGTGATGTGGTCGCAGAGCGCGAAGAGTTCCTCCATGCGGTGCGACACGTAGATTAGCGTGATGCCGCGCCGTTTGAGTTCCGCGACGAGGCGAAATAATTCCTTCGTCTCGCCGGCGGAGAGCGAACTCGTCGGCTCGTCCATCACGATAATCTGCGCACCGGTGCCAACGGCTGCGGCGATCTGGACGAGCTGTTCCTGTCCGGTCGAAAGACGTCCAATCAGTAAATCCGGATCAATCTGCGAACCGATGGTGGCCAGCATCGCCACCGCACGCTTTCGCATTTCGGCGCGGTTAACCCACCCGCCTGGACCGGTGGGCATTTCGCCCAAGCAAAGATTTTCCGCGATGCTCAGATTTGGGCAAAACGCCAACTCCTGGTGAACCATCGCGATGCCCAGTTTGCGCGCGGTCAACGGATCGGTCGGCACGATCACCTGGCCATCGAGCCGGATCTCGCCTTCGTCCGCCAATTGCACACCGGCGAGGATTTTCCCGAGCGTGCTTTTGCCGGCTCCGTTTTCACCGATCAAGGCGTGGCAACTGCCGCGCTCGATCCCAAAGCTCACGCCATCGAGCGCGCGTACACCCGGGAAACGTTTCGTGATTTTTTGGAATTCGAGGTACGGCATGGTTAAGTTTCTTTTTGCGAGCGCCGCCTTCTCAGCGGTTCGTCGTGTGGCCGTGTTCGTGGGAACGCGGGGCCCTGCGCGTTGCCATGGCTAAGGCCCGGGTTCTTCTGAAGGGGCAAGGGTCAGATTATTTCTTACCGAGCCACTTGTCCCAATTCTTCGCGTACTGATCGACATTCTCCTTAGTCACGCGAATGAGCGGGCTGACGTCTTTGACCGCCGGCGGATCTTTTTTGAAAACGACTTTGTCGACCAAGTGGCGGATCGATTGATAACCCCACTCGTAACTTTGCTGGCCGAGCAGCACGCTGACTTGGCCGCTTTTTAGGTAAGGCAGTTCGACGAGTAGTGCGTCGACGGATACGCAGGCAACGGTGCCGGGCTGCCATTTCAGCGCGTTGTCGGTAAAGAGCGCCCAGCCGCCGATCATGGCCCAACCATTGATGTCAGGGTTGGCCTGCATGACTTGCTCGACCTTGGCCGCGGCATCCTGCGCGGTTTCTTTGTGATAATAGACATCGCGGATGGTGATGCCGGGGTATTTCGCGGCTTCGGCCTTCGCGCCGGCCACGCGCTTTTGGAGATTCGGCGCGTTTTGGCTACCGGCGAGGATGGCGACGACGCCTTTGCCGTGCATGACCTTGGCGAGTTCGGCCATCGTTTGACGGCCGCAGTCTTCGTCGTCCACGCCGTAGATTACGAAACGCTTGCTTGCGGGTGCATCGGAGTCGAAGCACGCAACGGGCACGCCGTTGTCGACCGCGTTGTTAATCGCATCGGTCAACTTGTTCGCGTCGGAGCAGCTCACCGCGATGCCTTCGGCGCCCGCGAGCGTGAGCTGTTCAATCGCCTCCGCTTGCTTCTGCGCGTCTTCTTCGTTCGGCGTGCGCCAATCGATTTTGATGTCGAGATTGTACTTCTTGCTCAGATCGCGCGCGGCGTCTTCCGCGCCGACGCGGGCGGCTTGAAAAACCGGGTTGCCTTGCGATTTGGCGACCACGCCAAACGTGATCTTGCGGGGCGAGTCAGCGTGAAGCACGGAGGCCGCAAAAACGGCGCACGCGCTGGCGAGGGTGAACAGGAGTTTCTTCATGGGATGGAAAAGAGAAAAGGCTGAAGAGCTGAAGGCTGAAAGACTGAAGGGATTTGGTGGACTGGGTCGCGAGAATGCAGGCGTCGCGCGTAGCTTGTGGAGGGCCCGCGTTCTCACGAACGCGGCTACGTTTAAAGCGGCTACTTTAAAAAATGATTATCCGGTTTTTGCGGTCAGGCGGCGCCGCGCGATCCAATTGTTGAAGTTATCAAGCACGACGGCGGCGATCACAACGGAGCCAATGATGATCTGACTGAAGTTTTGATCGATCCCGAGAATGACGATCCCGCTGCTGATCATTTGAATGATGAGCGCGCCGAGAACGACACCAAGCGCGGTGCCGCGCCCGCCGGTTAGACTTGCGCCACCGACGACAGCGGCCGCGATGACGTTGAGTTCATAGCCCTGACCATCGCCGGACGTGGCCGCGCCGTAATAGCCGATCGAGAGAAGCGCCGCGATGCCAGCACTGCATCCAGAAATCACATACACGCCCAATTTCACGCGATCGATGCGGATGCCACTGAAGCGCGCGGCGACCTCGTTGCCACCGATCGCGTAGACGCGCCGACCGGCCGCGAGACGCGAAAGAAAAATCCAACCAATCACCGTGACCACGACCATGACGATGAGCGGCACGATGCTGAGGCCGTTCCCCACTTCCGCGCGCACGAGATCGCGAAACAGCTCCGGAAATTCACCGACCGATTGGCCTTTCGTCATCACGAAAGCGATGCCGCGCAAAATCGCCATCGCACCCAGCGTGATGATGAACGGATGCACCCGCAGCGCGACGGTGAGGCCGCCATTGAAAAGTCCGCAGAGCATGCCTGTACCCACGCAAGTGACGATTCCGAGCAGAACGGCTAGGGTGGGCGAAAAATTTGGATCGCTCCCACTCGGGCCATAACGATGGAGCACCAGCGCCCCGGCGACGGACGCCAGCGCGTAGATCGAACCCACCGAAAGATCGATGCCGCCGGAAATGATCACGACGGCCATGCCGACCGCCATGATCGCGGTGAAGCTCGTGTCCTTTGCCAACTGCGCGAGATTCTGAGCGTTGAGAAATTTATTTCGCTCCACGAACGCCGGCGTCCGATCGCCACTGGCGCAGTTGGCAAAGGACACATGCCGCGAACCGTCCGCGGCTTTTTCGAAAAGCGGAGCGCGCACCGTTCCCGCGAAGAACGTCAGCAGCGCGCCGATGACCAAAATCACCAGAAGCAGGCCGCGTCCGCTCTCGAGATCGAAGAAGCGGGAAAAGACATTGCCGGGCGAACGAGGGGATGCGGTCGAAGACATAGATTGAAGCGGGCCACTTGCGAAGCGCTCGCTGACAAGCCGTTGAGATTTCTGATCCGTCGACATGCGACGAAGGGCCGCATAGAAGGGCTCCGTTTTGCGAAGAACAACGTCAGAAAACGGGCGCGCGGAGAAAAGATGTCCAATCTTTTGACTAGTTACGTCAAACGGAGGATCGGCACAGACCTGTCGGTCCCGCAGATGTACTTGATTTTAGGGACAGACCCCGGAGAACTCGTGGAGGTAACTCGCAAGCGCAGCTCTTCTTGTAGGGCTTCCCTGTGCGGCTCACCCATCGTTCTCACGAATGAACCACCCGTTCGAGGGATAATCGCGCAAATGTATTTCCCAGCCTTGCCTTCCCTCGCAGCTCTCGCTGTAGAGATAGCTCCTCCAACACCGTGAAGCCGCTGCCCCAGGCGGCGGAGCTTCCGCGCATCACCCCCCAACCCTAAGCAATCAAATGATTCCTTTGTTCGCAGAGGCGGCTCCTCTGAACGCCGCGAGCGGCTCCTCGCTGTTCCTGAAACTGGCTTCCGTTGACTATATCATCCTTGCGGTCTACTTCGCGTTCGTTCTCGGCATCGGCTGGGTCCTACGCAAGTACCTCAAGACCAGC
>Ga0207702_10006173_pt1 | contig 10364 bp, 10 predicted proteins | sample KBSCornC62_FD_184302 | JGI IMG/M metagenome (GOLD analysis project Ga0207702, IMG submission 184302) | Corn rhizosphere microbial communities from Kellogg Biological Station, Michigan, USA - KBS Corn C6-2 (SPAdes) (version 2) | ecosystem: Host-associated > Plants > Roots > Rhizosphere > Soil ...
CTCCCCACGCCCGTCGGTCGCACCTGCGGCCGGCCGGCTCCAGCACTGGGCGCCGCTCGCGGTGGTCCTCACGGGCATCTGCATGGCGGTGCTCGACTTCTTCATCGTCAACGTCGCGCTGCCGGCGATGCAGCGCTCCCTGCATGCGGGCGGCAGCACCCTCGAGTGGGTCGCCGCCGGTTATGCCCTGACCACAGCCGTGCTGCTGATCGCCAGCGGCCGCCTGGGCGACCGCTTCGGCCGGCGTCGCATCTTCACGCTCGGCCTGGCGCTGTTCACGCTTGCGTCGGCCGCGTGTGGCATCGCGCCCGACTCCACCACGCTGATCATCGGCCGGCTGCTGCAGGGCGCGGGCGGGGCCCTGATGAGCACCAACGTCCTGTCGCTGATTGGCGTGCTCTACCCCGACGCGGCCGACCGTGCCAAGGCGATGGCCGCCTATGCCACCGTGATGGGCTTCGCGGCGGTCGCCGGCCAACTGATCGGCGGTGCGCTGCTGCAGCTCGACGTGTTCGGTCTCGGCTGGCGCAGCTGCTTCCTGATCAACCTGCCGGTCGGGCTGGCCGCGATCATCGTCGCTCGGCGAGTGGTGCCCGAGTCACGCGGCGCCGCCACGTCCATCGACCTGCCCGGGCTCTCCCTGATCACCGCAGCGCTGACGGCCCTTGTGCTGCCGCTGGTCGAGGGCCGTCAGCTGGGCTGGCCGGCATGGACATGGATCTCGCTGGCGCTCGTGCTCCCGCTGACAGCGCTGTTCGCGCTGCAGCAGCGGCGGGTGCAGCGTTCCGGCATGCTGCCGCTGCTCGACCGCGCGCTGCTGACGCTGCCCAGCTTCCGGGCAGGGATCGTCGCTCAGCTCGTTTTCTGGTGCGGCCAGGCCTCGTTCTTCCTGATCCTCGCGCTGTTCCTGCAGCAGGGGCACGGGCTCAGCCCGCTGGCCGCGGGCGGCATGTTCACCGCGCTGGCACTGCCGTACGTCGTGACGTCGATGCGAGCGCCGACGCTGGGGGCAAGGTACGGACGCAATGTGGTGACCGCCGCCGCGCTGACGCTGGTGGCCGGGCATCTGACGCTCATCGGCACGGTCGCGCTCGGCGGGACCGGCGGCTCGGTGCTGGCACTGCTGCCGGGCCTCGGAATCGTCGGCATCGGCATGGGCCTCGGCATCGCGCCGCTCGCCGGGGGACTGCTCGCCGCGCTGCGGCCCGAGCAGGCCGGCGCCGCCTCGGGCGCGCTGACGACGGCTCAGTACGTGGGTTCGGCGTTGGGCGTCGCGCTCGTCGGGATCGCGTTCTTCGGTGGCCTCGGCTCTGGCTTCGCCGCTGCCTTCGAGCACGGGCTGTGGGTGCTCGTGGGTGCGCTGTCGCTGGTGGCGCTTCTCTCGCGGAGGCTGCCATGAGCGCGGTTAGCATCTCGGCAATGGAAACCGTCGCCGTCGGTTCACTGCTGAAGGACTGGCGCACACGCCGCCACCGCAGCCAGCTCGACCTGGCTCTGGACGCCGGCATCTCGGCGCGGCACCTCAGCTTCGTCGAGACCGGGCGCTCCAACCCCAGCCCCGATCTACTGCTGCGGCTGGCCGATCAGCTGCAGATGCCGTTGCGAGACCGAAACAGGCTGCTGCTGGCGGCGGGGTACGCGCCCCGCTTCCAGCAGCGCGAGCTGGACGCTCCGGAGATGAAACCCGTCCGGGACGCGATCGGGCACGTGCTGGCGGGCCATGAGCCCTACCCGGCTCTGGCCGTCGACCGCCGCTGGAACCTCGTCGCCTCCAACGCAGCGCTGGGAGTGCTGCTCGAGGATGTGTCCCCGGAGCTGCTCGAGCCGCCGGTGAACTGCATGCGGCTGGCGCTCCATCCCGAGGGCCTGGCGCCGCGCATCCGCAACCTCGCGCAGTGGCGCGGTCACCTCCTGGCCCGGCTGCAGCGCGAGGTGGCCCTGCACGGCGACCCATTCGTGGAGGAGCTACTCGAAGAGCTCACCGCGCTCCCGGGACCACCCGTGGAACCGGGTCACTCCGACCCGTCCGCCGTCATGGTCCAGCTCGAGCTCGACTCGAGTTACGGGGTGCTGCGCATGTTCGGGACGGTGGCGACGTTCGGCACGGCCGTGGACATCACCGTCGATGAGCTGGCGGTGGAGGCGTTCTTCCCGGCCGACGCCGCGACCGCCGAGGCGCTGCGCCAGGCCGCCCTGCGCGAGGCCGCCGGAGATACCTAGATCCCGCCGCCCGGTCGCTCGAACACGACCTCCGGCACCACCGCCGCCGGGGAGAGTGACAGCACGAAGCGCACGGCGGCGGCGACGTCGCTCGGGCGGATCATCTCCTCGGCGGGGACCTGGCCCTTCATGAACTCGCTCATGTCGGTGTCGACCCAGCCCGGACACAGCGCGACCGAGCGGATGCCCTCGGCACTGAGCTCGCGGTTCATCGCCTCGGTGTAGGCGATCACGCCGGCCTTCGACGCCGAGTAGACCGACATCCACGGGGCCGGCTGCTTGCCGGCGATCGAGGCGACGTTGACGACCTGTGCGCGGCGGTGCTCGGAGCCGGCGGCCCGCAGCATCTCCAGCGCCTCGCGGTACATGAGCACGATCGCCCGCAGGTTCACGTCGAGCTGCAGGTCGACAAGCTTTGTCTGATGCTCACCCGCCCCGGCGCCCGCGCCGATCCCGCCGTTGTTGACGAGGACATCGAGACGTCCGTAGCGCTCTCGGTGAGCGGCGACGATCGCGCGGATGCCGTCCTCCTCGGCGAGGTTGGCGGTGACGTGCTGCACGTCGAACCCGCGCTCGGCCAGCGCCGCCGCGGTACTCGCCAGCGGCTCCGGCCGCCGCGCCGTCAGCGTCACGGCGTGGCCGTCCTCCGCCAGCGCGGTGGCGATCGCCAGGCCGATCCCCCGCGACGCGCCCGTCACGATCGCCGCCCGCTCAGGCATTCTCAGCTCCCCTCCATGCCGGGGAGTGTTACACGCCGCCTCAGCCGAACAGCGCCACGGCAAAGCCGGCCAGCGCGATCAGCACGACGACATAGCGCAGGACATCGACCGTCCTGCCGAGTTCAGAGTTGCTGCTCATGTCATACACACAAGCAGCGAGTTGCAAGAACTTCATAAGCGGCCGACGGGTGTGACGGAATTGTGACAACGCGTTGCACTTCCGTCACAGTTACCAAACCCCCATCCTGGGGGATAGCAGACGGGGTGGCTGTCAGGCAAGCAGGCCCAAACGCTGGGCGCGCTGGACGGCCTCGGTGCGGTTGCGGACCTCGAGCTTGCGATACAGCGAGCTCGTGTGCTCCTTGATCGTGTGTGGGCTCAGATGCAGCGCCTTGGCGATCTCAGGATTCGTGGATCCGGCGGCCATCAGGTGCAGCACCTCGCGCTCGCGCTCCGACAGGCCGAGCACGCCCGAGCGGTCCTGGCGCTCGAACACGGTCCCGCCGAGGCCCACCAGCCGCACGGCGCCGGCGATCTTGGCCGCCGGCCAGTCCTTGTAGGCGAAGCCCGAGGCACCGGCCGCACGGGCGGCGCTGGCGGAGATCTCGCCGGCTCCGGAGAAGAGAAGCACGCGCGTGGAGGGTTCGGCCTCGCGCAGCCGCTCGCATACCTGGGCGCCCGACTCCTCGCCAATGAACAGATCGACGACCGCCACGTGAGGGCGGTAGCGGCGCGCGAGCTCGACCCCGTCGTCGCCGTTGGAGGCGGTCACGCAGCGCTCGACCCAGGGTTGCTGGGTGAGCATCAGGCGAAAGCCCCAGTGCACCACGTCGTGGTCGTCGACGACCAGCACCCTCAGGCGCTGCGCGCTGCGGGTGACGCCGCCGGCCGCCGTGGATTCAGGCATCGTAGGGCACCACCAGGCGCACGCGCCAGCTGCCGTCGTCGAGCGGCCCGAACTCGACGATCCCGCCGCTGTGCAGCGCCTCGAAGGCCGCCAGGCGCAGGCCCATGCCGGGCGGGTGCACCCGGCCGGTGGGTACGCCGTCGTTGATGACGTCGAGTACAAAGGCGCCATCGATCACCGCCGTGCGCACCCGCACCTCGCTCGGCTGTGCGTGCTTGCGCACGTTGCGGATCGCCTCGGCGAGCACGCTCTGGGCGAGCGGCTCGAGCCGCTCGGGGACGTTGGCGACGGTGTCGTCGTCGAAGCTGAGATTGAAGTCGACGTTGGCCCTGGCGACACGTGCCAGCTCGGCCGCGAAGGTCGTCTGGGTCGCGCGCGAGCGGCGCCCAAGCGGGCGCTGGATCGCATCGCGCAGCTCCCCGAGCGCCGCCTGGATCTCGCTGGCGCAGCGCGCGCGCACCTCCTCGGGAAGGTCGCCCGAACCGTCGAGCACCATCGAGATCCCGAACAGCCGCTGGATGACACCCTCGTGCACCTCGCGGGCGAGGTCGATGCGCTGGCGCAGCTGCCGGGCTGTCTCGGTCTGGGTGGCGACGTTGCGCGCCACCGAGGCGAGCGCCGCGGCCTTGCCGAGCGTCCACAGCAGGTGGCGCTCCGCCGGCTCCAGCCGCGGCTCGTCGATGCCGCGCTCCGCAAGGATCACTCCAACCGCACGTCCCGACGCGACCATCGGCCCGCACACCAGTCGCGCCGGCTCGGGCACAAAGCGGGTGTAGGCGGCCGGCAGCTGCTCGCGCACGTCGCCAACCGTCTCGACGACCTGATCCTCGCGGATCGCCTGTGCGGCAAAGGGCGCCGTGTCGACCGAGAGCTGCACGTTGGTGAAGCCCTCGATGTCGAGCCCGTGCGCGCCGGCCGCTCGCACCTGGCGGCTGGCGGGGTCGTAGCGGAAGATGATCGCGCGGCGCAGCCTCGCCAACCGGCAGACGGCTCCGCACAGGCGGTCGTAGAAGTCATCGCCGATCGCAGCCTCGTGCTCTGACTGCGAGAGCACCTCGGCGAACAGCTCGAGCGCCTCGACCGGGACGGCGCCACCGCTCTCCTCGAAGGAGCTCAGCTCATCGGTCTCAGCGTGTCCCGTCATCGCTCAACCCTACCGGCACGTAGGGGTTCGTCCCCGGTGCAGCAGCAGATAGGCGCCCGAAGCAGCGGCGAGGGCGCCGAAGGAGCGCGCTCGAGTTAGCCCGTCGGGGCCTCGGCGCGTGCGATCGGGCGCTTGCCCCAGCGGCTCTTGGTGGCGAAGTCCAGCAGCCTGTGCAGGTATTCGCGCAGCGGAGGGCAGTGGATCCCAGCCTGCGCGAGCCGCGCCCGCGTGCGTGTGTTGTCAAACACGGTGGAGATCGCGAAGTACGGGAAGTAGACGCGGATCGCCTCGACCGCGGCATCGGAGAGCTTGCCCATGCCGGCAGCGAACTCCGCCGGCGGAACGGCCTGTGGCTCGGGCTTGCGGAAGTACCGTGCGGCCAGCGAGACGAGCTCGGAGAAGCTCGAGGCATCCTCGCTCGCGGTGAGCAGGAAGGTCTTGTGCGTGGAGTCGAGCGGGCACTCCGCGAGCTCGTAGATCGCGTCGGCGACGTAGTCGATCGAGACGATGTCCAGCGGCGACTCGGGCATCGCCGGGACGGCGCGGAAGAGGCCCGTGGAGAGCGCGCGCAGCGGCCAGTACATGACGTTGAACGCGGATGTCCAGCCGCTCGACTGGTCGCCGACGACGATGCTCGGCCGCAACACGATCCACGGCAGGTGGTCGGCCTCGGCGCGGATCATCTTCTCGGACTCGAACTTCGACTGCTCGTAGGTGTTGCGGAAGCCCTGGCCGACGTCGAGGTCATCCTCGGTGAAGCGGCCGGTGTGGGTGCCGGCGACATAGGCGGTCGACACCTGGGCGTAGCGCTGCAGACCACCGTGCTGCTGGGCGAGCGTCGCGAACTCGAGCATGCGACGGGTGCCGCCTAGGTTGATGCGGCGGGCATCCTCCAGGGTCTGGTCGAAGGAGACGTTGGCAGCGCAGTGGATGATCGTGGTCGTCTGGCTCGCGAGGCGCTCGAGCGTTTCCGGGGTCAGTCCCAGGTGGTCCTCGGTCATCTCGCCCGCCACCGCCTCGACCCGGTGCGCAAACAGCTCGGCGCCGTTGGCGATCAGCTGGTCGAGGATCCGGTCCAGGCGCGCGCGTGCCGCCTGATCGGACTCGGCGCGCACAAGGCAGGTCACCGAGCGGCTGCCGCGCTCCAGGTAGCGCACCAGCACCTCCATGCCGACGAACCCGGTCGCGCCGGTGAGAAAGACACGGCCGGGGTTGCTCACCGGGCTGTCCTGTCCAATGAGCTCAGCGCCCAGGCGACGCGCCGGCGCGTCTGCTCGGGTGCGATCAGCTCATCGATGTGGCCGGTGGCGGCAGCCACCTGCGGACGCAGGTGCATCTCGGCGTAGCGCTCGGCAAGCTCCTCGCGCACGCTCTCGGGATCCTCGGCGGCGGCCAGCTCGCGGCGGTGGATGATGCCGACGGCGGGCTTGGCGCCCATCACGCCGATTTCGGCCTGTGGCCATGCGAACACGTAGTCGGCCCCGAGGTCCTTGGAGTTCATCGTGATGAAGGCGCCGCCGAAGGCCTTGCGCAGAATAACCGTCACCCTTGGAACAGTTGCCTTGGCGAAGGCATTCACAAACCCTGCGCCGAGCCGGATCACGCCCTCCTTCTCCTGGGCGGAGCCGGGCATGAAGCCCGGGGTGTCGACCAGCACCAGCATCGGCACGCCGAAGTCGTTGCACTGGTTGACGAAGCGCGCACCCTTCTCGGAGCTGTGCGTGTCGAGCACGCCGCCCAGGTAACGCGGCTGGTTTGCGATCACGCCGACCGGGCGGCCCTCGATACGGATGAAGGCGGTCACGAGGTTGCGCGCCCAGTTCGGGGCGACCTCGAGCAGGTCGCCGCCGTCGGCGATGCCGGCGATCACCGAGCGAACGTCATAGACCGTGCGCGGATTGTCCGGCACGTGGTCGGAGGGGTCGACAGACCCGGCGGGACGCGGCTCCCAGAGCGGAAGCTCGAGGTCGCGGTGGCTCGGCAGGTAGCCGAGCAACGCACGCGCCAGAAGCGCGGCATCGGCGTCGCTGGGCGCGACGAAGTGGGCGACGCCGTTCTTCTCGTGAACCTTGTGGCCACCGAGCTGGGCGGCGGTGATGTCCTCGCCCATCGCGTCCTTCACGACCGCGGGGCCGGTCAGGAACATGCTCGCGTCCTTGGTCATCACGACCCAGTCGGTCAGCGCCGGCGAGTAGGCGCCGCCGCCGGCCGACAGGCCGCTGATGATCGAAATCTGCGGGACCTTGCCGGAGAGCTTGACCGTCTGGCGGAAGATGCGGCCGTAGCCGCCGAGGGCACGGACGCCCTCCTGCATGCGGGCGCCGCCGGAGCCGACAAAGCCGACGACGGGGGCGCGAGCGCGGTCGGCGAGCTCCATCACGCGCACGATCGTGTCGGCGTGCATCTCCCCGAGGGAGCCGCCGACGTAGGTGTTGTCCTGGGCGTAGCAGAAGACGGGGCGGCCATCGACGAGCCCAGAACCGCCCACCACGCCGTCGCCGGCGCGCGCCTTGAGGCCCATGTGGCCGGAGACGACCTCCGAGCGGATCACGTCGAGCGAGCCCCGGTCGCACAGCGCCTCGAGGCGCTCGATCGGGGTCAGGGTCTCAAGGTCGGTATTCGAAAGCACTGTGCTCATGCTGCCATCCCCCATTCCAGAACGGTCGCGCCCCAGACGAAGCCGGCGCCGAAGGCCGCGAGCAACACGCGATCGCCCGAGCGAAGCCGGCCCGTGCGGACGCTGTGTTCGAGGGCGAGCGGAAGCGTCGCCGCCGTTGTGTTTCCAAGATCAGATATGCAGTCGACGACGCGATCCTGCCGCAGGCCGAGCTTCTCACCCACGGCAGTCAGGATCCGCGCGTTGGCCTGGTGGTAAACGAACAGATCGATGTCGTCGAGGTCGAGCCCGGCCGCGGCCGCGGCCTCGGCGGTGGTCTCCGACAGCCGCGCCACGGCGAGCTTGAAGGTCTCGTGGCCGGTCATGTGGATCAGCTGGGTGTCGCGAGGGATACGGATGATGCCCTCGGTGTCGCCCTCGCTGCGGATCAGGATCGGGCCGATGCGGCTCTCGCCACTGGCGACCAGCACAACGGCGCCGGCACCGTCGGCGAACACCGCCGAAGTTCCGCGATCGGCGGGATCGACGACGCGGCTCATGAAGTCCGCGCCGATGACGACGACGCAGTCGGCGCGGCCCGCGTCGATGATCGAGGCGCCCGCCTGCAGCCCAGCCAGGAAGCCGGAGCAGGCCGCACCGATGTCATAGCCGCCGGCACGCGTGGCGCCGAGCGCCTTGGCGACCAGGGAGGCGGCGTTGGGCATGATCTCGTCGGGCGTGCTGGTCGCCACCAACACGAGGTCGACATCGGCCGCGTCGATTCCGGCCTCCTCCAGCGCGATCGCAGCGGCGGCGGTGGCGTGCTGGTCGAGGCGCTCGCCAGGGGCGGCGACGTGACGTTGACGGATGCCGGTGCGGCGCTCGATCCAATCGGCGGCGAGGCCGAGTCGCGCCTCGATCGTGGCGTTCTCGACGATCCCCTGCGGAAGGCTGGCGCCGACTGAAGCGACGGCCGCTCCGCCGATTCCGCGCTTGCTGCGGATCCGGCCGGGCAGTGTCGTCGGCCTGATAGTCGCGCTCACTGCTCGGGAACCCTCTCGTGTGTCCGAGACAGGTTCCAGCGCAGGCCGGGGCGAACCACCCGGCCGGGGGGTCGCCTGCCCGTGCCCGTGGGAGCTCTGACCGTCGCGCAGGCCGTCGATAGCCCCATGTCGCCTGGGTTGGACGGCTGGCTTGAGTGCTTGCATGCCCCTCTTACCCTATGTGCATGCGACGGTTACTTGCCGCGGTCGCCGCCACCGCCCTAATTCTGAGCGCCGCCGAGCCGGCGTGGGCATCGGGGCGCGTCCCGGCCGGCGTGGCCAGTGTCAGCATCGCGATCGGCTTTCCGCAGAAGGGCGCGCCGGGCTACCGCACGCCGGTGCGCCGGACCCTGACCAGGCATGCGGCGGTGGCGGAGGTCGTCCAGGCCACCGACGCGCTGCCGGTCGTCAGGCGCCACGTCATGTGTCCGATGATCATGCGCCTCGGGCCACTGCTCTCAGTGACCTTCCGGAGCTCGAGCGGCGCTCGGCTCGCCGTCGCCACCGTGACTGTTGCCTACGGCTCCAGGGGCGACAGCGGCGCGGGCTTCTGCTTCCCGATCCATTTCATGAGCACGAGCGGCAGTGCCGCCCTGCTCGGAAATGGGTGGGTGCGGCTGATGGGCAGACTCGCCGGCACGACGATCAGCTGAGCTTCGCGCGGCGCTGCGCCCAGGTCGTGATGGATCATCGCCTGTGTCGTAGTGCACGTATGAGGCGGAGCTTCGTCGTGATCGTGTTCGCCCTGGTGCTCGGCATCAGCGCAGCCGCGGCGGCCGGATCCCAGGTGCAGGCCAACCAGCAGGCCGCCCGCCGCGACGCGCGGCAGCTGGTCGAGCGGCTGCGACTCCCGGCGAGCGCCCGTCACATCAGGGCGCAGCCGCGGTTCGCCTCCAGCCTGTCGGGATCGCTCTATCCCGGCTGCAGGTGCTACGCCGAGGCCGAGGCCTGGTGGACGCTTGGCGGCACGCCTCACCAGGCCATCGCGTACGTCAGGAGGCATCCGCCCACCGGCTCGACGCTGGACATCGGCACCGGTAGCAGCCGGGACTCGAAGACCGGAGTCACCGCGATCGATGTGCAGTTCAGCTGGCCGGAGGTGCCGTCGCGGCTGCTGAATCGCGTACTGACGGTCACGGTCATCACGCCGCCGCATGGCCATTCCGTGCTCGTCGCCCGGAGCCAGAGCGCCTGGTTTGTGCCGCGCCCGCGCAGCGAACAGGTCCCCGGCGGTGTGCATGCCGTGGCGATCACGCTCCGGCTCGGCCCGCCTGCGACCGGACCGATCGTCAGGCCCGGCGGGCACGTGCATACGACCACGTATCTCCTCCGCGGGCCGGCTCGCGTGCGCGCCCTGGTGAGCACAATCGATGCGCTGCCGACCGTGCAGCCGTCCATCGAGCCGCTGGGCTGTCCGATGATCCTGACGGGATCCTCGGCCTCGGAGCTGACGCTCGCGTTCAAGACGAGCCGCACCGGGACGACTCTGGCCAGGGCGCAGGTCTATGTCCGCCGCGGGACGGGCGGGGCCGATGGCGCCGACCCCTGCAGCCCGATCAACTTCTGGATCCACGGCAGGCAACAGACCGCCCTCACCAGCTCGAGCTTCGTGAGCCAGATCGGCAAGCTGGTGGGAGCCAACATCAGCTGACGCCGGCTCGCAGACGATCGGTCAGCTGCCACGACGCGCGCGAGCCCGCGACGCCGGCGCGCAGGCCGCACCGGCGCCGGTAAG